>ENA-OXEK01000350-OXEK01000350.1-human-gut-metagenome-genome-assembly--contig:-NODE-350-length-13949-cov-78.704045_pt1 | contig 13949 bp, 9 predicted proteins | sample MGYA00249825_ERZ652244 | MGnify/ENA primary metagenome ERZ652244 (study PRJEB26925, sample SAMN05826968) | human gut metagenome | biome: ENVO:2100002; feature: ENVO:00000062; material: ENVO:00002003...
GAACAGGTTGGCCAGGAAGCCGAGCTGGCCGGGCGTGGCGTCCTCCAGGGCCTTCTCGAGCACGCTGTGTGTCAACGGCAGGTTGCGCGCCAAGGTCATGACCTGTCCGGGTGTGGCCTTGGCGATCACTCTGCCGCCGCGCTTGCGCGGCTGGCCGTCGTGTGTGCTCATGCCCGTCCCTCCATGTATTTGTCGTAGTGTTTCAGATCTTGGCCGCCCGAGGAGCCCTTGCCCTCGGGGACGCGTCGGGCGCATGTGGCGATTGCGGCCCGGTCGATGGTCCGTCCGGCGTCGATGACGGTCTCCACCGCTTTGACCGTGGCGGCGAACCCGCATTCGGCGGCCACGACGAGGATGTCGTCGAGCAGGTCGGCCCGCACGCGTCCGCCCATGCGGTCGAGCAGGGACCGCACGGTATCGGGGAAATCGTTCCTGATCGGGCTTTCGCCCCATATACGCGGCTTGCGCGCGATGATCGCGAGCAGGCTCGCCGGATCCATCTGGGTCTTCGCCGATTTCCCCCACACGCGTTCCAACGTGACGATGTGCCCGCCATCGGGATCGCGAAGCTCGATCTCGAAGACGCGCACCCCGGCCTGCAAACGTATCGAACGCCATCTCGGGCCGGCCAGATACCGGTTCGCGTCGATGACGACGGAGCCGGTCTTGTCGGCCTTCGCGCTCCTCCAGTCACACGGGTCGAACCCGATGCCGGGCAAGGGCGGCATGTGGTCCTTCTCCGCTTCGAACGGTTCCCGTACCGGAACGCCATGCCGGTAATGGTCCGATCCGGCGATGCGTTCGTACGTGTCGAGCCGCACGCGGGCCGGCGTCCGGAAGCTCTCGGCCGACGGCATCGGCACCATCAGATTGCGCCTCGCAAAGCCGACCGCGTTCTCCACGCTGCCCTTCTCATGGCCGGAATACGGGTCGCGGAACCGGGGCTCGAACCCGTAGTACGCGCAGAACGGGGAGAACAGACGGGTCTGAGTGAGTGCCGTCGGAGTTGCGGTGGCCACGCCGGTGGCGTTGTCGAACACCACCGGCGTGGGCGTCATGCCCGTCCTCTCGAACACCTCCAGCAGTCCCTGGCACACGCATTCCGCGGTCTCGCCCGGCAATGCCGCCACCCAGCGCATGTTCGAGTACGGGAACGACACCGCCAGGAAATGCACGACCCGTTCCACGCCCGCGACCACGGCCCCGGCCTGACCGAAATCGACCTGCGCGCTTCCCGGCGCCCACTCCAACTCGGCGAAGCCGTCCGACTGCGCTCGATGCTCCTGCCTCCGGCGCTTGACCCAGCGCTGCACCGACGAGTACGAGTCCGTGAACCCGCACTCGGCCACGAGCCGCTCGTACACGCGGGTCGCGGTATGGCGCTGCTTGACCGGCATGCGCAGATCCGCGGCCGGCCACCCGTCCACGACGGCCGAATACCCCGCGTCGACCAGCGACCTGCCCGCATGCCCCGAGCCAAGGGGCTTGGGAGAGTAATCCCCGTGGTTGGCGTACCTGACCACGGTCGTGCGCGATACGCCGAGTTTCCGCGATATCTCCCTGTGGCTCAAGCCCTGGCGGTCGAGCTGCCTGATATGCTGTCGGACACACACCGGTGTCGTCATTTTCTTTCCTCCCGAGAACCATCAGTTTGGTTGACAGGCACTCGGGAATCTACCAAGGAACCACAGACGATGCCGGTGTTCTCGTTCCACCGGCATCATCGCCGCCTGCAATGTCCAAATTGAACGCTCAAGGTATACAGAAACAAGTGCCGACGCCGAACACTTTTATTTGATCACATACAGACGAAGGAACGCAGGGGAAGGACCAGGAACGGAAGGGCTGGCGCACGGCCCTCGGTTCCGGACGCGCCGGCGGCCGCCGGCGGCCCGAGGGACATGGCCGGTCTGGCGGAGGCTCTAGCGTCGATGGAGAGGAGACTTGCGGAGATGCAGGCCCGTCTGGACGGGCTGGACGCCAGCATCGAGGCCCGACGACGGACCGAACGCGAGCTCGACATCCAGATCGCGATTCGGAAGGGCGCGTTGGAGCTGTTGGGAAAAGAGCCGGGCACAGCCCCGGAAAACCTGACCAGCCGAGAGAAGACGATCCTCGTCAAGACCGTTAGCGAGACGATGGGCGTTACCGCCAGGAGCCTGCTGTCCGTGGTCGGCATCGCGCGCAGCACGTACCATTACCAGGTCAACGCCATGAAACGTCCCGACAAGGACGCGTCGTTGCTGGAGCTCGTGCGCGAGGCGTTCGAGAACAGCAAGCGGCGCTATGGATACAAGCGGATCCACCTGGAGCTGAAGAGCATGGGCGTCGGGGTATCTGCCAAACGGGTCATGAGGCTGATGACCTCGCATGGTCTGGTGCCCCTGTTCAAGAGCGCGAAGCGTTACAGCTCGTACAAGGGCGAGCTCACCAAGGCGCCGAAGAACCTGGTGAACAGGGATTTCCACGCCGAGAGGCCGAACATGCTGTGGGTCACGGACCTCACGGAGTTCTCGATCTCCGCGGGCAAGGCGTATCTATCACCGGTCATCGACTGCTACGACGGGCTTCCGGTCGCGTGGACGATCGGCACGAGCCCGAACGCTGAGCTGGTCAACGGCATGCTCACCGACGCGTGCTCCACGCTCAAGGACGGGGAGAAACCGATCATCCGTTCCGACCGTAGCTGCCACTACCGGTGGTCGGAGTGGATCCGCATCCGCAAGGACAACAACCTGACGCGTTCGACGGGCGCGAAGGAGGATGCAGTCCGGACAACGCCGCCGCGGAAGGGTTCTTCGGCCGTCCCAGGCAGGAGTTCTTCCACAAGCGTAGCTTCGCCGGGATCTCCATGGACAGGTTCATCGGCATGCTCGACGAGTACATGGTCTGGTACCGGGACAGGCGGATCAAGACGGAGTTCGGCATGAGCATCATGGACCGGCGGCGCGAGCTCGGTCTTATGGCATAATCAGAAAACAGGAACAAAGAAGTCCAACAAAACGGCACCAGCCCCCGCTGAACACCTTTATTTGATCACATACATCGTTAATCTTGGAATTGGGAAGGTGATGGAATCAACGACGTGTCCGGCGGAAGATCCTCATTCCTCTTTGATGCTTCAATCTGGCGGAATGCAGGCCGTGGCTCTGCGAACTATAATGCAGTGTCGAAGATTATGCGCAGTACTCCTATGCAAGGCGAAGAGATGGAAAACAAAAGACAGCATAAGGTAATCTTTGCGATCGTATGTCTGATAGTCGTTGGAATTCTTGTAGTTGTAACGCTCGCGTACACGGGAGTTGTCTCTATCAAGCATTGTTCGTTTTCTATCGACTGGAAATGGGATTTCTGGAATTGCCTGGAATCGGTCGGCACCATCGGAGCCACCTTCGTTGCTCTATTCGGTTTCAACCTCAAAGAGATCAGAGAAAAGCGATGGGCAGTGGCCAAAGTGGTGTCCTCTTGGATCTCAGAAGAGAACAAACCAAATATGGACGGCACCGCATACATTCGTACATCCGTTATTCATATAAACAACGAGAGTGCTGAACCAGTCTATGACGTTACGGTGAATACGACTCTTGACAACGGAAAGCATTGGCTTGGGCCGCTTTCTGCACCGGACCTAATACCAGTCCTCCCAGCTCATCGAGAGCTGCAATTCGATATCACGATTCCAATGCTTGGTCATAGGCATGTGGATACACCGCAAGTCACCTGCACCTTTGTCGATGCCAATGGTGGGGTATGGGAGCGTAATATCGACGGGAAATTAAAAGATTGCAGTAAAGTAAAGCCTCATTGGGTGGATCAGCAAGATGACGAACTACCTGTAAAAGAGGTTGACATCAATTCGTGCAATCCGATGGCTGTCTGTCTGGTGTTTCTCAATGCACTCAAATCAGATTCGCATGGAGAAGCGGTAAAGGAGTTGATTTCCCCATACGCAGAAGGTCAGAACAATGTGGATTGGGATGAGCTCAAGCGTAAATATGGGAAATGCGTCCCGACTTCTAATGTTCGCTTTCCGGCCCCGCAAGTCGCGACCATTTTACTTGTCGCCGACGAATCGCTTCAAGGCAAGAAAGTTGAAGGCGTTGGTTTAACAATTAATGTATCTGCAGTTGTTACCTTGACTTTTTCCCGAAAGAATGGCTGGAGAATATTCCACATAGGAGATCGTGTACTTCCTGAGGAAATACCTTTTCCTGAAGGAGCTCTCATACAGGGGTTAGGCTAAATGGCTTCGCTTTGAGTGTTCGATAACGTTTGAGATTCCAAGTGTGCAGGAATTCGGATGTTCTCTTCTCGTCGTGGTTGATGAAGTCGTACATAGGATGTAGGCCACGCCTTCTTACTTTAAGAGTGAACTTGAAAGCACGTAGAATCTCGGGGCTATCTAAACCGACTCGAACATTTGTTCTTTTGTGTTGTAAAATCCAGAACAAAAACAAGTGAAGATATGCGACGAAGTTACTTGTGAAAGGTAGTGGCTATGCCTGGAATTCTTGGGGTCAGAATCTCACCGGAAGCTCGAAGGGGAGAGGGCGGTGAAAATCAGGTAAAGGCTTTTTTCTCTGACACTTTCCAATGGTGCATAATGTCCAAGGACATTGATTTTGGCACTGATTTATGGGTGATGCCGGTGAGCGATGAGGGAATTCCTTCATTTGTGGTTCTTGGTGTGCAAGTAAAGAAAGGAGCAAGCTACTTCAGGCATCCTAAAAAGGATGAGCAAGGTAATGTGATTGGCTGGTGGTTCGGATTTGATGCCAATCATGAAGCTTCGTGGACTAATGGGAGAATTGCCCATATTGTTGTTTTGATTTCTGATGAAGGGACAATGTATTGGTCCAAGATTGAATCTTCGCAGATCGACCACTCTTGTCAGATGCCCAGAATTCTTGTACGTAAGGACCATGTGCTGAAAAAGACGGACGAGGAGGAGCTCTCCGAGTTCGCATGCAGCACGTATGAGAAGTCTGCATTCAACGGAGTTGTGTGGAATGGCCTGAAAAACATTAAAAACCAGGATCGTATTCGACTCGCAATGCTCGCTCCTCGTGTGATAGCCCCGCATGTGAATAAACATATAGATAACTTGAAAGGTCATGAGGCCTTGGCTTCCTTGCTATATGGGAATGAGTATGGATTGGAGTGGTACTGGAGAGCGGGAAGTGGTTCCATGGCTGACGTGGCCATGCAGAAAGGGAAAAGAAAGGATGAGGCATGGGCTTCATCTGACTGGTGCTGGAAGGCGGCCGCGGCTTTTTATGATTACCTTGATGGACAGGGTGGACGCTTGGATGAGCTTTTTTCGGTTGCGAAATCTCCTGAAGAGCGAGCCGCATCGGCGGTAATGCAATTTGCCTTTGATGTAGATAATAATGATTGGAGTGCTGCTCTTCAACATATTGAAGCTGTTATGACTTATGATCTTTATCCTGTAGATAAAGCGTGGCTGTTGGTCCACGAATCATGGGCGATGTTTGAACTCGGTCGTAGGGATGAAGCTATTTCTGCCGGTTCGAATGCAGTGAGTCTTTGCTTGCAGAATCCAGATGATATTACCGCTAATGGAATCTGTGGCGCGGCAATGAGGTTGCTGTGGCAATACGATTGGATTTGGGGAAACGTTAAGTCATCTGGAAAGCAGGTTGATGTAGCTGCGGTGATTCAGTCATCCGACAATCCAATTTTCTGGTGGCTCGAATTGGGAGAGCGTAGCATTGCGGGTAACGCAGTGTCGAATCGGTGGCTTCATAGCATTGGAGAAGCAGAGAAAACCCATTCGCTAAGACGACGTTTTATCTCCCTTATTCTTCAGACGGCATTTCTCGGTGACAGAGATGCGTGGAAAAGATATTGCTGTTTGCAGGCAGAAAATGCGTATGCTCAGATTGAGGATGATAATGGGGAGAGAGCGAACATCGTCAATGTACTTGAAATGTTTCGGCGGTGTTCTTCCAAAGACGATTATCGGAAAGTACTTCGGTCCGCCATCCAGAGAGCTTCAGACTCCAGGATTGTTGAATATGCCGAAACTGTATCGTTGAATGAGTCCACGCATTCAACGGCACTGAATGATCTGGCGTTGTTCCAGTGCGTAGGTGATTATCTTTCTGCAGATAAGGCTGATGAAGTTTGCCGTTGGTGCTTGACGACGATGGCATCTAGGCAGGAATACTCTCAGAAGGTTTCTGCAACGTTCGATATTCCAAGTGAACTGTTCGAGACGCTTAAAGCTTGTTATAGGGCGGCAAATCGAGATGTACAGGAAAAGATTGAGCAATGGTTCTTGGAGTTGCCTTGCGTAGGGGAAAGCTCTGCCTCAGAAGCGCAGAATTTAACAATCTTATTTCCGGATTCTTTCTGGAGTGATGGCAATTTGACAACCTTGCTGCAACGAGGCGATGATGGGTCTTTACAGCAATGGTACGAATATAAGCAAAGCTCTCATGATGAGGAATCGGAAGCGCAATGGCACGTAAAGGTGAAGAGCGGTCAAGTTGATGTAATCAAGAGCATTGATGATGCGAAAAAACTTTCTGAGGATGAGATTCAAAAAGTCTCCGATTGTTTTTCTGCATATTGTGTTGAAACAATAGAAAGATATGAGCGGTGGGGAGTTGTTTTTTCTTCTGGCAGAGATGATACACTTAGTGCGTTTCTTTTCTGTGGATACGTTCATCCGGAGTTAGTTGATTGGACTGCTTTCGTGAAGATTATGTTATCCAAAGCCGAAGCAATCCAAGAGAAAATATGGCCTTTGAAATTTCTTGCATGCTTCGGTAATGAATTGCCTGATGAAATTCAGCAGGAACTATTTGATATGCTGTCGCGTTTTGTCAAAAGCTCTGAGGATAAGGCCGATATTGTGTATTGGCTAGCGTATGAAGCGATGGCATCGCTATGTGAAGATGAACGTCAAAATATTATTGATTATCTGATATCGAATAAGCGATACAATGCGGTCGCTCGCATAGTGCAACGGTTCCCCGCTGAGAGGTACGTACAGTTGATGGTCACCATGCTGAAAATGGGACCTGCTGGCGTGTGCGATACTGCGGCCGGTGCGTTGACCAAACTCGAGCTATGCAATTTCGGTGGCGTGATCGTAACCGAAACTGTTGAGGATGTAATGGCGAACGGTACGCTTGCTCAAAAAGAATGGGTAGCTGAAGCGGTGATCGAATCTACTGAGGAAATTCCTGCCAGAATGAGAGAACAACTGATTGCCCTGGAAGATTCAATAGGTTCTTCTATGAGGAAAGCATTGAAAGAAAAGCTGGACGTTTAGCCCACAGATATTTTAAAAGGTGATCTGGAATCAGCAGAGTAGTGACCGAGAGGTTGCGCACCTAGGATTTTACGTCACATGCATGATTCCCAAATGCGCAACCTTGTATATCTAGTGGCTGAAGAATCCCCAAGCGTAATAAGATTCGCGAAATACTTGTTATTTTGTATTGTTTAATGGAAGTTGGATTTCTTCAAAAGAAATTCTGCCACTATTTTCCAAGGTTTGATACGTGTTATTATTATCAGATTCGTGAGCTAAATCGTATTTATTAAGCAGTTTGCGTAAGTCTTTTATTGCAGATTTTCTGGATATGCCGTTCGTGTAATATATACCCAACGTAGAGTCGGATTTGTCAAATTTTGCAAGATCAAAATATCTTCTGAAATAATCAAAATCAGCATCGCTGAATGAACATCCGAAACATTTGATTTCGTCAATTTGTTTTTTACTTAATTCATTAATGGTTCTTGCAGATTGCTTATCTAAGCATTCTTTTTGTTGTCGTCTTGTGTCTTTGAAGAAAGAAGAGCGGTAACCTGATGTAATCTTCATCTTAGTTTTAGTAGGGTAACCGTTGTCGTCTGCGATGCCAAACATGGCAGTGCCCTGATTCTCTTTACCATGAAGGTTAACGTAGTTAGGTATGTCTTCCAATGGCCGGGTGTAGTTAAAAGACATTACAAATTCTTCGTGGGGCTCTGTGGGCATACTGGACATATGTCCTCCGATGGTTCCAAAGGTAACATATTCAATCCGTTTTGAGGTCTCGGCTTCCTGAATTTTTTCAAATAGTAGCTTTGCGTTGGCTCGATAGTTGGGATTTTGGTCTATTGTCCTTAAATATTTTGCAAAATCGTTTTCAAGATTGCTTAGCTCTTGATCAAATATGTCAAATAAATTTTCTTCTGTACGGAAAGCGATATCCTTCTTTTGGAAGTAAAGTGTTAAAAGCTTATACATGCTCTTCTTTTGAGGAGGTGTATTTTCTGGGCTATTGGAAAAATATTTAAAATATTCGCTGATAGATATCTCGTTTTCTTGTGGATAATCCTGTAAAAACGTATCGATATTTTTTTCTATATCTTTCCAAAGAACATAATCATTCCTATAACCAGGTTGGTCATGTTCATAGGCAAAGACAATGAACCAAGCAGAGGGAATATTCTTGATGCCTCCGTCTTGAATTTCTTCATAAATTGCTGGAATCGCTTTTGAATCAGAAGAGTTATATCCTTTGTACCATTTGAAACGTGATTCAAAATAATCTGCATAGCGAGATTTCAACCCGCATGCTAAGTCGAAGCCATTACCAAGAAGATACAGCGTTCTCATGTAAATCCTTTCGATTATATTTCATAAAGCTAAACTAATGCAAGACGGATTGTCATCGTTTGTTGTGGCCATATCATGCCATAGCTGTGCGCGAGTTTCTGCATACTAGAAATCCGTGTGACCATTCATCTGATCGCACGGATTTTTTAATGCCTGAATCGTAATGCGGTGCTGTTTCCGTATCTTACGAAGGCGTCACTATAGGGGTTCTGCAGAGGATAGGACTTTCTCGACGATGAGATTGTCTAAAAGTCCTTCTGCATACTGTATGGGCTGTTGTGCGTCCTTGTGATAGCGCACGATGACTCTGCCGTAGAATTTGCGGTATTCGGTCAGTTCCTCTCCCTCGTAGCCGACATAGTGGGGGTCGTCGTCTTCGCTTTTTTCCTTTGGGCATTCCAATGGGTCCCCGATACGCTTGAGACATGTGAGCACCCAGAGGTCGTTGTTTTCTGGAAGACGTACCAGGCCGATCACGTTCTCCCCCTTGTGCAGGTGCTCCGCATCTTTCCCGTTGTCGTTCCTTTTTCGGGACAGAAGCCAATCGGTGTTGAGCTCATCGGGGTCTCCCCTGAACACCTTGATGGGTTCGGTGCCATTGTAGTTGGTCATGAAACGGATTTTCGTCCTGCTGATCTCCTCGTCAGTGAGGCGGAGCAGGTCATTTAATTTAATATCTTCACTCATATCTACATGATAGCTCGTGAGGGCGGGTAGTGTCCGAAAAGTTGCGCACTTTGGATCATCGCGCCATGGACGGCCATGATCCAAAGTGCGCAACCTTTCGGGCACTACCTCATCATGTTGTCTTCGCATCACTGTCTACATTTAATTAGATGATTTTGTGTTGTAGGGATGGAGCAGAGGCAATGTTCGGATTCCTGCGTATTTTGGGATTCTGGCTTTAAGACAGAAGATTATGAATCGCGTCCTGTGTGAGATTCGCATGTCTTATTGTAGAAGAGTTTGGACGCTCCTATTAGATCTGATGAAAGGCACACAGATGACTGATGTATATACGACTGAGCTGGTTGCTCTTGGTACGAATCTGGCGCAAATGGCTGTTAAAGGTACGGCCACTGCCGTGTCAGCTAAGATCCGAGCAATAAAAGATGAGAAGAATGCTGAGAAAATACGCAATACATATGACGAGATAGTCAATGAGCTTCTTAGCGAGCGTGAGGAAGCAATCAGGATTGCCCAGGCGTATAAGTCAGAGCTTGAGAAGGTCGTTATCAGCGATGAAGATATTCAGCATCTTCATAATACGGTTGCAAATGTTTTGAAGATTATGACAGATATTCAAATTGCTGGCGCCGAAAGGGCAGGGGAAGCTGCTGTTAAGGCAGTGAAAGAACAAACCAAAGTATATGAGCAGTTTATGGAACTGATTAGTGTGGATACCCTTAAAACTATGCAGCTAATTGGTTTCAACTATAAGGCTGCCATAGGAGAGCCTCTGACTCTTATGCTCAAGAATTTCCTTCTCTCAAAGGTAAAGGAACCTGACTCTGTAAGTATGTTCGAGAAAGTCCTAACACCGGAGTTGGTTGAAATATTGAAGGATGATACGGCATATAAGAATTTCGGAGAGATACTTGAAGGATAATCAAATGATTAAGTGAACGCATTGTCTGTTCAATGTGCTTCGGCAGCAGGTTTCCTTGTGCGCCATATGAGGAAACCCGCTGGCTGTTCTGTGTCGCCTATGATTCGGTTATTTAGGAATATACCTGCTGCGGTAGGAATATTTCTTTGACTCTGGTGAGCTTATGACATGGGAAGCGCGACTGATGAGCGCGACTGGCACGAGTTGCATTCGAACGGATCATGCATTCGCAACATCTTCTGCAAGGGTGTCGCTCCTATTGCGCAGAAACCCACCTGTCTATGTTGCGCAGACATCATCAGTGCTATGCATAATCCGCTTAGACAGCGAGGTTGTTGTCCTGCAGTAAGTCGAAACGACTTGGAGTTATGCCTGCGTCATGTTCCATGCGCTCGATACATGGTAGAACCATTTCAGTGCGCTCCTCAGCGGATTTAGGTGCTTTAGTTCTTTGTTTCTTTGCTGAAAGAATCTTTGCCCATGTTGCGTTGCGTTTATCAGGAGGCATAGTTCCATAGGAGTCGAAGAAATCCGACTTTGGTTCAACTGCTGGTAATGCAGAATCGCGATCTGGAAGGAGGGCCGGCCCAATTGGGTCAGTAGTATACGAAAGCCATGCTGGGTTAAAATCTTTTGAAATTAGAACAGCCGGGAATGGGTGTGCTGTCCCGCAAAGTATCCGAGTAACTTCGCCATTTTGATAAGAAATGAGACGCGATAGGAAAGATATATCCCATGCGGCGTTCCATGCACATTTTGCTAAATCATTTGGATGTTTAATTTGCTGAGGATCTAGCTTTGTCAGATGTCTCGTCTTTCCTCGGTATTGTTTCTTGTCGCCTGTACCGTCTTTGCCGACAAGCTGGTACAGAGCTAGGAGAGTTGGGTAGGCCGAGACAAACCCAAGTTCTTCTTGTTCCCATTCGTAATGCTGCTTGAATAATTCGATTGGATCCTTGCCCCTGTTTTTCTTGTCGTTTCGGATGAACAGCAGATGTAGCAGACTGCCGTAGAATATGGGAAGATAGATAGTTTCTCTACCGATGGTGTTTGCAATTGACATGTCTTGTGAATCATCAACATTATATGTTGCTCCAGTATGATTTTCGAAGATGTTCATATATTCGTCATTCGGAGCTGTGAGTACTTTGCAAATTGCCGAGCCATAGGATCGAAACAGGCTATAGTTCACAGAGTCATCTCGGCTAAGACATAATTCAGAAAGCCCCAGCTCATAGCATAAGCCACATGGGCCAAAGCTATGTTGAGTTGATTTCGTTTGCCTGCGAATGTATTTGGTTAAAATATACAGGTCATCATCGTGTTTTCTTTTATTGCCGTAATAGAATGACGAGATATCCTTAATAACATTAGTGTCTAGAATCATGACATTACCATTTTGAGGCAATGGCTCATTGTTGGAAATCAGCCGTCTATTACCAATAGTTTGAAAGCCCAATGCCTCCAACTGAATTACTTCCATTCTGATATTGAATCTAATCGTTTAGAGCATAAACAAGAGTAGTGCTCGAAAAGGTACGCATTTTGGGGCGTGTCTGTCCATGGCGTGATGGTCAGCATGTCGCCAAACCAGACATGTCAAGGCAGCGTGCTCCATTCGTTCGCGATCGCATACCGGATGCACGTGCATACGGGCATCAACGCGCTATTGGTGTCCGGGGATCCGCCGGCGACGTGCGTACGACGGCGAATCCCCGTTGATTCTGTTCAATCGTGTTGTTCGCGCGGATTCTCCCGTGGTACTCGATGGGGAAACTGGGACATGAGATAAGATCGTGGCCTCGTCGATGCCTTCATATAGACCTAGCAACAGTCCTGAGCCTGCGCCGTAATAGTCTGGCGCGGTATGTCTTCCATCCGCGGGAGCGCTCGTATCCTGTATGTGATCAAATAAAAGTGTTCGGCGTCGGCACTTGTTTCTGTATACCTTGAGCGTTCAATTTGGACATTGCAGGCGGCGATGATGCCGGTGGAACGAGAACACCGGCATCGTCTGTGGTTCCTTGGTAGATTCCCGAGTGCCTGTCAACCAAACTGATGGTTCTCGGGAGGAAAGAAAATGACGACACCGGTGTGTGTCCGACAGCATATCAGGCAGCTCGACCGCCAAGGCCTGAGCCACAAGGAGATATCACAAAGGCTCGGCGTATCGTGCACGACCGTGGTCAGGTACGCCAACCATGGGGATTATTCGCCCAGGCCATCGAATGATGCGCGACCGGGCAGGTCGCTGGTCGACGCGGGGTATTCGGCCATCGTGGACGGATGGCCGGCCGCCGATCTGCGCATGCCGGTCAAGCAGCGCCATACCGCGACCCGCGTGTACGAGCGGCTCGTGGCCGAGTGCGGGTTCACGGACTCGTACTCGTCGGTGCAGCGCTGGGTCAAGCGCCGGAGGCAGGAGCATCGAGCGCAGTCGGACGGCTTCGCCGAGTTGGAGTGGGCGCCGGGAAGCGCGCAGGTCGATTTCGGCCAGGCCAGGGCCGTGATCGCCGGAGTCGAACGCGTGGTGCATTTCCTGGTGGTGTCGTTCCCGTATTCGAACATGCGCTGGGTGGTCGCCCTTCCCGGCGAGACCTCGGAGTGCGTGTACCAGGGTTTGCTGTGGATCTTCGAGCGCATGGGTATGGCGCCTAGGGTGGTGGTGTTCGACAACGCCACCGGCGTGGGCCATCGCAGGCCGGACGGCACGGCCGCCCGGACCCGCTTGTTCTCCCTGTTCTGCGCGCATTACGGGTTCGAGCCGCGGTTCTGCAACCCGTATTCCGGCCATGAGAAGGGCAGCGTGGAGAACGCGGTCGGCTTTGCGAGGCGCAATCTGATGGTGCCGATGCCGTCGGCCGAGAGCTTCCGGACGCCGGCCCGCGTGCGGCTCGACACGTACGAACGCGTCGCCGGATTGGATCACTACCGGCATGATGTTCCGGTGATCGAACTGTTCGAGGCGGAGAAGGACCACATGCTTCCATTGCCCGGCGTGCGGTTCGACCCGTGCGACTGGAGGAGCGTGAAGGCCGACAAGACCGGCGCTGTCACGATCGACGCGAACCGGTATCTGGCCGGACCGAAATGGCGTTCCATGCGCCTGCAGGCCGGGGTGCGCGTCTTCGAGATCGAACCGCGGGGCCCCGACGGCGAAACGATCACCACGCTGGAGAGGATCTGGGGCCATTCGGCGAAAACCCAGGTGGATCCGGCGAGCCTGCTCGCGATCATCGCGCGAAAGCCCCGCATATGGGGCGAAAGCCCGATCAGGAACGATTTCCCCGAAACCGTGCGAGCCCTGCTCGACCGCATGGACGCACGCACGCGCTCCGATCTGCTCGACGACATCCGAGCCGTTGCCGCCGACAGCGGGTTCGCCGCCACGGTCAAAGCGGTGGAGACCGTCATCGACGCGGGACGGACCGTCGACCGCGCGGCGATCGGCACATGCGCCAAACGCATCCTCGAGGGTGCGGGAACCGAAGGCGGGCAGGATTTGAAGCGTTACGACAAATACATGAAGGAGGCCGAATGAGACGGCAAAAACCGCGGCAGCGCGGCGGCCGCGTTCTGGACAAGGCCACGCCGGAACAGGTCATAGGCCTAGCCCGCAACCTGCCGTTGACACACAGCGTGCCCGGGAAGGCCCTGGAGGACGCCACGCCCGGCCAGCTCGGCTTCCTGGCCAACCTGTTC
>ENA-OXEK01000357-OXEK01000357.1-human-gut-metagenome-genome-assembly--contig:-NODE-357-length-13768-cov-8.647561_pt1 | contig 13768 bp, 12 predicted proteins | sample MGYA00249825_ERZ652244 | MGnify/ENA primary metagenome ERZ652244 (study PRJEB26925, sample SAMN05826968) | human gut metagenome | biome: ENVO:2100002; feature: ENVO:00000062; material: ENVO:00002003...
TCTACACAAGGCTATTCGTCGGCAGCGTCAGATGTGTATAAGAGACAGGATGTAGACATCGACCGGCAGAATCTTATCCGTGCCGCCCCAGACGCAGTAGTTGTCGTAGAAGATGCCGCCGGTGCAGCCGCACGCGCCATAGGACACCACGATCTTGGGATCGGGTGCGGCCTCAAAGGCGCGCAGGGCCGGCATGCGCATGGCGCGCGTCACGGCACCGGTGTACAGCAGCACGTCGGCGTGACGGGGCGAGGGCACGACCTTGATGCCAAAGCGCTCGACGTCGAAGACGGGCGTGATGGAACCAAAGATCTCGATCTCGCAGCCGTTGCAGCCGCCGCAGTCAACACGGTAGACATACACCGAGCGCTTGATCTTCTTAAGAAGGGTCGCCTTGGCCTTCTCGATGCTCTCGTCGAGCTCGATCTTGGTCGGGCGGTACTGAAGCCGCTCGGGCAAAAGCGTGGGTTCGGCCATGGTTACTCCTCCTTCGTATCAAAATCCATGATGATGCCCTCGACCGGCGCAGGACCGGCGGGAATCTCGGGCGCATCGGGGTTGAGCTCGCGGTCGATATACTCCGGGTTCACGCCGTGACCGCCCAGATACTCCATGCCGGGGCCCTGGGGCTCGCCGGACGCAAGCGTCTCGTTGGCAGCCATGCCGGCAGCGTTGCCGGTCTTTACGGCCGAGGCGGCGCGCAGGGCGTCGAGCTCGCGCTTGCACTCCTGGCACATACCGACGGTACGGGCGGCCTGCTCGGCCTCCATGCCGCCGGCCTTTTGCAGCAGGCGCTTGGCGTAGTCGATCTCCTTGTGCGGGGCAAACGGCTTGCCGCAACGCGAGCAGTGCTCGAGCGTGTAGACGCTCTTGCTGGTGAGGTCGTCCTTGCTCATGACGGCCAGCTCAAACTCCTCGGTGAGCTTGATGGCCTCCATGGGGCAGGCCTCCTCGCAGCGGCCGCAAAAGATGCAGCGGCCGTAGTCGATCGACCAGGTAATGGTATCGGCTGCAAGGTCGGTGTCCATACGAATGGCATCGGCCGGGCACGCCACGCCGCAGGCACCGCAGGCGATGCAAAGCTCGGCATTGTGCTCGGGCTTGCCGCGCATGTCCTTGTTGGTGGGAAACGGCGCAAACGGGTACTTGACCGTCGCGTCGCCGGCCTTGGCGTTAACCTTCCAAAGCTTCAGCATATTAGAGCGCCTCCTCATCGAGCGGAGCGGCCATGGTGCCCTCGCCCGCAAGCGGCGACTTGTCGCGCCAGACGTTCTCGAACTGCTCCTTGTCGAGCACGTGGTCGCGCTTGGCGGCGACATCGGTCACCGTCACGCGGTCGGTGCAGGAGTAGCACGGGTCGAGCGAACCGACGATCAGCGCCGCGTCGCCCACGGTGTTGCCGCGGAACATGTAGCGCAGGACCGGCCAGTTGCTGTACGTGGCGGCCTTGGCGCGCCAGCGGTAGCACTTCTGGTTGTTGCCGAGCATGGCCCAGTGCACGTCCTCGCCGCGCGGTGCCTCGGTGGCGCCGATGGCGTACTTGTGCGGGGTGTACTCCCAATCCGTGGTGAGGATGGGGCCCGACGGGCAGTTCTCGAGCATGGTCTCGATCATGTCGATCGAATCGTAGACCTCCTGAATGCGGACGGCGGTGCGGCCGAAGGCATCGCAGGTGTCTGCCGTTGCAGCATGCATCTTCTGAACATCCGGATCGGCGTAGCCGTCGAAGGGATGGTCAAAGCGCACATCGCGGGCATAGCCCGAGCCACGCATGAGCGGGCCGACCGGCGAGAAGTCGCGTGCGATCTTGCGGTCCAGAATGCCGATACCGCTCGTACGCTCAATAAAGTTGGGCGTGGAGAGCAAGACGTCGACGAGTTCCTGAACCTCGGAGCGCAGCTGGTGGATGGTCGTGAGCGTGGAAAGCTTCTGCTCGGCCAAAATGTCGCGACGCACGCCGCCGATCACGTTGAGGCCGTAGGTCTTGCGGTGACCGGAGAGCTTCTCGGCCAGGTCCATGGACTTCTCGCGGACGCGGAAGAACTGCTGGAAGCCGGAGTCGAAGCCCGTGTAGTGCGACGCCAGGCCAATGTTGAGCAGATGCGAGTGCAGACGCTCGACCTCGAGCATGATGGCACGGATGTACTGGGCGCGCGGCGGGACATGAATGCCCTGGGCGCGCTCGACGGCCTCGGCATAAGCCACCGAGTGGGCGCAGCCGCAGATGCCGCAGATGCGGTCGGCGAGGAACGTCACAGCGTCATAGTTCAGGCGCGTCTCGGCGACCTTCTCCATGCCGCGGTGCACGTAGAACAGACGGTAGTCGGCGTCGACGATCGTCTCGCCCTCGACGAACAGGCGGAAGTGGCCGGGCTCGTCGGAGGTAATGTGCAACGGGCCCATGGGGACGAGCGTCGTCTCCTTGCCCTTGGTATCGGCCAAGAACTCATAGTTTTCCATTTCGCTCGCGGGAGCGGGACGGAAACGGTAATCCATGGAGTCCTTGCGCAGCGGGTACAGGCCGCTGGGCCAATCGTCGGGAAGCACCAGGCGACGGCGATCGGGCAGGCCCTCGGGGATCAGGCCGAACATGTCGCGCAGCTCGCGCTCGCCCCACACGCAGGCGGGGACGAACGGCGTCACGGACGGGAACGTCATCTTGGCGGGATCGACCTCGGTGCGCACGGTCACCCAACCGGGATCCTCCCCCTCCATGGAGATGACATAGTACACGGCGTAACGGCCGCACAGGCTGCGCTCATCGTTGCCGATGATCACGGGAATCCAGCCGTAGCGCTCGTAGTACAGGTAGTGGACGGCCTCGGGCAGCTTGTCCTGCTTGACGGTGATCGTCAGCTGGTCCTCGCACTGCCATTCGACCTTCTCGATAGCGCCCGGCACTGCAGCACGCAGGGCCTCGACGTGGCTTTCGCAGCGACGAGCGTAGTCCTTCTTTTCAGGTTCTGCCATGGTGCTAATTCACCTCACTTGTCTTGGTCTGGGAACTGAACACCATGCGGTAGAGAGGGGCCTCGTGGAGCTCTTCGACGCTCTGGTTCAAAACGACGGACGTTGCATCCTCGACGCCGCTCGTGATGGCGACCGGGGTGGCGATACCGAACCACATGACCACGATCGCGAGGGCGATCTCGGGGATGATCATGAGGGCGGGCACCTCGTGGCGCTTCATGCCCTCGGGCGCCTTGCCGAAGATGGACTTGAGCGCGATGCCGGTAAGGGCAAAGTACACGCCGGTGAGGCCAATGGCCACGAGCACGACCACCCAGATGGGACCGGACTGGACGCCGGCCACGAAGGTGAGGAACTCGGAGATGAACAGGGCGAACGGCGGGAAGGCGGCGAGCGCGAGCAGGGCGATGATGGTGAGCGCTGCCGTGACGGGAGCGATCTCGACGACGCCCTTGATCTTGTTCAGGTCGCGGGTGTGGTAGATGTGCTGGATGTTACCGGCCATGCAGAAGGCGAGCGCCTTCGTGAAGCCGTGGAAGATGCAGTGCAGCAGGCAGGCGGCGATACCGAGCGGGCCACCGATACCCAGGCACAGCGCGACCACGCCGACGTTGTCGACGGAGGAGTACGCGAAGCGGCGCTTGATATCGTCCTGCTTGAAGATGCACAGGGCAGCCACCAGGATGGACAGCGTGCCCAGGATGAGCAGGAGCGTTCGCGGATAGGTGTCGCCCACCGTGATGATGGACAGGGAGTAGAAGCGGATGATCACCAGCATGGCGCACTTGAGCAGCACGCCCGAGAGCAGCGCGGAGACCGGGCTCGGAGCCTGGGAGTGCGCGTCGGGCAGCCAGGTGTGCATGGGGAACAGGCCCGCCTTGGTGCCGAAGCCGATGACGATGAACGCGAACGCGAGGCGCACGAGCATCGGGTCGAACTGGTCGGCGTAGGGCATGATGGAGGTGAGGAAGGCGGCCTCATGCGCGTTGGGCATGATATCGGCGGCGTTCGCGTAGATGAGCAGCGTGCCGAACAGGCCGAAGGCCACACCGGCGGTGCAGACCATCGCGTACTTCCAAGACGCCTCGAGCGCCTGCTTGTTCTTGTAGATGCCCACGAGGAACACGGTCGACAGCGTAGTGGCCTCGACCGCCGCCCAGGTGAGGATGATGTTGTTGGACAGGCAGGCGAGCAGCATCGTGAAGACGAACAGGCTGAACAGCGCGTAGTACTGCTTGGTGCGCTCGGCCGGCATGGTCTTCTCCTCGATATCGATCTTGATATAGGAGATGGAGTACACGCCGGTGATGAACCCGATGATGCCTACCAGAAGGACGAAGATCGACGAGAGCGAATCGAGATGGAGCCACAGGCCCAAAGCGTCGATATTCTGCCCGCTCGAGAGCATGGTTCCCGCGGTGACGACCGAAAGGACAAGGGTCGCCGCGACGGAGATGGTGTTGAGCCCCGCGAAGACGTTGTAGGACGTCGTCTTGGGGAGCGCAGCCATAATCAGGGAGAACACGAGAGGACAAGCGAGCAGGGCGACCGTCAGCATTGAAACATCCATGGCCTACCCCTTCAATTCGGTCAGGTCGTGGGAGTCGAGCGACTTGGTGTCGTTCCAAATCCTCACGACGACGGCGGACATGATGATGACGGCGAAGATGGCGTCGGTGGCGATGCCGATCTCGATGATCTCGGGGGCCGTGGGCGCGAGCAGAGCGAGCGTCACGTGGCTACCGTTCTCCATAAGGCAGTACCCGAAGATCTGCTTGAGGATGTTGCGCTGGGAGATGATGCACGTGAGGCCGACGAAGAAGTGCGCGAAGCTGATGGCGAGGGCCGGAGTGGCCACCTCGGCGGTGGGCAGGCTCAGGCGCGTGACCACCGCGAAGCAGACGGCCACCTCCAGACCGGTGAGGATGATGGTCCAGGCCGGCTTGATGGAGGAGGTCAGCGTGCTATCGGCAGGCGAACCCATCTTCTTGTAGGCACGGTTGAGAATGAACGGAACGAGGATCACCTTGGTGACGAAGGCCGACGCGGCCCACATGAGAAGCTCGGTGGCACCGGTGGTGAGGCCCAGGGTGAGCAGCACGCCCACCAGGACAACCGACTGGATCCCGTACCACTTGATGGCGGACGGGATGGTCTTCGAGACGACCACCATGGTGGAGGTCACGATCAGAAGACCGCCCAGGATATTGACTAACGAATAACCCATGTCCTACCTCCTAACCCATCCAACTAGAGGACAGAGGACCGGCGACGACGACCATGATCATGAGGACGACGAACACGAACGCCATGGCGCGCGGAAGGGGCTGGCCGGCGGCCACGGTCTCGCTCGGCTCACCGGGCAGGACCTTACCCATCCAACGCAGGAACCATGCGAAGGTGGCGACGGTCTCGACGACCATGACGCACACGAGGACAAAGATGACCGTGTTCGTAGCACCAACCGCGAAGCCACCGGAAATGATCTGGAACTTGGAAAAGAACGTGCTCATGGGGGGCACGCCGGCGATAGCGGTCGCGGCGACCGCAAAGCCCACGCCCGTGACCGGGTACTTCTTCATGAGGCCCTGGATCTTGGGCAGCATACGGGTTCCCAACGTGAAGCTGAGAGAGCCAGCGATGAGGAAGAACAGGGTCTTGGTGAACGCGTGGTTGAAGATGTGCTCGACGGCGCCGTTAAACGCCATCTGGCTTCCGAACACGGAGAGGCCCAGGCCAAAGAACACGTAGGCGAGCTGCGCGATCGTCGAGAAGGCGAGCAGGCGCTTCATATCCTTCTGGGGCAGGTACATGAGGAAGCCGAAGAGCATGGTCACGACGGCGTCGATGATGGCGACCCAACCGACGATCTCGGGGATATCGCCGGCGCTCGCAAGAGCGCGGGCGAACACGCACACGCCGACCTTAACCATGGACGCGCCATGAAGGTAGGCGGAAACGGGCGTGGGGGCCTCCATTGCGGAGGGCAGCCACATGTAGAGCGGGAACTGGGCGGACTTGGCCCAAGCAGCGAACAGGATGAGCAGCAGCACGACGGTCTTCATACCGGAATCGAGCTGGGAGATCGCGCTCAGCGCGAACGTGCCGGTTCCGGCGAACAGGAAGGCCGCGCCGATGTAGAGTCCCAGAGCGCCGATATGGGTGATGATGAGCGCCTTCATACCGGCCTTCTTGGCCGTGGGCGTCATGTAGTAGCTGATGAGGCCCCAGGAGCACACACCGGTGATCTCGAAGAAAACGAGCTGGCCGACGATGGTGGAGCTGTAGGCGAGACCGGCCATGGCGCCGATGAACGTGGAGAAGTACACGTAGAAGCGACGACGGGGCGCGTCGGGATGCTCCTTATTCTTATCGCTCATGTACGGGAACGAATAGATGACGACGAGCAGGCCGATAGCGACGAACGCGGGTGCGAGCAGCGTGCTCATCCGGTCGAATATGAAGCCCATGACCAAGGTCTGGCCCATACTCGCCCAGGTTACATCGACCGCGTTCATGCCGTTTCCGGCAAACGTCGCGGCCAAGCCAACGGAAGCGACCGTGGCGATGCCGCCGGCAAAGGCGCAGATCCATTTAGCGTAGGGACGCGGCAGCATGACGATGAGCAGGGAGCCCAGCATGGGGACGGCGATCGCCACCATGGCAAAGAGGGACAAGCTCGATTCGATTGACATAGTTTCTCCCTTCTCCCTACACGCCTACGACGACGAAGACGAACGCGAGGACCGCGATGCCGACGACGGCCCAGGTCTGGTTACCGAGCACCTTGAAGCGCGAACGGGAAACGGAGTTCTCGAGCACGCCGCAGACGACGAAATCGACCAGGCACTTGACGAGGAAGACGACGGCGCCCACGAGAGCGGTGACACCGATGGTCGCGGGCTCTCCCCAGGGGATGAAGATGGAGGTGAACCAAGCGACGACCACGACCTGCTTCATGCCCATGGCGAGCTTCATCATGGCCAGGGACGGGCCGGAGAGCTCGGCGAGCGGGCCCTCCTGGAGCTCCTGCTCGGCTTCGGCCTGATCGAACGGAAGCTTGCCGAGCTCCATATAGCAGGCGGCCGCGAAGGCGACGCCGGCGAGGATGACGGCGACGACGCTCGAGACGTTGCCCGTAACGATGTGCTGACCCATGGTCGCAATGTCCGTGGAGCCGCACACGATGGCGACGGTAAACAGCGCGATGAGCATGGACGGCTCGATGAGCACGCTCATGAGGAGCTCGCGGATACCGCCGAAGCCCGCGTAGGCGTTGGAGGAATCCACGCCGGACAGCGCGAAGAAGAAGCGGGACAGCGCGAGCGCGTACATGATGGTGATGGCGTCACCAAAGACGGGCATGGGGCTCTCGAGCGTGAACATGGGCAGGCCCATGGCGAGCATGAACGACACCGCGAGGAACAGCGGCGGCATGATGCGCAGCACGAAGCTCGAGTCGGAACTCACGGACTCGGGACGCGCCATGAGCTTCGCGAGGTCCCGGTAATCCTGAAGGATGGACGGACCGCGGCGATTGTGCATCTTCGCGCGAATCACACGGGCGAGGCCGGAGAAGAAGGGCGCGACCAGCATGACCACGAGGCCCTGCGCTATCGCAAGAACGATGTTCATAATATCCTCTCCCCTCTCTAGACCATGACCACGGCGAGCACGAGGAAGACCACGAGCGCCGCGACGATGTAGCAGATGTATACGGAGTAGTTGCCGCCCTCGATCTTGGAGGCGAGGCCGGCCAGCTTATCGGCACCCTCGCTCGGTGCATCGACCAGGAAGCGGTCGGGCAGGGGCTCAACGCCCTGGGCGACACCGGTGAGCTTCTGGAACACGTGCGCGATGGACCAGCAGATCTTGGTGCATACCTCGCGCAGGGTGTAGAGCGGGCCCATGAAGAGCTCTACGTCTGACGCGAAGCTCGTGGCGACGACGGGCATGTGCTCGTTGGGCTCGTAGCCGCACGCCCAAGGGTCGGTCTTCTTAGCGGGGGCCTTGGTGCCGAGGCAGGACCTCAACACGAACGCGAGGCCGGTGAGGACCACGAGCGCGATGGCGATCGCGGGGGTGGAGGTGGCGGCACCGGAAATCTCGTTCACCAGAGACACGCCCGAGGTGGCTGTGATGGCAGAGCCGGCAAGCACGCTCTGGGCGACGTCGCCCAGAACCGGGGCGATGACGGGAGAGCCGATTCCCAGTACCACGCAGATGGCCGCGAGGAGCATCTGCGAGAACAACATCGGAGCCGGGGACTCCTTGGCGTTCGCGGCCTCCTGGGAACGAGGGCTGCTCGCGAACGAGACGCCGTAGGCCTTCACGAAGCACGTGACGGCCAGGGCACCGGTGATGGCGAGGGCGGCCGCGGAGGCGACGGCGAACACCATGACGACCGGGTCGGAGAGCGTCGAGATGTTGAACAGGGACTGGTAGGTGAACCACTCGGAAACGAAGCCGTTGAGCGGCGGGATGGCCGAGATGGCAAGGGCACCGATGAGGAAGCAGACGGCCGTGACCGGCATGCGGCGGAACAGACCGCCCATCTTCTCCATGTTGCGCGTACCCGTGGCATAGAGCAGGGAGCCCGCGCCGAGGAACAGCTCGCCCTTGAACATGGCGTGGTTGAGCGTGTGGTAGAGGGCGGCCATGAGCGCGATCGTCGCGATGACGTCGTTGCCCAGGGCGTGCGCCGTCATGGACGCGCCGACACCGAGCAAGATGATGCCGATGTTCTCGACGGAGTGATAGGCAAGCAGGCGCTTGATGTCGTGCTCGTGGAGGGCGTAGACGACACCCAGGACCGACGAGATGGATCCGAAGACCAGGACCATGAGGCCCCACCAGAGCTGGACGCCCGAACCCGCGAGCAGGTCGAGACCGACCTTGAGGATTCCCAGGATGCCGATCTTGATCATGCCGCCGGACATGAGGGCGGACACGTTGGACGGCGCCTCGGGGTGCGCCTGGGGCAGCCAGGAGTGCAGCGGAATGATACCGGCCTTCGCGCCAAATCCGAAGAACGCGAGGACGAAGCACGCGGAGGAGACGGCGGGTCCAAAGTCATGCGTACGGAAATCACTGAAGCTGAAGGAACCGCCCACGCCGTTGGTCATGAGCAGGAAGCTCGCCATGATGAGAACGAAGCCCACGTGCGCGATGACGAAGTAGAGCCAACCGCCCCTAATGGAGTTCTTGTTCTCCTCGATAACGACAAGGAAGTAGCTCGTAAGGGACATGAGCTCAAAGGCGACCAGGAACCAGAACACGTTGTCGGCGGTGATGACGAGCATCATCGAGGCGACGAAGGTGTTCATAAAGAAGCCGGCGCGCCCGACCTTGCCCGGGTACTCGTCGAAGTAGGACAGACCGTAGATGAAGCCCGCAAAGGCGAGAATCGAGATGAGGACCACGATCAGGCCCGCAAGGCCGTTGAGCAAGAGCTCGAGACGGGCGAACGGGAAGAAGAAGACCGTGTTGAGGGACGAAACGTCGCCAAGCACGGCCTCGAGGCCCGCGATGAACGACAGCACGGCCGCGACGGCGCCGATCAGGCAGCCGGCGGTCTTGGCGGCGTTGTCGGCCTTAATCAGCAGAACCGAGGCGAGCGCACCGATGCACGAGACGGCAAGCGATGCGATAAACAGCGTCATGCTATCCATTGTTTACGCTCCCTTCTGCTTTCTCGGACAGACCCTGGGCCACAGCGGTAACGTCGACGACCGGACCGTTTTCGATCGAGCGCAGGCGCTTGGCCTCGTCGAGCTCGCGATCGGCCGCGCCGCCCATGACGGTCAGCGCCTTGGTGGGGCACGCCGCCACACAATGCGGACCGTCCGGATCGAAGGCGCACAGGTCGCACTTAACAGCGCAGGTGTACTGGCCGGGAGCCCACGTAAGCAGGCTGCTCAGGGACTTAGGATACGAAGGCGTCGGGTCGCACATGCCTGCGACACCGGCGATAGACGTGCCATCGGGATGGATGGCTCCGAAGGGGCACGCGATGGCGCACAGCCTGCACCCGATGCACTCCTGCTCCTTGACGTGGATGCGATCGCCATCGTGCTCGATGGCATTCACCGGGCAGACCTCGGCGCAGGGGGCACCCTCGCAATGGTGGCAGGCAAGGGCGGCCGAAATACCGCCGGTCTTCACGAGCGCCAGGCGCGGCGTATCCTGAAGACCCTGCATCCGGTGGGCGTCGGCACAGGCGGACTGGCATGTTCCGCAGCCGATGCACCTCTCCGGGTTGATGTCGATGAAGCGGTTCATCCCCACTTCCTTTCAAAATAACGGGCCGGGCTCCCGAACGTACGGGACGCCCGGCCCAAAAAGCCAACGAGAACGGGACTACACGATTTGGTTCACGTGCGTCTCGTCGTCGAACTTGGCGGCGCCGGGCTCAACGTCCTGGGGAGCGGCGGCGTCAACCAGAGCCTGCTTGAGCTCGGTGTACTGACGCTCCACCTCGCCCTCGGCCCAGACCTGGTCGGCGATAGCGTCGACCTGGCAGGCGGAGAACTTGTCCTCGGGCGTATGCGAGACCGGGTCGACCTTGTGCATGGTCAGCTCGTTGCACTTGCCGATCCACCACTGGTAGGTCATGTAGACCGTGCCCTTGTTGATGCGATCGCTTATGTCGGCGCGGCTGTATACCTGGCCGCGGCGGCTGTGGATCGAGACGATGTCGCCATTCTTGATGCCGCGCACCTGGGCGTCCGCGGGATTCATGCGAACAAAGCCGGGCTCGTCGGCAAGCAGCGCCAGCGTCTTGCAGTTGCCGGTCATCGAGCGGCAGCTGTAGTGGCCGACCTCGCGGACGGTGCACAGGATGAGCGGGTACTCATCGTCGGGAAGCTCGGAGGGCGCCTCCCAGTCGTGTGCCATCAGGTTGGCGCGGCCGTCCTTGGTGGTGAACTTGCCACCAGCGAACATGTCGGGCGTACCGTGGTCGTTCACATCGGTGCTCTTGACCGGCCACTGGGCGTAACCGCCCTCGGGAGCCATCTTCTCGTAGGTCGCGCCCACAAAGTTGGGGCACAGGCTAATGCACTCGTTCCAGATCTGCTCGGTGTTGTCGTAGTGCATGGGGTAGCCCATGCGCGTAGACAGGTCCGCGAAGATCTCCCAGTCGTGACGGCACTCGCCCTTGGGCGGAACGGCCGCGTCAAAGTGCTGGAAGCTACGGTCGGATGCGGTAAAGACACCCTCGTGCTCACCCCAAGAGGTAGCGGGCAGGATGACGTCGGCGAGCATGGTCGTCTGCGTCATAAAGATGTCCTGGCAGATGAACAGATCCAGCTCGGAGAGCGTCTTGCGCATGCCGGCCGAATCGGGCTCGGTCTGCACCGGGTCCTCGCCGTAGTTGTAGAAGCAGTGCACCTTACCCTCGTCGACCAGGTGGCCCAGGTCGGTGAGCTTGTAGCCCTCCTCGAGCGGGAGCTTTTCCTCGGGCACGCCCCAAGCCTTGGCAAACTTGGCACGCACAGCCGGGTCGGTGACCTTCTGGTAGCCAGGGTACAGGTTGGGCAGCATGCCCATATCACAGGAGCCCTGGACGTTGTTCTGACCGCGCACGGGCGCGAGGCCGGAATTGGGTTTGCCGATCTGGCCGGCAACGCAGGCGATGGAGGCGATGGTGTGCACCGTCTTCAGGTTCTGCTTCTGCTGGCATACGCCCATACCCCAGCCAATGATGGCAGAGGGCTTCGCCGTGGCGTACATCTCGGCAGCTTGGTGGATCAACGCGGGCTCGACACCCGTGATGTCCTGTACGGATTCGGGAGTGTAGTTCTTGATGGTCTCCCACCACTCGTCAAAGCCGTTCGTGTGCTCGGCGACGAATTTCTTGTCGTAGAGGCCATCGTTGACCAAGCAGTTGGCAAAGGCGTTGAGGAACGCGACGTTGCAACCGTTCTTGATCGGAAGGTAGAGATCGGCGATACGCGCGGTTTCGATATGGCGCGGGTCGGCGACGATGATCTTGCAACCCTTTTCTTTGGCTCGCACGATACGCCTTGCGACGATGGGGTGCGAATCGGCAGGGTTATAGCCGAAGAGGAAAATGCAGCCCGCATCCTCCATACCGGGGATGGAGCATGACATGCAACCTGAACCAACCGTGTCCATCAGACCGAGGACAGTAGGGCCGTGTCAAGTACGGGCGCAGTTGTCCACGCTGTGGGTGCCGATGCACGCACGCGTAAACTTCTGCATGACGTAGTTCGCCTCATTGCCGCCGCCTCGCGAAGAGCCGGTGGTCATGACAGCGTTAGGACCATATTCGTCAATTATGGCCTGCATCTTAGATGCGGTGAAATCCAGTGCCTCGTCCCAGCTTACGCGCTCAAGATCCGCGCCCTTGGTGCGACGGATCATCGGGTGCAGTACGCGAGGAGTCAAGATCTTGGTGTCGTTGATGAAGTCGTAGCCGCTCATGCCCTTAAGGCACAGCTCGCTCTGGTTGGTGATGCCGTTGAGCGGTTCGGTACCCACGACCTGGCCGTTTTGGACCAAGAGGTTAAACTGGCAACCGGCGCCGCAGTACGGGCAGATCACTTTATGCTTCTCCATGACACCCTCCTTCCTTTCTCTGCTACCGAATGCTCGGTACTTATTTGACAATCGTTGGGCTTGTATGGCCGCCCGCCTACGCCTCGTTTTCGATGGTGGCGCGGGCACGCTCGGCAGTCAGTTCTGCCAGGCGCTCCTCGTCTACCAGGGTGAGGCCCTTGGTCGGGCACGCCTCGGCACACGCCGGACCGCCGGGACGGTCCACGCACAGGTCGCACTTGAGCACGAAGCTCTTGGTCTGCGAACCCACGCGCACGTCACCCATCAAGACGGGGACCTGCGTGGTCGCCACGCTCACGGCGCCAAAGGGGCATGCCATGACGCAGCTCTTGCAGCCGATGCAGTTGTCCTCGTTGACGCCGATGCGATGGTTCTTTGGATCAAAGAACAAGGCGCCCGTAGGGCAGGCCTTGGCGCACGGAGCGTCCTCGCAGTGGTGGCATGCCACCGGTGCGGAGATCTCGTACGTACGCGTCACGCGCAGGCGCGGCGCGGCGATGTTGCCGGGAATATCGTGTGCCTCGATGCACGCCGCCATACAGGTTTGGCACCCAATGCAGCGTGAGGAATCAGCCACGACTCGTTTATTGCCCATGTTGTTCACTCCCTCCTGAATCCCATGCCGGAGAGGCCCTGCCGACGTTGCCCCGGACCGCCCGTGGTCCGGCATCGGCGTATCGAGTGCATGCGGCGAAACAGGCACTTCGATAGAATTCCTCCAACGATATACAGGTTAAATATACGCAGTTGCAGGTGGCAAACTTGAGCATAGGCCCTGCAATACGGGTGTATTGCAGGGGTTTTGGCAGGTTGGAATTATTCTCTAGAAGCTATAAAGGTGAGTGTATTACATGCGTACATCCAAGGGAGATTTCACGCTCGTTTATAAAGGATGTAATACGTTTGATATATATTTCGCGCTCATTAACTTGAGTGCAATAAAGTAGTGGTTATAAGATTGGCTATTATTAGCTAATGCTGTATTTGACCATTCATATTGCACGCTCATTAAGGGAGGCCAGTGATGTCATCGACTCAAAAACGAGCCATCCTGCAGGTGCGCATTCGCGAGGAAGACAAGCAGCATGCCGAGCGTCTCTACGACGCTATGGGCACATCGCTCGCCGAGGCTGTCCGTCTATTTGTCGCGCAGAGTATTTTGGGCTCTTCGGTGGTTTCTGTGGGAGAGATTCCGGCATAGGCCCAGCTCAGCGGG
>ENA-OXEK01000366-OXEK01000366.1-human-gut-metagenome-genome-assembly--contig:-NODE-366-length-13526-cov-10.174300_pt1 | contig 13526 bp, 7 predicted proteins | sample MGYA00249825_ERZ652244 | MGnify/ENA primary metagenome ERZ652244 (study PRJEB26925, sample SAMN05826968) | human gut metagenome | biome: ENVO:2100002; feature: ENVO:00000062; material: ENVO:00002003...
CTACACAAGGCTATTCGTCGGCAGCGTCAGATGTGTATAAGAGACAGCATACTACGGATAAGTCTCTTTTTGACATAACGAATAATATGGGTTTTGATATCTCATCCGTCCCGGAGATTATCAATATAGCGCAAAACTGGCAAACCGAGTTGTTGCCGACCTTCTTACCGTATTTACCGGAGGTGATGAACGGGAAGGTGAGCGGATTGATGGCTGAATTGGGCAAGCTGGGAAATCATTTTTTCCCGACAGCTACCTCGGCGGATTATATGGACTTGATTTCTTGGGTGATGGGACGTACTCCGCTACCCGATAAGAATAACGTAGGGGCTTGGTTGGTAGATGCCATGAAACCGATGGAGAAAAAAGCGCCGGAGGCTACGGATCATACCTATTCCTATAATCTGGATTACCAATTCAGCAAGAAGTTCGAACATTCACAACTCACGGTTGGAGGTACTTATGAGCGTATTCATGCGGATTCGAAAGTGACCGGGCAGCATAGTAGCGATAATGTGGCTACCTTCCTGCAATATGATCATAAGTTTATCGATCGTTTGAACGTCTCGGTCGGTGTTCGTCTGGAGTATTACCGGGTCGATGATTTCTACCGGGAAGCGGAGACGAAGATTTTCGGGGCGAAGGTTCCGGTAAAACCTGTTTTCCGTGGAGGCTTGAATTATGAATTGGGTGAGTATAGTTTTATCCGGGCATCTTTCGGACAGGGATACCGTTATCCATCCGTTACGGAGAAGTTTATCCTGAAGGATATCGGAGGTGTGGGAGCTTTCCCGAACGCTGAATTGAAAGCGGAGCAAGGTTATAATGCCGAACTTGGTTTCAAGCAAGGCTATAAGTTCGGCAATTTGAAGGGCTTTATCGATGTGGCCGGCTTTTATACCCGTTACAAGGATATGATCGAGTTCCGTTTCGGCCTGTTTAATAATAAGACCTTCGATTATATCGATGGGCTTTCCAAGTTGTTCAATGCGTTCTCTAGCGGCGACGGCTTAGGAATCGGCGCTCAGTTCACGAACGTAGGCCGGGCGGAGATTTATGGGGTAGACTTGTCTACCTCGGGTGTGTATGAGTTTAACCGTGATACTCGTCTGGCATATACTTTGGGGTATGTTTATACGAATCCGATCGATATGGACGTGGATTCACGGAACGCGGAGGAGGAAGCGAATGATGACTTAATGGCGATGCGTTCGAAATCGAATGACAGCAAGTATTTAAAATATCGCCAGAAACATTCCGTAAAGGGGGTATTTGATCTGGAATGGAAACAGTTTAATATCGGAACGAATATGTCATGGAAAAGCAAGACATTGGCGGTCGATTATTTTATGGTCGATGAGCGTACGAAAGCGGAGCCTAACCTGATGGATTATATGCGCTCGATGCTATTCGGAAACTTACATGATTATTGGGCAGAGAACAATAAAGGATATTTCGTCATGGATATGCGTGTCGGGATGAAAGTGACGAAGAATATCCATGTACAAGGACTGGTGAACAACCTCTTAAACAAGCGCTATAGCGCCCGCCCGATGGATGTCGGCGCACCCCGGACTTTCATTCTGCAAGTAGGAGCCAATTTCTAACAAATTACCTAGTTGTAGAGACGGAGCGTGCTCTGTCTCTACAACATGTGATAGTTTTTCAATTCGCTTCGTAAACGAATCGCTTGATTGTCCGTCACCTTATCCATCAGTTTCCAGAATCTTTCGCTATGGTTCATCTCTATCGTATGGCAAAGCTCATGCAATAATACATAATCCACCAAATGCCAAGGAAGAAGCATTAATGATTGCGAGAGGTTAATGCTCTTCTTCATTGTACAACTTCCCCAATGCGTTTTGCTATTATTGATTTTCACCCCGGTCAACATAAATCCATGTTGTCTAGCCAATAGCGTGATACGTTCCGGCAACAACCGTTTCGCCTCGTGGCGGAGCGCCTTCTCCAGCATGGATTTCAATAAGGATTGCACCTCTTCCTCCTCGAAACGAGTCTCATTCGGACAAGCGATATGCAGTACTCCATCCTCCAATCTCATGTAGAAATTACTTCGCTCGGTGCGGAAGATATGCAAGCGGAATGTCGTAGCCTGTAACTCCGATCTTTCGTCGAGCAGGGGCCGGGCCGGATGCTTCTGGAGCGCTTTTACCAGCCGGGCCTTGTTCTCCATGATAAAAGCGATCATACGTTTCTCGTCTCCCCCGGGTGGCATCGTGGCGGTTATCTTTCCTTTTGATATCTTGAGCGTGTATCGAGTGGCCCGGGGAGTGGTACGGAGCGTTATGACTCCCAAATCCTTGTCTTGTATATTCTTTTCCATTCCTGCCACAAAAGTAATACATTGAGAAAAACAATAATACGATGGAATTGATTATCTTCGCGATCGTAAAGGTTAAAAACATAATCAATATAATAAATTAGCAATCATGAGCAAAAAAGCACTTTTAATTATCTGTGATGGTTGGGGAATTGGTGACAAAGGTAAAGACGACGTGATCTTTAACACGCCGACTCCATATTGGGACGAGTTATTGAAAACTTATCCAGCCTCACAGTTACAGGCTTCTGGCGAGAACGTTGGTTTGCCTGACGGACAAATGGGTAACTCTGAGGTGGGCCACTTGAACATCGGTGCTGGCCGTATCGTTTACCAAGATTTGGTGAAGATCAACATCGCTTGCCGCGAGAATACGATCATGGAGAACCCGGAGATCAAACGTGCTTATAGCTACGCGAAAGAGAATAATAAGCAGATCCACTTCATGGGCTTGGTTTCCGATGGTGGTGTACATAGCTCTTTGGAGCATCTTTTGAAGTTGACGGATATCGCCAAGGAATACGGAATCAGCAAGGCTTATGTACATTGCTTCATGGATGGCCGTGATACGGACCCGAAGAGTGGTAAAGGTTTTATCGAGACGTTGGAGAATCATCTGAAGACTACCGGCGGTAAGATCGCTTCTATCATCGGACGTTATTACGCTATGGACCGCGACAAACGTTGGGAACGCGTGAAAGAGGCTTACGACTTATTGGTTGAAGGTAAGGGTAAGCAAGCCGAGTGCATGGTAAAAGCGATGGAAGAGTCGTACGCTGAGGGTGTGACAGACGAGTTCATCAAGCCGATCGTTCACGTTGAGAACGGAAAGCCGGTTGCTGTTATCGAGGAAGGCGATGTCGTGATCTTCTTCAACTACCGTAACGACCGTGCGAAAGAGCTTACGGTTGTATTGACTCAGCAAGATATGCCGGAGGCCGGTATGCATACGATCCCGGGCTTGCAATATTTCTGTATGACTCCGTATGACGCTAGCTTCAAGGGTGTTCATATCTTGTTCGACAAAGAGAACGTAAATAATACGCTGGGTGAGTTCTTGGCAAACGTAGGTAAGACTCAGTTGCATATCGCCGAGACAGAGAAATACGCTCACGTGACTTTCTTCTTCAACGGTGGCCGCGAGACTCCGTTCGATAGCGAGGAGCGTATCTTGGTCCCTTCTCCTAAAGTGGCTACTTACGACTTAAAACCGGAAATGAGCGCTTTCGAGGTGAAAGATAAATTGGTGGACGCTATCAATACGAAGAAATTCGATTTTATCGTAGTGAACTACGCCAACGGTGATATGGTAGGCCATACGGGTGTCTACAAAGCGATCGAGAAAGCGGTCGTAACGATCGACGCTTGCTTGCACGATACGGTTGAGGCCGCTAAAGCCAACGACTATGAGGTAATCATCATCGCTGACCATGGTAACGCGGATCACGCCTTGAACGAGGATGGCACTCCGAATACGGCTCACTCCTTGAACCCTGTTCCATTCGTTTATGTGACAGCCAACAAGGACGCTAAAGTAGAGGATGGTATTTTGGCCGATGTGGCTCCTTCAATCCTTCACATCTTGGGCTTGAAACAGCCGAAGGAGATGACTGGCAAGTCATTGATTAAATAAGAGCTAGGCGCATCTTATGATCCAGATAGATGACACTTTAGTAAGTCTTGACGTTATCGAGCGTTATTTTTTATGTGATCTTTCCAAATGTAAGGGGGAGTGCTGCGTGGAAGGAGATTCCGGCGCTCCATTAGAGGATTCGGAGTTGGCGAAGCTCCAGAAAGTATTGCCCATTATCTGGGATGATTTATCCCCGAAAGCTCAAGAGGTCATTAATAAGCAAGGCGTAGCTTATATCGATGAGGAAGGCGATACGGTTACCTCTATCGTGAACGGCAAAGATTGTGTCTTTACCTGTTACGACGCCGATGGTACTTGTAAATGCGCTATTGAGAAAGCATACCGGGAAGGTAAGACGGATTTCTATAAGCCTGTTTCTTGCCATCTTTACCCGATACGTGTCACTCAGTATCGGGATTTCAAGGCCGTGAACTATCATCGCTGGAGCGTTTGTAAGGCAGCGGAGATCTTAGGAAAGAAAGAGCAATTGCCGGTTTATAAGTTCCTCAAGGAGCCCTTGATCCGTAAGTTCGGCCAGGCTTGGTATAAGGCCTTGGAAGAGTGTGCGGAGGAATGGAAGAAGCAGCGTGAGGAGTAGCTTTTAGATCGTTTATAAATATAAAAAATCCCTTCAGTCTCTCCCTTTGATAACTATACGTTAAAAACGGATGGAGGCTGAAGGGATTTTGTTTTATAGTCGCTCTATTTCCTCAAGGGAAAGGCCGGTGCATTTTTGGATGATAAGAGGGGTTATTCCCTCGGCTTTCATATTACGTGCCGTAGATTCTTTCCCTTCTTGCAATCCTTCTTGTAATCCTTTTTGCAATCCTTTTTCCATGCCTTCTTCCATCCCTTTTTTCATGCCTTTCTCGACGGCGAAGTCCAAGGTGTTATAATAATCATTATACATCTTCCACTCCGCCTCGTACTGCGCCCGTTGTTTGGGGGTGAGGTTCGCCATGGATCCGATGCGTTCCAACCGCTCGAATATGGCCTTGCGTGCCTTGAAAGGCATTCTGTCTAATGTATCCATATGCTTTAGTACATAAATCCAACGTTCAAAATCTGTCTCGCATTCTTCCTCCTCTTTGCTGAATCGAGGAAGCTCAATATAGATTTGGCGGAACTTGGGGTTGAATACCTGTCCGTTCTCCCGGTCCGCCAATATGATGTCCCTTCGGAATTTTCCCTCCTTCCCGTTTTTGTCTGACCCGTTCTCTTCGTCGAGCGTGAAGTTCAAGAAGAATACTCCGTACACGGCCGCCAGCTCATAGTCCCATGTTCCCTTTATACCCTGTTCCACCACCGAGTGCGAGAGGTAGTATAAGGCCCTGTCCTTGAAGTGGGGCTGTTCCCTGTTCTGCATCTCGATTATGATCCGTTCGCCCTTGTCGGTCTCGCAATGGATATCGAAGATGACTTTCCTTCCTTGCTCTGTCTCGGGCAATCGCTCATTGTTCATGATCCTCAGGTCCATGATAGTATGCTCCCCTTCGAGGAGGTCGTTCAGGAACTCGATTAGTATGTCCTTGTCCATTTCCCTACCGAATATGTGCTTGAAGCCGAAATCGGTGAAGGGGTTGATAAATTTTCCCATAGTGTGTTTATAGGTTTTAGTGATTAATAGGATATAGATGGCTCTTTTCCATCTTTGGCGATAAAGATACGATTTTTATTATATGGGGCATTCATTTAGGCTTTAAAAAAACACGAACGTCTTTTTTCGGAAACACCTTGTGTAGTTTGAGTGAAGACGAGATATAGTGAACGCATAAAGGATACAGCCTTAAAGCTAAAGGTGGGTTAATGAGGCTTTCCGCGTCAAATGTAAGCCAGAGCTTATTTTAAATGCGGGAAACATGTGCCTGTACAGGCCTTGATAACCAATAAACGGGCCCTCTCATTGGCTGTTGAAGTGAATAACTAACGGCTTGGGAAGTGAATAACTAATCACTTGGAAAGCCTCTTTATACCGGAATCAACAATGTCTTCTCAGTGGCTTTGGGATGCGGTTCAGTTATCCTGCGGGGCTTTTCTATGTCGATTATTCTGTTATAGCCCTTGCGGATGGATGGTAAGCGAAGCGGCGATAATCATGACAGTTTGTGCGAAACAAGGCTGTTTGTTTGACATACCTCTTCTTTGGAGAAGTCTAACCAGAGAGAAGAAATAGGTGAAAAGGGCCTTTTTGTCTCTTATTTATAGGTAAAAGGTCGCTTTTCCGGTGAGAAAGGTGGTGTTTGCCCACGCGAATATATGCGTTAGCCGACGCAACCGTATGTTTTAGCCGACATAACCGTATGTATTAGGTGATACATACGGTAGTAATCCCTATCGCATACGATAGAAATAGCCTTCACATACGGATGAATTATAGGTTTTAGCCTTAAGAATATGAATTAGGATGAATAATTTTCGCCAGAATGAAAGGGCGTATTCCGTTATCTTATTATGGAATAACTACTTGCGAATATTTTTTCTCGTTTTACGGAACTATATGTATAATCTCCCGGAAAATTCGATTCTCAAGGGCTTTAATTTACAAAGTGTCATAATGACAATCCGTAAATTCCGGATGACTTGTTTAATATAATATTAATGTACGCCTGTACATTATTAATGCTATACTATAAAAGTTGATGAATAATAGATTGAAATGATATCTGGAGTATGGAAACGACTAGTTTAAACGAACGATTCTTTTAGTCATTTGCAAAGGTACGCGTTTCTTCGATACTTGCAACCCTTCCGGGCTATTTTTTTACTGCTTATTCTCTTTCTTATCAATAGGATAGGTTATCCTTTACGAAACAAGCGATTCCTTCAACAAACCTTTCTATTTACCCCTTATAAAACGCAAGATTAAAACCTTCGTTTAAACTAGTCGTTTTTGAATGACAAGGCAATCGATACGATAACGTAATGAGCTGATTATCTTAATAAACACTAGTATTAATATTAATTTTAGAATTATGAACAAAAAGTTTTCTACTCTTTTGGCTGGTGCTGCGCTTCTGGGTGCGGTGACGGCTAATGGTGCTGTTAAGCTGAATCAAGGAGCGAATAACGGTCTTTATCAGCTTAAGGCAGGTTCTGCTTTCTTGAGTATTACCGAAAATTCCACGACTCACGAAGATGAAATCAAAATGGTTTCTCACTCTTCCGCAAATTTAGGAGGTACAATGTGGTGTGTAACGGTTGATGCCGAGAATCAAGGACAGAATCCTAAGTATGATTTCACGAACAAGATCGGAAAGTTTTTAGGTCTTGAGATCAGCACGATCAAAGGTAAGGCGGCGGCTCCGTTAGCTGCTGTACCTGCTGTTGTCGGTGGTGATCTTTCCGGTTGGAAATTCTCTCCTGTATTTAAGAATGGTGTGGAGAAATCCGTTCTCTATTCTTATTTCACGAATGACTCTGTAATCGGTTTGAAGGTGAATACTAGTGGCGATGTAGAAATGGTTAAAACTATAGCTACTACAGCTGGTATTACTGCCGCTGGTTTCACTGAATTTGAGTTGGTAGAGGCCGCTTCGATCGTTGTCTCAGGTGCTGATGAATTGAATACGATCTTTGGTACCCAAGATAAGAAAGCTGGTATCACATTGAAGTTTACTCCGGATGTATTAGGAGATGGAGCGGTAAACTACTTTACCGAGAAGAAGTTCACGGTTGAAGCTTCTGGAACTGCTAATTATTTCCATGTATTGAGAGCCGACTCTTCTTACTTGTACGTAGATACTGCTTATACGAATGCTGTGGGTGGAGCTAAGTTCTTGGCTTATAACTGGAGCAACTTAAAGGATACTTATAAGACTGGTACTAAGAATCATGCTACTCCGAAAGATTCTATCAATGCTACAGATTTATCAGACCAATATAAATTTATGTTTACATATTGGCCTTCAAATGACAGCTTGGAGATTCAGGTTAAACAATCTTTGTTAAAAACAAGTGAGACGTATTGGAAAGATGTTACTGCTACTACAGCTATGCAAAATCAGCATATCTCTTTGCAAGAGTTGCTGAAAGACAAGGTTCGTATCTTGACGGTAGATGCGGCTCAAAATACTAAGATTGAGTTAGGTTTCGCAGGTTGCAAAGTTTTGCCTACTACAAAGACAACTGTTGATGATGGTGTTTATGTAATCAGAAATGCTAAGACTGGTAAGTACTATGCTGCTCCGCTTTATAATGAATCTGCATCTAGTAAATACGAGTGGGTGACTTTGGATATTCAAGATGCTACTCATATGCCTGCTTATCAATGGGTTGTGTTGAAGAAGAACGTAACAGATAAGAATAAGGTTTCTGCTGTAGATTTGTATAACCGTGAGTATAATGACGGTACGGCTGCTGATGCGACTCTCCAATTGAATAAAAATGCGGGGGCTACTTATATGTATGCTGCTAGTTTTGGTGACTCTTTGGAATTTATCCCAGTCGCTAAAGAAATCTATACTGATAAGTATGTGGGTTATAAGCATCTGACTAATGATGAGTTGATCACGAACAAATATACTTTCAACTACTGGCATCCGTACGCATCTGATAAATTTATCGGTGTTAAGGATTCTACGATGAATGTGTTAGAGGGTAAGAAAGCGTTCACTCTTAAGTCTTCTTACAAAGAACATGCTTATGGCTATAATCCTTCTGAGGAGGTTTCCGGTAATGCGGACAAGAAGATCACGGGTCGTATCCCTGGCTTGGTGAGACCGGTAAGAACGATGTATATCATTACTAATGGTGAGACTACTTTCCGTAATCATAACGTAGCGGTAGAGTCTAAGTATAAATTGAGTAAGTATTATCCTAATACTACGAATGACTCTGTTTACTTCAAGGAGAACAACCATATTGAGGGTAACCATTACTATGCTATCCTTGAGGCTACTTCCGCAGGTGCTATCAGCACTCATAAAGCAGGTGTTTCCGATTATGATGCTTCCGCTACTTTGAAAGCTCAGGTAATGGGTGAGACTCGTACTTCCGCATTCGCTATCGCTCCGGACGAGACTCCGTTGTATCGTCAATTCAATAATGAACTTCTTGGTGAGAACGTTGATAATTCAGCTGATAGCTTGATGTTCAAGGAAACTATCCGTGGTGAATATTTGATGGATGAGCATAATGGTGCCTTGTTGAACAAGGATGTTGATTACGCTGGTATCTGGAGTGAGGGTAAGGCTGATGGTAAGTTGGCTTTCCGTATTGACACAGCATGGTTAACTCGTGGCGCAGGTAAGGTTAAACCTCAATACTTGGTATCCGCTTATCGTGAGTTGATCGAGGGTGAGAAGATCATTCCTTGTACTGAGACAGGCAAGCATATCACTGCTGATGGTCAAGTTACAGAAGATCCATATCAATGTGTACATGCTGTTCATGTGAAGACTCCGGCATTCATCTATGGTAAGTATTTGGTTAACTACTCAGACTCTGCTGCCGCTGTTGCTGCTCGCAAGGAAGCTCTTAACCCGTACTTGTTCAATACGAAAGCAGTTTCAAACAGTAGCTATACTCGTGTAGGTTTCGTTCCTGCCGTTCAATATGGTGATACCTTGATCGTTTTGACAGGTAAGTACAAAGCTATGACTGCTGATCAATTGAAGAATGAGGGAATCGAGTCTATTATGGCTGTTTATAAGAAAGATTATCCAAAATTCATCAACGTATTGTCTGGAGACAAGCATAAGAACGTAACTTGGTCATTCCGTTATGTAAATCCGGATAAGGCTGCTTTAGCTTATGTAGATGGTAAAGAGGGTGAGAACAACTCATTCTTGATCGAGTCTAACGTATATGCAACAGGAACAGATGGTGATAATCAATATCAGACTATCAAGGGTGATTTGGCAAAAGCTATCGCTCCTAATGAAGCTGCCGCATGGTTGAAGATGCACAATGGCTGCTTGGTATTGACAGATGCTAGCTCTACATTCGGTGCCGCTAAGACTGGTGGTGATGGAGCATTGGTATTCAACGCATATTCTAAGACTGAAGATGATGATATGGTAACATCTAACGATAACATCAACAATGTTGAAGGTGTATCTGTAGTAGCTGGTAACGGTACTGTAACTGTTCAAGGCGCTGCTGGTAAGTCAGTAGTTATCACTAACATCTTAGGTAAGGTTGTCGCTGAGACAGTTCTTACTTCAGACAACGCAACTATCGCTGTGCCTGCTGGTATCGTAGCTGTAGCTGTTGATGGTGAAGAGGCTGTTAAGGTAGTCGTAAAATAAGACTAACCGATGGACTAAACGAATAGAGGCGGGGAGACCCGCCTTTATGTAATATATAATTAAATAACTATGCCACAAAATAAAGTATCCCGTGACGGGTGAACACGTGGCATATTAATACTAAAGTAATTAAAAGTTCTTCCGCAGGTATCCTCGTGAGAAGAGAAAGCGGATCAAAAAACAAGCCCCGTGGGATTTATCCTATGGGGCTTTTATTTATCGTATCGCCACCTTGCGTACCGTATCGCCAATGCGGATGATATAATATCCCTTTGCGATATCTACGACATATTCGGCGGTGGACTGCTTGACTTCGATTTCTTTCACCTTGATGCCTACGACACTGTAGATTTCCAAGATACTCCCGACAGGAGCGTTCTCTACCTTGATGCGATTCTCGTAGGCCGTGATTTCGATAGGAGAGGGATCTTCTTGCCTAGAAGCAAATGTCTTGACTCCCGATTTATTAGCTTGTGCGTAAACCGGATAACTTGCGGAGAATGCAAGTGCCAAAGCGATGATATGTATAAGCTTCATTTACTTGTCCCTAAATTCGTACAAATGTAGAAAGTTTTCCGCATATTAGAAAGTAATTAGCTTTATTTCGTAAAACGGATGTATGATTATACGCTAAGCCTCATACCTTCCTCTCCTAAGATCGTGCCGGGAAATATCTTGTCTGCTTCTTTCTTTAACGGTGCCATATCCTCGTAACGAGCCGAGTAATGACCGATAACCAATCGCTTCACTTGGGCTTTATAAGCAATCTCGGCCGCTTGGCGGGCGGTAGAGTGGAAGGTCTCTTTCGCACGTGCGGCGTCACATTCAGCGAAAGTCGCCTCGTGGTATAATAAATCCACCCCTTCAATGATGGGGATTATAGATGGGTGAAAAGCTGTATCCGAGCAATAAGCATACCGTTTGGGAGCGACGGCAGGGCGGGTTAAGCGGGCATTCGGGATTACCTCTCCTTCCGGGGTGACGAAATCAGCGCCCCTTTTGATCTCTTGCATCATACGGACGGGAACTTGATAGAAATCTGTCATCTCCCGGATGATATGCGCTTCTTTGGCTTTCTCGGCGAATAAATAGCCACAACAGGGTATACGGTGCTTTAACGGAATGGAATAAACGCTTAAGGAGCGATCTTCCATAACCAACGAATGAGTTGTCGGGTCGATTAAGTTAAAACGGATCTCATAAGGCAACCCTTTGCAAAAGATATCAAGTACCGGACGCATATAGCTCTCGATCTCTTTCGGCCCATGAATAACAAGTTCTCCATTACGTCCCAGCATACCTAATGTAGAGATCAATCCCGGTAGCCCGAAGCAATGATCTCCGTGTAAGTGGGAGATGAAGATATGATTTAAACGGCTGAATTTTATACGCATACGACGCATTTGCACTTGCGTGCCTTCCCCGCAGTCGATCATGTATAGTTTATCTCGTAAATCTACTATTTGAGAGGTCGCCAGATGGCGTGTCGTGGGCAATGCGGAACCGCATCCCAATATGTTTATATCAAAATCAGCCATTTGTTGTCTATGGGAATAATTGAGTGCAAAGATAATACAAAAGCATTTCTGTTCTGTGAAAAATAACAAAAAAACAAAGTGTAATGTATGCAGGATGAGGTGGATTCCATATATTTGTTTGCTGTCCTTCGGGAAAGCGAATATACAGTCGGTAAATAGACTTAAGATATTTTTTTCTAAGCCTTAACTAACTTTTTCTTTTTGTTTAAAACGGTTAAATGTAGAAACGGCCAAGCGTGAGCTTCGCCGTTTCCTTTTTTTATTGTTAATTTGAAATCTAAATACCTATATCTAATAAATTATGTCATTTAACAATCTACGATTATGAACAAGAATTTTATCTCTGTTTTTCTTCTGATGCTCGCTATGGGCGTATCTGTTATGGCCCAGAGTTATGAGGAAGATTTGGCTTTTTTCAAGGAACGAGTAAAGACTTTAGGCTCGGATGAGTTCGGAGGGCGTAAGCCTTTGACCGAGTATGAGACGAAAACAATCCATTACATTGCTGATGAATTTAAGAAACTAGGTCTTCAGCCTGCTAATGGCGATAGTTATTTCCAGCCGGTGAAGGAAATATCTACTTTTACCCGTCCGGTAAAGAATAAGATCACGGTGAAATGCGCGAAAGGCTCTATGGATTTGAAGTTCTCGGATGATATTGTCGTTTGGACGAACCGGGGGACTGAAAAGGTAGTTATTCCTACTACGGATTATGTGTTCTGTGGGTTTGGTATTAATGCGCCGGAATATGGATGGAACGATTATGCGAATGTAGACGTGAAGGGGAAAATCGTTATCGCTATGGTGAATGATCCCGGTTTTTATGACGCGTCTTTGTTTCGCGGAAAGAACATGACCTATTATGGTCGTTGGACTTATAAGTTCGAGGAGGCGCAACGCCAAGGTGCCGCAGGTTTATTGGTCCTTCATAACGAGGCGGCCGCTTCGTATGGTTGGAAGGTCTGTCAGGCTTCTCACGTGCAAACAAATATCGCTCTTTGCTCGGAGACAATGAATGCGGAAGCTTTGGGCATGAAGGGATGGCTCTCGGAGGAGGCTTGCAAGAAAATGTTCGCCCTTAGCGGATTGAATTTTGATGAGACGATTGCCGCGGCGAAGAAACCGGGTTTCAAGAGTTTTACGATGAAGGCGAAGAGTAAGGTTATATTAAATGTAAAGATGACCGTAGGCGAGTCTCATAACGTGGCGGCTGTTTTACCGGGCACGGACCTGAAAGACGAATACTTGGTTTTTACCGCTCACTGGGATCATTTTGGGATCGGCACGCCGATAGATGGGGACAGTATCTATAATGGCGCTAGCGATAATGCTTCGGGCGTGGCAACCTTAATGTTATTAGCTAAGAAATATCAATCATTGCCTGTTCATCCCCGTCGTTCCATCGTATTCGTGGCGGTGACTTCCGAGGAATGTGGCTTATTAGGTTCTCAGTACTATTGTGAGCATCCTTTGTTCCCTTTATCTAAAACGGCTATTAACTTGAACTTTGACGGCACGGCTCCGCATGAGCGTACCCATGATATTTCTCTCCGGGCTGCGGGTAAGACGGATACGGATGCCTTGGTGATCGCTATGGCCTCGGCACAAGGACGGACCGTGAAGGTTATTACCGAAGATCCTGCGGGTGGTTATTTCCGTTCCGATCATTTTAATTTCGTGAAAAAAGGCGTACCTACGATTTTAGTTGGTGGCGGTAAGGATTACGTCTGTCTCTTATACACATCTCCGAGCCCACGAGACTACGC
>ENA-OXEK01000371-OXEK01000371.1-human-gut-metagenome-genome-assembly--contig:-NODE-371-length-13425-cov-8.862827_pt1 | contig 13425 bp, 10 predicted proteins | sample MGYA00249825_ERZ652244 | MGnify/ENA primary metagenome ERZ652244 (study PRJEB26925, sample SAMN05826968) | human gut metagenome | biome: ENVO:2100002; feature: ENVO:00000062; material: ENVO:00002003...
ATACGAGATGCAGCGTAGTCTCGTGGGCTCGGAGATGTGTATAAGAGACAGCGTGGGCACCGGCGAGGTTCCGGTTTTTGCCATTATCGCGCCCGAACTGCTGGAGGGCATCGGGTCTCCTCTGCGCGAGTTGCTCGGTAGCGTCTGCGCCGCGGCCTGATATTTGCCATAAAGGGACGGGTTATTTTTGGTTGGTAAAGCGTTTGACCTGCCAAAATAAACCTGTCCCTTTTTGGTCGGTTGCCGTTTGGGGGGCCGATTGGCAACGCTCGCTGATTGTAGTCTTGACCTGCGCTAGAATAGTGGCATCTGAATGTCCGGGCGCATGGAGGCGTGCGCCCGTATGCTGAGGAGGACTTTATGGCAACTGTTGCCGCACCTATCGATGCTACGTCGACTGCCGCTTGGAAGGCGCTCGAGGCTCATCAGGAGAAGCTCGAGGCCGAAGGTATCGACCTCAAGGCCTGGTTCGCCGCCGATGCCGAGCGCGTGAACAAGCTGAGCTTTGACGCTGGTGACCTGCACTTCGATCTGTCCAAGAACCTTGTGACCGATGAGACCGTCAAGCTGCTGTGCGATCTTGCCCGCGAGGTGAAGCTCGAGGAGCGCCGCGACGCCATGTTCTCCGGCGAGCACATCAACACCACCGAGGACCGCGCCGTCCTGCACACCGCGCTGCGCCGCCCGGCAAGCGAGAAGGGCCAGCTCATCGTTGACGGCCAGGATGTCGTCGCCGACGTGCACGAGGTCCTCGACCGCATGTATGCCTTCGCCGAGCGCGTGCGCTCCGGTGAGTGGAAGGGTGTTACCGGCAAAAAGATCGAGCACCTGGTGTCCATCGGCATCGGTGGCTCCGACCTGGGCCCGGTCATGGCCTACGAGGCCCTGCGTCCCTACGCCGACGCCGGTATCGACTGCCGCTATATCTCCAACATCGATCCCAACGACCAGGCCGAGAAGCTCAAGGGTCTGGATCCCGAGACCACGCTCGTGATCATCGTCTCCAAGACCTTCACCACGCTCGAGACCCTCACCAACGCCCGCGAGGTCAAGACCTGGATGCTCGAGCAGCTCAAGGCTCAGGGCGCCATCGATGGCTCCGATGAGCAGAACGCCGAGGCCGTGGCAAAGCACTTCGTCGCCGTTTCCACCGCACTCGAGAAGGTCGAGGCCTTCGGCATCGACCCCGCTAACGCCTTTGGTTTCTGGAATTGGGTCGGCGGCCGCTACTCCGTCGACTCCGCCGTGGGCCTGTCGCTGATCGTCGTGCTCGGCCCCGAGCGTTTCCAGCAGTTCCTCGAGGGCTTCCACGCCATCGACGAGTACTTCTGCAATACGCCGCTCGAGAACAATGCCGTCGCGCTGATGGGCCTGTTCAACGTCTGGTACGTCAACTTCTTCGGCTCCAAGAGCCACGCCGTGCTTCCGTACTGCCAGTACCTGCACCGCTTCCCGGCCTACCTGCAGCAGCTCACCATGGAGTCTAACGGCAAGCACGTCCGCTGGGACGGCAGCGCTGTGACCTCCGATACCGGTGAGATCTTCTGGGGCGAGCCCGGCACCAACGGCCAGCACGCCTTCTACCAGCTGCTGCACCAGGGCACTGTGGTGGTTCCGGCCGATTTCATCGCCTTCGCCAACACTGCCAACCCTGCGACCGACAGCGGTCAGGACGTTCACGAGCTGTTCCTGGGCAACTTCCTGGCCCAGACCAAGGCGCTCGCCTTTGGTAAGACGGCCGACGAGGTTCGTGCCGAGGGCACGCCCGAGCAGATCGTTCCGGCCCGCTGCTTTGAGGGCAACCGCCCGACGACCTCGATCTTCGGCGATACGCTGACCCCGTTTGCACTCGGCGAGCTCATCGCCCTGTACGAGCACATCGTATTTGTCGAGGGCACGGTCTGGGGCATCGACTCCTACGACCAGTGGGGCGTCGAGCTGGGCAAGCAGCTTGCCAAGCAGATTACCCCGGCCTTCCACGACGACGCCGCCAAGGCCGAGCAGGACGCTTCGACCCAGGCGCTCATCGAGTTCTACCGCGCGCATCGCAAGTAGTCGCTGCTGTTAACGCATCGCGCCTTATAGTCAGGGGCCCGTATCCTATCGGATGCGGGCCCCTTTGCTTTGCCGTGGTTCCGGGGCGCACGGCCTTTGTGGAACATCGCCGGGGCGCCGCGCGCTGCGAGAACCCTGCGCCTAGATCTCGGCCTCCGCATGGCCTCGCTGCGCCTCGGGCAGCTCCCCGTAGAGCGGATGGTCTTCGAGCCTAAAGCGCTCGACCTGTTCGGGAGTGCGACCGCGTATAAAGAGCCACGAGCGATCGATCGGCGTCGCCATGAGCGTGCTGGACAGCGCGTCGGCGCGGTCGGAAAACACCCGGGCACTCTCGGGATCCTGGAACGCCAACACCAGATGCGTGTCGCAGTTGCCCATGATGGAGCGTGCGCGTGCCTCGCCATAGAGCGCATCGAGCTGGTTGGTCGACTGCAGCAGCAGCGTTGCCCAGATGTTGCGGCTTCGGATAATCGAGAGCACGTTGTCGATCTGGGGGATCTGCAGATTTGCGAAGTCATCGAGCATAAAGCGCACGGGCACGGGCAGGCTGCCGCCGGGTTGCCTATCGGCCTCACGAATGAGGCTCATAAACGCCTGCGAAATAAAGAGGCCGGTCAGCGGATCGAGATTGCGGTCAATATCGCTCACGGTTACAAACAGGGCGCAGGGGGTGTGTCCCATGGAAGCGAAGTCCACCTGATGGCACTCACGATAGAGCTGTGCCGCACCGTCGAATCCCAGACACATGACCTTTTCGGCAAGGATGCCGACGATGCTCGCGTGCATGCGCTCGGCATTTTGCGTAATGGCGTAGCGCCGCCATAGCGAGAGGGCATAGCTTTGGGGGTCGGTCGTGATCAGATCGTCAAACAATCGGGCCGTGGCACCGTCCTGCAGGTGCTCGATCAGCTTGATGACCGAGCTGATCGTCTGCTCATCGGCGGGTAGCTGTTCGGTGACGTAGGCGATAAGACACGACAGCAGGTTTGCCGCCGCATGATCCCAAAAAGGCTGGTTGTTGTCCTCGATGGGGCAGATGGCCTTTGCCACCGAGAGGATGTCCTGCTGGTTGGGCCTGCCGTCCGCCTTGCGGCGAATGTGCCTCAGGGGGTTGTAGCCGCAGCGCTCGATGCCGGGCGCAAGGGCCGGGACGGTGTTGAGGTCGGCGAAGTTGAGACATTGCACGCGGTAACCGTGGGCTGCCAGCACGGGTCCCACTTCGCGACAGAGCGTGCCTTTGGTGTCGAGCACGATGTAGCTTGCGTTCATTTGCAGCAGGTTGGGCTTGAGGACGTTTCGGGTCTTGCCGGCTCCCGAGGGGCCGATCACAAGTGCGTTGTTGTTGAGTCCCGTTTGGCGGGTGTCGCAGGAAAGCGTTCGATCCTTGGCGAGGATGGTGGACAATGCGGACTCAGATGCGGCGAGGCGGCTGGTGAGGTTAGACATGGGCGACCTCCTTGGTGGTCGAGAGGATTTCGTGGGCAAAGCCGAGCTCGACGGCGCGCTCGGCCGAAAGGTAGGTGTCTTTTGCAGTGAGGGACTGGATGCGCTTGGGCGTGAGGCCACTGCGGTCCGAGAGGATTTGCGTGAGGGTCTTGCGGGTCTGCATGAGACGCCGGCTGGTTTCCTGCAGCGCAAGTGCCGAGCCGCCTGCCCCCTGGGGGATCAGCGGGTCGTGAATCATGAGCTCTGCATGGGGCGCCATACGGCGATCGTCGCCGCCCATAAAGATCACGGCGCCCATGGACGCGGCGAATTCCAGGCAGACGGTGCGGATGGGGCACGATGCGAGGCGCATGGCGTCATAGATCGCAAGACCCGATCGCACGCTTCCGCCGGCGCTGGCGACAAATATGGTGATGGGGCGGCTGGGGTCGGTGGCATCGAGCAGGCGGATCTGCTGGCATAGGTCGTGGGCCATCGGGGTTTCGATATTTCCCATGACGGAGAGCTCGCGACGGGCGAGCATCTCATCGTAAATGCTGGTGAGCGTGATACCTCGGGCGGATTCACGCATGGTGAGGGGGCTGATGATGGGGGAATGATTGGTGTCCATGGGGACTCCTTTCTGTTGGTTGTGTTGTGGAATAGGGTTATAGCCCGCGCAGGGGCTGGTGGGCTACAGGGTTCGTCCGAGCCTGAGATCGAGCTCGGTTGTGGGGCAGGCTGCCTGTCCGTGTGGCTCGCAAGCGCCAAGGGCTCCAAAGCGATGGAGCGTTGCGACGGGCGTGGCATAGGCGAGCCGCAGCTGATGCTCGACAGGGGCACATCCGTCATTTTTGTAATGAGCCGCGTAGTACTGCGCGATGCTGGCGTTCATCTCGCTGCCATTGCGATGGCGCTCAAACTGGCGTCTGCAGGTCTCGATGATCTTTGCTACCGACTTGGGTGCCGTCGCGGGAACAAGGGCGAGATAGCCCTCAAATAGCTCGTTGATGCTCAGGAGGCACAGCAGGTCGATCAGCGTCCTTATGGCTGCTCCCTCGGCAGAAAAGTGCGCGGTCATGCGGTTATATCGGTTGCGGTCGACGATGGCCGCATGGGGTCTTGGAGTTTTCTGCCCCGTGGTCCCGGGCTTTTGCCGCGCCTGTGTATTGAGCTCGACGTTGCAGCGCTTGAGGCCGTCCAACGGAAGGAACAGTGCGGTGCGCAGGGTGTTCCGCTTGCTTTCGAGTTCATGACGCTCGTCGGGTTCCCATTCGAGCTTGAGTTTCGTGTCGAGCGCCGTAAGCATATGGGCTAGGCAGCCTACGGTAAGAACGTACGAATCGTTGTCGCGTTTTGGGGCATAGGGGTCTGTCAGCTTGCGAATGTCGGGGTCGCCCATGATCTTTGTGCAGCGCTTCAGCAGTTGAGGGTGGTCGGCCAAGATCGTCGCGAGCGGTAGCGACGCGTAGTTCTTGATGGTCGCGGCGGCAAAGGCGGCGTCATATTCGTTTGCATATGCTCGCTCAATGCGGGCATCCAGAATGCTTTTCTTATCGCCGTCTTCAGCGTGGTGGTTTTCCATAGCTTCTCCAATCGGTTGATGTTCGTGCTGTTTGTTGATGTGTTGGTTGTCGTGAGTGATGTGCTTGCCGTGGGTGATGTGCTGACGTTGGGGTGCTATGCGGTTTTCAATGAGCCCGTGAGGCAGTTGCTGCAGGGGCGGGATGGAACGGCCCATGCAAGGCGGAAGGCATCGTGCTCAAAATCGAGACAGCAATGCCCTGGGTGCCTCACATGTGGCAGTTGCCTCATTAAGTTGTCATTGCGTTTGGGGCTGTACTTTGCCGATCTTCTTTCTCTTACACGCTAAAACTCAAACTTCATATGCTCGATCTACTTAAAACCGCAACGGCGGTCTTTTATCAACTTATATGTCGGAACGCGTCTTTGCAAGTACTTTTTTGCGTTTGTTTCAAATGGGGTGGTTTTGCAACCGTCATGCGCGCGCTGTGCGAACGTGCCCCGGCTCGGATAAGATAGTGCGCGATAAAAACGATGCAAGGAGGCACATATGGCAATTAAAGCGATCGCGATGGATATCGACGGTACGCTCACCAACGACCAGAAAGTGATTAGCCCGCGTACGCGCGAGAAGCTGCTTGCGGCGCAGGAGTCGGGCATTAAGCTCATTTTGGCTTCGGGCCGTCCCGCATGGGGGCTGCACGCCTTGGCGCAGGAGCTCGATCTTCAAAACCATGACGGTCTGCTGGTCGCTTTCAATGGCGCTCACGTCGTCGATGCCCAGACCGATGAGGTCCTTTTTGACCAGGCCATGCCGGCTGACGAACTGCATCGCCTGATTGATCACCTGCGTAATTTTGACGTGATCCCTATGATTTCGCTCGGTCGCGATCTGCACGTCGAGGATTCGTACCATTGCATGATCACGCTGCCTGACGGCTCGCAGAAGAATATCGTCAAGTATGAGCGCGACGCGTGTGATCTTAAGATTCGCGAGGTGGAGAGCCTGCATGAGGTCGCTGATGCTTATCCCGTGGACAAGCTGCTGACGGCGGGCGATCCGGCCTACCTGCAGGCGCATTACGAGGAGATGTATGCGCCCTTTAAGCAGACGCTTTCGGGCATGTTTACGGCCGACTGGTACTTTGAGTACACGGCGCCCGGTATCGACAAGGCCCGCGCACTCGAGGGTGCCCTGCCCAAGCTCGGCATCGATGCCAGTGAGGTCGTATCGTTTGGCGACGGCCAGAACGACAAGTCCATGATTGAGTGGGCCGGCACCGGTGTTGCCATGGGTAACGCCGTCGAAGAGGTTAAGGCTGTAGCCCAGATGGTGACCGCCGATAACAACGAAGATGGCATTGCGGTGGCGCTGGATAAGCTGCTGGGTTAGAATCGCCGATTAATGCATGGCTCGGGCGCCTGCTTGCGGGCGTCCTTTTGTTAGGGAGGGTGCCGTGTCCGCATTTCCGTTCGACGCCGTTATCTTTGACATGGACGGCGTCATTGTCGATACCGAGTATTACTACTTGGGCGAGACTGCCGCGTTTGCCAAGGAGCTTGGACTTAATCTGACTCAAGAGGAGTTGAATGGGCAGGTCGGTACCTCGCATCAGTTCTTCCTGCATATGCTGGTCGATTGGTTTGAGCGCGCCGGTAAGGGACGCTTCACTGGCGAGGAGGCGTTGGCCCGTTGGGACGAGTGGGCGCATAAGCGTCCGCGTGACTATCAGGCTTTGATTAACCCAGGCGCCGTGGATACGATTCGAGAGCTGCCGCGCCGTGGCGTTCGCGTGGCGCTTGCCAGCTCGTCTCCCATGGTTAGCATCGAGGAAGTGCTCAACGCATGCGGGCTGTCTGATGCCTTTGAGTATGTGGTGAGCGGCGAGCAGTTTAAGGAGAGCAAACCCGAGCCCGACATCTACCTGCATGCGCTGGACCTGCTGGGGCTGCCCGCGAATCGTTGCTGCTGCGTTGAGGATTCCGTTCCGGGCATTACCGCGGGTAAGCGAGCCGGCCTGACGGTCATTGCCAAGCGCGAGGAACGCTTTGGCTTTAGCCAGGATGCCGCGGACAAGATTATCGACCAGCTGCCGGAGCTGCTCACGCTTTCTTAGGAGCGCGGTAGTTGCGCGTTTTTTGGGTCAGATGAGTAAATACCCGACATTTTGGTGCGGCAGCAAGCATACTTTATGCTAATGCGGGCTTAAGGGCTTGTTGAATGCCCTTGAGCCCGCTTTTGACTTAATTGTGCTGGGAGAGGGTATATGCCACCGACTGAAGGGCTAACTGACGGTAAAGCAGCGATACCGCTGTACCAACAGGTCATTGATATCATTAAAAACGAAATCAACTCCGGCGCCTACAAGGCAGGCGCGCGGATACCCAACGAATTCGAATTGGCTGAGAGCTATAAAGTTGGCCGCGTTACCGTGCGACGCGCTATTGAGGAGCTCGTCCAGCAGGGCTATCTAACGAAGCGACAGGGGAAAGGCACGTTCGTCAATGCCCCCAAGCTCAAGCGCAAGATTCGCCAGAAGGATGACGTCCAGAGTTTTTCGGACGCATGCCGCGTTAACGGAATGGAACCGGGGGCGTGTGTCATTTCGAGAAAGATACTGCCGGCGGATTCTACCGAAGCACAGTTCTTTGGTGTTCCCGTTGGAACTGACTTGATTTGCGTCGAGCGTGTGCGTACTGCCGATGGCGTCCCCGTCATGCTTGAGAACAACATATACGTTTACGAGGACAACGCCTATCTATCAACGGCGCCTCTATCCAACCAATCCATTTTTGAGTTCGTGCGCAACCAGACTGGCCGCATGCCCGCGTTTACCGACCCGTGCACGCTCGAGATCGCGTGCGCATCGCCCGAGGTCGCTCGGTTGCTGGCGGTTCCCGTTGGCGAACCCTTGTTTTATATGGAAGCCTTCTTTTTCGATGAGCAACGGCGGCCGTTTATCATCGGTCGTCAGCGGATCGTTGGGTCTCGCTACGTTTTTGACATCTAGGACATTGCGAATGGAAACGCCCGGTGGATCATCTCACCGGGCGCTTCCATACCGTTCACGGCGCGAACGCGACCGTTCAACCGCGTTGCGGCAATCAGTTTGAAATTATCTTGATGACGGGAAAAGCTGCTGGTAATCTATAGAACGTCATAGAACGTTTGCCTTATGCAAGCGTTGAAGCGAGATGCGATGCAGTCTCGAGTTCTTTGGAGGTATCTATGTCAGATACGAAGGCGAAGAAGACAAACAGACGTTTTAAGTTCAAATTACCGCATGTCTATACGATCATGTTCTTGCTGATCGTTGTCTTTGCGGTCCTGACTTGGATCGTTCCCTCGGGTCAGTATCAGCGCAAGACGATTTCGACAGCGGCGGGCGAGCGCGAAGTCGCCGTTGCTGGAACCTATGAACAGGTCGATAAGAACTACACCGATTCCGAGACCGGCGAGACCATCAATCTGGGTCAGGATATCTTCGCGGTCCTGCAAGCGCCCACTAAGGGCATCCAGGAGGCAGCCGACGTCGTTGCGTTCGTCTTATTGATTGGCGGATCGTTCGCAATCATCACCAAGACCAACGCTTTGAATGCCGGCATGAGCCGTGTGATTAAAAAGCTCAAGAACAAGGACATCCTCATCATTCCCATTACGATGACGTTGCTGTCCATTTGCGGCACTACGTTTGGCATGTCTGAGGAAGCCCTGCCGTTCTATGCCATCTTCATTCCCATCATGATGGGTATCGGGTATGACTCGATGACGGCGTTTATCATCTGCTTCCTTGGTCCTAACCTGGGATATTGTGCTTCGACCATCGACCCGTTTAATGTTTTGATCGCCCAGGGCATCATTGGCATCGAGGGCAATCCTCAGCTGTGGCTGCGCGCCGTTTCTTGGGTCATCTTTACTGCCGTCGGTATCGCATGGGCCATGCGCTACGCTATGCGCGTCAAGAAAAACCCCGAGTCGTCCATTACGTACGAGGACGACAAGCTCAAGCGTGTTGAGTTTTCCGTGACCGATGCCTCCATCGAGGAAGAGTTCACTACCCGTCAGAAGCTCGTACTTATCGATTTTGCCTGCGGTATGGGCATTATCGTCTGGGGTCTTGTTACCCAGGGCTGGTACATGAATGAGATTTCCGCCGTGTTCCTTGGCATGGGCTTGCTTGCCGGTATCCTGGGCGGTCTTGACCAGCAGACGATCGCTGAGGAGTTCGTTAAGGGTCTCGCCGATTTTGCGTACGCTGCTATCGTTATCGGTATCGCTCGCGGTATTCTGGTCATCGCCGAGGGCGGCATGATCATCGACACCATCCTCCAGGCGCTCGCTACTGCGCTCGCCGGTGCACCCGCTGCCGTCTACACCACGTTTATGTATATCGTCCTTGGCCTGCTCTCTTTGCTGGTTCCCTCGAGTTCTGGACTTGCGGCGCTCACCATGCCCGTCATGGGTCCGCTGACCGAGCTTATGGGCCTCAATCCCGAAGCTGCCGTTACCGCGCTCCAGTTTGCTAATCAGACCATCAACACCATCAGTCCCGTGGCGGGCATGACGGTCGCCGGCCTTGCCGTGGCTAAGATTTCGTTTGGCCAATGGTGGAAGACCATTTGGAAGTTCTTCATTTTCATGGTCGTCTTTGGCCTGATCGTAACGGCAATCTCTGGCATGCTTCCGGTGTAGGTGGTTGTGATGTCTGATCGTTTAACGGTCCTGACGTCTAAGAGCGTCTTTACCGGTACGGGGGACCTGCCGTTCGAAGGTTTCGTAGCGGTCCGTGGCAATCGAATTGAGGCGGTTGGCACCAAGTGTGAGGTAGCTTCGTATTTGACCCAGGCGGACGAGGTAGTTGATCTGGGCGACCGTACCGTCATGCCTGGCCTGATCGATGTACATACCTTCTATACAGGCTGGGCGCTGCGGACGTTGGGGTCTGATCTGTCCGGCATCGCTGATGCCAAAGAGGCCGTGTCGCTCTTGCGTGCATGGAAAGAAGATCATCCGGATTGCGCGGCGGCTTTTGGCCACAGCCTACCCGAAACGTTGGCATCGGATGCCGAGAACGCAAATACGGCAGCTGTGTTTGACGATTGTTTTGGCGATATCCCTGTCGTCTGCTTTACATCGGGTGCGGAGACCTGCGTTCTCAATGCTGCCGCCAGTGCACGATACGGCTTTACACCCCAGGCGTGCTATGCAGAGAAGATCTGGCGCATGATGAGCGATTTCCTCGCGCTGCCCGAGGTACGTGCGGGGTATTCGGACTACATGAGCATGCTTAACGAGCGCGGCGTTACCGCCATCAAGGAGATGGCGTTTGATGACTACTACGGTTTTGCCGACGAAATGGCTCGCCGTGAGGAATCTGGTGAGCTGACGGTTCGCGTCTCTATGATGTCGCAGCCGGTGGGTGCCGGTGCAAATCTGGCATATGCCCGCGAGGCACGAGAGCGCTTCCGGGGACCGTTCGTTCGTTTTTCTGGCTTCAACCGTATGACCGATCGCGGCGTATGGGCGGGGCTTGCCGAGATGATTGACCCCTATGAGGACACGGCCGATGCGGGCGCTGCCGGCAAGACGGTTGTCGAGGAGCCCGAGTGGGATCTGATTGAGAACGAGCTGCGCGCAATTGATGCTGACGGCTTCCGATATTCCTTGCATTGCCAGGGCGATGGCGCCGTTCGTCGCACCGTGGCGCTCTATGCCTCGCTGCCTCGAGACGAGCATGGACGGTTGCTTCGCCGCCATGCGATTACCGATCTCGAGAACTCTGATCCGACCGATCTTGTCAAGTTTGGCAAGTTAGGTGGAATTTGCGAGGTCTATCCGCAGATTCTGACGCTGGACCGGCGCGAGGATTGCCTGTCGATGATGCGTCGACAAATTGGCAAGACGCGACTTTTGCACAGCTGGAATCGCCGCGGCATGGAAGATTCCGGATGCACGGTGTGCTGTGGTACGGATTTGCCGCTGCTGATTCCGAGCCTGGGCGAGTCAATCTACAGTGCGTGCGGCGGATACTTCGACGATGGACTGCCCGTGAATGAGGCCAACGCGCTGACGCTTGTCGAGCTCTTGCGCGCTTGGACTGCCGGGGGCGCGTACGATCTGATGCGCGAAGACGAGCTGGGTACGCTCGAGGTCGGCAAGCTTGCTGATATCTGCGTGCTCGATCGGGATGTGTTCGACCTCGATTATCGCGACGCACGCGATCTTTCGGTTGATATGACGATGTCGGACGGACAAATCGTGTTCGATCGAAATAAGGAGGCATAAGATGTCTGAATCCAAGCCGACGCTGCGCCGCGAACAGATTGCGGGCATGAATATCCACTACATCATGTGGTCGCTCGATTACTTCCTTGATGTGCAGCAGCGTTTGGGCTTTGAGTCCATTGAGCTGTGGTGTGCGGAGCCGCATGTGACACTCGACCATACGGGCTACTTTGAGGCTGAGGTCCTGGCGAAAAAAGCTGCAGACCGTGGGCTTAGGTATCGTACTCTGTGCCCCGAGAATGTTGTCTATCCTTGGCAATACTGCGCACGCAAACCGCTGCATGAACAGCGCAGCCTGGCGTACTTTAAGCACGGCATTGAGCTTGCCGAGGTACTTGGGTGCGACCGTATGTCCGTCAACTCGGGCTGGGGCGACTGGGACGAGGACCGCGAGGAAGCCTGGAAGCGCAGCCGCGAGCACATGTCCATTCTGGCGGAGTATGCCGGCGAGCACGGTCTGGTGCTTACGATGGAAAGCCTGCGTCCCGAGGAGAGCAACCTTGTGACGACGGTTTCCGATGCGAAGCGCATGATTGACGAGGTCGCGAGCCCGTACTTACAGCCCATGGTTGATACAACCGCGATGGGCGTTGCAGGCGAGACGCTCGAGGACTGGTTTGCCGCCTTTGGTGATGGGGCAATTCACGAGATGCACTTTATCGACGGTGATCCGTATGGCCATCTGGTGTGGGGCGATGGCAAGCACGATATGGACGCCTTCGTTGCCACGCTCAACGCCCATGGTTTCGACGGCATGCTGGGCCAGGAAATCACGGACGGTCGTTACTATGATGACCCGGCGGCGGCAGATGCCAAGAACATGGCCGCATTCGAGAAATATCTGATTGACTAAAACAACTATCGGCCACGCAACCAACGTCATTGATTGTGGACCAAACAAGAAAGGAACTGGATATGAACGCACACGACCTGATCAAAGAGGCAATTGCCGAGAAGGGCAAGTTCGACAGCGTCTACTGGATTGCTTGCGGTGGCTCCATGATCGATTTGATCCCGGCTCATGAGCTTCTGCAGCGCGAGGCAACCACCTTCACTTCGTATATCTATACGGCTCGCGAGTTTGATATCATGCGCCCGCGCCGCTTGGGTGAGAAATCCCTGGTCATTGCTTGCAGCCACAGTGGCAACACCCCCGAGGTCGTCGAGGGCTGTGAGATTGCCCTTGCTGCCGGCGCTACGGTGATCGCCCAGACCGACAACGCTGGATCCAAGATTGACTCCGGCAAGTGGACCACGTGGGTCTACCCGTGGGGCGAGGGCGTGCCGCAGGCCGAGGTCCCCGCTGGCATTTCGCTGTCGCTTGCGGCCGAGCTGCTCGATCAGCAGGAGGGCTACGCCGATCTTGCCGATATGTATGCCGGTATTGCTGAGATGGATAAGATTCTTCCTCCGGCACGCGAGAAGGTAAATGCCGAGCTGGGCGATCGTTTTGCCAAGCTTTGCCAGGAGCACGAGTTCTTCTACATTCTGGGCAGCGGTCCCAACTTTAGCCAGACCTACGGTTTCGCTATCTGCTCTCTTATGGAGATGCAGTGGCAGCACTGCAGCTACATCCACTCTGCCGAGTACTTCCACGGCCCCTTCGAGGCTACTCAGGATGGCGTTTTTTACTTCCTGCAGATGGGCTCCAGCGAGTGCCGTGCTATGGACGAGCGCGCCCTGGCGTTCCTTAAGACGCATACCGATACGCTGATGGTGCTTGATGCCAAGGAGTACGGTATGGAAGCCGTGCCGGCGAGCGTCCGTGCCTATCTGGACCCGGTGCTGTTCTACGCCATGAACTGCGAGCTGCGCGCCGCACGCGGCAAGGTGTTTGATCACGATCCCGATTTCCGCCGCTATATGGGTGTTGTCGAGTACTAGAAGGGGCAAAGGCCATGGCCATGGCATTTAACGTTAACGCTCTCGGATTTGGCGACAACGTCGTCGATCGCTACGAGCATATCCACACCATGTATCCCGGCGGCAATGCGGTGAACTTCGCCGTTTATGCCAAGAAATGCGGTGCCGCACGCTCTGCATACATGGGCATTTTTGGCAATGACGCCGCTGCCGAGCATGTCATCTGTCTCTTATACACATCTGACGCTGCCGACGAATAGCCTTGTGTAGAT
>ENA-OXEK01000375-OXEK01000375.1-human-gut-metagenome-genome-assembly--contig:-NODE-375-length-13360-cov-120.260729_pt1 | contig 13360 bp, 7 predicted proteins | sample MGYA00249825_ERZ652244 | MGnify/ENA primary metagenome ERZ652244 (study PRJEB26925, sample SAMN05826968) | human gut metagenome | biome: ENVO:2100002; feature: ENVO:00000062; material: ENVO:00002003...
GAGAAGCCGCTGTGGTACTACCAGCAGAACATCAACGGCATGCTCAACGTGCTCACCGGCATGACCCAGTCCAAGAACGCCAAGAAGCTCGTCTTCTCGTCCTCCGCCGCCACCTACGGCGTGCCGCCGGTCGACGTGGTGCCCGAGGACGTCGTCCCTATGCTGCCGATCAACCCCTACGGCCAGACCAAGCTGTTCGGCGAGTGGATGGCCCGCGCCTGCGAGCAGCCGTTCGGCATCCGCTTCTGCGCGCTGCGTTACTTCAACGTGGCCGGATGCGGTCCGGTGGAGCTGGAGGACCCCGCGATCCTCAACCTCATCCCGATGCTGTTCGACCGCCTGAAGAAGGGCAAGGCGCCGGCCATCTTCGGCGACGACTACCCGACCCCGGACGGCACCTGCGTGCGCGACTACATTCACGTCTCCGACCTGGCCGACGCTCACATCGCCGCGCTGAAGTACCTTGACCGCGACGAGCGCAAGTACGACGCCTTCAATGTGGGTACCGGCGAGGGCACCTCCGTGCGCCAGATCGTCGACGAGGTCAAGAAGGTCACGGGCCTGCCGTTCACCGAGGCCGTGATGGCCCGTCGCGCAGGCGACCCGCCGCACCTGATCGGCTCTCCGAAGCGCATCAACGAGGAGCTGGGCTGGCACGCCAAGTACGACGTGGAGGACATCGTCAAGTCCGCGTGGGATGCGTGGCAGGCCAACCCCGAGCACCACATCGACGTCGCCACCTGGAAGCAGGTCAGCTGAACGGGTGTCCGGGTGACTGGGTGGCCGGTCGGGCTGCTGGGCGTTGACGGTCGGCTTATGGCCGGACGTACCGCCGTCTGAATGGTGACTCGACCGAATACGGGGCCGGTTCGCGTCGCTTCGTCTGCGGATGGGGCGGTGCGGCCGGCCTTGGTCTGTCCGATCGTATTGCGCCGGTTCGGGGATGGCGCTGTGATGCCTTGGCGTTGAGATGAAGGCGTTGACAGGATATACTGGGCGTAGCGCCGGGCGGTGAGCGGCGGCGGGAACGATAGCGACCGAAGGAGTCCTGAGATGTCATCGAATACGCCAAGTGCCATGCCGACTGACGGTAATGACGGGCAGGTGCCGACGCAGGCCGGGTATGAGCAGGCGGGCGATGGTTCGTGGGATCCGGGTGCCGGTGCCGCGGATGGTCAGGTGCCGCCGTATGGTCAGAGTGAGTATGGTCAGACCGGATATGGCCAGTCGGATTATGGTCAGGCCGGGTACTCGGGCCAGCCGGGGTATGGCCAGCCTCAGCACAGCCAGACCGGCAGCTATGGAGCACCGGGGTATGGCGCCCAGCAGCCACAGTACGGGGCTCCCTATGGCGCTGCGCAATATCCTCCGTATCCTCCGTATGGCGCGAACCCCTATGGCGTGCCGGCGTACTATGCGCCGAACGATCGATGGAACACGATGTCGATTGTCGGGTTCGTCCTGTCGTTCGTGTTCTGCCCGGCCGGACTGATTCTCTCGATCATCGCCCTGCGGCAGATCAACCGCACGCAGGAGCGCGGCAAGGAGCTCGCCATAGCGGGCATCGTCATCAGTGCGATTGCCATCGTGATCGTTATCATCACCATCATTTTTGTGATCGCGGTGGGGGTATACATGGTGAATCATCCGGAAACCTGGAACGGGTCGTACTGCATCAACGGCGATTGTGTCTACAAGGATTACGGCGACTCCGCCTTCACCAGTCTTGCGATCATGCCGTTGGCGGCGCTGATAGGGTAGGTGCGGGAAGTGCTGGAAATACTGGGATTCAGGTTCATCCTCGGTGGTGTTCGGGCCTGCCTGGGAGGCTCTGCGGGCGCTGCGACACGCCGAAGTTGCATATCGCCCAGAACTCTGTAATATATCTACTCGTTGCTTGCGAACAAGCATATGGCCCCGTAGCTCAGTTGGTTAGAGCGCCGCCCTGTCACGGCGGAGGTCACCGGTTCAAGTCCGGCCGGGGTCGCTGGAATGTGAAGACCCGGTTTTCGCCGGGTTTTTATGTTCACTGGCTCTGTAGCTCAGTTGGTAGAGCGAGCGACTGAAAATCGCTAGGTCAGCGGATCGATGCCGCTCGGAGCCACCACGGAAACCCGTCACCCTTTGGAAACATTGGGATGGCGGGTTTCTTGCATCTGGTCGAGAAGTCGGGCGGGTCATGGGTCTTACCCGATTGCGTGGGCTAGGGCCAGCATGCGTCTCGGTCCTGCATGCCCCCAGCACCCTCCCTCCTCCCGGTCTCTTTTTTTTCCCCCCCTCACTCTTCCCGAAATTACGGGTTGAAATCGCCGCAATCCGTGATTCCCCGTGCCAAATCGCCGTTTTTGGACCTTAAAACGGCGATTTGGCACGGGGAATTGCCCAGAACGGCGATTTCAACCCGTAATTTGCACCCGGTGCTGGTTGAAGGCGTTACCCGCGCTAGAGTAAACCCGTGAGCATGATTGAAGAAGGCAAGAGCAAGCGCGGCGCGGGCGGAAATGTCAGACGGCGCCGTTGGGCACGTTGATCGCCGGGCTGATTTCGCCGCGTGTCGGCTCGCTGCTGTTCGCCGCATGGCTTGCATTGCTGGCCGTACGCGGCGCATGGACCGCCATCAAGGTGACGAGTGCCGTGCATCATTCCTGAGCGGAGCGCAGCCGGGCGTCTGATTGATGCGCAGGCATGAAATCGCCTCTTTGCATCGTCCCCAGCATGAGCATTCTGGCCACGTCATCCGTGTATGGTCGCATCCGCGCCGCGCCAAACGGATTTTGGCCGGATGGGGGTGTCGTCCGAGTGTCTAGTCCGAGCGAAGTCCCGTTTCAGCCCGTGCGGATGGGACTTTGGCGGGATGAATGAGGGCGGCGGGATGCGGGGCGGCTCATAATGTGGTACGGCGTGTACTGCTTTGTGGGACTTGCGATGAAGAAACTTACGCGGTGACAAATGGGATTTTTCGTAGGGGTAAGGCCGCGGGGGCGATTGTATGCTACAGCGCTATACCGCAACTGTTCTCTGCTGTGTTTGCGTTACCTTCCCAGCATGTTTCCAGTTTTCGAGGTACGATAGGAATTGTCATAGCAGATACGCCGAGCGCAACGCCCGCGCGTCATTCAAAGGAGAGCCAGCATGGTATATCGCATGATCTTCAATCAGACCGCGTATTTTGGCCGTGGAGCCATCAAGGAGATTCCGGCGGTCGCGAAGTCCCATGGCTTCACCAAGGCGTTCATCGTAACCGATCCGATCCTGCTGAAGACCGGAACTGTCAAGAAGGTCACCGATGTGCTGGACGAGGCCGGCCTGCCGTATGAGGTGTTCGACAACGTCAAGCCGAACCCGCCGGTCGAATGCATCCAGGACGGCGTCAAGAAGTTCGCCGAATCCGGCGCCGACTTCCTGATCGGCCTGGGCGGCGGCTCCCCGCAGGATACCTGCAAGGGCATCGGCATCATCACCGCCAACCCGGAGTTCGCCGACGTACTGTCCCTTGAGGGCGTGGCCGACACCAAGAACCCGTCCGTCCCGATCTTCGGCGTGCCCACCACCGCCGGCACCGCCTCTGAGACCACCATCAACTACGTGGTCACCGATACCGCCAACAAGCGCAAGTTCGTGGCCGTCGACCCCCACGACATCCCGATCGTCGCATTCGTCGACCCCGACCTGACCGACACGATGCCGCGCGGCCTGAAGGTCGCCACCGGCCTGGACGCCCTGACCCACGCCATCGAGGGCTACATCACCCCGGGCGCATGGAGCCTGTCTGACTGCCTGAGCATGCAGACCATCCGCATGATTGCCAAGAACTTGGCCAAGTCCGCCGACGGCGACGTGCCGGCCGGCGAGCAGATGGCCTACGCCTCCTACATCACCGGTATGGCCTACTCCAACGTCGGCCTGGGCCTCGTGCACGGCATGGCCCACCCGCTGGGCGGCCGTCTCGGCGTGGCCCACGGCGTGGCCAACGGCATCCTGCTGGCCCCGGTCATGGAATACAACAAGGACTTCACCGGCGAAAAGTACCGTGACATCGCCGACGCGTTCGGTATCGAGGACGCCTACACCGGCGACCTTGAGAAGGTGCGCGAGGAGGCCGTGCAGGCCGTCCACCAGCTGACCGTGGATCTCAAGAACCCGACCACGATTTCCGAGGTGGGTGCCACCGAGGCCGACTTGGCACCGCTCGCCCACGACGCCTTCAACGACGTGTGCACGCCGGGCAACCCGCGCAAGGCCACCGAAGAGGACATCCTGAAGATCTACACCTCGCTGATGTGATAGAGCGACACGGGACCGGTCCGCGGCGGCGCGTCCATCCGCCGGCCGGCCCCGTGAGCGGGAGAAAGCCGCGATAATCCGCAACGGATACGGCTAACAGATGATGGTGGGGTTCCGGCACATACCGTGTTGGAACCCCACCATCATCTGTCGGCTGGCGTCAGCCGACGTCATTCAACGTCATTCGACGGCGTCCACCTGCTCGGGATTGTCGAAATGGCTCTTGACGAGCTTGATCTGCTCGTCGAACCAGATCTTCTCGGCCGGGTTGATGTCCTTCGCGGCCAGATGCTGCTGATAAATCGGGTACAGCATGTGCAGCCACGGGTAGAGCGCATACAGGCGCCGCTCGGTGTGGTGCTCGCGCCAATGGTCGGGATGTGCGGCGAATGTGTTCTTGAACCGTTGCATGTACCGGTGGAACGACGCGAAGGACGTGTCCATGCGCCGTGCGGAGATGCCGCAGATCATGCACTGTGAGTACACCGTCTTGAAACCATGGTTGAGCAGATGCAGCGACACGTCGATGTCCTCGTGCATCACGTCCTCCGGGTCGCGGCAGACCTCGCCCGAGATGGCGTGCCATGCTGAGGCGCGAATCGCCATGTTCGAACCGAACAGCAGCACCTGATCGTTGTCCGCCCGGTACGTGTGCCGGCGGATGTGGTCGTCGCCGGCGAGCCCGGCACCCTTCGCGGGCATGTCGTAATACACCACCGGTCCGGTCGCGCCCATGGCGTCCGGATCCTCGGTGAAGATGCCGGACACGACCTCCACCCAGTCGGGTTTGAGCATGCAGTCGGCGTCGATGCGTCCCAACACGTCGCCGGTTGCGGCGTTCAGACCGAAGTTGCGGGTCGGGATCAGTCCTTGATCCTCGTTCTGCTGCAGCAGGATGACCGGAGCTTCGGGATGGTCGCGCTGGAACTGTTCGACGATGTCGCAGGTGCGGTCCGTGGAACGGTTGTTGACGACGATCACTTCATGTGGTGCGACGGTCTGGCGCGTGGCGTTCATCAGGCAGTCGGCGATGCGCTCCTCCTCATTCCACGCGGGGATGATAATCGAAACGTTGAGCATACTTACAGGATAAGCACCTGTGCGTACACTCCCGCTGGCTACAATAGGGTCTCATGAGTGAAACGGATGATCAGAAACTGGATTTGGCGTCGGTGTTCCCCGCCAAAGGGGATTCGCGTCGACCGCCGGATTGGTGGGGGCGCGCGCTGTTGTACACGGTCATCGCGGTGTTCGCCGCGATTTTCGTGTGGACATCGTGGGGCAAGATATCGACCATCGTGCTGGATGTCGTCATCTCGATATTCATCGCGCTGGCGGTCGAGCCGCTGGTGGTCTCGATGGTGCGACACGGCTGGAAGCGTGGCCCCGCGTCGGCGGTGAGCCTGATCGGCCTCGCCGTGATCGTCATGGCTTTGCTCACGCTGTTCGGCAACATGTTCGTGCAGCAGCTGATCTCCATGGTGAAGGGGCTTCCGTCGATATACACGGAGATCGTGGACGCGGTGAAGCAGTACACGTCGTTCGACATGCCGAAGATAGAGAACCTCGGCATGGAGATATTCAAGAACGTGCAGACGTCGTGGATCACCGATTTCGCCGGTCAGGCGTTGACCACCACGATGGGCGTGTTCAGCTTCCTGTTGAATCTGCTGACCGTGTTGATGGTGACGTACTATATTTCGGCCGCGGGCCCGAAGATGCGCCGCAGCCTGTGCCAGTGGCTCGGACCGAACACGCAGCGCCGTTTCCTGCTCGGCTGGACGGTGGTGCAGGAGCAGATTTCCGGCTTCCTGTTCTCCCGCTCCATCCTGGCCGCCATCAACGCCACCTGCACGGCCGTTTTCCTGGAGATTATCCACGTGCCATATTGGCTGCCGCTGGCGTTGTTCTGCGGCATCGTGTCGCAGTTCGTGCCGACGGTCGGCACGTATATCGGCGGCGCGCTGCCGGTGCTGTTCGCCTGGGGGTCGAATGGCCTGTGGTACGGGGTCGGTGTGCTGGTGTTCATCATCGTGTACCAGCAGATCGAGAACCTGATTCTCTCGCCGAAGGTCTCGCAGCGCACGATGGACCTCAACCCATGCGTCGCGTTCCTCGCCGTACTGGTGATGGGCGCGTTGTTCGGCGCTCTGGGCGCGTTCCTCGCACTGCCGGTCACGGCGAGCATGCAGGCCATCTTCAAGGTGTACACGAAGCGCTATGCGCTGGTGGAGTCGCCGCTGATGAGCGATCCGGTGCCGGGGAAGAAGTCCAAGGTCGTGGAGGGCGCCGAGGCGTTCAGTGAGCGCGTGATCAAGCCGATGAGCGACCATATGCCGCGCGCCGCCAAAGGATCGAGCGCCCATGTGCCGATCAGCGACGAGCTACGTGCGCTGCGCGACCAGATATATGACCTTGACGAGGCCAACGAGACCGAGGATTCCGAAACGATTGCCATACCGAAGGACGTGCTGTCGCGCAGCGTGCGCGAGGGGGCGAAGTCGGGCAACGCCGTGAAATTGCGCGGAGTCGGTGACGGTACCGCACAGGCGCATGGCGATGATGGTAGCAGCGACGGCTCTGCAGAGCCCGGCGCCGCGAAGACCTCCTCCGATAGACTGTCCGACAGCGAATCATCCGGCACCGCCGCGAAGCCGGCAGCCGACCGTCCCGCAAAGACCGCCCGCCCACGCCGTGGTGACGGGTCTACCGACAATCCGCGAAGCAGGTGGCGCTAATGGCATTGCTGACCGTAATCGACGTGCTTATGATGGTGGTGGGCGGCGTCGGCATCATCTACCAGGCCATCTGCGTCATCATGTCTCTGTTCTCCAAGCCGGTGCACTTCCCGGACGCGCCGATGGACAAGCGCTACGCCGTGTTGATCTCCGCGCGCAACGAGGAGAACGTCATCGGCAACCTCATCGACTCGCTGCACAACCAGACCTATCCGAGCAAGCTGATCGATATCTGGCTGGTGGCCGACAACTGTACCGATCGCACCGCCGAAGTCGTCCGCGAGATGGGATGCCATGTCGTCGAACGCCACGACACGGAGCTGATCGGCAAGGGATACGCGCTGTCGTACCTGCTGAGCACCATGATTGACTCGGGTGTGGCCGACGACTACGATGCCTATTTCGTGTTCGACGCCGACAACCGGCTCGACCGTCATTACGTCGAGGAGATGAACAAGGCCTTCCAGTCCGGTTTCCGCATCCTGACCAGCTACCGCAATTCGGTCAACCTGGCCGACAACTGGGTGTCGTCCGGTTCGGCCCTGTGGTTCATCCGCGAGTCGCGATTCCTGAACAATTCGCGCATGATCCTCGGCTCCAGCTGTCATGTGGGCGGCACCGGATTCATGTTTTCTCGGGAGGTGATGCGGCGCAACAGGGGATGGAAATTCCATCTGCTGACCGAGGATCTGGAATTCACGATGGACTCCATCCTGCACGGCGACCGCATCGGATACTGCGGCACCGCCATGCTGTACGACGAGCAGCCGGTCACGTTCCAGCAGAGCTGGCGTCAGCGACTGCGCTGGAGCAAGGGATTCCTGCAGGTGTTCCGGTATTACGGCATGGCGCTGATCAAGCGGGCCGTGCGTGAGCGTGATTTTTCGTCCGTCGATTTCACCCTGCTGCTATGCCCGTTCACGGTGCTGGGCGTCATCCGCATCGTACTGGGCCTGCTGTTCGTGGCGTTCGGATTCGTGACGTGGCAGAGCCAGCTCAGTGCGATTGCGGGATGGGCCTTTGACATCGTGCTGGCGGTCGTGACGATGATGGCGCTGGCCGCATTGACGATCGTCGCGGAACGCGACCACATCGGCGCCACCAACAAGGAGCTGTTCGCCTATGTGCTGAGTTTCCCCATCTACATGCTCAGTTACATGCCGATTTCGTTCCAGGCCATCTTCTCCAAGGCTCAGTGGAAGCCAATCGTGCATAAGGGCTGAGCGGGTTTGGGCCGTGCTTCGACCGGCGTTCGGCAGCGATGTCTGGCTCCGCCGGCCGGGCCGATGCTGGCTGCCGCCGGCCCGTCATCGATCTGCGGGATGATTGGTCTATACAGCTGCATGGTCTATGCTTGAGTCATGAGTATAGACAATCAGCCGCAGATTGGCGGTTTTCCCGCGCGTACGGCATCGTCATCCGTCCCCTCCCGTCCCGCGGTTGCGACACTGCCGCCGCCCGACCCGCGCGCGGCGGTCTCCATTCGCGGCCTGTACAAGCGCTTCGACCGCAAGATTGCGGTCAACGGACTGTCCCTCGACATCCCGGTCGGCTCGTTTTTCGGCCTCGTCGGCCCGAACGGCGCGGGCAAGACGACCACGCTCAACATGGTGACCGGCCTGCTGGTTCCCGACGCCGGTACCGCGATGATCCTCGGGCAGGACGTGTGGCAGGACGTCAACGCCGCCAAACGTGAGATCGGCGTCATGCCGCAGCCCGACCAGATATTCGACCGGCTCACCGGAATGCAGCTGCTGATCTATTCGGGCATGCTGCGCGGCATGAAGCGCGATGTGGCGCACAGTCGCGCCGGCGACCTGCTGAACGCCTTCGATCTGGTTTCCGCCGCGGACACGATGGTGTCCGATTATTCCGCGGGCATGACCAAGAAGATCTGCCTGGCGTCCGCGATGATTCACAGCCCGCGCATCCTGGTGCTTGATGAGCCGTTCGAGTCGGTCGACCCGGTGTCCAGCGCGAACCTCAAGGACATCCTCGCCGAGTACGCGTCCACCGGCGGCACGGTCATCATCTCCTCGCACGTGATGTCGCTGGTGGAGAAGATGTGCACGCACGTCGCCGTCATCAACGCCGGACAGGTCCGCGCGGCGGGCACGATAGAGCAGGTGTCGGCCGGCGAGGACCTTGAGGAGCGGTTCCTGCAGCTGGTCGGCGGCCGGCATGCCGCGGCCAAGTTGTCGTGGCTCGACGGCGGATACGCGGCGAACGGCGTCGCCCCTGCCGACTCGTCTGCGCCCACCGCCCCGTTCCCATCGCCCGAGGAGTCATGATGGAAGTCGTTTTGACCATGGTGCGTCTGCGCTGGGCGCTCACCCTTGCCACCCTGCGCAAGTCGACGTGGCAGACCATCGGCTATGTGCTCGGCATCGTATTCGGCATCGGCGCCCTTGTGGGAGTCGGCGCTCTCGCGTGGTTCCTCGGCGGCCCCGTATTCGATATGGCGGGTCATCACATCCCTGCGGGGTGGATGTACGGGGTGCTGCACGTCGCGGTGATGTACGGGTCGACGTTCGCCGGCTTCATCATCCTGTTCATTCAGTTGATGCTCGTCGGCGACGGCTCGACCATGGCTCCGCACCGGTTCGCGCTGTACGGCATTCCCGACCGGAAACTGCAGCTCGGCATGCTGCTCGGCGGCCTGAGCGGTCTGCCTGCGATCTGTGGCACGCTGGCACTGATGCTGTGGTCCCTCGCATACCGGTGGATGAGTGTGGGCATGGTCGTCATGCAGCTCATCGCCGCCCCGCTGGCCATCATCACGATGATGTCGCTGGCCAAGCTGGTCATTTCGGCATCGACGACGCTGGTGCGCTCGAAACGTGGCAAGAACGCGTTCTACCTCATCGCGATGATCGTGTTCATTGTGCTGTGCCAGCTGCCGAACATCATCGACAACCCCGCCGATTCCGGCAGTCTGTATGATTTTCCGTCATTGACGGATCTGAGCGTGGCCGACGCTCTGAGCTGGACCCCGTTCGGAGCCGCGTTCCAGTTGCCGTACGACCTATTGACCGGTAACCCGCTCCTGTTCGTGGCGCGTCTGGCGATCCTGGCCGTCACGTGGGTGGTGTGCTTCGTCGGCTGTGTCTGGTGCCTGCGTCATGACCGCGTGACCGCGGGTGCGCCCGAGCGTGCCGCGAAGGTCCGCGGCATCGGCGCGTTCGGCTGGATGCCGGACAGCACGTCCGGCGCGATGTCCGCCCGTCTGCTGACGTATCTGCGCCGCGACCCGCGTCAGATCCTGCTGTTCGTGATGCCCGTCCTGTTCGTGGCGTTGTTCGCGCTCCAGTCGCGTGGCATCACGATCGTGATCTGGCAGGGTCTGATCTGGGGCGGATGGATGATGCAGATGACCGAGGGCAACGGCCTGGCATACGACGGCCGCGGTTTCACGATGGAGGTGCTGGCCGGCGTGCGCGGCTGGGACGACCGTCGGTCCCGCATGCGGGTGTTCGCGTCCATCAACGTGATATATATGGTGGTGCTCGGTCTGGCCTGCTTCGTGTTGACCGGCGATTGGCGCACGGCTGACGGCCTGCTCCTGGGCGTGACGTTCATCTGTCTGGCGTTGGGTGTCTCGTTCAGCAGCATCGGCGTCGCGGAGATCACCAACTGCTCGCTGATGTATCCGGTGCCGTCGATGGACAAGCCGTTCTCCACGCCGCAGGGCCGTGCCGTCGCCCAGGGATTGTTCCCGTTCGTGCAGCTTTTCGGCTGTCTGATTCCGATGCTGCCGACGATTCTCGTCGCGATCGTGCTCGTTGTGGCCGATATGGGCGGTTGGCTATGGGTCATGGCACCGGTCGGTCTCGCCAATGGCGTGGCGGCCATGGTCATCGGTTCATGGCTTGGCGGTAAGCTGTTGGATGCGCGCGCGATCCGTGTCGTCCAGACGTTGGATTCGTTCGCGTCGCTGCAGCGCTGAGCCGGTTCGGGCGGCGCCCTTGCGGCGATGATGTAACGTCTGTCTAAGGAGTTCGCTCGTGGCATCAAAGGCTGCGGCCCGACATCATATGATTCGGCATCTGCCGATGACGCGGCGTACCGTCACCGTCGCGGTGTCCGCCGTCGTCGCCGTTGCGGTGATGGCGGGGTATTTCGTGGCTGACATCTATGACGTGGCACCTGGCATCCTGACGTTGCGGGGAGTGGACAGCGTCGCGATTCCCGACCCGCAGGACGCGCTCACGGGCGGCACGGTCGCCGCCGGCGTCGACGCGTCCATGCCCGTCGACGCCCAGGCCGCGAAGACCATCCTCGACGAGTTCTCCGCCAGCGAGGGCGTGGGCAAATCCTTCTCGCTGGCCATCGCGGACGGCAAGGGCAACATCGTAGCCGAGCATGACGCCATGATTCCCCGCCAGCCCGCATCGACCCTGAAGACACTGACCGCGTTCGCGGCGGCGACCACGCTGGACATGGGCTCCACGCTCGACACCAAGACCTATCTCATCCAGGGCGACGACAACCGCAAGACCGTGGTGCTGCAGGGTGAGGGCGACATGCTGCTGTCGGACGGGGAGAGCGATCCCTCGCACATCAACGGCCATGCCGGGCTGGGCACGCTGGCGCAGCGCACCGCCGAGGCGTTGAAGCAGCGCGGCATCACGCAGGTCGACCTGCTGTACGACGATTCGCTGTTCGGGCAGGATCGTACGCCGGCTGGCGTCACGGAAAACAACGCGGAGCACCGGTACTATACGGCGATCTCCACGATGGCCGTCGACGGCGGACGCACCTGGACCGACATGGTCAAGCCGGCCAATCCCGACGATTCCAGCCAATACCCGGTGCTGTCCCAGCAGCCTGCGCTGGACGCGGCGACGACCTTCGCGAAGCGGCTCGCCGACAACGGCATCACCGTGATGTCCGGGCCGACCGCGGGCGCGGCGCCAAGTGGCACTTCAGCGCTGGCCTCGGTCAGCTCGGCGCCGCTTAACGAGGTCATGGCGTTCATGCTGAGGCATTCCGACAATACGCTAGCCCAGCTATTCGGCCGTCTGACGGCGCTCAAGCGTCAGGCCGGCAACAGCATCAAGACCGACACGCAGGCCGTCGCCGACACGCTCGCCGAGCAGGGCATCGACACGTCCGGCCTGCAGATGGCCGACTGCTCCGGTCTGACGCCGGGATCGAAGGTCAGCGTGACCACGCTGATCGAGATGCAGGAGCGCAATCTCACCGCCGGCATCGCTACCGCGGCGGCGGAGGGACTGTCCATCCCCGGCCTGGTCGGCACGGCGAGGAACCGTATCGTCACCGGCCCGGACAACGGCCTGTTCCGCGTGAAGACCGGCAGCCTCGACGCCGTGACCTCGCTCGCCGGCAACGTGTCCCGCGTCAAGGGCGGCGTGCTGTCGTTCGCCGTGATCGTCAACGACCCGGAGAACCAGTGGTCGGCCATCGAGGCGATCAACGTGATGGCCGCCAAACTGGCCAAGCTGTAAAGGTTTCGACCCATGCCATATACCGCTGTGATGCGTGCCGCGATCGGCCGGATGCGATCCATGCTGGTCGATCTGGGACTACCTAGGCAGGATCCGCGCTTCGCCGAGCACGGCGATCATACCCCCGCGCCCGATGCCCCGCTGGTGCTGGTGGCCTGCTCGGGCGGTCGCGATTCGATGGCGTTGGCGGCGGTGGCCGGCATCGTGTGCGCGTCGTGGGGCATCAGATGCGGGGCCGTCGTGGTCGATCATCGGCTGCAGGAGCATTCGGATGAGGTGGCTCAGTCGGCGGCACGGCGATGCTGCGGGCTGGGGCTCGCCCCGGTCACGGTGGTGCCGGTCGAAGTGTCGGGGGACGGTCACGGCGTTGAGGCCGCGGCCCGCGACGCGCGATACCGTGCGCTGGCCGATACGGCCCGACGGGAATCGGCCGCATGCGTGCTGCTCGCCCACACCGGCGACGACCAGGCCGAAACCGTGCTGATGGATGTGCTGCGGTCCTCCGGACTGGATTCGCTCGCGGGGATGCCGCGGATCGTCGAGCGTGACGGCGTGCGGTTCGCCCGCCCGTTCCTGCGTCTGACCCGCGCGGACACGACCGGCATCTGCGAGGACCTCGGGATCACATGGTGGGATGACCCGACCAACGGCGACCATATGGCTGCGGACGAACCGTTGCCGGACGATTTCCCGTTGCGCTCGCGCGTCCGCCACACGCTGATTCCCTATCTGAACGCGTTCGCCGGCGGCGATATCGTGAGCAGGTTCTGTGACGGTGCCGAACTCGCATCCATCGAGAAGTCGTATCTCGACGGTATCGCGGAATCGGTTGCGGCGCACGCGGTGACGTTCGCCGGGGATTCGTGCGGG
>ENA-OXEK01000383-OXEK01000383.1-human-gut-metagenome-genome-assembly--contig:-NODE-383-length-13151-cov-32.958537_pt1 | contig 13151 bp, 13 predicted proteins | sample MGYA00249825_ERZ652244 | MGnify/ENA primary metagenome ERZ652244 (study PRJEB26925, sample SAMN05826968) | human gut metagenome | biome: ENVO:2100002; feature: ENVO:00000062; material: ENVO:00002003...
GATTCCAGCGGCGGCCGAGGCTGTACTTCATCACGTCGTCCACGGTGGCCGCGTCGGCGATCCCCTCCTGGATGATGTGGAATTCCTCGCGTAGCACCGCCATCTGCAGTCGGTTGCCGATGAATCCCAGCGCTTCCTTGTTGAGTTTCGCCGGCTTCTTGCCGATCTTGGTCATCAGGTCGAACGTAACATCCACCACGTGCGGGTCGGTCTTCTCACCCGGCACCACTTCGACCAGCGGCATCAACTGTGCCGGGTTCCAGAAGTGCGCCACCACGAAACGCTCGGACTTCTTCAGTGCCGATTGAATCTCCGTGGGGCTCAGGCCGGAAGTGTTTGTGGCCAGAATCGCATCATCGGGTGCAGCCTGCTCAATCTCGGCCCAGATGGACTTCTTCAAATCCAGGTTCTCCGACACCGCTTCGATGACGAAGTCCACACCAGCCACGCCGCTGGCGTAGTCGGTGAATCGGGAGATGCGCGCCAGCACATCGTCCACAGAGTCGCCTTCGAGCAGCAGTCCGGCATTGTTTAGTTCCTCGGCGTCGGCCTGAATGGCCTTCATCGACTTGTCAAGCGATGCCTCACTGCGGCCCACCAAATGCACCGGATATCCGGCTACCGCGAACTGCAACGCAATCGCGTGGCCCATCGTTCCCGTGCCGACGTTCGCAATCGTCTTGATATCATCCACTGTGCTGACCATCGTGAGGCCTTCTTTCCGACTGCATCGCCTGTTGCCACGTATCCCATTGCATTCTATCCCGCTTCATCACACGAGAGAGCACATGGCAACCTAAAAAATATCGCCATCACATGTGCCAATCACATGTATCGAAATAATACGGCGATAGCTTCTCTATGCCTTTTTTGCATGGAAAACAATGCATTGCAGGCAATTGCAATATTGGCCAAACGTTCCTACGCTGTGGCGCAACGGCAGCAAGCCGATATAAGCATCCATGGTCAAGGACGGCATTATGGCAGAGAATCACAGCACCATCACCAATCCCAGCGCGTTCCCGTTGGGCGCGCCGAACGACGCATACGCCAAGTATTTCATCGGGCAGAGCTATCTGGCGCCGCTGGTCTCGGGCAAGGAAGTCAACGTTTCCAACGTCACGTTCGAGGCGGGCTGCCGCAACAACTGGCATATTCACCACAAGGCCTGCCAGATCCTCATCGCCGTGGGCGGGCGCGGCTACTACCAGGAGTGGGGCAAAGAGCCGGTCGAGCTCAACCCCGGCGACGTGGTGTACGTGGCACCGGAGACCAAGCACTGGCATGGGGCCGCGCCGAATTCCAACTTCGCGCACATCGCCATCATGAATGTGGTGGACGGCGCTTCAAACGAGTGGCTGGAGCCGGTCGAGGCCGAATACGACGCGCTGCGCGGCCAATCCAGCAATATCTCCCCCGCCGCAGAAGAGTATCACCACACCTTTTTCCCGAATTCAGAACTGCTACGCCAAGACGACCCGGACCTGGCCGAAATCATCGAGAATTTCGCGTTCGATGAGGTCCCGAACGAGCCGGGCGTCAACGACCTAGACGACAAGACCCGCTATCTGGCGATTCTGGCCACGCTGCTCGGCAGCCAGAGTCTCACCGAATTCCGCGGCATTGTGCCGGCCGCGATGATTGCGGGACTCACACCGGTGGAAATCAAGGAAGCGACGTATCAGGCTGTGGCATACCTAGGCATCGCCCGCGTCTATCCGTTTATCGCGGCACTGAACGAAGTGCTGCGCGCGCAGGAAGTCACACTGCCGCTGCCCTCGCAGTCCACCACCACTCCCGAAACGAGACGAGAAGCCGGCACCCAAGCCCAAGTGGATATCTTCGGCGAGGGCATGAAGAATTTCTACAAGTCTGGCCCCGATGAGAAGCGCCATATCAATCGCTGGCTGGCGGCCAACTGCTTCGGCGACTACTACACCCGCACCGGGCTCGACCTGAAGCAGCGCGAGATGATCACGTTCTGCTTCCTTGCCGCCCAGGGTGGGTGCGAGCCGCAACTGACCAGTCATGCCCACGCCAATATGCGCATCGGCAACGATCGACACTTCCTCATCACTGTGGCATCGCAGTGCATGCCGTACATCGGCTACCCACGCACGCTCAACGCGCTGCGCTGTGTCGATGAGGCCGCAAACAGTATGTGATAAAGGCCATTTGCGCTTAATTATCTTTCGGTCAGAACAACAGAAAATGGTTCCTGATTCGTAGTAAAAAGAATAGCCAGCATTCATTTATGAATGAGGTTCCAAGCGCCGGAGGCCCCGGCATTCTTTTCGTCGAAGGAGACAATTCAGAACACGACCGCCGAGACGATGGTCAAGGAGGCCAGCGAGAACAGCGTGCTTACGAGCACGAAGCCGACCGCATACTCGGGCATGTTGTTCTTGCGACCGGTGAACATGGCAATGGTGGTCATGGTCGGCAGTCCGGCGATGACCGTAATCATCAGCACCATGTCATGGGTGATCGGCAGTTGCGGCAATGCGCCGGTCAGCGCGGTCAGTAGCGCGTAGAAGGCGAGCGGGAATGCGATCATCTTGGCGACTAGGCCAACATAGAGTTCGTAGCGTTTGAGGACGCCCCACCACTTGGTCAGTGCGAACAGGCCGCCCAAGTAGATTAGCGACATCGGCGTGGCCATATTGCCGATGGTGTGCAGCGGCTTCAGGATGATGTCCGGCACCTTGACGCCGAGCAGAATCAGAATCAGGGCGAGCATCACACCGATGAAGGCGGGATTGACGAATCGTTTAAGCAGGCCGAGGACGCGGGTGTCTAGCGAGGGGCGGGCGGCCACCGGAGAACCACCGTTTGCGGCATTGCTCGCCGAACCAGCATTGCCCACCGAACCGGCGCCGTTCACCGAACCGTTCGCGACCGCACCTCGCGCGCCAATCGCGTTGCCGCCAGTCGTTTCGGCGACCGGCTCGCACAGCCATACGCCGTACGTCCAGAGCAGCGTCTGGTCGACGATCGACATCAGCGCCACGTAAATCGCGCCGTTCTGCGGCCAAAGTGCCATAATCAACGGAATGCCGATGAATCCGGCGTTGCCGAAAACCAGCGCCGCCTAGAACACGTGGCTGCGTGAGCCCTTGAGCCGCAACAGTTTGGCGACCAGCCAGAACACCAGGATGAGCAGCGCGTACATCACGGCGGTCAGCAGCATCACGCCCCAGTTAGCGGCAAGCTGCGCGCGGTCCGCGCCGTCGACGGCGTTCGAGAACACGAGCACGGGGATGAGAACGTTGAGCAGCAACGAGCACATGCCGTCCAACGCCGTCTGACCGTAGAATCGAAGCCTTACACATCCATACCCGACCATCAGCATGATCAGAAATCCGACCAACTGGCCAATCATGACGCCGAACTGCCCCATGCACACTCCTCTCGCTCGCGTTCCCCTGATTTCCTGTCACTGGTTCATATAGGCAACCATCTGGACAACAACTCACCACGCAGGATGCAACCGAATCGACATCTATCCTCTGCTTCTGTGTTCTCTATCCCCTTTCCCTCCAATCGGCGACCTGCTGGCCAGTCAAATCGACATCAGTAACATGCCGCCGGCGCGGGCGATGTCTTCGATGGTGAGGGTTCGCCGTAGTGGTAGTAGATGAATCGCGTCATGCTCCAGAACGCCATCCGATCCGGGTCGTTGCGCGGGTGCGCGACTTCCAAACCGACGTGCCTGAGCATTATCGAGGCGATGCACGACGCAGATGCGATGAGGTCCACAGGCGTGGCGGGGCCAGTAGGTAGCGCGCCTGCTTCAATCGGCATGGCAGTCGCCGATTCGTCCGCCGCGTCATCCATCGGTTCGCCCGTCGATTCGGCTATCGATTCGCCGAATAAGGCGCTGGGCGGAACGCCGCCGGCCACCATCCGGTCGGGCCGAGTACGTCAGCCATGGTGCGGTACAGCGATTCGATGTGTTCTGGAAAAGGAATGCGCAACGCTCGTTTTGTCCTTCGATTATTCATAGTTGCCATCTACCATTCACCGCAATTCGTGCAGGATTCGCCGCATGAACGGGATGGTGACCACGAATGTCAGCACGTCGGACACCGATTGCGCCATCTCCACACCAAGCACGCCAAATATCATCGGCAGAATCAGCACAATCGGTGCCAGGAACAGGCCTTGCCGGCACAAGGCCAGAAACGAGGCGATGCCGGTGCGGCCCATGGTCTGGGTCATCATATTGCCCATCATGTTGAAGCCATTGAGAATCACCGTGCAGCATTGAATATGCAGCGCGGCCACGCCCACCGCCACCACGGCTGGGTCGGAACGGAAGATCTCGACCAGTTGCGGCGCGAAAATCCACAGCAGCGCTGCCAACGCCACGAGCACGCAGGTGGCGAGCCGCACGCAGAACCAATATCCCTCTTTGACTCGCGCGAACAGGCCGGCCCCGTAGTTGTAACCACATACCGGCTGAAAGCCTTGGCCGAGACCCACGATCACCGAATTGGCGCCCAACATGATGCGCATCACGATGGCCATGCCGGCGATGGCCGCGTCGCCGAATGGATTGGCGGCAATGTTCACGCAAGTCACGGAAATCGAGCCGGCGCCTTGGCGGATCAGCGAAGGCAGGCCGCCGCCAGCCACTTCGCGCATGAGCAGCATATCCGGTTTGCAATTGCGCAGGGACAGTTTCATCACGCCGAATTTGCGGCTCATCGTGGTCAGAATCGTGAAGCTCACCGTCTGGCAGATGGCGGTGGCGAGGCCGGCACCGAAAATCCCCAGACCGGCCACGAAAATGAACAATGGCGCAAGCAGGAAATTCAACAGCGCGCCGGACACCAGACCAATCATGCCGAACGCCGATTGACCTTGGTATCTCAACAATCCGTTGAGTGCGAACGAACCGCACACGCAGGGTGCGGCGACCAGCAACGGCGTCAGATATTGCACGGCGTATGGGGCAATCGTCGAGGTCGAGCCCAGCATGACGACAAGTGGCCGCAGGGTCAGCAGTCCGATTGTGGCAATCACCAGACCGGAGATCACCGCGCCCGCAAAGCCCACGGCCAGTAGTCGGGAGGCGCGATCATTGTTCTGCTTGCCGAGTTCGCGGCTCATCGAGTTGCCCGCGCCGTTGCCGAAGAAGAAGCCGAGCGCCTGCATCACGGTCATGATGGAGAACGCGATGCCGATAGCACCGGACTGCGCGGTGCCGAGCTGGCCGATGAAAAAGGTATCAGTCAGGTTGTATGCAGTAGTCACCAGATTGGAAATGACGGCCGGCAGGCATAGTTTGAGGATCAGCGGTTTGACCGGCTGCCCGGTCATCTGCCGATATTTCGCGTCCGCGCTTGCGCGTCTAATGCCATGAATCTGCACCATGGACGGCTATCCTACTCGCGCAGGGTCCTATGCAAAGGCGCGTGACCGCCATACAAGTCAGCGCAGATACCGCCCGGTGATGCTGTTCGGATTGGCCGCGACCTGTTCCGGCGTTCCGGTGGCGACGATGCGTCCGCCGCTTTCGCCGCCGCCCGGACCCATATCGATAATCCAATCCGCATTGGCGATCACGTCGAGGTCATGTTCGATGACCACGACGGTCGCGCCGCTCACCACGAGCCGGTCGAACACGCCCAGCAGCACGCGAACGTCGAGCGGATGGAGGCCGATGGTCGGCTCGTCGAACACGAATACCGCGTTCAACTGGGCCTTGCCCATTTCGCTGGCGAGTTTCAGCCGCTGGGCTTCGCCGCCCGAAAGCGCCGGGGTCGGTTCGCCGAGCGTCAGGTAGCCGAGACCCAGATCGTGCAGGATGGTCAGACGTGCGTGAACCTTCTTGAGGTCGCTGGTCACGGCCAGAGCCTGGTCCACACTCATTGCCATGAGTTGGGGCAAACTCAACGAAAGGCGAGATTCTCCCTTAACCGCACGCCGAATCGCATCAGCTTCGGGCGCGTACCGGGAGCCGCAGCAATCCGGGCATTCGATGGTCACATCCGGCAGGAACTGCACGTCGAGCGAGATCGAACCGGTGCCGTCGCACGTAGGGCAACGCAGTCGGCCGGTATTGTATGAGAAATCGCCGGCCTTCCAGCCGCCCGTCTTAGCCGCCTCACATCGGGCAAAGGCGCGCCGCAATTCGTCGTGAATATCGGCATAAGTGGCCACGGTAGAACGCACGTTCGCGCCGATCGGCGTGGCATCGATGAGATTCGCACGACGGATGCCCTCGGTCTCAAGCTCGCGCACGTGTTCCGGCAACAGCTCCCCCGCCGCCTGCGCTTTGAGTGCGGGAATCAGCGATTCGAGTACCATCGTGGTTTTGCCGGAGCCGGAGACGCCGGTCACCGCCACGAGCCGGCCGCGCGGGATATCAACGTCCAACGGTTTGACCGTATGCAGCTGACTGGTTGTCATGCGGATGTGGCCAAGGCTGAACACTTGCGATTCGGCCACACGCTCACGTATACGCGCACTCACCTGGTCGGATAGGAACGGCGCAATGCGACTACTGGGGTTCGCCGCCACCTCGCCGACCGTGCCTTGCGCGATCACATGCCCGCCTTCGGCACCGGCAACCGGCCCCATTTCGATAAGATGGTCACACGCTTTGAGTACACGCACATCATGGTCCACGACCACCACGGAATTGCCGTCCGCCACCAAGTCGTGCATCACGCCGAGCAGCCCGTCCACGTTCGAGGGATGAAGACCGATGGATGGCTCGTCGAGCACATACAGCACGCCGATGGTGCGGTTGCGCACGGCCCGGGCGAGCTGCACACGCTGGCGTTCGCCGGTCGAAAGCGTGGCGCCGGCGCGGTCAAGCGCCAGATAGCCGAGACCCAGATCGAGCAGCCGTCGGGCCACATCCAAGAACGATTCGCAGATGTTGGCGGCCATCGGCCGCATGTCGGCGGGCAGGGATTCCGGCACTCCGCGCACCCAATCCGCCGCCGCGTCCAAGGTCATCGCGCCGGCTTCGGCCAAGTTCAGCCCGCGCACATGCGGGGCCCGGGCGGCGACGCTCAGTCGTGTGCCGCCGCAGTCGGCGCATGGGCCTTCCTTGAGGAACCGGACCACACGCTTCAGGCCCTTCTCGTCCTTGGCTTTGGCGAGCGCGTTCTCCACCGTGTACACGGCGTTGAAGTAGGTGAAGTCGAGTTCGGCGAAATCGTCGCCTTTCTTCGGCTTGTAAAGAATATGCTTTTTGACGGCCGGCCCGTTGAATACGATGTCGCGTTCTTCGGGTGTGAGTTCGTTGAACGGCACGTTGGTGCGCACGCCCATCGCGCCGCACACCTGTTTCATGAGGTCCCACATGAGCGAACCCCATGGCAGCACCGCGCCGTCGTCGATGCTTTTCGACTCGTCCGGGACCAGGGCCGCGCGGTTTACTTCGCGCACGATGCCGGTGCCGGAGCAGGTCGGGCAGGCGCCGGCCGAGTTGAAGGCGAGCAATTCGGCGCCGGGCGCGTGGAATTCCTTGCCGCAGCCAGCACAGGTGATGGGCAGGCCGGCCGCCACGTTCAGCGTCGGTTCATTGCGCGCCCCGCAATGCGGGCACACGTGCGAGGCGACGCGGGAAAACAGGAGTCGCAGGCTGTTGAGCAATTCGGTCATCGTGCCGAACGTCGAACGGATGCCGGGCACAGTGGGCCGCTGGTGCAGGGCCAGCGCGGCCGGCACATGCAGCACTTCGTCCACCTGGGCGCGGCTGGCTTGAGTCAGTCGACGGCGCGTGTACGTGGACAGCGCTTCCAAGTAGCGCCGCGAACCTTCCGCATACAGCACGCCGAGCGCCAGAGAGCTTTTGCCCGAACCGGAGACGCCGGCCACGCCCACCAGTTCGCCCAGCGGAATGTCGATGTCGATGTTCTTGAGGTTATGCACGCGCGCACCGCGCACCTCAATCGCCTGCGGCCGTTGATCGTCGCTCATGCTCGGCACTGCTCCGCCGCCGCAAGGTCGGCTTTCAGGGCGGAAGACAGTTCATCGAGCAGCGGCAGCCATCGATCCGCACGCACCGAGCAAATGCGGCGGGTGGCGTCTTTGCTGATTTCGATGAATCCGGCTTGTTCCAGCAGTTTGATGTGATGGGACACGGCCGTGCGGGACAGTGCCGACGATTCGGCCAGCTCCCCCACCGTCTGCGGCCCATGGCACACCAATTGCACCAGCAACTGCTGCCGGTTCGGATCCTTCAGCGTCTCGAACAGCGGAACGCATTGGTTGAGGATTTCCAGGCTCCTGATCGGCTGGTCACATGCCTCGTGGCCTGCCGCCGCGCTATCTGACCTCTGTTCAAGTGTCACGCCGTCACCTCTTTCTCGACTTCGCCCTTGGCTGCCGCCGCCTGAGTTTCATGGTCTCCAGTATCATCACGGCCAACGACGGCGGCTGAACGCCGGACGAGAATCTTTCGTCTTGGGCACCGTCCGCCACCTGCAATCCGATTCCCCAGTTTCACTGATGGCCTTTGCGCCGGCGCGGTGTCAGCGCACCCATGCCATGCTGTTTCAGCGCGAATAGCAGCGCGCATGCCGCCGATGCGCGAATCCGGTTCCTTGCTGGTCGGGCTGGTCGGCGAGCGGCTGAATCTTGATTCGGCGTCGCGGCATCCGATCATCCTCCGGCGCTACGCGCTCTCAGCGGGGATTAAAGCAAAAAGGACCTCGTGAACTGGTTTTGATCAGGCCCCTCTATGCTGGACTGTCTGAATGACGACGAGCTGCACACCCTATACGGCTACCTGCAGCGCATCATCGACGCCTCCTCCGACGGCGTACCGGCTTCGACCGCCGAGGACGCCAAGAAGCGAGCGCTACTTATCGAGCACCCCAAGCGCAGGCACATGACGGCCGACCGCGCATAATTCGCGAACAGCCCACACAACTTTGCGGCCACGCAAACGACGGCCGCGCAATCGTTCAATCATTTAGTTACAAGGTCATCCAGCCGCACGATCATCCAGCTCCCCTTACAAGCACGTCCAATTCACCATTTACACGGCATTTTGCACCAAAACCCTACTTTAAAATGCGGCATTTTGCACCAAAGCCCCATTTTGAAATGCGGCATTTTGCACATACAAGGCAGAAAATGCTACCCTCATAAGGGATTCGGAAAGGAGCTGCCATGCTTGAGCGCAAAATCTCGGACGATCTGCTGGAATGGAAGCGGAGCGGTACCGGCAAAGCACTGCTGCTGACCGGCGCTCGCCAGATCGGCAAGAGCTACGCGGTACGCGAGTTCGCCAAGCACGAATACGCCCATTACCTTGAAATCAACCTGTACGAGAACAAGCAGGCGGCCCGAGCGCTCGCATCGGCGAACGACGTGCAGGAGTTCATCAGCCGCCTTACCTTGTTCTCACCTTCAACGCTCATTCCCGGTGATACGTTGATTTTCATCGACGAGGTGCAAGAGGCACCGGATGTGATGACCATGGTCAAGTTTCTGGTGGCCGATGGCCGTTTCGATTATGTGTTCTCCGGTTCCATGCTCGGCACTGAGTTCAAGGGCGTACGCTCCTACCCCGTTGGCTCGGTCATCGAAAAAACCATGCGTCCCATGGATTTTGAGGAATTCTGTTGGGCCATCGGCGTACAGAAGTCGACACTTGAAAACATCCGAGAATCCTGCCGGTCGGTCACGCCAATCGACCGGTACATTCACGATGCAATGATGACGAACTTCCGCACCTATCTGGTAGTCGGCGGCATGCCGGAAGTCGTGCAACGTTTTCTGGACACCAAGGGTGATTTGGCGGCTGTGCGCGCGGTGCAGAACGAGTTGAACCGGCAATATCGCCACGATATTTCGCAGTACGCAGGCAATCGCGCATTGCAGGTGCAGGAGATCTTCGACCAGCTCCCCACTCAGCTGATTGACGGTAACGGCAGATTCGCCGTCTCCTCCATCAGCCCCGGTGCTCGGTACGACCGCAATCAGAAGGATTTTCTTTGGCTTGTCGATGCGGGTGTGGCATTGAAAACCAACTGCGTCACCGAGCCGAAAACACCATTGAAACGCACGGCGCAATCACCGAAGTTCAAACTGTACCAGTCTGATACCGGTATGCTCATGGCACGATACCCGCAACCGACCGCGCAAGCCGCATACCTTGATGATTCCTCACCGAATCTGGGTGCCATCTACGAGAACGTGATTGCTCAGGAGCTGACGGCGCAAGGCATTCCGCTGTATTACTACATGGCAAAGAAACATGGTGAAGTCGATTTCATCGCTGACACGAACGCCGATTCTGTGATGCCGTTCGAGGTCAAGTCGGGGCGCAGCTACCGCACGCACGCCGCCATCGACGCCGTATTGGCCAATGCCGAATATCGCATCTCGCAGGGCGTGGTGCTGTCCCGCTCCAATATTGCGCAGGACGGCGGAACAACCTATCTTCCGCTGTATGCCACGTACTGCTTGCGAGATGTCTGCAATCTGGCCTCACCCTCGACCGTCAGCACCATCGGCGACTTTTCGCTGACGGTGCACCCCGTGTAGGCTTCGCATCGGTGCGCGCTTTACCACTGCGCGCACAGGGCGTTGAAGGCGTCATCGAGGCTCGCGCCAAGCCGGCGGGCCTCGTCGGCATAGGTCTTGGCCGCGCGCACCAGCGGTTCGGGAATCGGCTTGACCCGTTTTACACGCGCCGCGCGGCCGGCACCGGTGTCGATGATGCCGCAGTCGGCGAGTTCGGTGTACGCCTTGGCCACGGTTCCCGACGCGATGCGCAGTGTCCACCGGTTCGCCGGAATCGGCCTACCAGACCGGCACCCCGGCCACTACCCCATCGAGCAGCTGCTTATTCCGATCGAGGGCACGGCTTATACATCGGCGCGACCTGACTCAAGCCGTTCGCCACGTGCGGCGCTTTCGGCATCACCGACGAGGCCCTCGCCCAGTCCGCTGCACAGTACAAGGCACTGCTCGCCGAGTAACAGGTGACCGGTTTGCGTCACCACAATCGTTCAGCGTAAACCGCGTCAGACACATCACAACGTCCGTATGTATGCGGCCCTACAAAGGGGACGCATACATACGGACGTTAAATACCACTGCGGTAAACCCCGTCACACCACGCGATTAGAACCGGATCAACGCCTTAATAACTTTGCGCTGGTCCATGGCCTCATAAGCGTCCTGAATATGGTCGAGGTCATATTCGGCGGTGAACACGCGGCCAGGGTTAATCTCGCCTTTAAGCACCGCATCCAGCAGACCACCGTCAATATCGTAGTGGCGCACGGGAGCCGGGCCGCCCTTGATGCCGATGTTGCCGTAGAACGTGCCTTCGGCGCTGATCTCCACGTCGTGCGGCAGACCCACACGACCAATCACGCCACCGCGGCGAATCAGGCCAATCGCCGTGTCGAAGGACTGCTTGGAGCCCACGCATTCGAGCACCGCGTCCGCACCATAGCCACCGGTCATCTCCAGCACCTTGTCAATAGCCTCTTGGCCACGCTCGGGCACGATATCAGTCGCACCGAATTCGCGGGCGAGCGCCGCGCGATCCTCGTGACGGCTCATGGCAATAATGCGCGTGGCACCGCGCATCTTGGCGGCAATCACACCGCACAGGCCGACTGCGCCATCGCCCATGACCACGGCTGTGTCACCGGGCTTGACCTCGGCAGAAACCGCCGCGTGATAACCGGTGGACATCACATCGGAAACGGTCAGCAGCGATGCGAGCTGTTCATCGGAATAATCTTCCGGTGAACCGGGCACCTTGACCACGGTGCCGTCCGCCTCGGGCACACGCAGGTATTCGGCCTGACAGGCGGAGAAGTAGCCCCCGTGCGGGCACACGGATTCGAAGCCGGCCTTGCACACCGGGCACTTGCCGCAGCTGTACGGGAATGGCACGACCACGAAATCACCTGGCTTAACGGATTCGACCGCCGCGCCAACCTCTTCGACCACACCGATGGACTCGTGACCCACCTGACTGTGTGCGGCCTGTCCGCTCAGCCCACGGAAGAACCACAAATCAGAGCCGCATACACAGGTGCGCACCATGCGAATCACGATGTCATCATCCTGCTGAAGTGCCGCCTTTGGCACCTCTTCCACGGCCATCTTGCCAGGCTCAACGAAAATCGCAGCCTTCATCATGTCACTCATAGCATCTCCTTAGCAGTGAGTCGCATTGTCCGTTTCACACACCACGCTAAGGACCTCAAGCGCTCGAAGTCAACCGCGCCCGGTGTCGCCCCGCGATTCCCGGCGCGCAGTACGGCTCATCAGCGTGCCATGAATCCGAGAACCGGGATGTTACCCAAATTCTTAGCACGCAATATGGCGACTTGGCGTGCTAAGAATCTCAGAACGGCATCAGACGGGAAACGCATGCAGTAGTATCTCGTAGGAGTCATCACGGGGAGGCAACGGCAATGGCATCAGGCAACGACAAGCGGAACGGGCTGGCCGTACTGGGCAAGTACGTGGGGGTCTCGGCCACGCAGACCATCGTCGAATATGCGACCTTCGCCATCCTGCACCTGATCGGCGTTCCCTCGCAGGCGTCCAACGACATCGCCGTGGTGTGCTCGGCGACCTATAACTTCGTGATGAACCGCAATGTGACGTTCAAATCGTCCAGCAATTTCACCCGCTCCATGGCGCTGTTCGTGCTGCTGTGAATCTGGAACTTCACGTTCAGCACGCTGCTGATTGGTTGGATGCCGGGCGCGACGGGAATAAGCCCCTACATGGTGAAGTTCATCGCGACGGCCTGCCAGTTCGGCTGGGGTTATCCGCTGTGCAAATACATGATTTTCAAGTGACCGGCGGGCTGCGGACAACTCATAAGCGGCCACGTATGGGGGCCGGCATGGCGCCGACGCACACAATCAAGCCCGGCACGGCATGATTTTCGGCCGGATTGTCGCTCCGCAACCGCCGACGCTTGTTTCTTAGGCACTTTCCTCGTTGCTTAGGAAGGTGTCCTGCCGGCCGCCATCCGCAAACGGGCTGAACGGCGGCCTCCGATAAACCGGTCTCGGCGAGGGCCTGCCTAAGAAACGAGGAAAGTGCCTAAGAAACGAACGTCACGGCATCGGTGCCGGCTCCGGCGTCAGCCGAGCAGGGCGTCGCGGCGGGCGATGAGCCCGTCAATCGCGGCCTCGCCT
>ENA-OXEK01000384-OXEK01000384.1-human-gut-metagenome-genome-assembly--contig:-NODE-384-length-13132-cov-9.572608_pt1 | contig 13132 bp, 8 predicted proteins | sample MGYA00249825_ERZ652244 | MGnify/ENA primary metagenome ERZ652244 (study PRJEB26925, sample SAMN05826968) | human gut metagenome | biome: ENVO:2100002; feature: ENVO:00000062; material: ENVO:00002003...
TACGAGATGCAGCGTAGTCTCGTGGGCTCGGAGATGTGTATAAGAGACAGGCTTGGGTCGACCATTCCTATCAGGAGCTTTGGCAGGCGCTGACGCTTTCGAAGACGGTCCCCTCTGCCTCCGTTGCAAAGAAGATCCTTGACGATCTCATTGAGGCGAATAAGGAGTTCTGGCCAGAACTCCACTAGTATCGGAAATCAATTTTGTGAATGATGGCGGGCGGCCGACCTTGGACAGGTCGCATGGGAGGAAAACCATGAGCGAAAGCAAAGAGCTTGCAAATCGCAAGCTCGGCGAGGACGTAGTTGGCCTCGTCGGCGGTAAGGAAAACATCCTGAGCATCTCGCACTGCATGACGCGTCTACGTTTCAAGCTGCGAGACGATGCGAAGGCCGATACTAAGGCAATTGAGTCTCATAAAGGCGTCATTCAAGTAATCAACGCGAATGGCCAGTATCAGGTTGTTGTCGGCATCAATGTGATTGAGGATGTTTACGATGCTGCGGTTGCCGCTTCTGGTGTCGAGGGGCTGGGCGAGGTTAATCTTGATGGCGAGCCCGTCAAGAAAGGAAACCTTGTTAGTGCCCTTATCGATACTATTTCAGGCGTAATCCAGCCGATTCTTGCGGTGCTGTGTGCCGCGGGCATGATCAAGGGTGTTTTGAGTATTCTCGTCGCCCTCGGATGGATTACGGCAACAGACGGCTTGTACCAGATTCTGTATGCGGCTGGTGACGGCTTCTTCTACTTCCTGCCGATCATCCTTGGCTATACCGCGGCAAAGAAGTTTGGCTGTAGTGAGTTCGTTGGCATGACGCTCGGTATCGCACTTACGTATCCGGCGATGGTCAACATCACATCGGGCGATGTTTTGGGAACGGTGCTTGCCGGCACTCCCTTTGCCATGAACTACTACACGACTTTCCTCGGCATACCCGTCATCATGCCATCTTCGGGTTATACGAGCTCTGTCATTCCGATTATCATCTCTGTTTGGTTCGCGGCAAAGCTGGAGAAGTGGTGCCGCAAGCATTTCTCTGAGTATGTAAAGTTCTTCTTTGTGCCTACATGCGTACTCGTTGTGATGGTCCCCGCTACCTATTTGATTATTGGCCCGATTGCCACCCTGATCACGAACCTCATGAGCCTGCTGTTTAACTCCCTCTACAGCTTGCCTGTCATCGGCGGCGCGCTCGGCGGCATCGTGCTTACTGCCATTTGGCAGCCTATGGTCATCTTCGGCTTCCACTGGAGTGTCATTGCCCTCATGCTGGTGAACATTGCCTCCCAGGGCTGGGATATTGTCATGGCGCCGTACATGGTTTGTTCATACGCTCAGTCCCTTGCCGTCCTCGCTATCCTTCTGAAGACTAAGGACGTAAAGCTCAAGCAGCTTGCATGGCCGGCGTTCATCTCGGGCTTCTTCTTCGGCATCACCGAACCCTGCATCTACGGCGTGACCCTTCCGCGCAAGAAGCCTTTTATCATGAGCTGCATCGCCTCTGTGCCCGGCGGCCTAATCATCGGCGCTCTTGGTACCAAGATGTTCGCCTTCACCGGCGGCGGCTTCTGCGCCTTCCCGGGCTTCATTGACCCGTCCGGTGCAATGGGCGCGAACTACCTGATTTACGTAATCATAGCCATCGTGGTTTCCAGCGTGATTTCGTTCCTGCTTACGTATGCGACGTACAAGGAGGACGTGCCGGCGGTAGAGGCTGCAAAGTAGCCAAAGAAGTGGAGCTGCGGGATAAGTATTTCCCCGCGCGCCAGCAATTAGACGAGGTCGTCCTTGGATAAGCGTCGAGGGCGACCTTGTCTTGTGCTGGTTTCGTTCGAGAGGCAGTGGTTGAGGGTGCCTAATATTATTTTTGACAATAAGATGGGCGAGGCGTGCCTTGCGGCGTGGAGGTCCGCGGACGTGGAAGTCCGCTCAGTCGTGGTCCGACAAGATGGTGAAGTCGTCTTCGAGCATGCGGCTGCGCCGTTCTCCCTCGAACACGTTCACCCGCTCTATTCTGTGACTAAGTCCTTCACCTCGGTTGCTGCCGGGATGTTGGTGAATGAAGGACGGCTGTCGCTGGCCGATCGCTGGATTTCATACTTCCCGGAATATGAAGGCGAGATTGCGGATGAGCGCTTTCACAATGTGACGGTTCGCAATTTGCTGACTATGACGATGGGGCAGGAGAGTGACCTTTCGTATATTGGCGCGGGAGACGACTGGGCACATGAGGTTCTTCATCGTGAGTTTGACTGGAAGCCGGGCGAGGTCTTTCACTACGATTCGCTGTGTTCACATTTATTGAGCATGCTCGTGCAACGCATAAGTGGAACGAAAGAATCCGATTATCTCGCCGAACGTTTGTTTACGCCGTTAGGCATTAGAAATTGGTGGTGGGAAGAGGATCAAGCCGGTCATACGACCGGAGGTTTTGGTCTTCACCTTTCGACACCGGATTTGGCTAAGTTTGGTCAATGTTTGCTAGATGGTGGCAAGTGGCGTGGGGAACAGATCATTCCCGCGGAATGGGTTGCCGAGGCGACGAAGATTCAGGTGGAAACGAGCCCCTTTTATCCGTCTGAGGCGACTGAAGACAGCAATGGCTATGGATACCAGTTCTGGATGTGCCGGCGTGGCGGGTTCAGATGCTCTGGCCTTTTTGGGCAGCTGTGCTACATACGGCCCACAGACGGCCTTGTCATCGCCTGCTCGAGTTCCACGACAGGAAGTAAGGCGCTGCTTGATCCGCTGTATGAGGTATTGTTCAGAGAGTCTAGTGTTCGGGAAACGCTGGCTTCCGAACGTGACTTCGATAGCATTCCCGTACCAATTGGGTTGGCTTCTGGCGGACGTTTGAGTTCATTACGCCTCGAGGGCATTCACCGTTGCATTTTCGGGGATTTTGAAGAGATCGATATTCGATTTCATGAGAATGAGCTGGATTTGTCTCTGTTGCGCGATGGTCGTGAGTACGGCGTGAGGGCCGGCTACAAGTCTTGGGTTTGCAAATCGGGCGATGGGGCCGGAGTCGGAGACCTCTTTCCCTTCGTGACTCATGAAGCTGAGAGGGACGATGCCCCCGCATGGGATGTTCGCAAGTTGTTTGCAGCGTATGCCTGGACTTCGCCAACAAATTTACAAATCGAGACCAGGGAACTGGACTACACGCGGCGCTGTTTTATCGATGTGCGGATCGGAGGTAATTATGCTGCGTGCAGGGTGCGAGTTGAGGGAATGTACTGTTTCCCGGCACCCTCGGAACTCACAGCGATTTTGAAGTTGGGATAATTTTCAAAACGTGCGATTGATAAGAAAGCTTGTCAACATCACGGCTAATGGAGACGGAGCTGTCTCCAGGCAATGTTTTTCGATACGGACGTTTCAGATATCGTATTGCTAGGGACTAAGTTAATCACTTGTTAGGGTCGAAGCGTAGGTGCATTTTCTCGGCTTCGCACCCTGTTGGGCTCGAATCCCGGCGCATGGCAGCAAAAAGCCCGCTATCGTGAAGATAACGGGCTTCTCATTTCAAATGGTGCCCCCAGCGGGATTCGAACCCGCGATATCCACCTTGAAAGGGTGGCGTCCTTGGCCGCTAGACGATGGGGACAGCGGGAAAGAGTATAGCAGACTTTTTTATCCGTTCACATATCGTTGGCAAACTGGAAAACCACCACACAGGAGCTGACTCTCTACCCCGATCTTCAAACATCTCAATCTGTAACATCTGGGCGGGCAAACCGGTTCCATCTGTTACAGATCGAGACAAACGGCGGGCGTCGGGACGAACATCTCATTCTGTAACAGTAAGACGACTTTTATCGGCCTAGATGTTACAGATTGAGACAAACTGCTGGGACGGGTCAAAACCACCACAAAGGGGCCTGTCCCCTTTGTGGTGGCGGGGCGTTAGGGGAGGAGCTTCATCGCGGCGTCGTGGGCGGCGTGCTCGTAAGCGTCGTCGAGGGGTTTGAGCGGCAGCAGGGCGGTGGTCTGTGCATCGCCACGGTGCTCGAGAGCGTGGGCGATGAGCCAGTCGGCGAGCTCGGGGTTCTTGGGCAGTGCCGGTCCGTGTAGGTATGTGCCGATGACACCCTTGTAGATGAGACCCTCAAAGCCATCGTCGCCGTTGTTGCCGGTACCTGTGACGACGGACGTTCCGAGCGGCGTGGCCTCTGCATCGAGCAGGGTGCGGCCGCCGTGGTTCTCGAACCCCACAAAGGGCTCGGGTGCCAGGTCGGTCTTGACGGCGACGTTGCCGATCAGGCGGTCGGAGCCGCGCACGGTCTCGGCGGCAATGACGCCCAGGCCCTCGATGCGATTCTCGCCCATATAGTACGAACGGCCGAGCAGCTGATAGCTGCCGCAGATGGCGAGCAGCGAGCCGCCGTCCTCAACATAGGCCGCGACCTTGTCTTTTTGAGCGAACAGCTCGTGTGCCACGGACAGCTGATCGCGGTCGGAGCCACCGCCCATCATGACGATGTCGGCGTCGGTGAGATCGAGCGACTCGCCCATACGGACCTCGTCCACGCGCACGGGGATGCCACGCCAGGCGCAGCGGCGCTCGAGGGCAATGACGTTGCCGCCGTCGCCATAGAGGTTGAGGGCATCGGGATACAGGTAGACAATGCGCAGGGGGCGCGAAAGCTCGACCGGCGCAATATCGGTGGGGACAGCGCTACCATCGGCGCGCGTTACGGCGTGGGAGGCGACCGAGCTCGCATCGGCGCCCTTAAGCTCGTTGAGCTCCTTGACCAGCGGTGGGAAGGCCGTGTAGTTGGCGACGGCGTAGAAAGTATCGCCAGCCTCCTCGTCCGCCACGGCGCCGATCGCCTGCTCGATATTCGAGATGATGGCGGCGTCGATGCCGGCGTACTTCAGACGTACCTGCATATCGTGTGCACGCGTGCCGCCGGCAAAGGCGACAAGCCCTGGGGTATCGGCGATGCGCTCGAAGTCGACGTCGTAGATCCACGAGACATCGTGGCCGTCGGCGTCGTTGTCGTTCAGGAAGAAGGCGCAGAGCCTGCCGCCTGCCGTTTTAATGGACTGAATCTGGCGATCGAAGCCCACGGGATTTTTGGCCAGGTTTGCCTCGACGGTGCGGCCGGCAATGTTCCAGCGGCCCATGCGTCCGCCGGCGGGGACGTAGGCATCGAGCGTGGGCTGTAGATGCGCCGCGTCCACGCCCAGCTCGCGCGCCGCAAAGAAGGCGGCGGCAACGTTGTAGACCATGTATAGGCCGTTGTAGCGCGTGGCGATGTGCGTTGCGGGTGCGTCGGTATTGGGTCCAAAGTTCAGGTCAAAGCCGTAGCCGTTGCAGGTGAGCTCAACGCCCGTCACGCGACGGACCAGCGCGGGACGACCCCAGCCGCACGAGGGGCAATGGTATGCGCCGAGCTGTCCGTACTGCACATAGTCGTACTCCAGCGGCGCGTTGCACTGCGAGCAAAAACGCGAGTCGCTAATGCGATCGGACTCGGTGCCCGTAGCACCGTCGATGCCAAAGGCGATGCTTGCATTGGGAACGCGCGCGGCGATCGCGGCACACAGCGGGTCGTCGGCGTTGTAGATGAGCGTTGTTGCCGGAGAGAGCTCCAACGCATGGGCAATGACGTCTTGGGTATGGTCGATCTCGCCGTAGCGGTCTAGCTGGTCGCGGAACAGGTTGAGCAGCACGAAGTACGTCGGCTTGAGCTTGGGCAGGACGCGCACGGTGTAGAGCTCATCGCACTCAAAAACGCCCACGCGCTTGCCGCTGGCAGTGTGCTTAAGGCCGCCGCGGGCCTCGAGCAGTGCGCCAACCACGCCCGGCTCCATGTTGTTTCCGGCACGGTTGCATACCACGGTGGCACCGCTGGCGGCAACGGCGTCGGCAATGAGATTGGAGGTGGTGGTCTTGCCGTTGGTGCCGGTGATCACCACGCTGCGGTCGACAAGGCCCGCGAGGTCGCTTAACAGCTCGGGGTCGATTTTCATGGCGATGCGGCCGGGGAGTACGCCGCCCTGGCGCTTAAGGACAGAGCGCAGCCCCCAGCGGGCGATATCGCTCGAGGTGCAGGCGAGAGAAGAGCGGAAGTTCATGAAGCCGTTCCTAACGTGAATGACATGGTCGTGGCGTTTGCGCCGTTAAAAACCGTAACGGCGCGCAAATTCCTGGGCAAGCTGCGATACGTCTTCGCAAGCGCTGGCCCAGGGGGCAAAGTCGGGAGTATCCGAGATGATGCCGTCGGCTTCCCAAACTGCCTGATGCGAAAGGTCCCAGGGGTCGTGCGGTTCGGGCCGGCAGGGAAGGTACGGTGTCTGATACATGGGGTTCAGCAAAAAGAACGCGCCGCCTTCGCAGCGGTTGGCAAACTCGCGCAGCGCGCGTGTCGCTGGGCGCATCTTGTTCGTTTTGAACAGCAGGATCGTGCGGGCGAGCAGGTACCAGGGGGAGTCCTCGAGGACATCGGCCCCCATCTGCTCCTCGAGCTGGTGGGCTAGGGCAAAAAAGCCGTCCTCGTCTTCCAGACGAGCGAGGGCGAGTAGCACGGTGCCTGTAGCTCGGGTGGGATAGCCTTCCGCCTTAAGAACACGGCGAGAATAGTTGGCGGCAGCACGGTAGCGAGCGCTCGCCATGCACAGCTGCGAGATGGCCTCGAGTGTGTGGAGCCACCCGATAAGAGCCGGCTCGCTTACGGTGAGATCGGCTGCCGTCACGCCGTCCGTCAAAACCTTGTTGGCCCAGTAGTGCGGGGCCTCCATATCAAACCCGGGCACGCTCTGTTGCAGGTAGTCGGCCGTGCTCGCCTCGAGCTTCATCAGATCGCCCAGGCAGGCATCGACGGGCGTGTCCGCCAGGATGATGGCGAGCAACTGGGCATCGACGGCCAGCACATCGACGCGAACAATCTTGAGCAGCTCGTCGCGCATGTCGTCGAACAGGCGGTTGCGCGTCTGCTCAAACTCCTCGTCGCTGCCCATGTCCTCGATGCGATGGAGCTCGTCGAGCAGGTGGCGGTGAACGCCGGCATAGGACAGCAGCGCCTGGGCATGCTCGGTCTGCGCATACTTATGAGTGTTGACGCTCACGTCGTTATGGACAAGCTCGCGTGCTGCATCGGTGAGTTCGGGGTGCGACGCAACGTAGGCGCGCTCCAGGTAGGCGGGGATGTAGACGCTCGGATCCATTAGAGGTCTCCTCCCTTAAACGGCAAGCCCTGCTCGGCCGCCCGCAGGATGCGCTCGTCGATCTGGGAACGCACGATATCGTTGGTGGCGACCCAGGCGGCAAAGCTGGCGTTGTCGGGGGCGCCCAGGCCCTCTTGCAGTACCGGCGTCGCCTCGGATAACGCAAGGACAAGCTCGTCGGTGGAGCCTGCACCCACGTTGACGCGGGCATAGACGCCATCGGGAAACTCGGTTTGGAAGTAGAGCGCCTCGGCTGCGTGCGGGCACGAGCGTGCAAGGATGCGCAAGTAGCGCTCGGCACCCTCGTAGTCCAGCTCGCGCCAGGCAGCGCTCATCAGCGCGATGAGCGTCCACGGGTCCAAGTCGCGCTCCGCGTCCTTGGGACGACGGCGCAGCGGCGTGTTGGCAAGATAGGGCACGGAGTGGGCAGAGCGAAAGCGTTTGAGCTCCTCGGCAGGGTATTCGAGCTTTGCCATGGCAAGCATCGCAGTATGGCGGACGCCGGCGGGGTCGTTGGGTGCAAAGTCCAGGCTGCGGTTTGCGGCTTCGAGCGACATGCGATAGCGGCCGCTAATGAGGGCGCGCGACGCAAGGGCGGCAAGCCAGCGCAGGTAGGGGCGGCGCATAAGGTCGCCAGCGGCCTCGCGCTCGTAGGGGTCCTGCGCCGAGGCGATCTTGAGCGCCAGGTCGTGCTCCACCTCGTCGCACTTGGACACCAGATACTGTACGTATTCCTCGTTGGATTCGGCGGTGAGGGCGGTCAGCATGCGCTGGGCATCCCAGTTGGTGGGGTCGAGCGCGGCTGCCTCGCGAAGCATGTTCTCGGCAGCGGCCTCTTCTTGCTCTGCCTGGGTATCGTCAGGGATAAAGGGAATGCGGTAGTCGACAGCCTCGACCACCTTGGCAATAAGGTGCCCGGCGCGGTCGCGGTCGTGCACGATGAGCGGCGCGGGGTTGCGGGTGAATTGTTCCATCAGACGCTCTACGGCGGCACCGTCGGTGAGCGGGATATTGTCGCGGCGCAAGGCCTCAAGAACGAGGCGATGGCAATCCTCTTGAATGGGATCGAATGCCATGGGGCCTCCTTTGCTGCGGTTAGGGTTCAAATGTCTCTATATAAGGTTCTAGTTTACCCGCATGTGGCACACGGGGGGTGCCGCACTTGGACATGCACCTTTGCACCACGAAGACGGATGTCGCACAAATGTCGGCACCTTGGACGACTGAGTGGTATCACGGTGCCGCAAACGGTCGATTTTTGGCGGCGAACGGGGCGCATTTTGGAGGGGCACCGTCCTGCCCGGGATATGTGGTCAACCTTGATAAAACGTTTGCCCAGCTTGGGAGTATGAATGCCCCACAAGGGTCTTCAGGGATAGAAAAAACGTTTCATCATTGTCGGCTTTAGGTGAATAACTGACCAACTAGAACGGTAGAATAGTGTTTGTCTGAGCGTTGAGACGTTTAGACATTACGCATTGTCATCGCCGGCAACGCGCAAAACGGTCCTAACGGAGCCAATCGGGTGCTCCGTTATATACGCAAGTCTAAGAGGGGCTTGTTTAGGAGGCACAGTATGGGACGTTTTACCAATCCTCGCGATCTGTACTTTGGTGAGGGCGCTCGCCACGAGGTAAAGAACCTCAAGGGCAAGAAGGCCATCATCGTTTCTGGCGGCAGCTCTATGCGCCGCGGCGGGTTCCTGCAGGACGTTGAGGCCGACCTCAAAGAGGGCGGCTTCGAGGTCAAGCTGTTCGAGGGCGTCGAGTCCGATCCCTCCATCGAGACCGTCATGAAGGGCGCAGCCGCTATGCGCGACTTCGAGCCCGACTGGATCGTTGCTATCGGTGGCGGTTCGCCCATCGATGCCGCTAAGGCCATGTGGGTCTTCTACGAGTATCCCGAGGAGTCCTTCGATAACATCATCCAGCCGTTCAGCTTCCCTGAGCTGCGTCAGAAGGCTCACTTCTGCGCCATCTCCTCTACCTCCGGTACCGCTACCGAGGTCACTGCCTTCTCCGTCATTACCGACTACGCCAAGGGCATCAAGTACCCGCTGGCCGACTTCAACATCACCCCTGATGTCGCCATCGTCGACCCCGAGCTTACCTACACCATGCCCGCCAAGCTGTGCGCTCATACCGGCATGGACGCTCTGACCCACTGCATGGAGGCCTACGTTTCCACCTGCGCTTCCATGTTCACCGACGCCAACGCTCTGCACGGCATCCGCGAGATCGTCGAGTGGCTGCCCAAGTCCTATGCTGGCGACCATGAGGCCCGTCAGCACATGCACGAGGCTCAGTGCATCGCCGGTATTGCCTTCTCCTCGGGCCTGCTCGGCATCGTTCACTCCATGGCTCACAAGACCGGTGCTGCCTTCGAGAACGGCCACATCATCCACGGTGCCGCTAACGCCATGTACCTGGGCAAGGTCATCCAGTGGAACTCCAAGGATCCCCGTGCTGCCGAGCGTTACGCTTACGTGGCCAAGGAGATCCTGCACCTTCCCGGCGAGACCAACGAGGAGCTCATCGCTGCGCTCGTCCAGAAGATTCGCGACCTCAACGACCAGCTCAACATTCCGCAGTCCATCAAGGATTACGCGAATGGTGGCGTGAAGGTCGACGCCGAGAACCCGCAGATGGTTTCCGAGGAGGAGTTCCTCGCCAAGCTGCCCGAGATCGCCGCGAACGCCGAGCAGGACGCCTGCACGCCCGAGAACCCGCGTGAGACCAAGGCTGCCGACTTCGAGAAGATCCTCAAGGCCTGCTACTACGACACCGACATCGATTTCTAATCGACTCTTGTTATCGTAATGAGGGGCTCCGCACGTGTCCGTACGGAGCCCCTTTCTTTTTAATTATTAGAGAATGGGATAAAAATGGCTGCAATCTTCAATAGCCCCAGCAAGTACATCCAGGGCCCGGACGAGCTCGCCAAGCTCGGCTCTTACGTTGAGCCGCTCGGCGCTAAGGCTCTCGTCATCGTGACGCCTTCGGGCAAGAAGCGCGTCGGCACCAAGATCGAGGGCGGCTTTGCCAAGGCTAAGGCCGAGCTGCTGTTTGAGGACTTTAACGGCGAATGCTCCAAAGGCGAGGTCGATCGCCTGGTTGCGCTCGCCCGCGACAACGGTTGCGACATCATCGTCGGCGTCGGTGGCGGCAAGATCCTCGACACCGCCAAGGCCGTCGCCTATTACCTGGAGTCCCCGGTTATCATTTGTCCCACCATTGCTTCGACCGACGCCCCGTGTTCGGCGCTTTCGGTGCTCTATACCGATGACGGCCAGTTCGACAAATACCTCTTCCTTAAGGCAAACCCCAACATTGTCCTGATGGATACGACGGTTATCGCGGCGAGTCCGGTGCGCCTGACGGTTTCCGGTATGGGCGATGCGCTCGCAACCTATTTCGAGGCCCAGGCGACGCACGATGCCGACGGCGACACCTGCGCTGGCGGCAAGGGTGGCATGGCCGGCCTGACGCTCGCTAAGCTCTGCTACGAGACGCTTATGGCCGATGGCGTCAAGGCCAAGGTCGCGCTGGAGAAGGGTGCACTGACGCCTGCCGTCGAGCATATCATCGAGGCCAATACGCTGCTTTCGGGCATTGGCTTTGAGAGCTCGGGCCTTGCTGCTGCTCATGCCATCCACAATGGCCTGACGATGCTGCCCGAGTGCCACGGCATGTATCACGGCGAGAAGGTCGCCTTTGGCACCATCGTCCAGCTGGTACTCGAGGATGCCCCGACTGAGAAACTCGAGGAAGTCTTGGGCTTCTGCATTGAGCTAGGCCTGCCGGTCACGATGAAGGAACTTGGCGTTGCCGAGCTTACGCGCGAGCAGGCCATGATTGTTGCCGAGGCCGCCTGCGCGCCCGATGACACCATGTGCAACATGCCGTTTGAGGTGACGCCCGAGATGGTCGCAAACGCCATCCTGGGTGCCGACGCGCTGGGTCATTATTACCTTATGGATGAGTAAACTAAACTAAGGTAAGGAAGGGGCAAAGCCGACAGATGGCTTTGCCCCTTTTTGCTATGGTGCAAAGGGGTAAGGTTACTTTGCACCAATCGTTGTTTGATGAAGGGCGGATTCTCGTATGTCGCTGCCTATGGTCTATGGCGGTCCCGGTCGGTATGTTCAGGGGCCGGGTGAGCTCTCGCGTCAGGGCAGGTATTTGTCATGGTTGGGCTGCGCTGCCTATGTTCTGTTCGACCAGGGCACCGAGGATCGGCTGTGCAGGCAGATCGTTGATGGATTTCTGGACGAAGATCTAACCGAGCCGTTCTTTAAGATTTATGACGGTCCGTGTACGGAAGAGGCCGTTGTCGAAATGGCTCAGGAAGCCCAGGCTGAGTATTGCGACATGGTGGTGGGTATTGGCGGTGGCAAGATGCTCGATATCGCCAAGGCAGTAGCGTTTTATGCCGAGTTGCCGTTGTGCGTATGCCCCACGGCGGCCTCAATGGACGGTCCGTGCAGCGCGATTTCCGATGCCGATCTGCAGAGTGTTGCAAATGCGGTCTTTAGAAATGAGCGTAATATGGCCAACGAGCAGGCAAAGGTGACCAAACAAAAGCTCGTGCAGTTCATGTGCGAGGCATAGCTTGGCACTTGATTGACCTTGTGCAATCGAGGCGGCGATGGGCCATGGGCTATTTGCCGCAAAGATGCGCTGCGTGTAATTTGCCCGAGGCGTGGACCGATAGCGTATCATTATCTCTTGCTTGTTTGCACTGCTCAGGGAGGGGCCGCGCATGGCGCAGGAACACGATCTGTTTGATGACATTATCGAGATCAGCAAGGGTTTCGACTTTCTTAAAAACCCGCTTGGCGGTGTGACCGATGCACTCGATCCGTCGGCACCGCAGTGGAATCCTGCCGACTACAAGGAGCGTCCGCGCGGTAACACCATTCCGTGCCTGACCTGCAAAAACGAAAAGAGCGGCTGCACCGCGTGCATGGACGTGTGCCCTGTCAACGCTATCGAGGTCGAGGAAGACGCCATCGAGATCCTCGACTCCTGTCGCAAGTGCGGCCTGTGCGCCGCTGCCTGTCCGACCGAGGCGATCATCTCGCCGCGCCTGGCGCCCAAAAACCTGTATGACGATATCGTCTCTGCTGCTACGAGCCACGAGACCGCCTACGTCACCTGCACGCGCGCCCTTAAGCGCATGCCGCGCGAAAACGAGGTCGTCGTTGCCTGCGTGGGCGATATTACGGCCGAGACCTGGTTCTCGGTACTGGCCGACTATCCCAACGTGAGCGTGTACCTGCCGTTGGGCGTGTGCGATAAATGCCGCAACACCGGCGGTGAGGATATTCTGGGCGAGGCGATTGCGAAGGCCGAGGAGTGGTCTGGCACGGGTATGGGCTTGGAGGTCGACCCCAAGAGCCTCAAGTGCCATAAGCTTCGCGAGTACGAGCGCAAGGAGTACATGGAAAAGATTGCCCGCACCACGGGCCTGACGGTGACCAAGCTCAATCCGGCGACGGCGGCGCTGGCCTCGGTGACGCAAAAGCTCAAGGCCCATCGCCATCAGATTACCCAGCTGGAGCGCACGCTCAACACCATGTGCGGCACCACGACGACTAAGCGTCGCCGTTCGCTCACGCACGGGCGCCAACTGGTGCTCTCAACGTTGCAAAACCACCCCGAGCTTGCCCAGAACATGCAGGTGAGCACGCCGGAGTGCGATTTTGACAAGTGTACGTCGTGCGGCGAGTGCGTCAATGTATGCCCCACGTTCGCCTGCGATTTGGTGGGAAGCGGCCGCTTTGCGTTGGAGTCGACGTATTGCTTGGGCTGCGGTGCCTGCGTCAAGGTGTGCCCCGAGCATGCGCTCAAGTTGGTTGAGCATGACGCGTCCAATCTGGTCGTCGTCGATCCCGAAGCCGAGGAAAAGGCCGCTCAGAAGGCCAAGGCCCTGTCTCTTATACACATCTGACGC
>ENA-OXEK01000393-OXEK01000393.1-human-gut-metagenome-genome-assembly--contig:-NODE-393-length-12986-cov-9.854845_pt1 | contig 12986 bp, 14 predicted proteins | sample MGYA00249825_ERZ652244 | MGnify/ENA primary metagenome ERZ652244 (study PRJEB26925, sample SAMN05826968) | human gut metagenome | biome: ENVO:2100002; feature: ENVO:00000062; material: ENVO:00002003...
TAACTGGGATTGGGTTTACGGTCATAGCCCAGAGTTCACCACTAAGAAACGTAAGCACTTTGATTATGGGACGATCGATGCGCGGTTTGACGTGAAAGATGGCAAAATTGCCAACGTTAAATTTTACGGTGATTTCTTCGGCCCACAGGATGTTAGTGATGTTGCGGCAGCTTTAAAAGACAAGCCGTACACATCTGAAGCGGTTAAGAAAACTTTAGATGCAATTGATACAAACGCTTATTTCACCAACATCCCTAAAGAAGACGTCATTAATTTATTAGTTCCTTAAGCATTCAGACTTACTTTTCTATAAAAAGGGGCAGCCATTTGTCGGCTGCCCCTTTTTGATCATTCTTGCAAACAATCAATTATATTTAACCTGGCTAATTGCATATGCTTGGATTCGTTTGGCTCCCCGCCCAGTTTCAACGGTAATGACGCCGCGTTCGTTATAAGGCTTAACGGTTGCAGCCTCGATATCAACGACGCGACCCTTTAAGCGATGGCGATCAATTGTATTGATTGCCACCTCCTGTTGCGTGTGCAAAGCATCTTGAAGCAAGTTGGTAATTTCTTCTGGGCGTTGTGCCATAAGAATTCCTCCTTCATCTTAATGGTTAGCATGCGTCTATCCAGCTAACAGTACGGATCAAGGAAAGTTGCGCTGCAAATTTCCTTGAAACTGGCTCTTGCTGACAGACGTATTCGGTTGGGGATACTGTCGCAATCTGATTTGCAATCGGCGTCACTTAAAAGGCGCGATTGAAAACGATTACGATTCCAGTATAACGATTCTGCGGCAAAATTTCAGTAGCCGCGGCTAAGATCAACTTGGTGACTGGCTAACTGACCGCTTGCTATCAAGGATTGGAGGTTATCATTAAAAATTTTAAAAACCTGATCACGCAGATGTGGCACGGTGCCGGAAATGTGCGGCGTCAATAAAACATTGTCCATGTCCCAAAGTGGCGAATCTTGCGGTAACGGTTCAGGATCAACGACATCCAAGGCCGCGGCTCGTAACTGCTGGGTCTGAAGTGCCTGACCCAACGCCGGTGTATCGACCGAAGCGCCGCGGCCAATATTGATAAACAACGGCTGATTTTGAAGTCCGGAAAAGAATTCTGAATTGTAAAAGTGCTTGGTGGCGGAAGTTAATGGCAATGCATTAATAAGGATATCGGCGTTTTGAGCGGCTGTGTGTGCGTTAGCGTCTGTAACGACTTCCTCAAACCCGGCAGCAGGACGGCCGTGTGCACTCACGCCAAGCGTATGCAGGCCCAGTGCATGTAATTTTGTCGCAATCGTTGAGCCGATATGGCCAGTACCAAAAATGACCGCGGTTTGGCCTTTTAACAACGTCATTGGCGGCCGTTGCTGACGGAAGGTCCACATCTGACGACCGGCGCGAACCGGTGGTAGAATGCCGCGGCTGATCGTAAATAACACGCCAAGGACGTATTCAGCAATCGGTTCGGCATGAATACCACTCGTGTTTGCCAATAATACCTGATGTTTAGCAAAGTCAGCCAGCGGTAGATAGTCAACTCCGGCAGAAATAGCCTGAACAAAGCGCAGGTGATCGAAATTCACTTGCGCAGATTGATCGTGCCACCCATAAACAACGTCAATTTGCTGGGCGGTTGCTTGATCTAACTGATTGTCGTCAATAACCACATGCCCGGCTTGTTCTAAGGCCAGCCGTTGCTCAGGTTTGAGATTAAAACTATTTAAAATTTTCAAGGTGTGCCTCCTTACTTGTTATGATGCCAGTTAGGCTTACCCCAGTATTGGAAAAGATCGGTTCGAATGGTGCCATTGTACAACTTTCGCCGTTTGGTTGCTTGACTGCCATATGCTTTTTCAAATCCCATATCACTGGTCAAAATGTACTTGCTCCAAGTTGTCAACGGCGCAAAGGCTTGGCCCATTTCCTTGTAAAGTTGGCGCACCATGGCCTGATCGCTAAGCCGCTTCCCATAAGGCGGGTTGGCAACAATGACCCCGTTTTCCTTGGTGGTGCTAAAATCCTTGACGGCTAATTGCTTAAAGCGAATGCTATGCAGTAAACCGGCTTGTTGCGCATTCAGCTTAGCCATATCAATCATATCGCCATTAATGTCACTAGCCTGAATATCCAGCTCACGGTCAAAATCGGCGGCATCCATCGCCTGATCCTTGGTGGTTTGCAAGACGGATTGATCAAAAAAGCCGAAATCTTCAAACGCAAAGTGTCGTTGTAATCCCGGTGCCAGATGATGGCCAATCAAAGCGGCTTCAATTGCAATCGTGCCAGATCCGGTCGTGGGATCGACAAACGGCATATCAGGATGCCAGTTCGTCAATAAGACAAGCGCTGCAGCAAAGTTTTCCTTCAGTGGCGCCTCGCCTTTTGCAATACGATAACCACGTTTGAACAAACTTGGTCCGGTTGTATCTAGCGTCAAGGTCGCAACGTCTTTTAGAATGGAGACTTCCAGTGGATAAGTAGCGCCGGTTTCTGGCAGTCGCGTGGTTCGATGATAGACTGCGGACATCTTTTCGACAATTGCCTTTTTGGTGATGGCTTGAACATCGGGCTCAGAATGCAGTTGGGAACGAACAGCCCGCCCTGCAACCGGAAACGCAGCGTCTAACGGCAAAAAGTGATCCCACGGTAATGCCTTAACGCCTTCAAATAAATCGTCGAAGGTGCGCGCTTTGAACTGACCGATGACAATTTTGATCCGATCAGCGCTGCGCAACCAGACATTGGTCAACGCAATCGTTTGGTCATTACCCTCAAAATAGACTTTGCCATTTTCGGTGCGGGTTTGAATACCCAATGCCTTCAGTTCTTTCGTGGTAACCGACTCAAGGCCAGCCGCCATTGTTGCGACAAGTTGATAGTTCATAGCATGAGTTCCTTTCAAAATTGTGAGACGAGATTAGTCATTCAAGGTTAGTTTAACTTTTTATGTACGTTATGGCGATTGTTGAGGGGCATAACTTTTATCGGTGTGGTTGAGGTTGGATGGTGGTTTAGGCGTGGATGGTCAGGAAGCGTAGTGGAAGTGACTCTTTTTGGCCGATGCTGCTCATAAAAGCGCTCCCCAGCGCAGAAGTCTGCGTGTAAGGACCTTGAGACTAAATGGCCAAAGACCAGCCATTTAGTCTCAAGGCCACTTACACTCCGACTTCTAACCGCGCTGGCTCGCGCTCTCAAAAAAACAGCCCGGGTTTCCCCGGGCTGTGCCTGCATGTAGATCCCTATAAGCCATGTTTTGTTCCAGAACCTGTTCAGGCGCGGGTTCCTTCAGTCATCATCTATCTCAGCGTTGCCGCTGTATTGCCGTCGCTTCAGTTTGCTTGGCAAAACGCCCCTACCAAAAGTTTGGGTTACTCGCTCGCGGGGTTTACCCGTTCCACCGTTCAGGTTTCCCTGAACGTTTCGTCACTGTGGCACTTTTCAGACCTACTGACGCATAACCGAAGTCTTAGCGTGGTTGGCCGCCGTAACCGTTCTCACGGTCCCTAAGCTTATTGGGCTTAGCACGAACACTACAAGCATCGCAGCTTGTGCGGGCATGGACTTTCCTCAGCCTGCAGATGCAGACCGCGATCACTCAGGATCTACATGTGATCATTAATACTGGTCAACGTCGGAATGGTTGCTGTCGTCGCGGTTATCAACACTGCCGCTATCTGACAGTTTTGAACCGAAAACATGCCGTTCCAAATTACTCAGACGTTTAAGAATATCATAATTTGTCGCAGCCGCATTGGTTTGCGGCGTCTGCGCACTGACATTCTTGGAAACACTCAGCTGTTTGGTCAGCTCATCGACCCGGCTAAACAGCTTTGCATTTTCTTCTTTCAACCGATCAATTTCATTGGTGAAAGCTTCATAGTCACGAATGATGCCGTCTAAGAATTCATCGACTTCATCCGGATCATAGCCACGAACCTTTTTTTTGAACTTCTTGTCCAAAATATCTTTAGGCCCGTACTGGATACTAAATTTTGTTTCTTTGTTACTATCCATTCCGACACACCTCATTGTTTTCATGGAACCAGACTACTAATTAGCTTACCATATCTCAATCATTTTGAAAATGCTCATTTTCAGCTTCTGCCAATTCTTCGGATGTTTCTTGTAAATCATCCATCGTAATCAGTGTTACCGGATAATCACGTCGATTGGCCATGTCTTCGGCGGCGCGGTAATCCCACTGCGGTTTTCCGGGAAATTCCGGATCATAGACAATCATCGCCGCATCTGTGTGTGCCGTCATAAACCGCGTATAACCTTGAAGTTGGGCAGGCTTTTGATACGGTGCTTGTGAGACTGCCTCAGAGAAATCAACTTGCTGGCGTAACGCAGCCAGTTGGGCCTTATTGTTGTCATTCCACTGACTACCAAAGTCGGTAAATGGCAACATCATCGCAATCTTAAACTCAGGATAGAGCGGTTTAAGTGTTAAGGCAACTTCGACGGACCACTGTTCAACCCCCAGCTGACCGCCTGTAATCAGCCAATTGAGCCCTTCATCAAGAAACTGGGTCAATGTGTTTTTTAATGAAGTTTTAAGGACTTTCAGTTTTGGATCCTGAGCTCCAAAAACATTGAGCTCATAGGCACGGTAACCGGTTATCCATAACCTTTTTCCTGCCATGATTTCCCTCCAATCATTAGGCCAACGCGCTTGATATTGGTATAATAGCGCCAGGAGTGTGATCGCATGACCATTCGTTATCCCAATGGTAATCCATACAAAGACGGGACGCAATTTTCACCAGACGCAGTGTCGCGCCCTACCATTTATGGCGGACGCGGGATGACTTTAGAAGAAGAACTTAACCTCAGCAATCAGTATTACCGTAGTATCGACAAGGCCGTTGTCTATAAGAAGCCGACGCCAGTGCAGATTGTGAAGGTTGACTATCCTCGCCGAAGTCAGGCAGTTATCCGTGAAGCCTATTTTAAGACGCCTTCCACAACTGATTATAATGGTGTGTATCGCGGGTATTATCTTGACTTTGAAGCCAAAGAAACCAAAAATAAGACCAGTTTTCCGTTAAAAAATTTCCACCAACATCAGATTGATCATTTTCGGCGTTGCTTAAAGCAAAATGGCATCTGTTTTGTTGTGATTCGGTTTGCAACGATTAGGCGGCTGTTTGTTTTCCCGGCAGGACGGCTCATTGCCTGCTGGGATCAGCAAAGCGCAGGCGGTCGTAAATCGATTCCTCTAACCAAGATCATTCAACACGGATTTGAACTTCATCCGCAATTGCAGCCAGTTGTCCCATTCCTTGATGGCGTTGACTGGCTGATAGAAACGAAAGTAGGTAATGTACGTGGCTAATAACCAAAACATGTCGCGAATGGCACGACGCCGCGAAGGTAAACAGTCAAAAAGCCCTAAACCCCCAAAAAAATTATGGCGGCGGATTTTAAAATGGACCTTGCTCGGCTTGCTTCTCATTTTCATTGCCGGTGTCGGGTTATTCTCCTGGTATGCAAAAGATGCACCTGAAGTCACCCAAGCAAAACTCGAATCTGGCGGATCCAGTACGATTTATGATCGTAGCGGTAATGAAATTACAACGCTTGGGCTGGAAAATCGCGACTATGTCAAAGCTTCCGAGATTCCGCAACAACTTAAAGATGCGGTTGTTTCAATTGAGGATCGCCGCTTTTACGATGAGAAATTGGGCATTGATCCTGTCCGTATTCTCGGTGCTGCTTTTAACAACATGACCGGAACCGGTGATGGCTTGCAAGGTGGCTCGACATTGACACAACAGCTCATTAAACTATCTGTTTTCAGCACAAAATCGTCTGATCAAACATTACGCCGAAAAGCTCAGGAAGCCTGGCTAGCCATGCAGGTTCAACAAAAGTACAGTAAAGATCAGATTCTTGAATATTATATTAATAAAGTGTTCATGAATTATGGTCAGTACGGGATGAGCACTGGGGCTAAGTTTTATTTTAATAAATCGCTCAAAGATCTGAGTCTTGCACAAACGGCTTTCATTGCTGGCCTGCCGCAAAGTCCGGCTGGCTACGACCCTTATGAGTACCCGCAAAAAGCGACTCAGCGGCGTAATGCAGTCATTGATGCTATGTTACGCGATAAGAAAATTACGGCCGTTGCCGCCAAGCAAGCTAAAGCCACACCGATTACTGATGGTTTACAGCCAAAACAACAACAGACAAACACAACCACCAATGATAAAGTGATTGATTCCTACTTAACGCAGGTGATTGCAGAAGTTAAGAAAAAAACCGGCTTGAATCCTTACACGGACAATCTGGATATTTACACCAATATTGACATGAGTGCCCAAAAACGGCTCTACGATATCGTCAATACCGATGAATATGTCAGTTTCCCGGATGATGCCTTCCAGACCGGCGTCACGATGACAGATCCGGATAACGGACAGGTCTTAGCGCAAATTGGCGGCCGTAAAACCGGCGATGTGCGGTTGGCATACAACCGGGCAGCGCAAAATACCCGTAGTAATGGATCGACAATGAAGCCGCTCATGGATTATGGTCCTGCTATTGAATATCTTAACTATTCGACTTATGAACAAATGACGGATGAACCATACAAGTATCCTGGGACCACGATTTCGTTATATGACTGGGACAAGAAGTATCAAGGTCGGATTTCCATGCGGACGGCGCTTGAACAGTCCCGCAACATTCCAGCCGTCAAAACCTTGAGTGCAGTCGGTATGACGAATGCCGTGAAGTTCTTAAAGGGACTGGGTATCGACCTACCTGCCTCAGAACAATATCTTTCCAGTGCGATCGGGGCATCGGTCAATACGGTTGAAGAAGCCGGAGCGTATGGGGCCTTTGCCAATGGCGGCACTTATTACAAGCCTTATTACGTCAATAAAGTCGTTAGCGCCGATGGCAACACCCAAACATTTAACAGTCAAGGAACCCGAGCAATGAAGTCCAGTACCGCCTATATGATCACGGATATGCTAAAAGGCGTGTTGACAAAAGGGACAGGAACCTCGGCGGCTATTTCTGGCCTTTACCAAGCTGGTAAGACTGGGACGACCGATTATAGCGATGAAGAGCTCAAGCAGAATCCGGCCCTAAACGCTACAGGCATTGCCAAGGACGCATGGTTTACGGGCTATACCCGCAATCGGGTCATTTCAGTCTGGACCGGTTATGATAAGCCGACTTCTCATGGGATCAGTTATGCTGAGCAAACCGTTTCCCAGAAGATCTATAAGGCACTGATGAGTTATACCTCCCAGAACCTTGATAATAAGGATTGGACAAAGCCGGATACAGTTGAGTCTTACAATATTCTAAAGGGCAGCAATCCCGGCACAGCGATTACGAGTGGCTCAGCTAACACCACGAAGGAGTTATACGTTCGTGGTCATGGGCCAAGCAGTCATAAAGCAGTGGCCGAATCATCATCTTCTTCCAGTGCCAGCTCTGAATCCAGTTCCTCAAAAGAATCCAGCTCAGAAAGTTCCAATGCTGTTTCCGCTAGCGTTGCGTCATCTGCTTCATCTTCCAATGTTTCTTCTGCTGCCCCTAGTTCTGCAACACCTTCAAAAGAAGAACCGAGCGCCAGCAGTGAACCTGCTTCATCTGCTGGCGGTCCTGGTGGTAATCAATAAGATTTATTCACGTGGTTTGACCATCAAGAATTTTCCCTGATGAGGATTACCGGACATCATTAAAAAAGCACCGCTACTGATTTGAGATGGTCAGTAACGGTGCTTTTTATATGTGAAACTAAGCTTGCTGTTCTAGATGAACCACGGCCACATGGTGCTGTGCCAATAACGTTTCGCCATACGGATCATTACGATAGTCATGCGCATACACGACACGTTTAATGCCAGCCTGGATCAAGGCCTTCGTACAATTCAGACATGGGAAAAAGTTAACGTAGACGGTTGCGCCATGGGTACTGACCCCATTAGCCGCACATTGAATGATGGCATTCATTTCGGCATGTATGGTCCGAATGCAATGACCATCACGCATTAAATGACCGGCCTCATCACAATGCGGATCACCACTAATCGCGCCGTTATAACCGGTCGCAATGATCCGATGTTCCTGAACCAAAACCGCTCCCACCGTTGCGCGCTCACAAGTTGAACGTTCTGAAACCTTTTTGGCGAGTTCAAGAAAATAATGATCCCAGCTTTCACGGTGAACCGTACGCTTGGATGGCATAATGGTATCTGTCAATGTTCTTCCCCCTTTAATGGCGCGTAATGGGTAGCCAGAAACGTCCATTCTGGTCCGGATGGTGGCTGTGGGTCTCGCGCGCGTAAATGTTCACGGCCAAATCGAATCAAACTGCGGTGAAGTTTGATCCAGGTCGATTTTGGCATCAAGGTTTCAAGTCGGCTTTGGATTTGAACCGGTGTTGCTTTAGGTGAAACCAGGCCCAATCCTTTCACAATGCGACTGACATGGGTATCAACCGCCACGCCCGGTATGCCAAAAGCATCGCTGAGGACCACAGTGGCGGTTTTCTTACCAACCCCTGGCAATTTGACCAAGTCAGCTGCATTGGCTGGCACCTGACCATCATATTTTTCAACTAAAATAGCACTCAACGCTTTTAAATGCGCCGCTTTAGTTCGATATAAACCAAGACGACTGATTTTTCGGGCAATATCGGTGACTGAAGCAGCAGCCATTGCCGCGGGCGTTGGATACGCGGCAAATAGTTCGGGCGTAACCGCATTAACGGCTACATCCGTTGTTTGCGCCGAAAGCATCACTGCCACTAGAATCTGAAAAGGATTTTGCGCGTGTAATGTCGGCTGTGGGTCAGGATACAACGCCATAATTTGCTCGAACAATTGCCGGGCTTCTGAATCAGTCACATAGGTTCCCCCTTTTAAAATCGGTTTGATTATGATTCCGGTACTGCCTAATAGTTAAAGTTCTTGATGACGCTTGAGTTCGGCTTGAACCTGTTGCGCGGTTTTAAGATGCCGTCGTTCCCAATTCAGCAAAATGCGATCCATGTACTTCAGTGAATACGCGGCATTCAAAACGGCTTCGCGTAACGCCAACAAAATCACTTCTGGCAAGTAGTGATCCGTCGTCAGCCAGTCGCGAATCGTTTCCTGTTCAATTGGTGAAAGTGGTCGGCCAAATTCAATTTCAATTTGATTAAAGACATTCGTTTGCGCATCGGCATTTGACTGGGGCATTACGCTGCTATGGGCTTTTTGGTTTGCCGGGAGTTTCGCCAGCAACGGCGTGAGATCATAGTGGTCGCGCATTTTACCCTGACCATCCGGAATGCTTTCAAGAACAATCGCCTGTTTTTGAATCAACGTTTCAATTGCTGTATAGATTGCATTGGGTGCGACGTTCATGCGCGCTGCCAATGCTTTAAGATCAGGGGCTTGATGATGCTTGGATTGCCACTGATCAATGAACAGATACGTTATAAACTCGGTTTGGGTCAGTCCTAACGTAGGATAGTCATCAAACAGCAGATTAGAAACATTAAACTGTCCCGCTTCGATGTACCGTTTTAAATCAGTCATGATAGGAATCCTCCAAAAAAAGCCGGCGCGTTGGCGTCCGACTTTTGGTTGCCATTACGGCTTTAGGCGATTGATCATTCGTGGGAATGGGATGGCTTCGCGTAAATGATCCAACTTGCAGATCCAGGTAATGGCGCGTTCAAGGCCCAAACCAAATCCGGAATGCGGTACTGAACCGTACTTGCGTAAATCCAGATACCATTCGTATTCATCTAAATCAAGGCCGGCCTTTTCAATGGCAGCTTTGAGCTTGTCATAATCGGTTTCACGTTCCGAACCGCCGATGATTTCGCCGTAACCTTCTGGTGCCAGCATATCGGCGCAGACATATTGCTGCTCATCTTCCGCGTCCGTTAGCATGTAGAACGGTTTGATGGCTTTAGGATAATTCAGCACAAAGACAGGCTGATCAAATTGATCTGACAGATACGTTTCTTCCGGCGAGCCAAAATCATCACCGTATTTAACGTCCATCCCTGCTGACTGCAACATTTCGATTGCCTTTTTGTAGCTGATGCGTGGATATGGCAGCTTCGTATACTTTTTGAGTACTTCCGGATCGCGGCCTAGCAAATGTAACGGATAGGCGCAGTTATCCAATACCGCTTGCACCATATAGGCAACATAACGCTCCTGAACTTTTAAACTCTCTTCCTGATGACAAAACGCCATTTCCGGTTCGATCATCCAAAACTCGGTCAAATGCCGGCGGGTCTTACTTTTTTCTGCCCGAAATACCGGTCCGCACGTGAAGACTTTACCATAGGCCATGGCCCCTGCTTCAGCATACAACTGACCGGATTGGCTAAGATAAGCTTTCTTGTCAAAATAGTCAGTTTCAAAAAGTTCGGTTGTGCCTTCAGGTGCCGAATCGGTCAAAATCGGCGGGTCCATCTTGATAAAGCCTTCATTGTTAAAGAATTCAAACGTGGCGCGAATCATTTCGTTACGAATTTGTTGAATCGCAAATTGGCGCTTTGATCGTAACCAAAGATGGCGGTGATCGAGCAGGAACTCAATGCCATGCTCTTTAGGCGTAATCGGATAGTCGTGTGAATCCCCGACAAGCTCAATGTTGCGGACTTCGATTTCATAGCCAAAATGACTGCGGCTATCTTGGTGAATGACGCCGGTGATCCACATGCTGGACTCTTGACGTAATTCCTTTGCCAGCTGAAAGACCTCATCTGGCACGTCGGCTTTAGAAACAACGCCTTGGAAATACGCGGAACCGTCGCGTAATTGTAGAAAGGCAATTTTCCCGGAGCTGCGTTTATCGGTTAACCACGCCCCAATTGTTACTTCTTCGTTTACATGTTCTTTTGCATCAATAATGCGAATCTTTTCCGTCATGCGTTAACTCCCCACTTCAATAATTATTTACCAACAAACTCCCGGATACGCCGGGCGGCCTCTTTCAGACTGGCCAAATCTTTACAATAACTAATCCGCGCATGATCCGGCATGCCAAACGCCCGTCCAGGAACAATGGCAACCCCGGTTTCAGTCAACAGTGCACTGATAAAGTCATCAACCGTACCATAATGACTCAATTGAGCGGCACGCTTAATATTCGGGAAAAGATAGAAGGCGCCTTGCGGTTTATCTCCCATATCGAAACCGGGAATATCTGCCAGAAGATCATAGAAAAGATTCAGCCGTTCTTCAAAAGCACGGCGCATCTTTTCAACAACTTGCTGATCTCCAGTTAAGGCTGCCACCGCGGCGTATTCAGAAACTGCTGCCGGATTAGAGGTCGTGTGGCTAATAAAGGTCGCCATGGCCTGAATCAGCTTTTCCGGACCGGCCGCATAACCAATCCGCCAACCCGTCATCGCATATGACTTGGAGACGCCGGAAATTAAAACAGTATTCGCTGCGATATCGGGATCGATACTAATCATTGAGGTGTAAGTCGTACCGTTATAAATCAGATCCCGGTAAATATCATCAGTCACTACCAAAATATGATGCTTCAGCGCCCAATTGCCAATTAAAGTCAGTTCCGTGCGATCATAAACAACGCCGCTTGGGTTTTGTGGCGAATTGATAATCAATGCCCGGGTTTTATCGGTCCGAGCCGCCTCAAGATCATCGACACTGACTTTATGTCCGACTGCCGGTATGACCAGATGTGGCACGCCGCTCGCCAATTTAATCTGTTCCTCGTAGGAAACCCAGTATGGAACAGGAATCAGCACCTCATCTCCCGGGTTTAAGAAAACCTGAAATAAGGCATACAAAGCAAACTTAGCGCCGGTGGTTGCAACGATTTGACGATGATCATAACGAATACCGTCTTGGGCAAATATCCGGTCACTAATCGCCTGCTTTAATTCCGGAATACCGGTTGCTGCCGTATAGAAACTGGCATTACCAGCCTGAATCGCCGCAATAGCTGCGTCATCAATCGCCTTAGGGGTTGAAAAATCTGGTTGGCCAATAGACAAATCAATGACGTCGGCACCTTTTGCCTTTAAGTCTTTCGTCTGATTACTTAAGGCCAATGTCGCTGACGGTGCGACGTTGAGGATTCTTTTTGCTAAATGCACGACTGCGCCTCCTACAGCTTCGGCACCATTGCGGCTACCGAATCATTTTTAATTATAAATTTTTGATCGCGTTCAATTGTTCGCCGCTGCGAAAACTGTACGTCACGTAGTTCAGTTTACCAGACTTTGACAGATAGCCAATATCCCAGACAAATTCCGATCCTCTTTTACCCAGTGATGCATTCAGAATTTTCTTGGGAGCGCTGGTTTGGGTCACCTGTTGAATAGCTTTTTGCCGGGTAATACCGGACTTTTGGTTTAAAATCGTTACCTTACCTGTCTTTTTCTGGATCACAACGTAAACCGACTGATTCTTCTTGGTTTGACCGGCAACGGTGAGATAACTCTTATCACGGTTGTACCACCAGAAGCCGTTCACGGTTTTTAAATCAGCCCGATTGGTAGCAATTTTTTCCGCTTGGTCGCGCAATTGTTGGTAAGGTGACAGACTCTTGGCATAAATTCCAATGGCAGCGATGATGAGAACAATCAGGCCACCGATAAATAAGAATTTGGCCCAGTCGAAACGACGGTGATGACGCATCGGTGCTCCCCTCCTTTTGTTGGGTATGGTTGGTTGAGAATTAGGTGATGATAAGCCAATGCTGTTCGTAAACGCGCTCACAGGCCCAGAAACCTGCACATAAGGACCTTGATTCCAAATGGTTAAGGGTGTGGTCAGCTCGGCAATTTTTTGGTTAGTGAAATGGTGTTGGCCGATGCTGCTCGTAAACGCGCTCACAGGCCCAGAAACCTGCGCATAAGGACCTCAAACCCAAATGACCAAGAGTGTGGTCAGCTCGGCAACTTTTTGGTTAGTGAAATGGTGTTGGCCGATACCTTTCGTAAACGCGCTCACAGGCCCAGAAACCTGCACAT
>ENA-OXEK01000396-OXEK01000396.1-human-gut-metagenome-genome-assembly--contig:-NODE-396-length-12951-cov-32.515043_pt1 | contig 12951 bp, 7 predicted proteins | sample MGYA00249825_ERZ652244 | MGnify/ENA primary metagenome ERZ652244 (study PRJEB26925, sample SAMN05826968) | human gut metagenome | biome: ENVO:2100002; feature: ENVO:00000062; material: ENVO:00002003...
GGTTTCTCGTTCCTTCCCGTGGCGCGCGTCCTGCCGTTGCGCCACGCCTTGCCGGTGCGTTTCGAGACGCCGACCGCGTGCGCGGCCTGGGTGAAGTTCATGCCTTCCTCGTCCAGCAGGCGCACGTACTCGGCGCGTCTCGCCTCGCACATCAGCTTCCTCGTCGGATATTCGACGCCGTTGAACGTCCAACGGTGTTCCCCGCCACGGTCTTCGTTTCGGTGGCTTCTGGTCACCTGACCCTCCTTGCGGTAGGTCAGGTGTTGCAACGATCACTAGAACCCGCCCGGTGTCTCTTATCGTGGGGGGGGAGAGATGCACGAACTCGGAGCGGAGTGAACGGCTACCTCCGATGACACATGGGGCCACTCAAACGAGTGACAATTACGAGTTACGACGGGAGATGACAATGTTCCGCAAGGCTCCCCTCAGTCACCTTCGGTGACAGCTCCCCCCAGGGAGGGGAGCCAGATTAGCGTCAGCGTGTGGAGGCGCGGGCGATGACTTGGGATTCGGTGGTGAGCAGTTCGGGTTTGGTGATGCTGCCGTCGATGCGTCCGAGGATGCGATTCACTGCCGTGGGAGCTGTCCAGTCAAGGCGGGAATCCATGGTGGTCAGCGGAATCTGCAGGTAGGGGGCTTCCTCGTTGTTGTCGAAGCCGATGACCTGCACCTGCGCGGGCACCTCATAACCAGCGGTGCGCAGAGCGGTCAATGCGCCGATGGCCAACTGATCGTTCAGTGCGATCACACCGTCGAATGGCACGCCGGAATCAATCAGTCGCTGAGTCACGCGAGCGCCAGCGCCGATGGTCCAATCCTGATCGGTGTTGCCAATCAGATGAGGATCCAGCTCAAGCCCACGGCGGCGCGTTTCTTCAATGACACCACGCAAACGCAGTTGTGCGTTGCCTTCCACAGCCTGCAACAAAGCGGCCGCGTTATAGTCGTCTCGTGCGCCCACTACAGCGAGGCGAGAAGAACCTCGATCGTATAGGTAGCCTGCCGCTGTTGCTGCGGCGGCAACATCGTCCGGAGTCACGTGGTCGGCAACACCCCATGTGGTTCGGGCACCGACAATAACCAGCGGGAAATCGACCTTCAGGTCTTCGGGCGAAATATCCTCCACCTCGCTCATGGAGAGAATCATGCCGTCTGACACGGTGGAGTTGAAGTTCTTGAGCAGGTCACGCGCTCCTTTGGCCGAGCCCTCTGCATACGTGGTGACGTATACGGAGTAGTCGCGCTGACGGGCGGCCTCGATGGTGCGGTTGGCCAACTCGGCCAGATATGGCGGAATCAGCGAAGGCACGGCAAGGGTGATGAAACCGGTGTGATCGCGGTTGAGGTTACGGGCGGCCACGTTGACTCGGTAGCCGAGGTCCTTAATGACTGTTTCAACCTTTGCACGGGTTTCATCGGTCATACGCCCGGAGCCATTGATCACGTTCGACGCAGTTTTGAGCGATACACCGGCGGCCTGAGCGACATCGCGTAGCGTCACTCGACGCTTGGCTGTTTTCTCGTCGCTCATGCCACACTCCTCTATCCGGACAACATTGCCATTCTAGCGCGGTTTAGCAGGACGTTTTAGCGATAAGAATGGCGTTGCGGTTCAGCGTATATCCAACGGCGTCAGTCTCGCAACGGTGGGCGATGATGGGATCACCTTCCACACCGTTGACGGCAACGGGCTGCTTCGAACGGTTCAGATAGAAATCGAAGCGGATGGTACCGTCTGAGGATTGGCGGATGGTGTGCAGGATGCGGGGGTCATGAGTCGTGGCTGCTGCGGTCGTAGTTGCGGCGTTGATCTCTCCCCCACCCGGCCTTTGGTCGGGAGCCCTTTCGTCGGAGGGGGCTGTTGTGTTGAGTTCCTTGAGCAAGTGGGTGATGTCGTGGCGGCCAAGATCGCAGCCCACGTAGATGGCGGCGCCTTGGCCGTGGGGGTGACTGGTGATGGCGGGGACGCCGTCGAGCTCCCAGTCAGCAGCGGCTGTACCCACGTACGTGGCAAGCACGCGAGTGTCTGGAGCGACCGAGGTCACGTCATTCTGCCACAGACGTGTCGTGAGTCCATTCGACAAACCGATTTCGGCCGGTTCGTCTTCGGCTTCTTCTCCGAGGATGTTGAATTCTTCGGAGCGGATGCCGAGCATGTCGCGCAGAAGTCCGTTGCCGGCGCCGGGGTATCCGCCGAGACCGATGTGGAAGTGTTCGTCGATCAGGCCGGTGGCATAGCCGACGATGACCGTACCGCCGTTTTCGGCAAAGTCCGCGATGCGACGGGTATCCTCGTCGGACAGGGCGATCACGGTGGGCAGCACGATAGTCTGGTAGCCGCTCCAATCGTAGGCGAGCGGGACCACGTCCGCGCGCGCTCCGGCATCGAGATATCCGCGATACCAGTCGCGTACGTCATGCCAGTGATTGAGTTTCATGCTGGGCAGGGTCTCGGAGCGAGTGGCCCATTCGGATTCCGCACTAAACAGAATCGCCGTGTCCGCGCGCTTCAGTTCCGTGTCTTGCACACCCGCGTCGGACAGCGTCTTCAGCGCGGCGCCGAGTTCGCACACTCCTCGAAACAGTTTCGTATCGGAGCCCGCGTGGGGCACCATCGCGGAGTGGAACGCCTCGGCACCCGATGCGGATTGTCTCCATTGGAAGAAGTTGATGGCGTCGGCACCCATGGCCACGTGGGCCAAGGAGTCGCGCATGAGCTCGCCGGCGCGCTTGCGCGTGTTAAGCGGCTTCCATTGGACGGCGGAGGTGGAGTGCTCCATCACGTACCACGGCTTGCCGAGCGCGAGCGAGTCCATGAGCGCGTCCGAGCAGGCGAGTTCGTCCAGATGGGATTCGCCCTCATGGAAGTAGTGATCGTTGGACACGAAGTCCACTTCGTTTGCCCATTGCGCGTAGTCCATGGTGCATTGGTCGGTGGAGACCATGAAGTTCGTGGTGAACGGCTTGCCGGGGCAGATTTCTTCGATGGCGTCGCGTTCGGCCTTGTAGAAGTCGAGCAGCATGTCGTTGCCGAACCGCTCGTAATCCAACTGCTGGGGCGGGTTGACCATGCTGTCGCCGCCCATGTGGCGAGGCAGCAACACCTCGTCGAAGCTGTTCACGTGCTGGGACCAGAAGGCCGTGCCCCACGCTTCGTTCAACGCGTCGACGGTCCCGTATTTGGCCTCGCACCACGTGCGGAACGCGGCCAAGGCGTTGTCGGAGTAGTCGTAGCGGTTGTTCCAGCCGTATTCGTTGCCCATGTGCCAGGCCGTCACGTATGGATTGTCCTTGTAGTGTTCGGCAAGTTTGCGGCACAGGCGCAGCGCGTATTCCTTGAGCACCGGGCTTGTGGGCTGCCACGACTGGCGTGAGCCCGCATTGACCACATGGCCGTACCGATCGATTGGCAGCACCTCAGGATGACGCTCGTACAGCCACAACGGGGCCGTGGCAGTGGCCGATGCCAGGTCCACGGCGATGCTCGCCGCGCCGAGCTTGTCGATCACGTGGTCAAGCCACTCGAACGTGAACTCGCCCTCGCGCGGTTCGATCTTGTCCCAGCTGAAGATGGCGAGGGCCACGGTGTTGACGCCGGCTTGGACCATCAGGCGAATGTCCTCGTCCAGTGTCTCCTCGGGCCACTGGTCCGGATTGTAGTCGCCGCCGAACGCGATGCCACGACCGGATTCAGTCAGCAGGGACGGCCACCTGAACGTTCTACGAGTAGTCATATCAATCAAGTCCTTTATTGTACCGGCTCATGGCCGATGCTATGTTGCTGGCGGCGGCCGTTGCTGCGATGACCTTCTTGGTGTTGCGCATGTTATCTCCTCCTGAGCCGTTGGGATTGGTCGTGGCTTCGGGACTTTGGACTTACCTTGGGCCTGGGTTCCTCGCCTGCGATATGCTCCGCTGACGGTCTTTTTTGGGGTGTTTTCTTTGGTACACCCGTGTACCAATATCTATGATGATACACCCGTGTACCAATTTGTCAAAATCAAGCGACACGCCTGATTTCCCGCCAAAACTCGCCACCTCGGGCACACAGAAGAATCTTCAGCCTCCGACATCCACAATTCCGAGAGCGTTCACATTCGTGGATGTCCAGCGCCAGACGGAGCCAGTTCGGCTAGTATGAATAGGCACCACCATAGCTGTATTGAGAGGAAGAGCACATGGCGGGACTGTTTCGGACTGCTTCCAAGCAGCCCAATCCTTTAGGAACAGCCATACGCACCCGCGGATCAGGAAAATATACATTCGGACTGGCTTTGAGTGCGGGTCTTGCCGGATTACTGTACGGCTACGACACCGTCTCCATCTCCGGTGCCATCGAATTCCTGCGCGCCAGATACGGGCTCAGTACTCTCATGGAGGGCCTCGTCGTTTCCTCCATCATGCTCGGTGCCGTCATCGGAGCGGCCACCGCCGGATTCCTTTCCGACCGATTCGGCAGGAAACGTATCCTTATTATCGGCGGCGCGTTCTTCCTCGTTGCGGCTGTATGGAGTGCGCTGACGATAGGTCCCATAGCGCTTATCGTGGCGCGCGTGGCCGGCGGCTACGGCATCGGCCTGACCGCCGCGCTGGCCGTCACATACATCACCGAATCGGCTCCGGCCAACATCCGTGGTCTGCTCGCCTTCTCTTATCAGCTGCTTGCGGTTTGCGGTATCTTCCTGACCAACGTCATCAACTACATCATCGCCTCCCACGGATCAAACGACTGGGATATCGCCACTGGATGGCGCTGGATGCTGGGATTAGGCGCGATTCCGGCCGCCGCCTTCCTGCTGGCTATGCGGAGGGCACCGGAAAGCCCACGATTCCTCATTCAGATAGGCAGAACCGATGAAGGTTTCGCGGTGCTCGAGCACATCCTCGGCACCGAACGCGCACGCCTGCGCACCGATGACATCCAAGCCTCGGTCAAACTGGAAACCGAGATGTCGCACGAATTCCATGATTTGTTCCGTCCAGGCCTGCGACGGGCACTCGTCATCGGCATCTTTCTCGCCGTGTTCAACCAGTTCATCGGCATGAACGCCATTTCCTACTATGGGCCGGTGATGTTCTCGGATCTCGGGTTCGCCGGGGACACTCAGTTCCTCGCGGCCGCCAGCGTAGGCGGCGTGGAGCTGGTGGCCACCGTGGTAGGCATGTACCTGATCGACACGTTCGGCCGTAAACGTCTTATGGAAATAGGCACCGGCATGATGTGCGTGTTCGCGCTATGCATTTCGGGCTCGTATTTCATGGGCAATTCGCTGCTGACGCTTATATTCGTCATGGCGTTCACCATATCGTTCGCCTTTTCGATGGGACCGATTCCCTGGATTGTGATTCCCGAGCTCTTCCCCACGTATCTGCGCGGTCGCGCCACCGGATTGTGTGTGATGTGTCTGCTGTTCGCCAACTGGATCATCGCACAATTCACGCCGATGATGATCGATGGATTGGGCGGCGGCATATCGTTCGCGATTTTCGCGGTTCTGGATCTGATTTGCCTGTTCGGCATCGTGGCGTTGGTGCCGGAGACAATGGGACGCACGCTTGAGGAAATCGAGCATCTATGGCAGCCGAAAACCGATTTGGCCTACGCAAAATACGCGCTGAGCACGGCTGATGCGAATATCCGCCACGCGGAAGCCACGCTGCGTCGTATTGAAAACGAACGTCAGCAGGCATTGGGCATTATGGATGCGGCTGAGCGGGCTCGCGCTGCGGCACAGCAGAAGTTTTTCGCCATAGAGACCGCCAAAAGGGCCGAGGCAGAACGGCTGGCGGCGCAGCGCGCTGCCGAGGAAGCCGCCAAGGCAGCGGCGAATATGGCTGCAGAAGAAGACACGGCAGCGACCGTCTCGGAAGTTACGACGGATGAGAACGTGCCGTCGCTTATGCGGCGTACGAGGGGCGCTGTTCTGGTTGGTAAGTCATCCAGTAGACGGCACGACGGTGAGTATACGGACGGCTCTGCGAACGGCCCTGCGGATGGCTCTGTGGATGGCTCCGTGACTGACTCTGCGGATGGTGCGATGCTGGACGGCGCGGCGGCCGAGGCAGCGGCCAGCGCAGCAGTCGCGGCCTTGGCCGATTCACTGCCCGACGATCCATTCACGCTGGCGAATCGGCCGACTACGAGCAGTGGTGCGGATGATACAGATAGCGTTGATGCCGCAGATGCCGTTGATTCCGCGAATGACGCGAATCGAAACCGCAAGCAGACAAATGCCGTGCAGCCGGCACATATGGCCTCTATTGGGCACGCGCACAGTGCCGATATGCCTCGCGGAGTGTTGTTGCCCAGTGCCGACGAGGATTCCTACAGCGAGCATTCCTTCGCCGAGACGGATGACGACCGCGAGGCTCAGGCCATCAACGCGGCCCTCGACTCTCTGGATACCCTTATCAGAGGCTGATATATAAGGAAATCCTGTATTGCAGAGTATTGCGGCCTGTGACTGTGCGACTTTACAGATTCAGCACCGCATCGGCAACGCGCATGGCGGATTCACGGTGAGAGACCAGCACCACAGCCACGTCTTGCCCCTTATCCGCATTCTGCTCGCTCTTGGACAGCTCATGAATGGAACGCAGAATGATGGCTTCATTCAAGGCATCCAGACGACTGGTCGGCTCGTCGAAGAGCACCAAGTCGGCATTGCGCAGGAATACACGGGCCAAGCCGATGCGCTGGCGTTCGCCTTCAGACAGTCGGTCGCCCAGCTCGCCCACCTGGGTGTCGAGCCCATCCGGCAGGGAATCGATCAGGTCGAGCACGGATGCCTTGGCGAGGGCTTCGCGGAGTCGGGCGTCAAGAACACCGGCCGCTCCCCCATCGCGAATCTCTGCCTCGGGCAAGGCGATAAGCAGGTTATCGCGAATCATGCCGTCGAACAGGTGGGTCTCCTGACTCATCATGGCCTGAATACGGCGGCGGGCATGCACATCGATTTGCGGTAGCGGCGTGCCGGACAGCGTCACTTGGCCGCGCTGCGGATCCCAATAGCGCATCAGCAGCTTCAGCATAGTGGACTTGCCCCGGCCGGACGGGCCTTGGATACCGAGGATGCCGTGCTGCGGCACATCGAGCGAGAAGTCGGCAAGAATCGCCTCGCTCTCCTCCCCCGGGTACGCGAAGATGACGCGGTCAAGGCGCATGCCCTCATAATCCGAGTTCGCAGTGCCAGTTTCCACCACGGCCGGCGCTTCGTCCATCAGACCGAACAGACGACGGGCGGAGGCGAAGGTCTGGGTGAGGTTCGCGGGCAGGGCGGCGAGCGCCAGCGTCGGCCCGAACGAGCTGGCGAGCAGCGCGAAGGCGGCGACCAGCGCCGGGATATCGTAGAGGTTCACGCCGGCAAGATTGATGGCGATGCCGGCAGCCGCCGAGGTAAGCAATGCAACCAGCAATCCGCCGACACCGGCGAACCGGCCGTTGACACGGCTGAGTTTGGCATGGTCACGCCATAGCGCGCGCGTGCGATCTTCGATGGCCTGCGCACGATCTTCACCCCGACCGAATCGGATGATCTCGTCGAGACCGCGCATGTCGTCGAGCATCACGTTGTCGAGTTCGCCGGCCGCGCCACGGATGGCGGGGCCCAGATTGCGCACGCCGGTGGCGAAGAAGCGCGGCACAATGATGCCGATGACCAGATGGGAGACGATCAGCGCCAACGCCATCCAGGGGCTCAGCGTGGCCGCCACGATGGCGTAGACGATGGTGGTGGTCACGGCTATGGCCACGGGGCTGATGGTATGCGCGAAGAAGATTTCGAGCAGTTCCACGTCGGTGGTGAGCATGGCGATGAGGTCGCCCTTGCCCTTGCCGGCGAGCTTGGCCGGAGCGAGGCGGCGAAGGGCGGCGAAAGCCTTGGAGCGGAAGAGCGCGAGCAGGTGGAAGGCCACGTTGTGGTTCAGATATTGCTCAACGTAGCGCGTCAGGCCGCGCAACACCGCGCAAACAATCATGGCGGTGATTGCACCGGCCGCACTCATGCCCCACACGGGGTTGCCGGCGAGCGCGAATCCGGCGATGATGCCGAACACCGGCAGGAAGGTTGCGGCAAGGTGGCCGATGGTGCCGGCCGTGGAAGCCGCGACCATAAGCCCGGCCAGTGGCTTGGCCTCCCCGAGTAGTCGCTTGATGACCTGGAACGTGCTCATCTCGGCCGGAGCTGCAGCCGGAGCTGCGCCCACAGCCGCCCCGCTCCCGCTGGCGGAAGCTGTCAGCGAAGCTGGCTGAGGGTGGTCAGCCCCAAAGTTCTCGATATCCGCCTGAGTAGTGAACAACTTGGCGTACACGCCGCCGGCCGCCATGAGTTCGGCATGCGTGCCGGTTTCCACCGACTTGCCGTGTTCGAGCACCACCACTTGGTCGGCGTGCTCGGCGTTGGCCATGCGATGGGTGATCATGATCACCGTCTTGCCGCGGGATTGCACCAGTTCGCGGATGGTCGCGAGAATCAGTTCCTCGGATTCCACATCCACACTGCTGGTGGCCTCGTCGAATACGAACACCGGCGAATCGTGCAGAAGCGCACGGGCGATGGCGATGCGCTGGCGCTGGCCACCGGACAGGTTGGCGGCGTCGGGCTCAATCGTCATGTCAAGGCCGTCCTGCTGCGAACGCACGAAGTCGGCGATACGGGCCTGTTCGAGCGTGTCCCAGAGACGGGAATCCACGGCGTCGGACGCGGCTTCACCGTTCTGGCCGTCATCGGGCAAAGCCATCAGAAGGTTCTCACGCAGAGTACCGGCAAACAGATGGCTACTGGCACCGATCAGGGTGATGGTTCGGGCGAGCGTCTCTCCGGACAGGTCGGATACCTTGACGCCGTTCAGCGTAAGCGAGCCTTGGTATCCGGTCAACGTACCGGCAAGCAGCGCGGCAGCCGTGGATTTGCCGGAACCGGAGATGCCGACGATGGCGGTGAGTTGACCGGGGTAGGCAGTGAAGGTGAGGTCGGTGAGCGCAGGTGCCGGCGCGGAATTCGTTTGTTGAATGGCGGCACCGGAATCGGCGCTGTCATAGGAATAGCCGACGTGGTCGAAGCTGACGGTGATTCCGCCATCGGCCTTGGCCCCGGCCTTGGTACCGGCATCAGTCCCGGCATCGGTGCCAGCGGTGGCCGGCAGCGTGGCAGTGCCGTGGGCGGGCTCGGGGGTGTCCAGCAGGGCGAAGATGCGCTTGGTGGAGGTCATGCCGTTCATCGCCACGTGGAAGTAGGAGCCGAGCTGGCGCATGGGGATGAAGAATTCAGCGGACAGCAGCACGATCAGCAACAGTCCGGCGAGGGTGAGCGGGAAGCCCGCACCGAACGGCATCAGGTATTGCAGGCCGTAGGCCAGGTAGGCGAACGCACCGGGCAGGTGGGCGGCGAGCATAATCGGAGACCAGCCGGCGGCGCTGGCTCCTGCGGCGGCCGCGGCGGTATGCGCATACTGCCATAGAGCCACACCAATGCCGGCCGCCGCACCGCCGTAGGCCACGATATCCATGGCGGTCAGCGAGCGCAGCTGGATCTGCAGCACGCGCATGGTCATGACGCGGAAGCCTTCGGCCTTCTTGTCCATTTCGGCGGCGGCACGGTCGTCGGCGTCGAAGTTCTTCAGGGTTTCGAGGCCTTGCAGGTTGTCGAGGAATGCGGCACCCATGTCGGTGTATCGGCCCCAGTATTTTTTGAAGGCGCGGGCGGCGGTCATGGATACGATGCCGGTGACAATAATAATGAGCGGCGCGCAGACGAGCATGGTCACGGCGGCCGGCATGTTGATCGGCGCAATCACGGCGAACAGGGTGATCGGCGCAAGAATCGCATAGAAGAGCTGCGGCAGGAACAGTTCGAAGAAGCTTTGAATCTGCTCGACGCCTTCGCCGGCGGACTGGACCACATCCGAGGTCTTGACGCGCGACCTGTAGGACGGGCCGAGGGCCACCATTTTGCGGTACAGCTTGGAACGCAAAGCGAGCTTGACCCGTTCGGCGGCTTCGGTGCCGAGGCGTGTGGCGTGTGTGGTGGCCAGGTAGCGAACCAGCATGCAGACGATCGCCAAGGCCACGTAAACCATGAGGTCGCCGGCCATCGGGGCGACGGTGGTGCCCGGAACGCCGAACAGATTGGCGGGGCACTCGGAGGCCGAGGCGGCGTTACAGGAGAAAGTGTGTGGGTCGGCTGCGGCGAGCAGTCCTTGCAGCAGCATGACCAGCGAAAGCATGAAGCCGATATTGGCAAGCAGCCCAACCCACATCAGAGCCACTTTGCCGGCTATGAGCTTGCCGAGACCTGGTGCCAATTGGAACAGTCGTTTGTCGAACATGGTTCGCTTCCCCTTGCCGTGTTGTTGCGGTGTTGGTTGCCGTGGTACTGCAGTAGGTCTCGTCATGCATCAGTCGCGGGTGCCACCAATCGCATACCTGCACATACCGATGGCGTGCACTGCGCAATCCTATTTACCTTAGGCGAAAGCGCACATACACGCCAGACCTTCAGCTGAGACGACTGTCACGCTGAGCTTCGTTCCCAAATAAGAAGCCACAGACTCCCCAATGCCGACGCCGCCGATGATGCTGGAGCTGATGACCGGACCCTGCAGGGCCGGGCTCAGCACGTACTTGTCCTGCAGGAAGTCGATGGCTCCCGAAATGGACACGGTCATAACCGTAGAGCAAACCGGTTAGACACGGCGTTGTATACAATCCACAAAACCAGACAGACAACTTCTCCATTGCCCACAACGCGCGCAACCTTACGCCAGCGTAATCTAACTCGTCAGAATGGCTCGGGTTGTCAACTTGCCATCATGTTTGTAAGGAATAAACGGCCGTATGCTTACCGAATACACCACGCCCGGCGAATCCATCGAGATCCGCGATGACCAAACTATCTATTCACTGCTCACCGAACGACTGGCCCGCACCGGCGCGGACACGGTAATCGCCGCCAAGAAAATCGGCCCCGGCCGCTGGCAGAACGTCACCACCGGCGAATTCCACGAGCGCGTGGTCTCAGCCGCCAAGGGCCTGATCGCGCTCGGCATCGCCAAGGGCGACGCGGTGACCATCTTTTCCTCCACCCGTCTCGAATGGGGCATTCTCGATTTCGCACTGGCCGCAGTGGGCGCGGTAAGCGTGCCGATCTACGACACCGACTCCGCCCCGCAAGCCCAGCGCATCATGAACGATTCGGCGGTCAAGCTGGCCTTTGCCGACAACCGCGAGCGCTTCGACCGGCTCGACTCGGTCAAGGACCACTGTCCTGCCTTGAAGCAGATTCTCATGATCGAGGGCAACGCGCTGGGCGCGCTCGAAGGTCTGGGCGTGGCTGTTTCGGACGAGGAACTGAACGAGCGCGTGGCCACCGTGCGCGCCGACGATCTGGCCACCATCGTCTACACTTCGGGCTCCACCGGCAACCCGAAGGGTGCCGAACTGACCCACAAGAACTTCGTGTCCATCACCATCTCCGCCTCGCAGGCGTTGCATGAAGTGGTGCTTGACGACCATCCGCGCCTGCTGCTCTTCCTGCCGCTGGCCCACTGCTTCGCGCGATTCATCCAGTACGCCTCCATCGCCTCCGATGACGGCGTGGTCGGTTATCTGCCGGACACCAAAACCCTGCTGCCGGACCTGCGTTCGTTTGAACCGACCTACCTGCTGGGCGTGCCGCGCGTGTTCGAGAAGGTATACAACGCCGCCTCGCACAAGGCCGGTGCCGGCTGGAAGGGCCGCCTGTTTGTCAAGGCCGCCGAGGCCGCGCGCGTCTGGAGCCGCAAGGAGCAGGCCGGCGAGCAGCACACGTTTGCCGAAATCGCCGAGCGCGCCAAGTACGAAACGCTCGTCTACCGCACGGTGCGCGGTGCTCTGGGCCCGAAGATCAAGTACGTGGCCTGCGGCGGCGCACCACTGTCGCTCGATCTGGCGCATTTCTACAACGGCATCGGACTGCCGATGATTCAGGGTTATGGCATGACCGAAACCGCCGCCCCGTTCGCCGCCACACGCGTGACCGACAATGTGATCGGCACCGTAGGCCAGCCCGCGCCCGGCTCCTCGATTCGCATTTCCGACGAAGGCGAACTGCAGGTCAAGGGCCCGAACGTGTTCCGCGGCTACCACAATCTGCCGGAGAAGACGGCCGAGGCGTTCACCGCCGACGGCTGGCTCAGGACCGGCGACTTGGCCGAGATCGATGATGAGGGCCACATCATCATCACCGGCCGCATCAAGGACATTATTATTACTGCCGGCGGCAAGAACGTCTCCCCCATTCCGCTGGAGGAAGAGATCGCCAAGTGCCCGATCGTGGAGCACTGCGTGGTGGTGGGCGACCAGCGCCCGTTCATCGGCGCGCTGGTGACGCTCGATCCGGAGTCGCTGGCATTGTGGCTGCCCGCGCATGGACTGTCCACGGAGACGCCGGTGGACCGGCTCGCCACGAACGCGGCGGTGCGCGAGGAGATTCAGCAGTACGTGGACAAGGCGAATGCGACGGTCTCGCGCGCCGAATCCGTACGCAAGTTCGCCGTGCTGGACACGCAGTTCACGCAGGAGAACAAGTGCCTGACACCGTCGCTGAAAGTGGTGCGCCCGGCCGTCAATCGCGTGTTCGCCGATGTGATCGACAACGAGATCTACAACGGCAAGCGGTGAGACGCGCGGTTCGTAATCCGACACAAAAAAAGGGCCTTTTGAACCGCACCCCGATTGTTGGACTGGAGTAATCCAGATTCGATGATCGGAGGTGCGGTTTCTCATGTCCAGGGATCGCAGGCGTCATTATGACGATGATTCCATGCGGGTCGTCGCCGGGGTGCCGCCCGGCCCAGGTGGGTCATGCCCGGGTCAGTTTCTTGCTCCTGAGACGCAGCACGACATCGGCGGAGTTGGCGACGCGCTTGGAATGCGTCACCACGATCACGCATTTGCCGAGCTGATGGGCG
>ENA-OXEK01000397-OXEK01000397.1-human-gut-metagenome-genome-assembly--contig:-NODE-397-length-12917-cov-6.520448_pt1 | contig 12917 bp, 11 predicted proteins | sample MGYA00249825_ERZ652244 | MGnify/ENA primary metagenome ERZ652244 (study PRJEB26925, sample SAMN05826968) | human gut metagenome | biome: ENVO:2100002; feature: ENVO:00000062; material: ENVO:00002003...
AATATGTGCATGCTTTCTACAATAGGAAGAGAATTCATAGTTCACTGGGCTACCAGACCCCCTTACAACTTGAAATTGCAACACTTACGAGCCAAATGGCCGCCTGATTTAATGCTTTCCAGGGTTCAAATAAGTTATTAATCGCGATTAATGATTTATTTGAGCTGTGGAAGGTAAACGCGGTTCTGAATGTCTCTTAAAATCTGTCTCAAATATTGACTTCAATCCAACAACATTAGAATATTCAGCTCTTGAACTGATTGATTCGACATCTACCTGAGACTAACTTCTCGATGGATGTGTTAGGATAATAGCTCTTGAACTGATTGATTCGACATCTACCTGAGACAACAACTTGGGATTTGATTGTTAAAGTCATGCTCTTGAACTGATTGATTCGACATCTACCTGAGACTCCATGGTAAAAACCTCCTATTATTTTGTTGCTCTTGAACTGATTGATTCGACATCTACCTGAGACTGTTGCAATCGGTGAAAGTATCGCGATTGCGCTCTTGAACTGATTGATTCGACATCTACCTGAGACACTTGATCATGCAGAAGGATATTGACGAGTGCTCTTGAACTGATTGATTCGACATCTACCTGAGACGCGACAATCTCCCGACTGATGATATTGGCCGCTCTTGAACTGATTGATTCGACATCTACCTGAGACCGATGTGTTCTTGTCAAAACATTTTTTGCGGCTCTTGAACTGATTGATTCGACATCTACCTGAGACAACATATTGATCAGCCTTTCTTCAACGATCGCTCTTGAACTGATTGATTCGACATCTACCTGAGACCCATAAAGTTGCTAATTCTAGAAATATTTTGCTCTTGAACTGATTGATTCGACATCTACCTGAGACTGTCAGCCATAAGCGTGTTAGCCGCTACGAGCTCTTGAACTGATTGATTCGACATCTACCTGAGACCGAGACCAACACCAGCGCAAGCGAACGCTTGCTCTTGAACTGATTGATTCGACATCTACCTGAGACGCGCGAGTTGATCGCAACGGAAGGCAGTTTGCTCTTGAACTGATTGATTCGACATCTACCTGAGACGCCAGTTGTTTAATGGATAAGCCTCTGATAGCTCTTGAACTGATTGATTCGACATCTACCTGAGACTTCGTCTTTAAGCGGTGCTAACCAATTTGGGCTCTTGAACTGATTGATTCGACATCTACCTGAGACGGTTTCTTCGTTTACAATCGTGCCGCGATCGCTCTTGAACTGATTGATTCGACATCTACCTGAGACCGGTCAACTGTTGTGCGGTTTCATCAGTGCGCTCTTGAACTGATTGATTCGACATCTACCTGAGACAGTGAGCCGGTGCATATTGCACCGGCTTTTGCTCTTGAACTGATTGATTCGACATCTACCTGAGACTGGTAATGGGTCGTCCGCATTATGATATTCGCTCTTGAACTGATTGATTCGACATCTACCTGAGACCAGTAGATAAGATTGTTTTTGTCAAGTTTCGCTCTTGAACTGATTGATTCGACATCTACCTGAGACGGGGTGATTTGTTGCATACCCACAATGTCAGCTCTTGAACTGATTGATTCGACATCTACCTGAGACGCCGTCTAAGCTGTTGTTCTGGAGAAAACAGCTCTTGAACTGATTGATTCGACATCTACCTGAGACCTGTGTTTTCACACAATCTCCTAATCAATCTAGTTCGCGATTGTCAACGAAGTCCTCGTCAATATAGATATACTGGCATTTCTCAAAGTACTTCTTTCTGTTCACCTTTGAGAATTCGATGAGAACGACTTGAAGTTCAGTATCACCGATCTGTTCAGTCACCGACGAAAAGTCTCTGGCACTTAAATAATGACTAACATTTGTAAGAATGACAAGTTTCTTTTCCTCCAATTTAGTTAACGTCTGAATAAGCGCCTCAATCTTCGAGGTTGACTCTGTCGTGACAGCCTCATCAAAATGAACGTTGCAGTATTTCATGATTTGTTCAAGCTTACCGCCTGGTTCAACCGTGACTGGCAAGTCGCTCAAAAATGGATCTTGAAGTAAATACATCGCCATTTGTTGCGATTGATCGATCAGTTCGACAAGCCGCTGATTCTCAATCAACAACTCCATCCTCTTATAGATTAGACGTTGAAAAAGTTTATCTAGATCAAGCTCTAGCATTGGATCGCCTATCCACAAACTAGCTTTGCGAATCTCTTGTGGCTCAAGTTGATCATTGCTAAGTACAACTTTATCAAGATCATTGCGCAGCGCTTCAATTAAATCCGTCAACACCTTGGGCGATGCTGTGTCGATAACAGTTACTTCAGAAGGTTTTGTTGTTATCAGTTGGAACGGATAGTAGGCAAGATTCAAATAATCACCGTCCTATCTGCCGAATTGCGAATGTCTTGTTTTGCTTCACCAACCAAGAAGTGCATCGCCTGATATTGAGCCTCTGTTACCATTAGCGTCTGCACAGTCCCAATCGGCGGTTTCATGGCAGCTATTCGATGTTCCAAAAATTCTGCTGATTTTTTTGTTGAACACACCCTAACGTAGATTGAATACTGCATCATCAAAAATCCTTCGTTGATCAACGCTTTTCGAAATTTTCGGTAATTTCGTCGATTTTCAGAAGTCAAAACTGGCAGATCAAACATGATCATTAAACGCATCACTCGATACCTCATTCGGAAATTCCACCTCAATTCGACAATTGTTACGCTTGCCGTCTAAATAGGCTAGACAGTTTTCAACGTGCTCGTCCAATGCGTTTTGAAGAAGGGCTTTCTTGCCATTAAATGTCACTTCTAGATTCAGAAGTGCTATCAAACCATACTTGATGTTTGGCGTCAGGTCAGTGAACTTTTGATTAGCCACCCAGTAATCAATTGCCGGTCTAAATGGTTCCATTAAATCTGAGCCAAGGTTATATTGATTGGCAACGCTGCTATGGTGCATCCCTATCTCTGTGATATGGCCAGCACTTACGATTGCTCGATTCGTTGTAGAAAGCAAGATCGAATACCCGTAATTAAGAGCAGCATTTGTTGCACAGATATCAGAGCGTGAAAAGTCATCTCCGAATATGAGTTTGAAATACTTTCGAGCTGCAGTCGCTTCACGATTTGAACGATCATTGATTTCTAACGTATCAAGATCGTCTAACAATGATTGGTTATCGAAACCACACAGTTTTGTCACTTGAGCTTGATTGCTCACCTTGGCCGCAACAATCTTCGTCCACAAATTTTCGACCAAGCTTTTTGGCCAATTGACTTGTAAGCGAACCAAATCAGCTTTTCTTCGATCAGAATACAGATTCGTTGTTTCCGTCACCGGCTGACCATCTCTTCCAGAAAAGATAACCTTAGCATTAGCTTCTGCTAGTGTTGTGATCGCATCAGCTGATAGTAGCGCTCGAGTTGTTGTGAAAACAACCTGATTGATATCTTCAATCGGCACATTATTCACTTCACCATCAGTTTGAACAACCAGCGTTCGGTTTTTGGTCGTCACCTTACAATGCTGCGTCACGATCAATGATCGCCATCCCATTCTGCATACCCCCTTGTAATCGCTTCCCCAATATGATTTAATACAAGTGTTGGGACGACATCCCCAACGTTTTGAACTGATTGATTCGACATCTACACGTTGAGATCAAACAAAGCTTCGGCTGAGTTTCAATTTTTGAGCCCATGTTGGGCCATACATACCGCCATCCGGGAAGATACCGGGTGGCATTTTTTTGCTTACAGATCAGATAAATGAACTTCTCGTTCCAACAAACCTGTTGGGGATTGATATACAACTGAAGTGTCAGAGTCTAGGCTTATTCCGTTTGGAATTTGCAATAATCCTAGAGGTGTTTTTATATCGAGATTCCTTAAATCACTTCTCGCAGCATTTGCTTGAAGGCCAATTAACAGTTGACCTATTGTCGCAATTTTTCCTTGCATATCATCTGTATCGCGCATTGGAAGTGTAGCAAACTTATCAGCCGCATCATTCAACTTTTTACGAAATTGATTAATATCATACAGATTAAAGTAACTGTTTACTTGAGAAACAATAAACCCGAAAATTTGATCTAGCTGGTCTTCTGTCTGGGCATCGCCGTATTTAGAAAGAGAAATATCCTTCCACATTTTCTGATACTCACGTGGCATCCACAGTTCTTGGTAATTGTGCATGTAGGTATCCGAGTTGACTAGAAATAGATTATATTTGCTATTTTTAAATAAGGTTTTTTGCCCCACCCGTGGTAAGACAACCTCGAATAGCTCATGCGTGATTTTTCCGTTTTTGCTTATCTTTGAAAGTTTTTCATCAATAATATCATTTAAGGTCTCGTTTTCCTTTTGCTCAGAAATACTCTTAGCAACTGCCAATTTAGCAGCATCTCTCGTCGATACTTTCACGACAGCATACATCGCTTTTTTTGTTAGTCGAACAACAGATAGATAACTACCCGTTTCTTGCGTATAACCTCCATAAATATCAACTGGATATCCTTTTTTCTTCGAAATGAGCTGTTTCTTCCCTCCAGCCTCTTTCGAATCTTTGGCCCCATAAACCGTCTGCTTAAACAAATCCGCCTTCTCAAAGTGCACCTCATGCGTAATCAGCATCCGCTTGAAGTTGTAAATCCGATCCAGTTCGTCAACATCCCGCTTCTTATCCCAAATAACTTCGCCGGTATCCTTTACCACAATTTTATCTTCAGCATGGGTGATATCGCGGATAAAGTTGAACCCGCGAAGCTTTTTGACATCGGCTTTTTTAAACTTGCCATACGTGAAGAAAGCCTGCAAATTAGGAAATCGTTTGAGTAAATAAGTGCCAATCCGGGCGGCTAGGAAGGCATCGAAAGCATGGTGGTAGTGATTCACATCACGATTCTTAGGAAATTCAAGTTCTTCCCGCAATTGATGTGAAAGTCCTGCTTTAACAGCGATAATTTTGGTTTCAGGATACTGCGCTGCTACAATTTGTTCCGTCAGTTTAATAATTTGTCGAGTTTCCACCAATTGTCGGGCAACAAAACCGCTCGCGTACTTATCGATTTGATCTGGACGCATTTGCAGATTACGCAGTTTGCGACCGCTAATCAGCCCTGCCTCATGCCATTGACGCCATGTCGCGTTCATCTTTTGTGCATAGATGGTTGATGCAAATGTTGCGTTTTTTTCTCGGTTGATGATGGCATGCACTAACACACGATTATCCAAAGAATTATCTTTGATCAGTGACTGTGGCAGAATATGGTCGATATCATAACTACTTAATTGATCGATATTCAGTGGTGTGCCAGTATAGATATCACGCCCTCCTTGCATGAAATACAGCACTAGTCGATCATTGAAATCAGCCTTGTCTGCGATTTTATCTTCCAATTCGCCACGAACCGCACTATCAATCAGTTCATGAGCCGCATTGGCATATATTTCTTGAAGCTGATGTTGGCGTGCTCGTGTACGTTTACCTGGTGTGCCACCGCCGTCCGCAGTCTCAACGTACAACCAACTAGGATCTTGACCATCAGCAGCACGTTTAATATCCTCAATAACCCGAAGGACCTGACGCAATGCCTTTTTATTACTTGGTGATGTATACGCATCATCAATGGCATCATTGATATTGGCCGCTTTCAATTTGTCGGCGTTCAACTCGGTCATTTTCTTTTGCAGCGTTTCGTCTGTTAAGATCTGCATCAAGTTGTTGTTGGATAGGAACAATTCTTGAATAATGGTATGTCCGTTGCCAAGGGTCAGGCCATTTAAAAACTTATGCGAAAACTGACCCCATCCTCGATATCGAATGTTACTAAGCTTAGTAATGGTTTGGCTGTCAAGCCAGTTGATCTCTTTCAATTTCGTTTTAAAAATCGCGGCGTCTTCAAAAACGGTCGACCACGCAATGATATTTTCAATATCGGCTTGTTTGGCTGGATCATCAATTGCATCGGGTAAAAGACTTTTCAGTTGACGGTACGTAGAAAGTGAACTTAAAAAACGTTTCTCATCAGCTAAACCACGAATTTCAGGAATGTGGGCGTAATCACCATGCGCTCGCAGATTTTCGGCAAATTGTTTAATTGTCACGCTATTATGCCGTTCAAACAGTTCTCGAATAACTTGTTGTTTTTGTTCGATGCTAAGCTTCTCGTTATTAACACGAACATTATTCAGTTCATTCAACACCTCATAGCGTTGATACAGCAAACTTTGCTTAGGCAACACGTCTTCACCAATCAAGTATGTGTCGGTCGTCTTCATCCGCTGAATAAAGGTATTAGCCGAAGCTTCGCGATCTACCTTTTCGTCAAAATTATAAGGCGTGATATTACCATCAGGATCTTTCCGAACCATCCAAGCAAAAACCCCGCCTTGTGCTGCCTTTTGCTCTTTAGCCGTCACCAATGGTCCAACGTAATACGGAATTCGAAAATTAAGCAATTCATCCAACTGATAAGGCATACTTTTCCGATGCTTTTCCACCGGATTTGGCGCAGCCAGCCAGTCATAATAAACAGACTGATTTTTGATGATCTGATCCAATTCCCGCTGTTGCATTTGGACTGGAATAGCCCCGTTTGCTTTGTTGCGTTGCTTAAGCATGAAGTCCGGTTGCGCCAAACGTTCAAGCAGTTCAGGAGACTTGGCGTTTGGATGAGCCGTCACTTCTTTAGTTAACGCTTTAACAAAATCTTCACGTACAAATGGCTTAGCATCGTCACCGTCTATATAGCGATCGTAAAGCTGTCGGATTGCTTTAGCCGTTCCATCATCTTCAAGTTGTTTTAAATAGTCTTTGAACAATTCGAGGTCTTCATGATGTTGTGCATAATCATCAACCTTTGCCTGAGAAAGCGTCTTTCCTGCGGGCACAATACCATTAAGGAGCCGAGCTCGATAAAGATCACGAATCTGGTCCAGAATTTCGGTACCTTCATCAGTCATGGCTGACTCAATGCCTGCCCATTTATCGTCAAGCTGCCCTAATGAAAAGTTCCAAACAGTGGCCTCAGAACTATCAACTTCGGTCCCTAGCGCCACATTGAGCTTCGTTTTCAGTCCGACCACTGCTTTAGCAAACTCAGTTAAAACCTGCTTCTGCTGCTTCAATATATCCTTGTCGCCATCTTCAGCCAACAAAAGATTGACTAAAGCTCGTTGCGTGTCACTTGGCGTCGCTTTCTCATTCAACAGAACGGTTTTAAACTCATTCACCTTGTTCTCATCAAAAGTGATGTCCAGATCCGGATAAACTTGAGCGTAGGCATCCTGCAATGCAGGGAAAATCTCGTTTAACGCGACCTTGTTTGTATTAAAATCTTTGGCATACCCAGACGTCAAAAAGTGCCCGCGACTTTTCAAAATATGATGAATGGCAAAATAAATCTCGCGAACATCGGCTTTGCTTGGATCTGTCAAAAGCCGATTGCGTAAATGGTACATCGTTGGATACTGTTGGTAAAACTCAGCATCCGTCCGATCATTAAAAAGCCGCTTCTCATACTTGTAACGGGCCTTGTCCTTCGGCGAGATTTCCGAGTACTTTTGACGCATGAAGAAATTCGGGCCAGTAGGCGTGATATGCGATTCAAAAAAATCACGCAAAAAACTGAGCCGCCAACGATTTCGACTCAAACGACGGCGAGTGGTACGGCTTGCTCGGCGATCCGCTGCTGCTTTTCCTTCTTCAAACAGTCTTGCCCCAATAACCGTTTTTCCCTTCAATCGAATAAGATGACTGTTCTCATCCACAGCCGCAAATCCAATCGAGTTTGAGCCGATATCGACTCCAATGCCATATGGTTTACCTAACTTTGTCATGCTTAGACCTCCAGTCAATAGTTGAAACATCTTTAGTATGGCGATTGTTGTAATCGTTTTCAATTCATAAGTTCTAATAATCACCTATTTATCATAAAAATCAGTCAAAAAAACCGTCATCACCAGTCGATACCGGTCGATAACATCACTACCCTAACATCACTACCCTAACATCACTGCCAGCCCTATCATGACGTGCATCAAAATAAATGCACTCAGCGTCACCACCAAAATGTTACGCGAACGTCGATAGACCCAGTATAGTGGCAGCTGTGCGACCAACCCGCTGGCGATATTGACAAAGACATGCGGTGCAAGCGGTGTAGTTGTCACAACAGCCGTTACGGCCAGCGCCAAGAGATAAGTTAAAAACAATGCCCAACGCCGATGTTTAATCGCCAATCGACTAAATAACTGTTGACTAGCTAGGAAAATCATCACCGCCGTTAATTGCGTTGCAAGCGTCATGAAAAAGGCGCGGAAACTAATGAGGCTAAAAGCACCTAAGTTACCAAACTGGGCGGCCTCCAGCGTATTGACAAAATCAACGCCAAACCGAATTGGCACCAAGTCGCCAAGAATCCCGCCAAGTGTGGTCGCAATCAGGTACAAAATGCCATAAGCGAAAACATACCAGATATCCCGCCAACGAAAACTTGCAAAAAGCTGACTCAAGCCATCCCAGCCGGCTGCCCATACAGCGCCAGCAAAAATGATGGCACAGTAAAGAACGCCGCCAAACACGACAACGGCTCGAGTCCAGCCATTAGCAACATTCAAAAAAGTGGTGCCGGACATGTTGAAAAATCCGCCAATCGGATTGCGTGTATAAAAGAGCAGATAGGTAAACAAAACAACCGAGAAGAACTTCAGCCAGTTATTGAACGTAAAATGCGGTTCAGTTTGACTAAAAGGAACTGGCCATTGTTTGCGTTTAGCTAATTTTGTTGCTTCCAATTATTTCTCCTCCTTTAACACAAGTTGAACGAAGCCTTCCAAGTTCATTGAGAGGACCCGGTCTAATTGATTGGTACTGCGATGCCGATAAGCATACGCCGCCGATTCAAACATCATGTACATCCGCCCATCATGCGTGCTGATCTGTTCTAAGTGCGAAGGCATATCAAACGTGTCAATCGCATCACTAGCGCGGAAGATGGTCTTCTTAGGATCGGTTTTAAAGATATATAACATCGAGTTGCCACCACCATAAGATTGCGACAGAATCGTATAATCCCCACAAAAGGCCATCCCTTGGATTTTCGATAAAATGTCTTGATGCAAAACGGATTGTGTTAACACGTCAAATTGATTTGAGATGCTGGAGGTGAGGCTTTTCCCAACAACCTGCCCCTTATCATTTAAAGGATAACGTTGAATGTTACCTTTTCCAGTTGGATTAAAGAAGCCGACGAACAGCGCATTTTCGTAATAAGTGACAAAAGAAGCTCGGCTAATATTGCCAAGTTGGGCGCGTTGAGAATAAGCCACAGCCTTGGCTTTCTTATCAACATTGTAAGTCAAGGCTGTTTTTAGCTTGATTGCAAAAACTTCAGCCGCATTGTTCCGGCGTCCGCAGATCCAAATGTTATCGTTTTTGGCATCATAAGTTAACCCACCAACATGGGGACGGCCATTCAATACCACTGTGTTAAGCAACTTACCGGTTTTCAAATCCTGAATATACATCACTGAGTTATGAAAACCGTCATGATCATATGCTGTGGTTAATAAGTAATCACCGGCCACCGTAACGCCTTGTGGGGTCATGGTTGTACAAACTTCAACTTCGCCGGTTTCAGCATTGAGTGTTTTCGTTGCCTTTAGACCAGGTACTATCGGCTGACTGCTATATTTAACATTGAATTCGTCTGGCGTATAGTTAAATGTCTTAGCATCTTTAACCGGGCCTAATCGAACCATTAAATCCAAGCGTTTGAACTTTTTCAGCGTTTTTTCGAAGCGACTTTCTGAATATAAGCTGTCAGTGTTGGTCTCTGTCCGTGACGTGTTCGGCTCAACTTGGTAACGTTTAACCGTCCCAATCCCCCAGCCAAAGCCGCCAATAAAAATGATAATGAGTACCAAATCGACAATCAAAATCATGAGATTTTGGCGACTCAATTTTTTCTTCCCATCCCTATTCAAAATACGTTCACCCTTCACGTTCTATAATCGTTATATCAATGTCATCATTATAGCAAACCTTGCTTCTGATCCGCATCACATGACCTTTTGTTTAATAAGGTTTCCTTATAAGGTAATCGAGTCATTTTAATGTTCGAATGAATGATATTATTGTTATAATTTATACAATAAGTTGCATATACACCGTTTGGGAGGGGATATGAATATGAAAAAAATCTTGATTGGTATTGGCATCTTCATTGGCCTCGTCATTCTTGGTGGTGCAGGGTTTTACGCTTGGTATACTCAAAGCACCCCTTATTACACCCAGATTACGACGACAGGCAAGAAGTTTGATGTTATCGATGATGAGACCGGTGCTCCGCGGGATATTGATTATGCCTATACTCAGATGGCCTATGATGAAAAAGGCCACGGTACAGAGGTTGATTTCAACGGTCACAAATCTCGGCCTTTGAAAATGCAAGCTTATCTCCGCCTCGATTACAGCACGCGTCGAAACCAAGTGATTAGTTGGGAAGCCGTACCAAAGGAAAAGGTTCCTAAAGCAGCTTTAGCAAAATTAAATCGCTAATTAAAAAAGGTGCGCTGGCGCGGTCAGAAACCCGCGCCGGCGAAAACGTTTACAAGCAGAGTATGAGCTGGAGCGGTTAGAAACCGAAGCATAAGCTGGCACAAGTGCGATGACCCGATTTTGGTCATTGGGCTTGTGGCCCTTATGTGCAGATTTCTGCGCCAGCGAACACATTTACAAGGAGATGTCTATTATGACGAATGAACACAAAGTTTTACGCGGGTTGTCTTATATCTCGGTCATTTTTGCCCCCATTCTCTTTCCAATTCTCGTTTGGATTTTCACCCCGCAAGGTTCCGTCACACGGGACACAGCTAAACACGCACTTTGGCTGCATATTATTCCCACCCTATTGAGCATTTTTATCTTTATGATCATTGGCGGTGTCGGTTTCTTCACGAACAGCATCAATGCAACATCCGCCGTTTCACTTATCTTGCTACTTGTTGCCATGGTCGTTGACATTGGGATGGTGGTCTACAACATCTACACAGGCATTAAAATTATCACCTCCTGATTAACCACTCAACATCGCCAAAAAAGGGCGCCTCTCGTCATGAGAAGCACCCTTTTTGGTTTATCAAAATTTCACCGTAGCCCCGCATCCAAAGCATACAAGTTCTGATACCGCTCGTCGTTCTTAGCCAAGTGACTAGGGGTATCATTCATCGTCAAACGGCCATCTTCAAGAAAAATGACGCGATCAGTTTGATTGACGCCTTGCAAATGATGCGTCACCCAAAGAATGGTTTTGCCTTGCAATACTGTGAACATCGTCTCCAGCAAAGCCTGTTCCGTAATTGGATCAAGGCCGACTGTCGGTTCATCCAACAGCACAATCGGCGCATCCTGTAAAAGAATTCGAGCTAGCGACAAACGTTGCCGTTCACCACCTGAAAAGCCGAAACCTGCTTCCTCGACACTGCTGTTAATACCATTCGGCAATTGGGCTACGAGCTGGTCTAGCTTGACTGCCTTAAGAGCAGCGGCAACATCAGCATCGCTGGCCTGCTCATTGCCTAAGCGGACATTGTTGACAATCGACGGGTTGAATAAAAACGGACTTTGATCCAACACCGCAAAAAGATTGGTGCGATGCTGCTGATAAGTCAGGACATCTTGACCGTCGATCAACACGTTGCCAGTTGTCGGCGTTAGGTCACCAAGGACCAGTTGCAACAACGTGGTTTTGCCCATGCCACTGGGTCCGAGAATCGCAATTTTCTCGCCGCTGTGAACGGTTAGATCAATATCGGTAATTAATTCAGGATCTTTTGGCGTGTATTGAAAACTGAGATGCTGCAATGTCATCTCTTTGAACTGAGTCGGTACTGCTTGTTGTTGCGGTAATTGTCGCGTGACCGGCTGCAAATCGTTGAGATGACGAATCGCATCTCGGTATGTCGGCCATTCGCCAACCCCTTGTGCGATGCCGGAAAACGCCTGATCGAGTGGGAAAACAACCAGTACAAACGCCCCAACCCAGTTAGCACTCGCTTGATTACCGGTCCACTCAAGGTTTGTCCAGATCAACATACTAATGACAATTAAGACAAACAGCAGTTGGCCGACAAAGTCTCGGCGCCATTGAAACCGCTTGGACTTCACCGTCGATGCGGCCAATTTTTTAGGCGCCGCCAGACTTTGAGACATAAAATCCTTTTCGCGATGAGTAATGACCCAATCGGACAAACCGAGCACTGAATCCGTCAATGAGACATAGGCATCATGATTCAATTGCTTTTGTTCTGCCTTTCGAAAACGCTCAACTACCAGTCCCCACCAAGGCAGAATCAATACTTGAAACAACAGCAACAACATAATCCATAGTGCAAAGCCCCAGTTGAACCAGCCTAGCAACAAGGTGGCAATAACCGTTAGACCAGCGCCGACCACAGTTGGAAAAATCATCCGCAAGTATAGATTCTGAATGTGACCAATGTCATCGGCGAGCAAGCCTAGAATATCGCCGGTTTGATGATGTTCGGACACAAAGGCAGCATCAGTTTCCAACACTTTGTACAATTTTCGCCGCATGTGGCTAGTAATGCGCAACACCCAGTTGTGACTGGTCAACCGTTCAATGTATTGAAACACCGGTCGCCCAATCCCAAAAGCGCGGGTCAAGACAACCGTGACATAAATAGCTGCAAACAATGGCTTCGTGGCACTTTTATCAATCAGAAAACCTGACGTGAACATCAAGGCACCAGCAAAGACAAAGGTCATAATCCCCAGAATTAACGACCAGAAGAGTAAGCCGCGATAGCGTTTCAAGTCTGGGCGAACCCAGTGCTCATTTTTCAACCAATGCATTGAATTCACCTCGCATTTCGTGCACAAGGGCCTGATACGG
>ENA-OXEK01000398-OXEK01000398.1-human-gut-metagenome-genome-assembly--contig:-NODE-398-length-12898-cov-9.583664_pt1 | contig 12898 bp, 9 predicted proteins | sample MGYA00249825_ERZ652244 | MGnify/ENA primary metagenome ERZ652244 (study PRJEB26925, sample SAMN05826968) | human gut metagenome | biome: ENVO:2100002; feature: ENVO:00000062; material: ENVO:00002003...
CGAGATGCAGCGTAGTCTCGTGGGCTCGGAGATGTGTATAAGAGACAGGAGTTTTGCCTGCCGCCGCGGACAGACGACCGCGATCGTGGGCTCGACGGGCTCGGGCAAGTCAACGGTGGCCAAGCTCTTGCTTCGCTTCCACGATGCCACGAAGGGCGCCATTCGCCTGAACGGCGTCGATCTGCGCGACCTTTCGCAAGACGATATCCGCGGGCGTATCGCCTATGTGCCGCAGAAGGCATGGCTGTTCTCGGGTACGGTGGCGAGCAACCTGCGGTTTGGTAACGAGGGCGCGACCGAGGCTGACATGCTCCATGCGCTGGAGGTTGCCCAGAGCACCTTTGTGCTCGACCAGCCCCAGGGGCTCGATACGCCGGTGGCCCAGGGCGGCACAAACTTCTCGGGTGGTCAGCGCCAGCGCCTGGCGATTGCCCGCGCACTCATGAAGCATGCCGACCTGTATATCTTCGACGACAGTTTTTCGGCTCTGGACTTTAAGACCGATGCGGCACTGCGCCATGCGCTACAGGACGAGACGCGCGATGCCGCGGTGCTCATCATCGCCCAGCGCATCTCGACTATTTTGCATGCCGATCAGATCGTGGTGCTCAAAGACGGCGAGGTCGTGGGCCTAGGCACGCACGACGAGCTCATGGAAACCTGCGAGGTGTACCGCGCTATCGCGGAATCGCAGATGAAGGGAGGTGAGTAGCATGACCGAGGAGCTCAAGAAGCGGAGCATCGCCGATGACGTCGCGGCTGCAGAGACAGTCGAGGAGACGGGCGCCACGCCCGACCTGGAGGAAGACGCCAAGGCAGCGGCGGAGCGCGAGGCTCGCCGCCAGGCACTCTACGAGGAAAATGAGCGCGCCGAGGACGAGCGCGCCCGCGCCGAGGCGGAGCGCATGCGCGACGTTGACGACGAGGACGAGGACGAGACGCCCCGCGACACCTGGGCGACGGTGCGTCGCCTGTGGAGCGAGGCCGCCGGCGACCATTGGCGCTTCTATATCGTGTTCGCGAGTATCGTGTTCTATGCCATCTTTAACACCGCGGCGCCGGCTTACAGCGCCCGCGTGATCGATGAGCTGTGGGGGCACATGAAGCTGGCGTTTGCCAACAACACCACCTTCAGCATTACCTGGGAGAACTGCGGCAGGACCATCTTTATCTACTTTATGATCTGGACCGCCGCCGCCTCGTTCTACGCACTCCAGAGCTTTTTGATGTCGAGTGTTGCCGAGCGCCTCAACCTGCGCCTGCGCAACCGCATCGCACAAAAGCTCAACCGTCTGCCGCTTGCCTACTTTGACGCGCATCGTCCCGGCGAGGTCGTCAGCCGTGCGACCAACGACTTGGACAAGATGTCCGAGAGCATGCAGCGCGGCCTGCTGCAGCTTCTGGTGTCGATCGGTACCGTGGTGGGCGCCGTGAGCGTGATGTTCGTGTTTAGCGTGCCGCTCACGCTCGTCTTTTTGTTCTTTACGGCGCTTTCGCTGCTGGTGACGAAGGTCGTGTCGCGCCGCACGCACGATGTGACGGGTGAGCGCCAGGAGTGGGTGTCCAAGATTACGAGCGCGGTCGAGGAGGGCTACTCGGGCCGTCTGGTGATCCGTGCGTTTAACCGCGAGTTCCAGAGCTCTGCCGAGGTACACGAGGCTTCGAAGGAGCTGGCGCGCGTGAGCACCAAGGCCGACTTTATGATTAACGCCGTCGGCCCCGCGGTGCGCTTTATCGGCCGTTTGGCGCAGATCGTGATCGCGCTGGTGGGCTGCAGCATGCTGGTTGCCGGGCATATGACCGTCGGCGTGTTCCAGGCGTTCTTCCAGTTTATCTACGAGGCGTCCGAGCCCATGACGCAGCTGTCGTTTACCTTTAACTCGCTGCAGAGCGCGCTGGCGAGCGCCGAGCGCGTGTTCGACCTGCTCGACGAGCCCGAGATGGAGGCCGATCCGTTGCCGGTGGCCGCCGCCAAGCTGCCGGGCAAGGTGGAGGGCCGCATCGCTTTTGAGCATGTGCGCTTTGGCTATTCGCCCGACAAGCCGCTTATGCGAGACGTGTCGTTTACCGCCGAGCCGGGTCAGAAGATCGCCGTGGTGGGAACCACGGGCGCGGGTAAGACCACGCTCATCAACCTGCTCATGCGCTTTTACGAGATCGACGGCGGCCGCATTACCCTCGACGGCGTGGACACGAGCCGCATGGACCGCGGCGAGCTGCGCCAGCAGTTTGGCATGGTACTGCAGGACGCCTGGCTATTTGATGGCACCATTGCCGAGAACATCGCCTACGGCTGTCCCGAGGCGACGCGCGAGGAGATTGTCGCGGCCGCACGCGCCGCACAGGTCGACTTCTTTGTGCGCACTATGCCGCAGGGCTACGACACGCGTGTGGCTAACGATGCCGAGAGCATCAGCCAGGGCCAACGTCAGCTGCTGACCATTGCGCGCGTGCTGCTCAACAACCCGGCGATCCTCATCCTGGACGAGGCGACATCGAGCGTGGACACGCGCACCGAGCTCGCCATCGGCCGCGCCATGGACGCGCTCATGCGCGGGCGCACGAGCTTTGTGATCGCGCACCGTCTATCGACGATCGTCGATGCCGACCTCATCCTGGTCATGGATCACGGCAATATCATCGAGCAGGGTACGCACAAGGAGCTGCTGGCTGCCGAAGGCGCTTATGCCGACCTCTACCTAAGCCAGTTCGCATAAGGTGACAAAGGGGCAGCCCCGCATGTCACATCGAAAAGAAGGCGCGTCGGGGGCGGATTCCCCGGCGCGCCTTTTGTGTTGGCGTTCATGCTGTGACGGTTGCCCGCGGCCCTAGCGCCCGTCCACGAACTTGGCGACGAGGGCCTTGAGCTCGGCCACCTCTTGCTCGAGTTCCTTGACGCGACGGGCGTTTTCGGTGATGCCCTGACGGTTGAGGGCGCTCTGCTCGGCGGCATCGTCGGGCATGTACTCGCGATGCTGCTTGGCGTCGAAGCTCTCCTCGAACACGCGGCAGCCGTTGCGCTTGATGATGCGCCCGGGCACGCCCACGACGGTGCAGTTGTCGGGCACGTCCTTGACGACGACCGAGTTGCCGCCGATCTTGACGTTGTTGCCAATGTGGATGTTGCCAAGCACCTTGGCGCCCGTGCCCACGGTGACATTGTTGCCCAGGGTGGGGTGGCGTTTGCCGGTCTCGTTGCCGGTGCCGCCGAGCGTGACGCCCTGGTAGAGCACGCAGTTGTCACCCACGATGGTAGTCTCGCCAATAACGACGCCCATGGCGTGGTCGATAAAGAAGTGCTTGCCGATCTGCGCGGCGGGATGAATCTCGACGCCGGTGATATGGCGGGTTAACTGCGAGAGCACACGGGCAAGCGATCGATGGCCGTGTTCCCACAGCCAGTGCTCGGGCACATGATTCCACTTGGCATGCAGGCCGGGGTAGGACAGGAAGATGACCAGGCCATTTTGCGCGGCAGGGTCCTGCGCCTGGACGGTCTTGATATCCTCGCGAATGGTGTTGATAAAGCTCACCGGCCGCCCTCCCTTAGCGCCGCGATAATGCGATTCAATAAAGTATAGCGATTCGCTAGGGATTAGGAAGGCCAATCTTGCTTTGCTTTGGGCGACAGGTGTCAGTTATGCAAACTTGCTGGTAATGAAGTAAGACTTTTGAGGGGTTTGGCCCGTGCTCGCGCCGCAACCGTATACTGGTCAACTTGGACGTGTCCGCGCCCACAACTGAGAGGTTTTACTTCATGGGATTCATCAATTTTATCGCCGAGCTGCTTAAGGATCCGCGCACTGCGATTGCCAGCTGGATCGCCGCCGGCCCGCTCATGGCCTACGGCTGCGTGTTCCTGATCATCTTTATCGAGACGGGCGTGGTGTTCTTCCCGTTCCTTCCCGGCGACTCACTGCTGTTTGCCTCGGGCTTCTTTGCCCATAACGGCGGCTTTAACATCGTGGCGCTTCTGGCCACCGCATGGGCCGCAGCCATCCTGGGCGATCAGTGCAACTTTATGATCGGCCACTTCTTTGGCCGCAAGATCATCGCCTCGGGCAAGGTAAAGGCCATGACGCCCGAGCGCATCAAAAAGTCCGAGGATTTCTTGGATAAGTGGGGCCATCTAGCCATCTTCCTCGGTCGCTTCTTCCCGTTCATCCGCACCTTTGTGCCTTTTATCGCCGGCATGGGCGGTATGCACTGGCGCAACTTTGTCATCTTTAACGTGCTGGGTGGCATTACCTGGTCGACGGTCTTTACGCTGCTTGGTTACTTCTTTGGTGGCATTCCGTTTGTGCAGGAGCACTTTGAGCTGCTGATCGTGGGCATTGTCGCCGTGTCGATCATCCCGACCGTGGTCGGTCTGGTTAAGGCTAAGCTCGGTAAAAAGAACGCCTAGTCCGAGCTTGTTTTCGGACGTTAATTCCAAGGCCCGTCATCGGATTCGATGGCGGGCCTTTTGTGTAGAAGGCAAATGAAAATACTTTACTTAGTTAAAGAAAAACGTTTTATCTAAGGCGTGCGGGGAGTACAATCACCTGCATGCGAATCGACGCGCCATCGGCTTTGATGCTGCCCGCGTGTCCCGCCCGGCTCTACGCTCCGGGTATGCGACGTTGCGACGCGGTCGGCCTCGGTCCTTGCGTGCGGGTTCGCGAGTATGCAACTGTGTATGTAAGGAGCGACATATGACTGTCGAGAAGAAGGATATCGATTGGGGTAGCCTCGGCTTTGGCTACATGAAGACCGATTACAGCTACGAGGCCCATTGGAAGGACGGCGAGTGGGACGAGGGTGGCCTGACCACCGACCACACCCTGCATGTCTCCGAGTGCGGCGGCATCTTCCATTACTGCCAGGAGGTCTTTGAGGGCCTGAAGGCTTACACCGCCGAGGACGGCAGCATCGTCTGCTTCCGTCCCGACATGAACGCCGAGCGCATGTACAACTCTGCGCAGCGCCTCGAGATGCCCCCGTTCCCCAAGGACAAGTTCGTTGAGGCCGTCAAGCAGGTCGTTTCTGCCAACGCCGCCTGGGTTCCGCCCTTCGGTTCCGGTGCGACCCTGTACGTGCGTCCGTTTATGATCGGCTCCGGTGACGTGATCGGCGTGGCTCCCGCTCCTGAGTACACGTTTCGCATTCTCGTGACCCCGGTCGGTCCGTACTTTAAGGGTGGCCTCAAGCCCGTCAAGCTGCGCGTTTCCGAGTACGACCGCGCCGCGCCGCACGGCACCGGCAACATCAAGGCCGGCCTCAACTACGCCATGTCTCTCAAGCCCACGATGGAGGCCCATCGCGAGGGCTATGCCGAGAACCTGTATCTCGACTCCGAGTCCCGCACCTATGTCGAGGAGACCGGCGGCGCCAACGTCCTGTTCGTGAAGGAGGACGGCACGCTTGTCGTCCCGCAGTCGCACACCGACTCCATCCTGCCCTCTATCACCCGTCGTTCGCTTGTTCAGGTTGCTCAGGACCTGGGCATGACCGTTGACCAGCGTCCCGTCGAGTGGGCCGAGGTCAAGGCCGGTACCTTTGTCGAGTGCGGCCTGTGCGGCACCGCTGCCGTCATCTCCCCGGTTGGCGAGATCGACAACAAGGTTTACGGCGCCGACGAGACCGTGACCTTCCCGGCTGGCTACACCGAGATCGGCCCTGTGATGAAGAAGCTCCGCGAGACTCTGACTGGTATCCAGTCTGGTGCTGTCGAGGATAAGCACAACTGGGTTTACACCGTCGCGTAATTAGCCTTTCCTGTCCGGGCAGAGAGTAAGCTCCCTCCCGGCGCGTCCTCGGACATGCAAGAAGCCCTCGCTGCGCACTTCGTGCGGCGAGGGCTTCTTGCGTCCTGCGGAGTGCGCCGGGAGGGAGCTTGCTCTCCGCCCTGCGGGCTCGGCGATGTCACAACGAACAATAATTAATCTGAATTAAAGATGGTGCGTGGCCTTTTAGGCCGCGCTTTTGTTTTGGTTCGCGCCATGTGGGGGTGGTGGCGACGTGCATTTTTGCGAGTATTCTGCAATCGAAGACCCCTGCATACCGATCTCGGGCAAAAAATCGGGAGTTATCGATGTTCTCTACGGATGATGGGCGGGGTTATGGGCTGGCAGCGTTTGATTTGCAGGGATATTCGCGCTCTTTGGCATTTATCGTGGCGCCCGAAGCCCTTGGTTATGTTGAATACTCCTAAAAATGCACGGCGCTTAGAGGGGGACCTTCGCGAAAAAGGAAACCTCCCCGTCGAAGTATGCATTCGACGGGGAGGTTTATGCATTTAGCCGATTAAGGATGCGCTGTCAAACTACTAGAACTTGACGGTCGGGGCCTGGCGGGCTGCTTCGGCGGCCTCGAAGCCCTGGCGCTCCTTAAACTGGAAGATGCCGGCAAAGATGACAGCCGGGAACGTCTGAATGGCGTTATTGTAGCTGAGCACGCAATCGTTGTAGCTCTGGCGTGCGTAGCTAATCTTGTTCTCGGTATCCTCGAGCGATGCCTGCAGCTGCGTAAAGTTGGTGTTTGCCTTAAGATCGGGATAGGCCTCGGCTACGGCGAAGAGCTGACGCAGCGCGCCGGTCAGCACGTTGTCGGCTTCCATCTTGGCCTCGGGCGTGGTGGCCTTGACGGCGGTGTTACGCGCGCTGATTACGGCGGAGAGCGTCTCCTGCTCGTGCTTGGCGTAGCCCTTGACGGTCTCGACCAGGTTGGGGATCAGGTCGTTGCGGCGCTGCAGCTGCGTATCGATGTTCTGCCAGGCGTTATCGATGCGGTTACGCTTGGTGACCATGTTGTTGTAGATGCCGGCGATGGCGCAGACAATCACAATGACAACAACGATGCCGATGATGACGGTAATCATGATGTCTCCGTTTCGAATGGCCGCGGCGGCATGCGCCAGCTGCCGTTGGTATAACGCTACTAGTATACCCGCAACGTTTTACCGTGCCGAACTTTCCGGTAAGCGTTGTGTTTTCGGCGGGGTTGGCACCGGGACAAAGCACGCGGGGTACAGGTGTAAGATATGCGACAGATTGACGAGTGTTGTCTTTGCCCCGAGGATGGCGATACCAGTGGACCTTCGCATTAAGAAAACCTACCGCGCCCTGTTCGATGCCTTCACCGAGCTTCTCGAGGAGCATTGTTTTGAGGACCTGACGGTTGCCATGCTGTGCGACCGCGCCATGATTCGCCGCACGACGTTCTACAAGCACTTTCGCGACAAGAACGATTACTTTGCCTTTTATATCGATGAACTCATGTCGGGCTTGCCGCAAAAACAGCCCGATGAGGCCGGCGCGGTGTCTGCCGAGGACGTGCGCGCGCTTCGACACGCGATTTTGGACGATGCCATGGATTTGATTCTGGCGCACGAGCGGCTCATGGATAACATCTTGGCAAGCAGCATGTCGGGTATGTTGACCAACGTTATTTGCGACCGCATTGCCCGCTCCATCCGCGAGCGTGTGATGAACGTGCTTGCCGAGGATGCCCTGGCCCCCGTGTCACTCGAGACGACGTCTGAGTTTGTCGCCGGCGGTATTATTCGACTTTTCACGATATGGTGGGAATCGGGCCACGATCTTGAGCGTCGACCTGAGATAGCCGACGTGGTCGATGCGCTGTTTGAGCGGACCATGACACCGGTGAATCACTAAAGTGGCGGAGAGAGGGGGATTCGAACCCCCGGAACGCTCTCGCGCTCAACGGTTTTCAAGACCGCCGCATTCAACCGCTCTGCCATCTCTCCGTGAGTCGTAATGATAGCATCGTTTTGAATTTGCAACAGGGAAGGCGAACGATGACGATCACCGAAATCGACGAGAAGTTCATGCGCGAGGCACTGGCCGAGGCGCGCGCCGCCGCGGCGGTGGGCGAGGTGCCCATCGGAGCCGTAGTGGTGCGCGACGGTGAGATCGTCGCGCGGGCGCATAATCGTCGCGAACTCGACCAGGACCCTTCGGCTCATGCCGAGTTTGCGGCCGTGTGCGCCGCTGCCCAGGCGCTTGGCCGCTGGCGCCTTTCCGACTGTACGGTCTATGTGACGTTGGAACCCTGCTGCATGTGCGCAGGCCTTATGGTTAACGCGCGCGTGGGGCGCTGCGTGTATGGCGTAAGCGACGCCAAGGCGGGCGCGTTGGGATCCCTATACGATTTGAATGCCGACTCGCGCCTGAATCATCGGTTTAACGTGACGGCTGGGGTCCTGGCGGCTGAATGCCGCGAGCTGCTGAGTAGCTATTTTGGCGGTCTGCGCGGAGCGGGCGGCGCTGATTGCGGTTGTGGGGCCGATCTTGAAGCACACGCCGCTCACGCCGCAGCGCTTGCAGGTGCCGGTGAGGATGCTGGCACGGCGGTTGACTTTGGTCCTGCGTGCCGCCGACCCCGCCGTGTGCTGTTGGCGATCGACTCCTTTAAGGGCAGCGTTTCGAGCGCGCAGGCGGAGGCGGCGGTTGCCGAGGGCGTGCGCCGCGTTTGGCCCGATGCCGAGGTGCGCGCATTGCCGCTGGCAGATGGTGGCGAGGGAACGCTCGATGCCGTTGCCGCGTGCGGTGGCGAGCTCTCAACCTGCGAGGTCGCAGGCCCCTTGGGCGACCGCGTGTCTGCCCGGATGCTGGTGGACGGCGAGCACGAGTCGGCTGTAATTGAGATGGCCGAGGCGGCGGGTATTGGGTATTCACCCTGTACGGAGTCGGCGGCGTTGGCGGCTTCGACCTATGGCGTGGGTGAGCTTATGATCCATGCGGTTCGCGCAGGCGCAAAGACTATCTATATTGGCTTGGGTGGCAGTGCCACCAACGACGGTGGCGCCGGCATGCTGCAGGCGCTGGGCGCGCGTGTGGTCGATGATCAGGGCTGCGATGTCGCCCCCGGTCTTGCGGGCCTTGAACACGTGGCGAGCGTTGATTTGGCGCCAGCGCTTCGGGCGCTGAACGGCGCGCGTGTCGTGGTGCTTTCTGATGTCGAGAACCCACTCGTGGGGCGCCGCGGTGCGCTTGCGGTGTTCGGCGGACAGAAGGGTCTGCCGGCGGATGATGCCGAGGCGCTTCACGGGTACGACAGTTGGATGGTCGGCTACGGTCGCTTGCTCGACGCTGCGATTGCCGGAGCTCGAGCCCAGGGTTTGTTGCGCACGCCCGAGGGCACACGGACGTTTGGCTCGGTGCTCGGCGTGCCCGGCGCGGGCGCTGCCGGTGGCTTGGGCGCGGCGTTACTGGCGCTCGGTGCGGAGCTACGCTCGGGCGTGGAGACGGTGCTCGATCTGATTGGGTTTGACGAACGCATGCGTGATGTCGACCTGGTCATAACGGGTGAGGGCAATATGGATGAGCAGTCCGCCGCCGGTAAGGCGCCGGTGGGTGTGGCTCGCCGCGCCAAGCGATATGGCAAGCCGGTGATCGCTGTCGTGGGTGGTCGCGCCGTCAACCTGGATGCGGTGTGTGAGCAGGGTATTGACTTGGTTTTGCCGATTTGCCGCAAGCCCATGGACCTGGAGCAGGCACTCGATCCACAAGAAGCCACAACCAACCTCATCTGCGCCGGTGAAGCAGCCGCCCAATCCTACGACCTCGCCCGCCTCTAAGGCCTATCTCCCTATAAGTTGCGGTGGAATACGGAGTGTTTTTGCCTTTAAGGGGCCAATTCAGTCCGTATTCCACCGCAACATCAAGAATGGCCAACCGAGGCTGGCCGCCTTGTGCCTTGGGTCGGACCGTCTGCCATGAAATGTGGCAATCTACTACGTTAAACCGGCCATCCTCGACCATCCCGGAATTTGGGAAATTAAAACCGCAGGTAGAGAGCTTGCCGATTTTCGAAAAAGTCGGCTATGGTCGACCCCTGTGACCAAAACGTAGTAGATAGGCCCTTTTCGTGGCACAGCACCAGATCAGTCTATTTAGGACGGGGCTTCCTTGACTACTTTCGCCACCCTGATGCCCCACCAGTCAAAAAGTAGTCAAAAAAGCCCCGTCCCAAATTAGCTGTCTTGCCCCATCGGGCGGGAGCGGGTAAGATATACCGAGCGCCTAGCGCGTTCGATGGGTTCGGATGACGACATGTTCCGAATCTGGTCAGGTCCGGAAGGAAGCAGCCATAAGGAGCCTCTGTCGGGCATCCGAATCCATCGAGCGCACGGGCGCTTTTTTGGTGCCGCGATGCGGTCCCGGTGCCGGCGGCGAGGTGTTTGGTGTCTCGCTGGTCCTCGGCTTCGCCTGCGGGATCGCTCGACTACCAAACACCTCACCGCCGGCCGGGCCCCGTCGTCCAAAAATCACCCGTAAAGGCGCGTTTATCTAATTAAATCTATCCCTTAAGGAATGCTGCTCGTTGGCGTTGTTTGGAGCGCGGTGGCGATGTGCTTCAAGAGACAGTGGCATTACCATTTGTTTTTACAAGTAAAGAGGCCCGTTTCCCTAGGTTGGGGAAACGGGCCTCTTTTGTCTCTGGGTTTGTGGATTGGCGAAGATGGTATGCTCTGGCGGCTATTTTGAGTTCTTGAGGCGGCGTACACCCGTGGCGGTTATTCCGAGGCCTGCGGCGGCGATTCCTGCGAGTGCGATTGCGCTCGGCGCTGCGTCGCCCGTGTTCGCGAGCTTGCCGGCGGTCGTATCTGCTTGCTTGCCGCTGCTCGAGTTCGCCTGCTTGGTGGAGCTTGGCGGGGTATTTTTGCCGGTCGCGGGCGAGCTGGCGGGCTGTGTTGCCTCGGCCGGTTGCGCCGAGTTGGAGGGAGGCGTCGTCTCGGACGGTTTCGTTATCTCGGGCGAGGCGGCCTTGTCTGCCGCGGCTTTCGCCTCTTCGTATGCCTTGCAGGCGTCGTCATAGGCCGCTTGCGCCTTTTCCAAATCGCCGAGGAGCGCATTTCGCTTGGCAATGTCCTCGTCGATGTGGGTTTTAGCTTCCTCTGCCTCACTTTCGAAATACTGAACCTGTTTTTCCTGGCTTTCGAGCCGGCGTTGGTAGCGGTGAAGATCATCTTCACAAGATTCTTCTCGCCTTTCTGCCGACATGATCTCACTGCGCAACTGCTTTATTTGCTCCTTAATAGCTGTGCTGGGCGCCTCGTCGCCGAGCTCCTTGAGTACCTTATCTAATTCTGCCTGAAGGCCGCTTGTCCGGTTGTGGGCCTCATCGTATTTGGCTTGGGCTGCATCGACGTTCGCTTGCATGGCGGGCAGGGGTTCCCTCCGTTTGGCGGCTTCCGTCACCACCATGTCGTGGATCTCTTGAAAACTGGCAATGTCATCATCGATTTCCGCAATTTTCTCGGGACTTGCGGCGTTTTTTTGCGGCCTCGAGTTTTTTGAGCGCTTCCTGCATGGCTGCATACGCTTTTTCTTTTGCGGCGGCCGCGTCTTCCGTCTGCAAGGCAACTGCGCCGGTGGGGGAACTGGTTTCTGCCGCGATCGCCGTTACGGGGGCGATTCCCGCGACAAGTGCCGCGGAAAGGGCGATGCCCATGGTTGCTCGTCTTGCTCTTCTTGCGAGAATGTCGTTCATCTCGGCACCTCATTTCAAGGGTCGGCGACTAACTTGGTAGCACTAATGTAAGTATATCAGGCGGTTTGCCCGCCATTGATCGGGCGTGCGCGTGCCTCTCCGCTTCTTTGGAAACCGAATCCCATTAGAAATGGCGAGTTGTTTACTCGTCTTTTGGGCTCACCGTACTATCATGATTCGAATTGAGTGTGAATGATGATAGGGAGCGCCTTTTTATGATTGAGCTGCTTAGGCGTTTTGGTGGTAAGTTTCGCCGGTATATGGTGATCGGCCCTGCGTGTAAGCTGATCGAAGTGATCTTTGACCTGCTGACGCCGCTGGTGATTGCCCAGATGATCGATAAGGGTATTGGCGCACACGATGTGAACGCTGTCGTCCACTACGGCATGGTGCTTGGCGCTATGGCCGTGATCGGCATCTCGTTTACGCTCGTCTGCCAAAAGATGGCGGCGCTGACATCGCAGGGCATGGGCACCGACATTCGCGGCGCGCTCTACGAGCACATCAACAAGCTGAGCTATGCTGAGCTCGACCGCTTTGGCACGCCGTCGCTCATCACCCGCATCACCAACGACGTTAACCAGGTCCAGCTCGCTGTGGCGCTGGGCGTGCGCATGCTCATCCGCTGGCCCTTTCTAGCGGTGGGCTCCATGTGCGCGGCCCTTGCCATCGACCTTAAGCTCGGCATCATCTTTTTGATCTGCACGCCCGCCATTGGCCTGGTGTTCTGGGTTGTCATGGCGCGCTGCATTCCGTACTACAAGCAGCTGCAGGCAAAGCTCGACCGCATCGCGCTTATCTGCCGCGAGGGCCTTTCGGGCGCCCGCGTGGTTCGCGCCTTCGTGCGCGAAGATCACGAGCGCGAGCGCTTTGCGCAGGCCGCCGACGACCAGGCCAATACTGCCATCGCGGTGGGCAAGCTCTCGTCGATTCTCAACCCCGTCACGTTTTTGGTGATGAACCTGGGCGTGTGCGCCATCCTGTGGGTGGGCGGCATCCAGGTCAGCGTGGGCGAGCTTACGCAGGGCCAGGTCATGGCGTTTGTGAACTACATGACGCAGACCCTGACCTCCATCGTGTACGTCGCCAACCTGGTCGTGGTCTTTACCAAGGCGAGCGCGAGTGCTTCGCGTATCAACGAGGTGCTCAACTGCGAGCCGAGCATCACCGACGAGGGCAATCAGTCGGTTGCGCTGCCCAGGCCGGGCAATGTCGCTCCAGTTCCTGCGCTGAGCTTGAGCCATGCGAGCTTCTCCTTTGGCGCCGGCGCTGCCAACGCCGTCAACGATGTGACCCTGGAGCTCCCGCTGGGCAAGACGCTCGGCATTATTGGCGGTACGGGCAGTGGTAAGTCTGTCTCTTATACACATCTCCGAGCCCACGAGACTACGCTGCATCTCGT
>ENA-OXEK01000410-OXEK01000410.1-human-gut-metagenome-genome-assembly--contig:-NODE-410-length-12712-cov-9.118353_pt1 | contig 12712 bp, 6 predicted proteins | sample MGYA00249825_ERZ652244 | MGnify/ENA primary metagenome ERZ652244 (study PRJEB26925, sample SAMN05826968) | human gut metagenome | biome: ENVO:2100002; feature: ENVO:00000062; material: ENVO:00002003...
GGAAAACGCATCAAGAAACCGGCAAGTCTCAGGAACAATGTCAGCAGGAATCTTTCCTTTTTTGTACAAAAAATCCGGAAATTTGTACAAAAGTTCAAAGACATTTGTACAAATTTCCGGATATACGCTCCGAGAAAAAAACAAAAATTCCGTTATTTATTTTTCCGCTTGTCCTTGTATTCGGTAGGCGTCATACCAAAACGCTGCTTGAAGCATTTACTGAAATAACGCGGATCGTTGATACCTACCATGTACGAGATCTGAGTCATATTGAACTCTCCCGTCTCAATAAGCTGAGCAGCACGTTTTACACGTATTTCTTTAACAAATTCTATCGGAGCAAGTCCCGTCAGCGACTTCAATTTTTTGAAAAAGACTGAACGACTTACTGCCATCTCGTGCACCAGATCATCAATCACCAGATCTCCGTTGTCGATGTTACGCTCCATAAACTCTGTCAGCTGGTCGAGAAACCGCCGATCCTGCTGCGACATCATGTCTACTTCCTCTTCTTCATTGGTAACCTCAGGAGAATCAGGATCCATTAAGTGCTCACAATAGAACTGACGCAGTTTCTGACGACGGGCCAGCAGATTGTCCACACGAGCCTCAAGGTAAGTGGCACTAAAAGGCTTAGTAATATAACTGTCGGCACCTAATTTCAAGCTCTGGAGCTTGGTATCGATATCAGTCTTCGCCGTAAGCAGCACTATAGGTATATGACTGGTAGTCAAATCCTCTCGCAATTCACGGACCAGTGTAATACCATCTTTTTCGGGCATCATGATATCGCTGATGATTAATTGGATGCCATATTCCTGAAGACGGGCAATCGCCTCCTCGCCATTACCGGCGGTGACAACATTGTAATGGACATTGATCTCTTGACCGATGAAATGGAGCATTTCGGTGTTATCTTCCACCACGAGAACCGTCGGGCGGGATTCTTGGGTGACATATTTCCGCTCGCTGGCAGGGTTGGTCAGGACCTCTGCTTTCTCTTCCTCTAGTTTTAATGAGTTCGGTTGGTTCACCGGCAAACGTAATCTAAAGATGATAAGCCCGGCCGGAGATTCCTCCAACGTCAACGATCCCTCGTGCATCTCCGCTAAAGAACGGGCCAAGGGTAGTCCGAGCCCGGTCCCGGATTTATGGATAGAGGAGTCATCCCGGTAGAAAGGCTCGAAGATCTTTTCTTTTATCTCCTCCGAGATGGGCTTTCCATCGTTCATGATATCGATCGTGAATCGCTCGCCATCTTGCGCCTCGAACCGGACGATGATCTTGCTTCTTGCGTATTTAATAGCGTTCGATAGGAGGTTGCTGAGTATCTTCGTGCAAGCCTCCTTATCGATAAAGGCGTAGAAAGATTTCACGTTACACTCGATAATCATTTGCAATGCCTCCTGCTCCGCCGTGTCGTGGAAACGCTCAAAGGTCTCTTGCATCAATGCGATGATGTCCGTATGTATGAAGTTTAGTTTATATCCCTCGATTTCCGTCTTCCTGAAATCCAGTAGTTGATTCACCAGATCCAGTAGCCGGTTCGCGTTTTTATCCACAATTGTCAGATAATTCTTTGCGCTGGGAGATAGCTTGATGTCCCGTGTTACTTTCTCCAGAGGACTTTTAATTAAAGTCAGGGGCGTACGTATCTCATGAGCGATATTGATGAAGAAATCAATCTTAGCTTGATAAAGCTCCTTCTCCTTTTCATTCTCGAACTCCTGTATTTTCTGCTGTATATTGGCCTTATTATGCCGGGAAATGATAAAGATCAGCAACACTACGCATCCGATAGCGATAATCCCATATAGGATTAACGCCTTGGTAGAGAGCCACCATGGGGGAAGGATCGTAATCTGGAACATCGCCGGCTCATCATTCCAAATACCGGACAGGTTCGCCGCCTTCACCTTAAACGTATAATTACCGGGCGGTAGTTTCGTGAAATAAACCCGGTTCTCGCCCACCACATGATACCATTTGGAACTTAACCCTTCCATGCAATAGGCGTATTGGGTGAGGTTGGGGGCTTGGTAGCTTAATGATGTGTAGTCGATGTAGAATGTGGACTGATTATGTTCTAAGGTGATCCCTTTTTTAAAAGTGATGTCTTTTTGCCTCAATAGATTATGGTCGGGGTCCGAATAATTGATTTGTGTCATATAAATCTTCGGTTGGATAGAGAACTGTTGGATATTATCGGGGTGGAACCGGACCAAGCCTTTCAAGGTCCCGAAATATAATTTGCCGTCTTTAGCTTTTAAAGAAGAGTTATAGTTGAATTGATTGGACAGGAGCCCATGTTCTTTTTTGAACACCTTGATCTCTTGATTGACAGGGTTAAGTACGGCCAGGCCATTTGTGGTACTGATCCACATGTGGCCTTTAGGGTCTTCCTCGATCCGGTAAATGACGTTACTGGGTAGGCCGTCTTGAGTCGTGTATCTTGTCGTACTCTTTAAATTCCGGTCGTACATTTTCACTCCGTTTCCGGTAGCGAACCATAGATTGTTTTTAGTATCCTCATGGATGTGATTGATCGTCCGGTTGGCGTTCGTGTTTATGGAATCCAATTTAAATTCGCCGTGTTTTTGCCGGATTGGGTCGAAATAATATAATCCGATATTGAATGTTCCGGCCCATATAACCCCTTCGTGATCCTCGAAGATCGTTTGTATCCTGCAATTACCGGGGAATTGATCGAGAGGCTCGAAAATATCTTTCTCCGGATTATATTGATACATGCCGGATGCCGTAGCTATGAGCAAGTTATTTTTCCGGGTTTTATAGAGATATACGATGATATCGTTTTGGGAGGCGTAAGGATTCGGGGCGATCGTATAATGCTTGATGATTTTCTCCGTACGGATATCCATCACGTCTACCCCGTTAGCGTGTGTCCCGATCCATAGATAGTCTCCAATCACGGTAAGCCCGTGGATACAGCTTTGGGAAAGACCGTCTTTATCTTGGAAGTTCTTATAGGTTTGCGTACGGATGTCGAGTTTATTGAGACCAGCATCTTCGGTTCCTATCCATATATTATGGTTAGCGTCTTGGCAAATATCATGGATAATATCACCGTTAATTGTTTTTTGCCCGGGTATATTGTAGTCTTTCTTGAATTTGAGATAAGGGGGAAGGTAATTAATGCCCCCATTATCCGTACAGATCCATAAGCCACCTTCCCGGTCCTTGCAAAACTGTTTGATAGCGTTATTGGATAGTGAATATGGATCGCATTTGTCTTGTTCTATGTGAAAGGTCTTGTTTGAGGGGATTTGGTAGATATAGATACCGTTGTAGGTGGCGATCCATACCTCGTCGTTTGTCACTTGGAAAATATCCCGGGTATAGAGGGGGCTGTTCTTTTGCTGGGTAAGAACATTTCGGCAAACACCTGTTTGTATATTGACTTGTTTGACTCCGTTATCGCTTGTACCTATCAGTAATGTATTATCGGACGGGGATGCCCATAGAGTCGTCATATTATCTATATGTAGGGTGTCGCTACCGTTATGGATATTTAGAGGGATGAATTTGTTATCGGTCGGGTCTAAGAGGACGACATTGCCGTTTAGCGTGGTGCCCCAGATCTGATCTTGGGGGGTGATATAGAAAGAGGTGATCGGATCACTATCCTTATACAGGTAGTTTTGGTGTAGCTCGGATTGCTCATTATATTTAATAAGGGAAAAGCCGGATAACAGCATCCACAGATTCCCTTGGTGATCAAATTCCAGATAGGTACAGCCGATTCCTTTCGTGAACTTTATCAAGGAAAAAGTATCGGTTTGGTAATCGTATTTTTGTACTCCCATATTAGTACCCACCCAGAGTTCACCGGAAGGGCTTATCGCCAAGTCGGTAATCCAGCTACTTATTAAAGTTCCTCTCTGCTTGGTTTGATTTTTTATGATATGGAATTTGTTCCCGTCAAATCGATTGAGCCCGTCCCGTGTTCCAAACCACATAAAGCCATAATGATCTTGCACACAACATGTCACGTTATTATTGCTTAATCCATCTTCTACCTCATAGGATTTAAAGTAGTATGACCGGGCGTTGAGCTCTATTGCGGTTACTACAAATAATAGGACGTATAAATAATTCATCAAGTTTTTTTTCATAGATCTCCCTTGTATTTCATGCGCAATATAAAGCCTTTTCCTAGACTTTCCATAGCAGTATCGTATCATTGTTTTTCATTTTGTTTCAATGTCCAGACTTCAGTTTTTGGCTTTAAAAGCCGTTCCTTGCAAGACTGTTTGTTGAGACGATAGGTAATAATTTTGAGAGAAAAGTGCAATACTGTTTGATTCAAGGGGCTTTAATTTTGGCAAAAACAGTGTGAATCTTTAAAAGATAGAATATGAATCAAAAAGTAAAAGTAGGTATAATAGGCTTTGGTCGCATGGGTGGATTTTATTTGGAGGAGATGCGGAAGAGCGATCAATGGGAGGTACTTTACATCTGCGATACGGACCCAGAGGCACGAGATTTGGCAAGGAGAAAGTCGCCGACATCCCGAATCGTAGCGGATGAGCAAGTTGTATTCGAGGACCCGGAAGTACAAGTGGTCGGTTTATTTACATTGGCGGATTCCCGGTTGAGGCAAATTAAGAAGGCAATGGCATTTGGCAAGCATGTCATCTCAGAGAAACCGGTCGCAGATACGATCGAGCATGAATGGGAGGTCGTGAAATGCGTGGAAAACTCAAGTTTGTTCTCGACCGTTAATTTGTATTTGCGTAATTCTTGGTACCATAATACGATTAAAGAATTTATCCGGAGAGGAGAGATCGGAGATTTGGCGATCATTCGCATTTGCCATATGACTCCGGGGTTGGCTCCGGGTGAAGGTCATGAATATGAAGGTCCGTCTTTTCATGATTGCGGAATGCATTATGTGGACATTTCCCGGTGGTATGCCGGATGCGAGTATAAGACATGGCATGCGCAGGCGATCCGGATGTGGGATTATCCCGAACCTTGGTGGTTGCAATGTCACGGGACATTTGAGAACGGGGTGGTATTTGATATAACACAAGGGCATGTGTATGGACAATTATCGAAAGACCAAACGCATAACTCTTACATAGATGTAATAGGAACGAAAGGAATCGCCCGGATGAGTCATGATTTTAAGACTGCGGTTGTGGAGTTGAGAGGTGTTAATGAAACACACCGGATCGAGAAGCCCTATGGAGGGAAAAATATAAGTACGCTATGTGATTTGTTTGCGGATTCCGTACGGACCGGTGTTTTTAATTCCCGCCTACCACTGATGCGTGATTCCGCTATCGCTTCCGAGTATGCGTGGAAATTTTTGGATAACGCTAGACGAAATGAGATGCCTTCTATCGGGAATCTACAAACCTTGGAGGAAATCCGGGAGAGAAGACGGAATATGACGGAAGGGTATGGCTTGCTTCGCCATGTAAAATTGTCTCATTCTTGATACGATTTTCTCAATGACCGGGGGAAACAGGCTGGAACTTGTATTATGCGACAATCGGAAACGATTTTGATAAAATAGAAAAAGAGGAATTTTCGTATGCGTGATACATTTGCGGCAGCTTGTTCATAGAGCGAAAATAGAAACATTAATTTAATACTATGTAGCATGAAAAAAATGATTGTTCTTATCAGTCTTTTATGTGGAGCGTTTTTTATGAGCGCCCAACAAAGTAATCAACAACAAAGACCACCGGAAAGATGGAAACCTGAGAGTACTGAATGGTATTATCCGGTTCCTCCTAAGGTAAAGCCGGGTGTAGGAACTGGTGCTCCTTCCGATGCGATCATCCTGTTTGATGGAAAAGATCTTTCTATGTGGGAATCTGCGGGAAAAGATGGAGGTCCCGCTAAATGGACCGTAAAGGATGGGGCGATGATTGTGGCTTCCGGGACCGGATCGATCCGGACAAAAGATTATTTTGGAGATTGCCAGTTACATATCGAGTTCAAGACCCCTACACCGGGAAAGGATAATACATTACAGATGAAAGGTAATAGTGGCATTATGTTACAAAGCCGTTATGAGGTGCAGGTTTTGGATTGTGAGGATAATCCTACGTATGTGAATGGCTGGGTCGGCAGTATTTATAAGCAAAGCGCACCGTTGGTAAATGCTTTCACGAAGACAAATGAGTGGCAGGTTTATGATATTTATTGGAAAGCTCCCCGTTTCGGGACAAACGATGAATTGGAATCTCCCGCTATGATTACCGTGGTATTGAACGGTATCGTAGTACAGAATAATTATGTACTGAAAGGAACGACCCCATATACCGGTTTACCTAAATATGTAGCGCATGGCCGTCTGCCATTAAGCTTACAAGATCATGGAGTGGAAGTGGCTTTCCGTAATATATGGATTCGTAATTTATAAATTGTATAACCTTAAAATAATGATTTATGACTACACGTAGGAATTTTTTAAAGAACTCGACGATGTTGGCCGCCGGCTTAGGTATCTCACCTCTTTTGGCATCGGCAGCTCCTACCGTCTCTCATAAGGAAGAGACTATAAATGGGCGGGTGAATATCGCTGTAATAGGTGTCGGTATGGGATGCCGTGATTTGCAAGGGGCTTTGACTGATAATCCGTGGGTACATTGTGTGGGCATGTGCGACGTGAACAAAGTGAGACTTGATGAGCAGATCGCACGTTTCAAAAAAGACTTTCCGAACCAAACGACTTCGATCAAGGCATATAGTGACTTCCGGGAAGTCTTGGCAAATAAGGATATCGACGGGGTCATTATCGCAACACCGGATCATTGGCATCCTTACATCTTCGCTGAGGCTTTAAAAGCGGGCAAGGCGATTTATGTGGAAAAGCCGGTTGGTAATTCGATTCCGGAGTGCCATTCGATGATGGATTTCCAAAAGAAATATAAAGGGGTGGTAACAACTGGCTTATGGCAGACTAGTCAACGATATTTCTTGGCGGCTAATGAGATATTGAAATCCGGTGTGTTGGGGGATGTTTATAAAGTTCAGCTATGGCTTTGCCAATCGACGGACCCACGTCCGGCCGTAGCGGATTCTCCGGTTCCTTCTACATTAGATTACAATATGTGGTTGGGCCCGGCTCCCGAGCGTCCATTTAATAATTACCGTTTTCGTGGATGGCGTGGTTTTTGGGATTATGGAGGCGGTCAGCAAACCGACTGGGGAGTGCATTGGATAGACTCTGCGTTCGATGGATTGAAAGCGTTAGGATTGTGTGACCGTGAATATCCGGAGGCGGTATTCTCTACGGCTTATAAAGATCCTACCTCTTTTAATGAGACTCCCAGTTGCCAGACAACGATCTTTCAGTATAAGAATTTCCATATAGAATGGGCCCAACAAGTCGCTCATCTCTATAATCGGGATCAAGGGGTAGCTTGGGTCGGAAGTAAAGCTACCTTAGTATGTAATCGTGAAGGTTATGAATTGATTCCAGAGAAGAATCGGGAGGGTGAGTTACTAACCGACCGTGCCCAGCTTGTCGGGAAGTTCGAGGATGGTGGTATTGAGGCCCATGCGACGAATTGGTGTAAGTGTATATTAAATAAATCTATTGAGACGAACAGCCCGATCGAGAAAGGGGCTTTCGCGACGATCCTAGCCCATATGGCTAATATCTCATATTTGACGGGAACTCGTGTTGTGTATGATCCGCAAGCTCGTAAGTTTGTGGATAATCCGAAAGCGGACGCGTATTTGAAGCGGAGCTATAGAAGCCCGTGGCAATTCCCGAAAGTTTAATGCGATTGAATGCTTAAAAACAACGACCGGTGGATTTTAATACTCTATTATATATAACCATTACCATACGAATTGAATTACAGCACATTGAGATCTCCGGTCGTTTTTTGTAAAAACAATGTCAACTTTAAATGAATGAGTTATGGAAAATCAAAAAAAGGAAGTATGGCTTCGAAAGGCCCTGTTTTTGATCGTTAGTTTGGCGTTATTCTTTCCCATGATGGCGCAAACGATTACAGTAAAAGGAGTTGTAAAGGAATCTATGACAGGCGAACCGATCATTGGCGCCAATGTAGCGGTGAAAGGAACGACTAACGGTACGATTTCTGATATAAGCGGTATGTATCAGATCTCGAATGTATCATCAAATGCCGTATTGATCGTTTCTTATATTGGATATAAGACCGCGGAGATTCCGGTAAATGGCAAGAACACGATAAATGTGAGCTTGGAGGAAGAAAGTATCGGACTTCAAGAAGTGGTAGCCGTGGGATATGGCTCTCAGAAAAAGAAAGAATTGACCGGCTCTGTTGCAGGCTTGAAGGAGGGAGACTTGATTAAGGGCGTACAGTCTGACCCAATGGGTATGTTGCAAGGTAAAGTGGCAGGTTTGAATATATCCAAACCAAATGCCGGCGACCCGAATGGAGAGTATAAGTTCCAATTACGCGGAACTTCATCCTTAACCGGTAATACTTCTCCGTTGATCGTCATTGATGGTATTCCTCAAGGGGATTTATCCGCTATTCCACAAGATGATATTGAAAGTATCGATGTATTGAAGGATGGTTCAGCGGCGGCGATATATGGAACCCGTGGAACGAATGGCGTTATCTTGGTTACGACAAAACGAGGTTCTGCCGGGAAGATGAGCGTTACCTACAATGGATATATGTCTATCTCTTCCATAGCCAATCAATTGGAAGTCATGGATCGTGACCAGTTTTTGGCAAATGGGGGAAACGACCGGGGATATGATACGAATTGGATGGATGAGATTACCCGAACTCCGTTCTCCCATTCGCATAACTTGGCATTGACAGGAGGTACGACCGATTTTAATTACCGGGCTTCTGTATCTTATCGAAATAATCAAGGTATCGCTCTTAAGTCAGGGTTCAATGAGATGATCGCTCGTTTTTCCGCTAATCAGAATTTATTCGATAAAAAGATTCAAATAGCATACGACGCTACTTATCGTCGTTTTGACCGGGAAGGTGAGAATTCCAGCTATGATGATTATTCCGCTTTTAAGCATGCGTATTATTATAATCCTACGGCACCCGTATACGACGAGACGGGAACGATAGATGCCGGAGGGTATTATGCGCTGGATATTCAGGGATATTCAAATCCGGTGGCTTATATTATGCAGCGTGACCGTCGTACAAAAGGCGGACTTTTCCAAGGGTCTGCTCGTGTAACTTGGAACATTTTGGAAGGACTTCGTGCGCAAGCTTTTGGCTCATTGAAATACTCTGATATAAATAAGGGTACTTATACCTCACGAGAGGTATTTAACACTTCTAGTTTCGGGTCAGCATCTCGGAGTTTTAATACTCGTTTTAATAAAACACTGGAGACGACGATCGACTATGTAAAATCTTTTGGAGAACATCATTTGGTGGTATTAGGTGGGTATACCTATGAGCATAACTATCGGGAATCATTTGGTATGAATAACTCGAATTTTGATTCGGATGTATATTCTTACTATAATTTGGGTGCGGGTAGTAACTTGATTAATAACCCTAGCCAAAGCATGATGGATGGTTCGGTTTCTCAAGATAATTTGGTTTCGTTCTTCGGCCGTGTAAATTATAACTGGGGAAATCGTTACTTGTTATCAGCGTCTGTACGACGTGAGGGTTCTACTCGTTTAGGTGCGGATTATAAATGGGGAACTTTCCCTGCGGTAAGTGTCGGTTGGTCTATCGGTAATGAGGCTTTTATGGAAAGCGCTAGCTGGATTAACGATTTGAAATTGCGCTTGGGATATGGCGTGACAGGAAATATGCCTTCAGATAATTATTTGTCTTTGTCGATGATGGGAGTGGTAGGCCGTTTTTATGATCATACTTCTAAACAATGGATCAATGCTTATGGGCCGACACAGAACCAGAATCCGGATTTGAAATGGGAGCGGAAAGGCGAATGGAATCTAGGTGTTGATTTTGCAGCGTTGAATAACCGCTTGAACGTGACCGTTGATTTGTATACCCGTAAGGTTTCAGATTTGTTGTATAAATATAAGGTTCCGACTCCTCCTTATCAATATTCTTCTATGTTGGCGAATGTTGGCGACGCTACAAGTAAAGGTCTGGAATTCTCTGTTTCCGGAACCCCGGTGCAGAATAAGAACTTCTCATGGACTAGTTCTATTAACTTTTCATTTAACACGAATAAATTGGACAAATTAAGTAATGAGACTTTCCAGACTGACTGGATTGAGACCGGTTATTTGTCGGATGGTGATTTAGGAGGTATGAACTCGACTCCATTGATTCGTTTGGTCCCGGGTGGCAAGGTCGGTGATTTTTATTTGCCGGTATTCGAGGGATTTACGGAAGATGGTAAATGGAAATTCAAGGATGTCGATGGTAGTGGTGACTTTACATATAATGAGGATCGTGAGATCGTAGGTAATGCGCAACCTGATTTTATAGCAGGATGGACTAACGAGTTTAAATATCGTGACTTCGATTTATCGTTTACATTCCGTGCTGTCGTAGGCAATGATGTATATAATGTAAGCCGTATGGCATTGGAGAATCGGAATGTGGCTGGAAAGGAGAAGAATATGTTGGCTTCGGCAATGGATATCCCGTTGCAAGATGCGGCTCAAGCCTCTAGTTATTATTTGGAGGATGGTTCTTTTGTGAAGTTGGACAATATCACATTGGGTTATAATGTGCCGGTGAAGAAATTAGGTTTCATGCAAAACTTACGTTTGTACTTGACTGGTCAGAACTTGTTTACGATCACAGGCTATAAGGGTATCGACCCGGAGGTTGATATGGTAGGATTAGATAATATGGGTATTGAGAGGACTCGTTATTATCCGGCTAGCCGTTCTTTTATTCTTGGTTTGAATGTTACGTTTTAATGGATACTCTAAATATCGAAGGTTATGAAAAAATATAGTTTAATATATATAGTATCAATGATTTGTTTCTTGGTTATCGCTCCTTCTTGTACGGATATGGATGAAGATACGACGGGACAAATGGTATCAAATGACTTTTATGCGGATCCTTCTTTGATTCCGCAAGCGGTAGGTGCTGCCTATGCGGAATTGCAGGCTTATCAGAATCACTGGGGAGTATGGGGGTTGCAGACTGTTTCCTCGGATGAATGTGTTGTTCCGACTCGTGCGCCGGGTAATGACTGGTATGACGGAGGGGTATGGCAGGATTTCCATCGTCATCAATGGCAATACAATCTGGATGCATTGAATAATGTGTGGATTTCCGTATTTTCTGGAATAACGACATGTAACCGTGTGGTTTACGACTTGGATACATATAAAGAGGAGATGGATGTCGATATCTATAATAAATATCGTGCGGAGACTGTCATCTTGAGATGTTTCTATTATTCTATCTTACTGGATTTATTCGGGAATGTTCCTTATATCGATACATATGAGAGTGAAATCACGGCTTCTCCTCAGACAAGCCGTCCTGAGCTTTATCAGAAAGTCGTAGATTGTATCTTAGATAATATGGAATATTTGGATGACGCTCCGTCTGCCGAGAATTATGGAAGATGTACGAAATCGATGGCTTATACGATGTTGGCAAAACTATATTTGAACGCAAAGGTGTTCAAAGGGGCCTCTTCTTACGATAAGGACGATATGAATAAAGTGATAGAGTATTGCGATAAAGTGATTAACTCTGGATATTATGAGGTCGTATCTGATTTCTCCGCTCCATTTAAAGTGGCGAATGAGTCTTGTAAAGAAAATATTTTCGTGGTACCGATGCAAAATGGTATCAATTCAAATGGAGACTACGAGTTTCATTTCCATAAATTCTCCGGACATCCCAAGTCTCGCCAGATGTGGGGTATAAATGTGGGCGGTTGGAATGGAGGTTGCGCTACTCCGGACTTCCTTGCTTTATATAAAGATGACGATACCCGGAAAAAGGCGACTTTTATTTACGGTTTGATTTATGATAAGGTCACGGGAGAGCCTGTTGAGGATGGTGATAATCCGGGAAAACAATTGGAATTGACTATTGAGGTATCTTCTATTAATGCCGCTTATCGTTGGGAAGGTGCTCGTATTCAGAAGTATGAATATGAGTTGGGTATGACTGGTAATATGAACAATGATTTTGTTTTATATCGTTTAGCTGATATCTATTATATGAAGGCTGAAGCTATTTTGAGAGGTGGTAATGCCGCTACTTTATCAGCTTTGTGTGCGGAACCTGCATTCCAGTTAATACGTGAAAGGGCAAATCAGCCCGTGTATACTCCGGAAACATTAACGTTGGATGAGTTGATCAATGAACGTGGCCGTGAATTTGCTTGGGAAGGTTGGCGTCGTCAAGATTTGGTTCGTTGGGATAAGTTCGCTAAAGGTAGCTGGACATTTAAGGAAGCCTTGAATAATAATTCGCGTGATTTATTCCCGATACCATACGATCAGATTACGAAAAACCAATCTTGGAAACAGAATCCGGGATATTAATAGTTGTGTTTTTATGCATATGGATAGACGACAATTCGTGAAAAACCTAGGACTGGGCACAGCCTCTTTAAGCATGGGAAGCTTGGTAACGGCTTCCTCATGTGCCCCGTCCGGGGATTCCTCCCTTAAACAAAACGTCAAGGAAGGAGAGGATGGACAGTTTTTATTTATCGGTGACGATATCGCCATTGCCCAGACAGAGTATGGGAACTGTCTCTTATACACATCTCCGAGCCCACGAGA
>ENA-OXEK01000426-OXEK01000426.1-human-gut-metagenome-genome-assembly--contig:-NODE-426-length-12353-cov-7.850463_pt1 | contig 12353 bp, 8 predicted proteins | sample MGYA00249825_ERZ652244 | MGnify/ENA primary metagenome ERZ652244 (study PRJEB26925, sample SAMN05826968) | human gut metagenome | biome: ENVO:2100002; feature: ENVO:00000062; material: ENVO:00002003...
CGAGATGCAGCGTAGTCTCGTGGGCTCGGAGATGTGTATAAGAGACAGCTACAGACGAAACTCAAGCTTATCAAGATTGAAGAAGCTGGTGAAAAGGCGCTTGTTTATGCCAACTTTGCCGAACCCGATATTCACCAAAATCTCTTGACTGATATGATTTTATATTCGAAGAAGTTTACAGCAGACATGAATGTTATGTTGCTGCATGAGCTTGGCTTGCCGGAGACTGAGCTTAGTTTTGTTGAAGATCAGCGTAAGTTTTTTGGCGCAAAGCCCCGGATTGCGCGATTTAAGCAACGTTACCAGCATGGCAAAAATCCCGAGCAAGTGGAATTAGCCGCAATTGCTAAGACGTCTGATCTGCAGCTTTCAAACATTTTGATTGAAGTTATCAAGAATCCGGCATTGTTGGACGGATTCGACAAATATCAATTGTTGCCAACTTTCTGGAGTTTTGTCGATCGGGCGTATGGTTACCACGGCAAACATGAATTACAAGATCTATTGGCGACAATGATGATTAACTTTGCCTATTATCAGATGGAGCTCGACTTGCCAACAAGTCTTCAAAGCTATGAGGTCAGTTATATCAATAATGTCGTATCCTTTATGCTTAATTGGCGTAATCGAAGGGATACTCGAGCGGTTTACAAAAAAATAGCCACAGACGTTTGGCAGCAACTTGATGGCTATCAATTGTTCAAGAGCTTGAAGATCTCTGAACGCTTAAAGACGGATACCTTTATTCAGTTTGATCAACAAGTTGTGCAGTGGCTGGTTGAGCAGCTTCTGCAAGGCCATCTTGGTGAAGTGATTGACCAAATGAGCTTGCCTGAGATTGCTGGAAAACGGTGCAGGATGTATTTTGCCGAAGAGAATCAACTTGCTTATAGTATGGTCGTTCAGGCCCATCGCATTTTGACGAAACGCGAACTTCACGATACTGGCAAGTTAGATGATCTTATTCATGCTTATATCACTGACGGTTATTTGATTGACACCGCGTATCGCAAATATACGAATGCTTCGGACCAATTGCCTACGTCGCAAGTTGAAGTGTTTGAGAAATTGTCACAGAAGGTCGAAGCTGCGTATAACAATGACCATCTTGCTCCAACGATTCATGATTGGTGCCAAGATTATGTGCCAAATGCAGTTGAGCCAAGAACCCTTGAGCGGAACTTCTATTCTTCTGTCGTAGCGCCTAATAAAGATCGGGTTGTGGTAATCATCTCAGACGCCTTTCGATTTGAAGCAGCTAAAGAACTTCAAGAACGCCTGGATGCACGCGATGTCTTCGCAACAGACATGCATTATGTGATCACAGGGTTGCCCTCTGTCACTTACTTTGGCATGCCATCACTGTTGCCTAACCAGAAACTGACATATCAAGGCGACAAGGAATTATTGGTGGACGGTAAGAAAGCTGTCAACCTAGAACAACGCTTAGAGATTCTCCAATCTTTAGAGCCTCAAAGTCGGGCCATGCATTTGAAGGATTTTATCTCAATGAGCTTGGCAGATCAGAAAAAATATATTGTTAACCAAAAAGTGATTTATTTTTATCACGATACTGTTGATGCAACTGGTGATAAGCCCGCATCTGAAACGAACGTTTTTCGTGCAGTTGATGATGCGATTGAAGAACTTACGCGCGCAATTGACCGGTTACGTAATATTTCCATTCGAAATATTTATGTAACGGCTGATCACGGGTTTATTTATCGGCGGCATTTGCTTGATTCAACGGATAAGATCAGTTTGCCAGCTGAGGTGGATTTCGAGCAGAAGAACCTGCGTTATGCTATTGGTTCACAGGATTTTGACGAAATCGGTGTTGGTCGTGTCAAGTTAGGGGACATCTTGAACAATGACGATGAGCGAATGGTTTTCTATCCAAGCAACGCGAATGTCTTTTCGGTCCCTGGAGCTGGTCAAAATTATGTCCACGGTGGTTGTTCTCCGCAAGAAATGATTGTTCCAGTGCTGCATGTTTTGACCGAAAGTAGAAAATCGCAGGCAACCTATGTCACGTTATCGGTTACGGATTCCACTCGCCGTATTACGAGTCATGAGGTTATCGTTAACATGCTGCAAAATGATCCTGTTGATGAGACACATCGGCCAGCTACTTATGCTCTGTACTTTGTAGATGGGAGTGGGCGGCGCATTTCCGGTGAACAAGTTGTCCAAGCAGATAGTACGTCCGTCAATGTCAATGATCGGCTGATTCGTAAACATATCCCGCTTATTGATCAAGACTTTGATCGTGCTGGTCACTATCAGCTAATCATTCAAAACGTTGAGGCGAATACAACAACTTCAATCGACTATCAAATGGATCTCACTGTAGGGGGAGGTTTTGACTTTGACATCTGATGACACGCAAGCTGATTCTATGAAGAATGATGAAGTGTTGGTCAAATTGGAACAAAACTTTCCCGGACGATTCGTACGAAAGGACTTGACTCAGAGAATTAAGGAAGGGGCTAATGTACCAACCTACGTTCTCGAGTTTTTGCTTGGTCAATTCGCTAATAGTTCAGATGAGGAGACGATCGAGCGCGGCGTTGAAAATGTTAAGAAGACCTTAGCGCATAATTATGTTCGCCCAGATGAAGCCGAGAAGGTTAAGTCAAAGATTCGAGAAGATGGCGCATACACAGTCATTGATAAACTCACTGTCCGTTTGAATGAAGGTGAGGATCGATATGAGGCTAGTTTCAGCAATCTGGGATTAACCGGTGTGCCTGTTGATGAACGCTATGTACAAGATTACGAACGTCTGTTAATCGGCGGTATATGGTCAATTGTGCGCGTTAGCTATGATCATGAAAGTCTCGATCATTTTTCAATTCAGAAATTGAACCCAATTCAAGTACCGTTTGTGGATATGAAAGAAGTTTATGCGGGACGGAAAGCTTTTACCACTGATGAATGGTTGGACGTTTTGTTGCGAACAACTGGTATGGAGCCGACTCAGTTTACAGAACGCGAAAAATGGCTGTTATTGTCACGCTTAATCCCGTTTGTGGAAAATAATTATAACTTTGTTGAACTGGGACCTCGTGGAACTGGTAAGTCACACGTTTACAAAGAACTCTCTCCGGATTCCATTCTTGTATCAGGCGGACAAACGACAGTTGCAAATCTGTTTTACAATATGTCGCGGCGGGAAGTTGGCTTGGTCGGTATGTGGGATGTCGTTGCATTCGATGAAGTGGCAGGAATTCACTTCAAAGATAAAGATGGCGTCCAGATCATGAAAGACTATATGGCTTCTGGATCATTTGCTAGAGGCAGAAACGAAATTCAAGCTTCGGCAGGTATGGTTTTTGTGGGGAATATCAATCAAAGTGTTGATGTTTTACTGCGGACATCAAATCTTTTTGAACCATTTCCAGAGATGATGGGTAACGATACTGCTTTTCTTGATCGAATCCATAATTACCTACCTGGTTGGGAAATTCCAAAGTATCGTCCGGAGTTCTTCACAAAAGGCTTTGGTTTCATCACCGATTACTTTGCAGAGGTTATGCGTGAGTTACGGAAGATTTCATATGCTGACGCCATTGATGAATACTTTTCATTTGGAAAACAGTTGAACCAGCGTGATGTTATCGCTGTTAGAAAGACGGTTTCGGGACTAGTGAAGCTTTTATTTCCTGATGGCGTCTTTACAAAAGATGATGTCGCCAAAATTCTTGAATTTGCGATGGAGATGCGAAGACGCGTTAAAGAGCAGCTGAAACGAGTTGGCGGCATGGAATTCTACGATGTTAACTTTTCATATATTGATAAAGTATCGTTTGAGGAGAAGTATGTTTCCGTTCCTGAGTCAGGCTCAAGTTCACTTATTCCGGAAGGGCAAGAGAATCCGGGGCATGTTTATACAGTGGCCTACGATGATAGCAAGCGATTAAGCTTAATTAAATTAGAAACGCAGGCAGTACCGGGACTTGGAAGGCTAAATCGCTCAGGTGTTGGCTCTAGTACAAAAGCAAAAGAAGCTATGAATACCGCCTTTAATTATCTTGAAGCCAATTACAAATCAATTGACCAAAGAATTAATGCCGATGCACGGGATTTCTTCGTCAGTGCGACGAATCTAAACAATTCAGCACCTTCTAGTCACATTTCACTAGCAACACTGATTGCACTTGTTTCCATCGCTTTAGGAAAACCAACACTTGATAGGCTTGTCATTCTAGGGGATTTCACGATCGGTGGAACAATTTCGCGAATCGATGACTTGGCAGACACCCTGCAAGTAGCTTTAGATAGTGGTGCTAAGCGAGTTTTGTTGCCAGCTGCTGCAGCTAGTGACATCAGCAGTGTGCCGACTGATCTCATGAGTTCATTTAATTTAATCTTTTACAATTCTGTGAAGGATGCAGCGTTTAAAGCTCTGGGGGTTGGCTGAATCTAGTGAAATTTATTTGGGGCAGATGGTCTTTTAATGAACAGCTTTGATACAGAGAATGGTTTGACTTTATTTATTGAGGATGAATTAAGCCGAGATTAACCGTCAACTATTCCGGAAGGGTTGTCAATGTCTCTAGTTGGCGCAATCAAACACTTTGGGGTGACAATTCATGAAGGGTAATGCAGATCTAATCGTCAGCGAAACAATCGCAAACAACAAAACCATTAACATACCGGTTTACCAACGGCGCTACAGTTGGCGGCGGGAACAGCTTGAGCGGCTTATTAGTGACTTGAAAACCGCTTATTCAAATGGGCAACAAAGATATTTTCTGGGTAGCTTGATATTAGATGCAACGAGTGGCATTAGCACCGTGGCGGTCATTGACGGACAACAGCGACTGACGACGATTTCTTTGTTTTTAATTGCTGTGCGAGATTTTCTGGGTAAGGACGATCCTAACTATGAACGAATTAACGAAGAATTTCTGATTAACAAGTATGACTATGATTCAGTTGCCAAAAATCGGCTTCATCCGGTGCCAGGAGACGAGGAGCAATATGTTGACGTTTTGCAGAACGGAATGAATGCTGCCGACACGATTTTTAAAACGACCTATGCCTACTTTTGGAATGTTTTGCAGCAAGCTGATTTAAGCGCACATGAATGGCTTGATTTGCTTGAGCGGCGACTTCAAGTGATGGACATTGTTGTCGATCAGGATGATGATGCTCAGCTGATATTTGAAAGCCTAAATTCTACGGGTATGAATTTGACGGAATCCGATAAAATCCGAAATTTTTTATTGATGGGGTTAAAAGGTGATCAGCAAGCTGCGGCCTTTCAGATTTGGCAACAAAATGAACATTTGGTAGGTAGTGATGGGCTGTCTAAATTTTACCGGCACTATTTAACTTCTTTAGCGCGTAGTTCCAAACCGGTTAAAGAAGACGAAATCTATAGTGACTACCGCCGTTATGTTGGTTTGACGCAGGGCTTTGATCGGATTGCGCAGTTGAAACAGGAGCGTGCTGCTGCTCGACTCTTTGCCGAGATTACATCGCCAGAAACAGCGGAGATAGCTGATGCTCGGGTAAGAGGGTTTCTGATTCGTTTGGGACATTTGAATAATGACATTTTGGCGCCGTATTTGTTGCAAGTTTTTGCTAAAGCGCGCGATGGGGAATTGTCTACAGATGATTTAGTTGCGGTGTTAAAGGTGTTGTTGGCTTATTTGGCGCGGCGGCTTTTCATCGGGATCCCGACAACGGGGTTGAATCAACTTTTTGCAGCTTTAAATCGGCAGGTTGAACATATGATGGCCAAATCACAAATAGGCTATGTCGATGCATTGAAGGTGATGCTGACACAAGGGGTTAAAGATAATAAGCGTTTCCCAACTGATCAGGCATTGAGAGAAGCATTGGCGGAAAAGGATTATTACCACATGAGTTCGGCGTCACTTTGGTTCATTTTGGACGAATTGAACAATGCTGACGGTGAAAAGCAGCATCTGTTTGAGGCTGCGGCAGATGGCCAATATTCGATCGAGCACATCATGCCACAGGTGCTGAATACCAGTTGGCATAATGCTTTGGGACCGGATTGGCGACTGACGCACAATATCTGGCTAAATCGGTTGGCAAATCTTACGCTGACGGGATTCAATGGGCAAATGAGCAACAGGACATTTATCGATAAACGCGATATGGCTGACGGCTACCGCAAGTCTGGGATTAAGCTTAATCAGTGGGTCGCACAGTTTGATCATTGGGATGAAGCAACGTTACAAAAGCGCCAGGCGGACTTGCTGGCGCGGGCGCTTAAGGTTTGGCCGCGGCCGGAAGTTGATGTGGAAGTGACGAGCGATGATCCGAGTACGTGGGATTCGTTGGATGCGATCTTTGCAGCCAATCCCACCGGAACAAAGCCGGTCGCCTTTAGCTTTGGTGATTATCAAGTTGTGGCAGTCAAAAGTTGGACGGATCTTTACAATCAATTAATTGATCTCTTGTGGGACGCGGACCCATCGAACTTTTTTGTCTTGGCGAATAGTGATGATAGCTTAGTTAAGCATATGAATGAAGTGGAGGCTGACCAGAAGTATCGGCAGTTGGGAGACGCTGATGTGGCCGTTTATGCAGGCGGGGATAGTGCCTGGAGTCGGGTTCAGCACATTAAACGGATTTTGGTAGGCAATCATTACGATTTATCTGATGTTAATGTGAAAATTAGAACTGTTAATCATGACTAAAATAAAGATGTTTGCCTAACCCAATTTCAGGTAAAATTGAAGCACCTTAAAATGCAACGCTACGCCAATAACCTGAAAGGAGCTTTCAATGTCCGCAATCGACACCATCAATCGCGTGATCAACATGGTTTCGCTTGTCATCCTGCTTTTTTACATTGTCAAAGTCTATCGCCAAGTCCGTTCATTAGACTTTCTGGACTATTTTGTCATGTATCTGAAGCATCGGCAGACAATTTATGCCGAAATGCAGCGGAATCCCCAACTGCGGCAGAAACAGTTGTTATCATTGTTTGTCAGCTTGATGATTCTTACTTTTTGGGTGATTGGCAGTTTTGAGAAGTTGTTGACGGCTTGGAATCTAGGCAATTTTATTAATGCGTTGATGACGCTGTGGTTGTTTGCCTTTTTCATCTACCAGACTTGGCAGACAAAATATTTGAACGAACAGAATCGCTATTTAAGCCTTGGCAATCGATATCAGCGTAAGCATTTTGATGATGTGATGGTGATTTTTCACCGGAAACTGGTGGCGTGGGTGCCGGTGAATGATGAGGATGAGCGGGAATTAGCGCGGTTTCGAAGGTTGTACGCGCGGGTCGAGGAGCAGGCGCGGCGGGATCGGACGGCGGCGATGTTGAGCGCTGACGTGTACGCGTTGTTTGACGATCAGTTGTTGCTTCGTGATGATGGTGAGCCGCTGACTAATCATGAGAAGCGGCTGTTGAGTTATTATGTGGGTTATTGGGATGCCGGGCCTTACAATGACTATAGTTTGAGCATGATTGAGGATATGGATGAGCGCGAGCGGCGTATAACGTCTAAGGTGCTTAATGTTGTCATGACCGTCACGGCGGCGGGGTTGGTGCTTTTGGCAATTCGGCAAATAGTGGGATGAGACCTCAGATGTGTGCAGTCATTTGCATGGGTAAAATAGTTTAGTTGTCTGGGTTCAGAGACTGGACCGTTCAAAGTTTTGAAATTAGCGAATAATTGTTGTAGTTGGGGTAGAACTGTCTGCTGGTGCAAGTGTGCCGAGTGGATGGTCCTTTTTTGATGGAGCCATATAAAATCTGAAACTTTTTGGGACGAGTTAATAGCGATTTGGCGAGCATAAGCTGAAAACACGAGATTTAATAGTAGCGTTGCCTGTTAACTAGTTGTCATAAATGATGCGCGAATATTCCCAAACTGGAATTTTATAAAAAGTAAATGAAGCCGTTGACTTTTAATCTCATAATTTTATAATCAAACCATTACATTATGGCCGAGTTAGGTCCTTAACCATCGAAATCGGCTAAAATGTCTGCAATTATTAAAAAAGTATGTGAGGTGCCCAGTATGGAAGAAAACAAACGTGATCAAACATGGTTCGGCTTAGCAATGATTTTATGTGGTGCCTTGGTGTCTATTCCTAGCTTGATTTTAGGCGGGAGTTTGGTTTCCGGGATGTCGCTTCCAGTTGCAATTTTGACGGGATTGGCGGGATACGGCTTTATTGTCTTGATGATGATTTCTCAAGGGATGCAGAGTGTGGATCAAGGAAAGCCAGCGGTGGTGGTTGCCCAGCAGGTATTTGGTAAGGTTGGGTCGTCGAAGGTGATTTCGATTATTATCGCGATTGCGGCATTGGGTTGGTTTGGGATTCAGGCGAACGTTGGCGGTTTGGCTGTGGCGAATTTGCTGAAGTATGTGGGCCTGCCGATTCCGGCGTGGTTGGCTTCATTGCTGACGGGGTTGCTGATGGTGGTGACTGCGATGTATGGCGTGAAGTTGATCCGGCTATTGGCGTATGTTGCTGTCCCGTATCTGGTGATTGTCATTTTATATGGTTTGTGGTTCGCATTTGCCAAGCAGGACGCGGCGGCAACAATTGCGGCTTATCATCCTAGTGGTAGCTTGTCGTTTGTGAATGGCTTTTCATCTACAGTGGGGTCGTTTGCGATGGCCGGCGTCATTGTCGGTGATTATGCGCAGTTTTCCAAGAAGCGCAGTGATGTGGTTAAAGCCGCTATTTTTGGCGTGATTCCTGCTGGTGTCCTGATGATTGCGGTTGGGGCGATTTTGACGATTGCGTTTAAGTCGACGGATATTAGTAGTTTATTTATGAAAATCGGTTCGCCGGTTGTTGGTGGTCTGGCGCTTATTCTTGGTACATGGAAAGTAAACGTTGTGAATGCCTATTCTGGCGGGATTGCAGTGGCAAACATTTTCAATATTCCGTAGAAGTATCGCAAGCTGACACTATTCTTGGTGGGCGTTGGCGGCACGATTTTGTCGATTCTGGGAATTTTAAATTATTTTGAACCGGTCATGACGATATTTTCAGCGATGATTCCACCAGTTGCCGGAGCGATGGCAGCGTCTTATTGGGTGATTCATCGTGGCGAGTTGCATAGCTGGCAGCCGGTTGCCGGAGTGAACTGGCTCGGCTTGACCGCGTGGGCGTTAGGCGCAGTGGTTGGCGTGCTGCCGGTGCTGTGGACGGCGATTCCAAACATTCCGGTACTCGGGATTATTCTTGCGTTTGTCCTGTATTATGCAGGTGCAAAGATTCATCCAGAATGGGACAAGGCATCAGAGTTGAATTAGCGGGTAAACAGTGACCAAGGTGATCCCAAAAGAATCCACTTTCGGCTGTTTCGCCCAGTGTTGGTGTGCGACTCGTATGACTTAAAGGACTGAAGATAAGTTTAAAAGGAGAACAATATGCGACTTTTAGATCAGGAATCCATTGAAAATATAGCGACCGGCGCGGCTTTTTTCGGTGCTGGCGGTGGGGGAAATCCGTTCTTGGGTAAATTGATGGCCCTTGATGCGATTAAAAAGCACGGACCAGTGAAGTTGCTTGATGTTTCAGAAATTAACGATGACGATTATTTTTGCCCAGCAGCGATTATGGGTGCGCCCGCGGTCATGATGGAGAAGATTCCTAAGGGTGATGAGTTTGAGCGGGTTTTTAAAATGTTGAGTCAGTATACCGGTCATGAGTTTGTAGGAACTTTTCCCATGGAGGCCGGCGGGGTGAATTCGATGGTACCGATTGCGCTGGCCGCATCGCTAGGAATTCCACTAGTGGATTGCGACGGGATGGGCCGTGCGTTTCCGGAGTTGCAGATGGTGACGTTTTACTTAGGCGGCGTGGCAGCAACGCCGATGGTCATTACGGATGAAAAAGGTAATGCCGGCGTGATTAAAACGATCAGTGCTAAGTGGGCTGAGCGATTGGCCCGTGTACAAACTGTGGAAATGGGTGGTAGCGCAACAGTAGCGTTGTATCCTTCGAACGGCAAGCAGATTAAGCAAAATGGTATTCGCGGCATTGTCACCTTGTGCGAACAGGTAGGCTTGCGAATTCGTGATGCCCACCTGAATCCTGCGAAAGCCTTGGCGGAAATTCTTGAAGTGACGAATGGCCATCTGATTTTTGAAGGTAAGGTCATTGATGTGGTTCGCCGGACTGAACGTGGTTTTAACGTTGGTGATATCAAAATTGATGGCTTCAATGACTTTCAGGATCAACATCTCAGCGTTTTAATTCAAAATGAAAACTTGCTGGCGTTGCGTAATGATCAGCCGATTGTGATGACACCGGATCTGATTGAAATTGTGGATGCCGATACGCTTTTGCCGGTGACGACTGAAGTGATTAAGTATGGCAAGCGGGTCAAAGTCTTAGCCACTCCTGCCGATGCGCGTTGGCGGACCAAAGCTGGTATTCAAACAGCCGGGCCGCGTTATTTTGGCTTCGATTATGACTATCAGCCAGTAGAAGACTTGGTGGCAAAGGCGGACTGAGGTTTTATTGAGCGGCGGATTAGTACCTTCTTCCGCACTGACTTGAACACTCACAAATAGGGGGATTTCCATGTATCGATTAGGAATTGACGTTGGCGGCACCAATACCGATGCCATCATTTTGGATGATCAGCAGCATGTCATCAATTCAGTTAAACGGCACACAACTAAGGATATTCAAACCGGCATTACGAATGCGATCCAAGCGGTTTTGGCGGATCAGCAACTAGACTTGGATCAAATTAATAAAGCCATGTTGGGGACGACTCAAATCACCAACGCCATCGTGGAACGCAAACACATTGCGCGCGTTGGGGTGTTGCGGTTGGCGTATCCCGCAACGGAAGCCATTCCACCGTACACTGCATGGCCGGAAGATTTGGTCGCCAAGTTGTCCGGAAAATATGCCATTGTCAAGGGTGGCTATGAATATGATGGGCAGGTATTAAACGCACTTGACCCTGACGAAATCAATGCCGTATTGGCAAAATGGCGCGGTGAGGTTGACGCTATTGCAATTATCGGTGTCTTTGCGGCGTTGCGGGTTGACCAGGAACAACAAGCGGCGGATTTGGTGCATGCGGCTTATGGTGATACTTTTCCGGTTACCATGTCGCATGAAGTCGGTTCTCTCGGTTTAATCGAACGCGAAAATGCCGCGATTTTAAATGCCGGTTTGTTTCGCGTAATTGAAAATACCGTTGATGGCTTCGAGCGCGCATTGGCTGAATCGGGCATTAAACATGCATCACTGTACTTGACCCAAAATGACGGAACCTTGATGACAGCAAGCTATGCGCGGCATTTTCCAATTCTAACCATTGGCTCGGGTCCAACCAACAGTATTCGCGGTGCTGCCTATCTCTCGCATCTTAAAAACGCGATCGTGGTAGATATCGGCGGAACAACAACGGATCTCGGGGTGTTGCAAGCCGGCTTTCCGCGTGAGTCTTCGATTGCCGTGACCGTGGGCGGTGTGGCGACGAATTTCCGGATGCCTGACATCATGTCGATAGGGCTAGGTGGCGGTTCGATTGTCCGGCAGCAGCGCGATGGTAGCGTCACAGTCGGTCCGGATTCAGTCGGCTATCAGATTACCGAAAAAGCGCTGACTTTCGGCGGTAATATCGTGACCGCGACTGATGTGGCTGTGCGGCTCGGTCTGTCCGATGTCGGCAATCCCGAACTGGTCAAACAAATTCCGCTAAAATTTGCCCAGGCCGCGATGACCACCATCGGCCAGATGATCGCGGTTGCCATTGACAAAATGAAAACCAGCCCCGAGCCAGCGACTGTTGTGCTAGTCGGCGGCGGCGCGATCATTGCCCCACATCATCTGGAAGGCGTTGGCAAACTGGTACGTGATCCCCTCGGCGGCGTGGCCAATGCGATCGGTGCCTCCATTAGTCAAGTTTCCGGTGAATATGGCCGCATCTATCCTTACAACCAAATTCCGCGTGATCAGGCAATGGCAGACGCCAAGAAAAAAGCGATTGAAGCGGCGATTGAATCCGGTGCTGATGAAAATACAATTGAAGTTGTCGAAGTTGATGAGGTCCCGTTGGCATATCACCCGGAGAATGCCAATCGGGTGAAGATTAAGGTTGTGGGTAATTTGGCTAAATGATGACTGATTGAATACCTATCCTTAAAGATGTTCCCCCATTGTGCGCGTGATCGTTGCGCCGGTGGGAGAACTTTTTTAATTAGCCTAAACTAAAACGTCCTTTACACAACCAATACCCAACCTTTTCAAAACCACCACAACCCCTTTACATCCTTTAGGTAGTGAATGGTGAAAAACTCTAAAAGTGTTTTCATAATAGGCTTTACCAATAGTTAAGCGTATAATAAGTGCAAGCCTCATTTGCCCGAAAT
>ENA-OXEK01000431-OXEK01000431.1-human-gut-metagenome-genome-assembly--contig:-NODE-431-length-12118-cov-9.971069_pt1 | contig 12118 bp, 14 predicted proteins | sample MGYA00249825_ERZ652244 | MGnify/ENA primary metagenome ERZ652244 (study PRJEB26925, sample SAMN05826968) | human gut metagenome | biome: ENVO:2100002; feature: ENVO:00000062; material: ENVO:00002003...
GGCGTAGATGTCTTAGAGCCGACAGCGCGCAGCGCCTACTACCTTGCAAAACAGCACAGCAACCAAAAATGGCCCCGCCCGGGGCCATTTTCGTTCGCGCGCATTGCTGACACGAGCCCTTGCTCTTATACCTCGCGCAGCCAGTCAAACGCAACACGCGGCGTGCCGTCTGACACATACACGACGCCGGCACGCTCAAACCCTGCCTTAATACTCGCGCCCTGCATGGGCAGGTTGTCCTGGTGCGTATCGATGCGCAAGTGATCGGCACGTTCTTTGGCAAAGGCAAACATCGCAGCCGCGATACCGTGCACGGTGCCGTCGGATGCCACACGGTGCAGCACGGCGTACGGAGTGTCGCTGCGCCATTGCCCGTCCTCAATGACGTCATAGCACTCGTCCGGCCCCGGCAAAAAGGCAAATGTCGCCACCACGCGGCCATCGACTTCGCACACATAGCTGCCACCGGCGGCGATATCGGCAGCCAGCCGCTCGGCAGAAGGCGTGCCCTCGGGCCACTGCGTGGCGTTGCCATGCGCGCGCATAAAGGCGCGGGCCGCGTCATAGATAGCCATGACAGCGGGAATGTCGGTATCGAGGGTTTTTCTGATCATCACGCGGCGACCTCACGTTTATTGGTATCACTTTGATTGAGCAATGATACCAGCGTTTGGAGAGGGGCGCGAAGCAGATGGGGAGCAAAAAGCGAGCCGCGTGGTCAAAAGCCAAAAGTGAGTTTTTGGGCGCTGCCACAGGCGGCGATTTGAGTGACCTGTTTGCGCGCGAGGACGAGCGCCGCGACGCCCTGGACGCCGAGCGCGATGAAGTCTGGCGCTACAAGTCGTGCGAGCGCAAAAACCGTTACGACACGCGCACCGAGGCCGAAGCAGTTATGGCCGACTGCGAAAACCGCGGGCGGCGTGGTTTGGCCTGCTACAAATGCGAATACTGCGGCGGCTGGCATCTGACGTCGCACCCTTGGAAATAGAACCCGCATTGGCGCGGCGTTGACGGGACGCCAGCCATCATGCGCAAGCTACGGGTGCGGCGGCACCAAGACATCGTAACGAACGGCCTTGCCCGCAAGCTGATAGCTCGGCTTAACGCCGGCAAGCAGCGGGCCCTTCACCGGCCGCTTGATAACGACCTTGCGCGGCCGCACCGCAAGCGCGGCTTCAACCAGCGCCTCCTCATCGGTACATGGCTGTTCCAGATGGTGCAAGAGTTGGAACTTCTTTTTCACCGCCGCGCTCTTGGTGCGCCCGGGAAACATGGGATCCAGATACACCACGTCGGGGGCGGCAAGCTCTCCCCGCCCGATCAGCTCAGCTACATGGCGAAGGCCGGCAATGCTGTCCTCGCCCGCATGTAAGCGCATGCGCGACACGGCAGCCGCAAGCGCCGGATCATCTGCCGCGCGATCCAAGGCATCCTTGAGGAGTGCCGCGATCACGCAATCCTGCTCATACAGATCGACGGTAAAGCCCGCGGTTGCCAACAGCAGCGAATCCTCGCCAAAGCCTGCCGTGGCATCAATCGCCCATGGTTGTTCGATGCCTTTTGCACGCGCAGCCTTCACCAGCAGCTCTTGCTGCAGACGGCCCTGCTTGAGTCGTGGAAGCATGCGGGTGAAATCGGCACGCAGCTCCATCGTGCCGTCGGTGAGCGTAAGGCCCTCGGGCTTCCCGGTCAGCTCAAGCCCCACGGCCCGAGCAACAGAAAAGGGATCGACGACGCCCATGGACACTCCTTAACAAGCAAAACGGATACGTGAGCGCCGTTTATGCCAGCACCCAACCGTCCGCTATTGTCCCACATGCGACATGGTCCACAGCATCCCAATGCAAAGCACCGCCATCAATCCCGTGCACACGGCAGCAATCACGGAATCACTCATGCGCCTTCCCAACGATCGCGGCTCACGCACTTGCTTGGCTCCGTACATCATGGCTTCTCCTTCGGTCCAGCTCTTACCATGGCCCCATCATCGCAGCGCCGCGCATACGCTGCCATCGATTTGACTTACGCCCAGCTTTCTTTTTTGAAAGGTTGGGGTTGGGCTGCGCGGGCTCAAAGCGCTTTCAGGCACATGCATCGCCGCGTTGAACTACAATGTGCTTCACCATATGTGCAGCACATGGGGTGCGCCAGGTTGGCGCACTCGTATCGAAAGGACCAGCCATGAGCAACGCCTGCAAATTACTCAAAATCCTATCGTTCTTCTTCTTTGTCGTCGGCATTCTAAGCGCAGGTATGGGTGCTACAGCGCTCTTTGCAGGCAGCGCGGCAGGCGATATCACGAGTGCCATGATCGTCTCTTGCGTCGTCGTCATCGTATTGGGCGTCGTCGAAATTGTGACCGCTGTCTTTGGCATCCGCGCGGCAAATAATCCCGCCAAGGCTGGCGTTGTCTGGATCTGGTCCATCGTCTGCCTAGCATGTTCGGTCATCAGTCTGCTCCTCTCCCTGCCCCTCTTGGGTGGGACCGGCTCAAGCATCCCCGATTTTACCGGCCTGATTGTCAGCATTATCTACTTTGTACTCGCCAACCGCGTCAAGAAAGAGGGCATGGACCGTTTGAGCTAAGCCGCATCCGTGTCAATCGCTCAGCGACTCTGGTATATACGCCAATAAAAAGGGCCGATCGCGTAGCAACGCGGTCGGCCCTTTACGTTTGCCTAGATAAAACCCACCAAAATAAACCTGTCCCTTTTTTGGCTGGTTGTTAGCTGTGGCGGTACTCGGCGATGATGAAGTCGATATCGGTTTGGAGCGTGTCCAGGTTTGCCAGGCGCTCTTTGTCGGCAGGGCGCGTGCGATAGTAGTACGGCGTCATCTGGAACACCGCCTCGATATCGGCCTGGGTCTGAAGCGTAATATTCGCAGACACCCGCTGCATTCCGACTAACTCGAGCTCGGTGGTCTTCGGCAGCTTCTCATCGTTAAGGTACGGCGTGTCGTAGAGCACCTCCTTAAGCCCAAAGAGATGACGGGCGCCCGGCACCACGGTGTAGAGCGAGCCCTCTGGCGCCAGCACGCGGGCAAATTCGCGCTCGTTAAAGGGAGCAAAGAGCTCGGTCACCATATCGAAGGCGCCATCGGCCACGGGGATATCCTTCATGTTGGCTACGAAATAGGCTGCATCGCCGCGCTTGGCGGCCAGGCGAACCATCTCTTTGCCCAAGTCGAAACCGTAAGCATCCACGCCCGGCACCGCGCCCATGGCGCTGGTGTAGTAGCCCTCACCGCAGCAAATATCGAGCAGCGTCATGGGATCTTTCGTAAACGCGGCGCGTCCAGACACCCGCTCGTGCACCAGCTCAACCATTGCATCGCGCAACGGCGCATAGTAGCCACGGTTTAGAAAGTCGCGACGACTGCGCGCCTGCGACTTGGGATCGCCCATGGAGTCGCCGCTCTTGGACGAACGTAGTAGATATAGATAGCCCTCGCGAGCTCGGTCAAACCGGTGTCCGCCCGCACATGCAGCACCACGCTCGTCGTCCACCAACGGCTCATGGCAAACGGGACACAACAACATGGCAACTCCTTAGCGCGAACAACACAACGCCCACCATTGTCGCACGCCTTCCCCGCCTAGTCATTGGGGACGTTCTTGAATGACTAGTCGTTTAAGAACGTCCCCAATGACTAGGCGATTAGGAGTATCATCGTCTGCGCAAATGAGCACGAAAGAGCATGTTAGAGATTGAGAGCGTATGGCTGATACCGCATCTAAGCACATTGACATGACCACCGGCTCGCTGTGGCGCAATATTCCCCTGTTCGCCTTCCCCGTGGCCGCCACGAGCATCTTGGAGCAGCTGTCGAACCTCATCGCCACGGTCATCATCGGTAACTTCTCGGGTGACCAGGGAACCCTCGCCATGGCGGCGGTCGGCTCCAATGTTCCGCTTACCAGTCTTATGCTCAACCTGTTTATCGGCATGTCACTTGGCTCCAACGTGGTCATCGCCAACGCTATCGGGCGCAACGATCAGAACATGGTCAAACGCGCCGTCCATACCTCGTTTTTAATGGCGCTCGTGGGCTTTGTCGTCATCGCGCTGGGCGAGATCTTTGCCGAGCCCATGCTCGCCGCGCTCAACGTTCCCGCCGAAACCATGCCGCTCGCTTCGCTCTACCTGCGCGTCTTTTTGCTCAGCATGCCCTCGATCTTGCTCTACAACTTTGAAGCCGCGATCTTCCGCTCCGTCGGCATCACCCGCATGCCGCTGCAGGCGCTTGCCGTGTCCACCGTCCTCAACATTGGCCTGGACCTCATCTTTGTCCCCGTACTCCACTGGGGCGTCGCGGGCGTCGCCATCGCCACCGCCATCGCCTACACCGTCAGCGCCGCTACGCTCTTTATCCGCCTGCTCAAGACCAACTCCGTCGTCCGCGTCACCCCGCGCGACTTAGGCTTAGACCCCGTCGCCCTCAAGCGCATCGTCAAGATCGGCCTGCCCGCCGGTATCCAAAGCGCCGTCTTTGCCGTCGCCAACATCATCATCCAGTCCGCCATCAACAGCCTGGGCACCGAAGTCATGGCGGCATCGAGCGCCGCCATGAGCCTGGAGTACGTGTGCTACAACCTGCTCAACAGCTTTAGCCAAGCCTGCACCACCTTTGTGGGACAAAACCACGGTGCCCGCCAGATCGACCGGTGCACCAAGACGCTCAAGGTCTGCCTGACCGAAGGCGGTATCGTTGCACTCATCACGATTGTCGTTATTGTCGGCTTGGGGCGCGAGATCTTGTCGCTGTTCAACAGCGATCCCAACATCGTCTCGATCGGCTATATCCGCGTGTGCTCGATCTTCCCGGCGTACGCCTTTAGCATGTTTTACGAAAACATGTCCGGCTACCTGCGCGGCTTCGGTATCTCGCTCATGCCCGCCCTCATCACCATGATCTGCGTCTGCGGCATTCGCTTCTATTGGGTGTTCTGCGTGTTCCCGCACTTCCACACCTTTGCGAACATCATGCTGGTCTATCCCATCAGCCTGGGCACCACGGCATTCTTTATGGTCGTGGCGGTGCTGCTCTGTCACCCGGCACGCACCTATCGCACCGCCCAAACCAAAGCAACAGCCCGCTAAACACCGCACTCAACGCCCCGCCAGTCATTAATGGACAATATGCGAGCTCATATAGACAATAAAGCACCTCGTGGCGATAGGCATGGTCTCCCGGCTGCGCCAGGCCGCCACCACGTCGCGCGAGGGAGCGTGCACAATGGGACGTACGCGAATATCGGCCGACGAAAGTCTTTACAATAGATGACAACAGAGTATCTGACGTAAAGGAGCCCCATGGACGCCGCAACACGCGACCGCAACATAGCAACTTGGTTGGGCGATGCGCCGCAGCCGGTACATGACACTACGAACCAGCTGCTCGGGCGCATCGCCCTTTTGCGTGCCGAGCAGACCATCTACCCGGCACAAGACGACATCCTCAATGCCCTCGCCTACACGCCGGCCGACCAGGTCAAAGTTGTCATCTTGGGTCAAGATCCCTATCACGGACCCAACCAGGCCATGGGGCTGTCGTTCTCGGTCCCCGCGACGCAAACCAAGTTGCCGCCGAGCCTGCGCAACATCTACAAGGAACTCAATGCCGATCTGGACTGCCCTATTCCCGCCACAGGAGATCTAACGCCATGGGCACAACAGGGCGTCCTGCTTCTCAACACTACGCTCACCGTGCGCGAGCATGCCGCGAACTCGCACGCCAAACTGGGCTGGAGCACCCTGACCGACTACGTTATCGAACGCTGCTGCCAGCTGCCCCAGCCGGTAGTCTTTTTGGCATGGGGCCGCTTTGCCCAGCAGATGGTCGAGGGCAAGCTCGCCGCGACTGGCGCAGGCAAGGCAACCGGCAAGTTCTGCCTGGCCTCCACGCACCCCTCGCCGCTTTCGGCCAACCGTGCCACGGCAGAACTCCCCGCTTTTATAGGGTCGCGCCCCTTCTCCGCTGTCAATCGGCTACTCGAACAGCACGGCTCGACCCCCGTCAACTGGGCTTGCCTCGGCTAAAAATCGATACATAAAAAACGCGCCCGACGGCAATCTTGCCATCGGGCGCGTTTTCTACTCGGGCCAGATAAACTGTGTGCGGCCGGCCTCGCCGCCATCGATCAACAGACTCTGCCCGGTCATGAACCGGTTGGTCACGCCCACAAAGTAGATCCACTCGGCGATCTCTTGGGCGGTAGCCCAGCGTTTAAGCGGCGTGAGCTCCATAATCTGGTTCCACAGGTGCTCGTCTTCCATCACGCAACGGTTGAGCGGCGTGATAACGCCGCCCGGGTCCACACTGTTGGCGATGGCCTGCGGTGCCAGGCGGTTTGCAAGGTTCTTGGTGTAGGCGATAACGCCGCCCTTGCTGGCGGCATAGGCGGGAAACTCCGATCCCGTATGCCCGCTCGCCGACCCCACATTGACCACGGATTTGATAGCCGGCGCCGGCTTGGCGGCAAGCCCCTCCCCCACAAAGGCGTAGCGCTCGGTCACGTTGATGGTGCCACACAGGTTGGCAGCGATGTCGTCGGACGAATCCTGTGTACCGGCAACGTTCACGATCACCTGGGGCTCAAGGTCGCCTGGAAACGCGTCCGGCTCGCGGACATCGATGATCAGATGGCGGTAGCGCTCATGTTCGATCGCCGCCGGCAGCAGGTCAAAGCCCACGACCTCGTGGCCCTCGTCCAAAAAGCGCCGCACGCATGCGGCTCCGATTCCGCCCGCAGCGCCCGTGATCAAAACCCGCATACTTGCTCCTTAGGCGGTTGCGTGGCGCTCGAGGTATTCGGAGCCTACATTATCGCGCTCCCAGCCGCGCACGACCTTGTAACCCACGGGGCTCAGGAAGACCTCGCACAGCAGCTCGGCGATAGCACCCGTCAGCGAGCACATAAGAACCTGCACCCAGGTCCAGCCAAAGAACGTGTGGCTCACCACGATGGCAAAGACCAAGTTGTCGATAAACTGGCCAACACCCGTGGAGACATAGGAGCGGAAGGCAAAGCTCGCAAAATTATTCTTTTTGACCATGCGGCCGAGCGACTGATTGAGCGTGGAGTTAACCACGGCAGAAACGAGCATGGCAAGCGACGAGCCAAGCACCACGTACCAGGTGCCACCGATGGTGGCGTTAAGGGCAGTGTTGACCTCGATCATGCCGGTGTCGTAGTAGGCGCCCCACATGCCGGGCGTGAGTGAGCATGCCCAAAAGCACAGGCTCACGGCCAGGTTGACCAGCAGCGCGAGAATAGAGATTTTGATGGATGCCTTGGCGCCAAAGCGCTTGCAGATCATGTCCTGGCACAAAAACGAAACCCAGCTCACCACAAAGCCACAGTCGAGCGCCAGATACGGCAGGCTGATAAGCTCTTTGTTGGCCAGCAGGTTCATCATGATGACGCTCACGAAAAACAGCGAAACCGTTGCCGCGGGAATGCTCCGCAACAGGACCTTGTAGTCCTCCATGACCTTTTTGATCATTATGTACTCCTTTGGTTTTAGGTTTAACGAGCAGGATATCGGACCCGAACTGCTCGGACGCCCCGGTCTTGAGACGACGGTGGGTATGATAGCCGCTCACACGGCATCAGGCAAGCAAGCGGCGCGGCAGCCCCACAGGGCCACCGCGCCGATGCGTTAAAAGGCTACGTTGCCAAACTCCGACAGGATAAGGTCGGGGTTGTGATCGGTTGCCCAATCCACGTTCCACGGACTCGTGAACAGCAGCAGCTTACCGCCGCGCATGTCCTCGACGCGCAGCGTGTCGCGCGTGAGCGAAAGGCCCGGGATATCGATGGTGTCGGGGTCGTTCTGGATCCAGCGGATGTCCGTATAGGGCAGTGGCTGGCGACGAACCTCAACACGGTACTCGGCCTTAAGGCGGCGCTCGAGTACCTCAAACTGCAGCACGCCGACCACGCCCACAATGACGCTCTCCATGCCGGCACCCAGCTCGCGGAAGATCTGGATGGCACCCTCCTGGGCAAGCTCCTCCATACCCTTGACGAACTGCTTGCGCTTGAGCGTATCGACCTGCGTAATGCGAGCGAACATCTCGGGGGCAAACGTCGGGATCTGCGGATACTGCACGTGGCGCTTCCCGGAGCACACGGTGTCGCCGATGCTAAAGATACCCGGATCGAACAGGCCCACGATATCGCCCGCGTACGCCTCGTCCACGATGGCGCGGTCGTCGGCCATCATCGACGTGCCCGTGGCAAGCTTGAGCTTGCGGTTGCCCTGCACGTGGAAGGCATCCATGCCGCGCTCGAACTTGCCCGAGCAAATGCGCACAAAGGCGATGCGGTCACGGTGGTTCTTGTCCATGTTGGCCTGGATCTTAAACACAAAGCCGCTAAAGTCGTCGCGGCAGGGATCGACCGGCTCGCTGGTGAGCGTATCGGTATAGGCGCGCGGCGTCGGGGCCAGGCGCAGGAACTCCTTGAGAAAGGGCTCCACGCCAAAGTTGGTGAGCGCCGAGCCAAAGAACGCCGGGCTCAGCTTGCCACAGGCCACGGCATCCAAGTCGAGCTCGTCGCCGGCACCATCGAGCAGCTCGATGTCGTCCATCAGGTTCTTATGGTTCTCTTCGCCGATGAGCTCGTCCATGGCGGGATCGCCCAGCTCAGCCTCGACCTCGGCGCCCTTCTTGGTGGCGTTGGCGTGGCCGTCGCCCTCAAAGGCAACGACGCGACGGGTCTGGCGGTCGAACACGCCGCGGAAATTGCGGCCGCTGCCGATCGGCCAGTTCATGGGATACGTATTGATACCCAGGACGTTCTCGATCTCTTCCATGAGCTCAAACGGATCGCGAGCATCGTGGTCGAGCTTGTTCACAAAGGTGAAGATGGGAATGTGGCGCAGTGTGCAGACCTTAAAGAGCTTTTTGGTCTGGGCCTCGACGCCCTTGGCACCGTCGATGACCATGACCGCGGCGTCGGCGGCCATAAGGGTACGGTAGGTATCCTCCGAGAAGTCCTGGTGGCCGGGGGTATCGAGGATGTTGACGCAGGCGCCGTTGTAGGTGAACTGCAGCACCGAGGAGGTAACGGAGATACCGCGCTCCTTCTCGATGTCCATCCAGTCCGAGACGGCATGCTTGGCCGAGCTCTTGCCCTTGACCGAGCCGGCAGTCTGGATGCTGCCGGTATAGAGCAGCAGTTTCTCGGTCAGTGTGGTCTTACCGGCGTCCGGGTGGCTGATGATCGCGAATGTGCGGCGCGACGAGATTTCATCCGACAGGCTTGCCATGCGGATCCTTTCTTGCATTGAGTGCATTACGTCGATGTAACCGCATTATTGTAGCCGCGAAACCTCGCCATAGGGCGCCTATCAGGACAAATTCATCAGTTGGGGCTCGGACGGTGGAATGCCAGCGGTGTTCCGCGACGGTTTGTCTCAATCTGTAACACCTAGAAGGGTCTTTGACCTCCAGATGTTACAGATTGAGATGAACGCACAGGGCGGGCAGCCAATATCTTGATCTGTAACAGTTAGCCAGCAAAAACGGGTCTTAGTGTTACAGATTGAGATGAACGGTCGGACGTCTCAGAAAGATCTCAATCTGTAACAGTTAGCTGCCAAAAACAACTCCAGATGTTACAGATCGAGACAAACGAATGGACAGACAAATAACGTCTCAATCTGTAACAGTTAGTCATCCAAAACGGGTCTTAGTGTTACAGACTGAGATGAATGAGTAGAGGGACGGACAGCCCCGTAATTTCCTCTTGCATAACTGTGCATAGTGTGTATATACTGTGCTTACCGGTTATATACACGTGTAGCCCATCAGCTAAGGAGCCGCTGTGGACATCATCCTATCCAATTCGAGCGATAAGCCCATCTACGAGCAGATAACCTCGCAGGTCAAAGCTCAGATCCTTTCGGGCACGCTTGCTGCGGGAGCCAAACTCCCCAGCATCCGTGCACTCGCGAGCGATCTTGGCGTGAGTGTCATCACCACCAAGCGCGCCTACGCCGACCTGGAGCAACTCGGCTTTATCTGCACTGTGCAGGGCAAGGGCTGTTTTGTCGCCGAGGGCAACCAAGAACTCTTGCGCGAAAATCAGCTCTGCCATATCGAAGAGCTGCTCGCACAGGCAGCAACGCAAGCCGAAGCCGTGGGCGTCACGCGCGATAAACTGCACGAGATGCTCGACCTGGTAGCCCCCGAAACCATGCAGTAACCATCTGCAAGAAAGGCTATGCCATGCAAAACTTGCTAGAACTCAAAAGCATCTCACGCCGCGTGAGCGACCGCTTTTCGCTACGTGGCGTCACGTTGGCCGTGGAGCCCGGCCAAATTGTTGGCTTTGTGGGCGCAAACGGCGCCGGCAAGACGACGACCATTCGCGCCACGCTTGGGCTTATAAAGCTCGATGCCGGCGAGGTGCACCTGTTTGGGCAGCGCTGTGGCACCGATGCGCCCGATGAGTCGCAACGCCACCTGCGCTCTCGCATCGGCCTCGTGCTGGACACATGCCCCTTCCCCTCCACGCTCAAGGTCGGCCAGATCGAGGCGCTCGTAGGCCCGGCGTACCCCACGTGGGACCGCGAAACGTTCGCCGGATTCATCAACCGATTTGGCCTCGATCCCAAGACAAAGGTCAAGGACCTCTCCCGCGGCATGGGTATGAAGCTGCAGCTCGCCTGCGCGCTCAGCCACCATGCCAAGCTGCTCGTTTTGGATGAAGCCACCGCGGGCCTCGATCCCATGGCACGCGAGGAACTGCTCGATGAGCTGCTCGCCTTTGTCGCCGACGGCCAGCGCAGCGTGCTGCTCTCGAGCCACATTACGTCTGATCTCGATCGTGCTGCCGACCGCGTCATCTGCATCGATAACGGCTCGATTGTGTTTGACCTGCCACGCGAGGACATTACCGACCGCGCCGGCATCGCCCACTGCACCCAGGCACAGGCCGCCGAGCTCATGGCTTGCGTCGAAGGCACCCGCGCCGCCCGCCACGCCTACAGCGTGGACGTGCTCGTGCCCAACCACCGCGAAGTGCTCGAGGCCTTCCCCGAGATTCCCTGCGATCGGGCAACCATTGATGACTATCTTCGCTTCATGCTGAAAGGGGCTTTGAAATGAAACGCGCCATTATGTCCGAGCTTGCCATCGTTCGCACGCTCGTCCCGAGCATCGCAGGTGTCGGCCTGTTCATCTTCGTCGTGCTGACCGCCGTCAACGCATCGAATGGTGATTCCGACATGAGCGCCGCCGGCGCCTTCGCGATCAGTGCCATGTCGCCTATCATGGCCATGACGTCGCTGGCCGGGCTCGACAACCAAAACGGATGGGAGCGCTATCGGGCAACGCTGCCCATCTCACGCAAAGACATCGTCAGCGCACGCTACCTGTGCATCACTATTTTCTCGGTCATCATGGCGTGCGCGGCCGTTCTGTTGAGTATCGTCGCCATCCCAATCTTAAACAGCGTGGGTATCCCCTCCACGGGAGGGACCGTCTTTGAGACCGCAATCGCCTCGGCAATATCGATGCTTTTCTCCCTCATGGCGGTGTTTTTGGTACTGCCTCTGTTCTTTCGATTTGAACACATGAAGGCGCAACGCCTATCCGTTGGTCTGTACGCCCTATACATGTGCCTTATCATGGTCACGCTAAACTCATTCAACCCCATCAGCAACCAGCTCATGTCGATTGCAGGGACGGATCCCGATCCTGCCGTCCTCGGTTGCCTGTGTGGTGCCGTCGCGCTGGCAACGGTCGTCCTTGGCGTTGTCAGCTGTGCCATCAGCACCAAGGTCTACCGGGCACGCGACCTGTGATCGACAGCTAAAGGACTTGGGCGGCGCCCCACCTCATTTACTAGATAAGAGAAGCAGCAACAACGTCGCTACCACCCTTCGCGGCGTACCGTTTAGATCTTGGCAACCATAGAGAAGCCGACAGCATATCGAGGGTGAATGTTTTTCCGAGAAGTGAACGAGTAAAATCAGTACCCTGTATCATCGACATTTTTATGGGCTTAGTTCCTGCGCTTTTTGCCTAGAAATCCAGCGGTTTTATTCGAAAAAAGTGGCTCTTCGGTGGTTTCTGTGGGAGAGATTCCGGCATAGGCCCAGCT
>ENA-OXEK01000454-OXEK01000454.1-human-gut-metagenome-genome-assembly--contig:-NODE-454-length-11695-cov-10.181271_pt1 | contig 11695 bp, 6 predicted proteins | sample MGYA00249825_ERZ652244 | MGnify/ENA primary metagenome ERZ652244 (study PRJEB26925, sample SAMN05826968) | human gut metagenome | biome: ENVO:2100002; feature: ENVO:00000062; material: ENVO:00002003...
CTCGGAGATGTGTATAAGAGACAGCCAGCGTCACCGCGGCGGCAACGGCAGCACGCTGCGCCGCGCGCCGCTTCTTGCGCACGTGCCCGGCCGCAACGAGACCCACAACAATCGCCAGCAGCGCGCCCAAAACGCCCAGCGCCACCGCGGTGGTGTTGATGCCCTGCGCGTCCTCGGGCACGGGCACCTCATTCGGAATCTCCGCACGCACGCCCGATACGAGCAGGCGGTGCGAGTTCACGCCGTAGGGCGTGCAGGTCATGAGCGTCACGCGGTCCTCGCCGGCGGTCACGCGCAACTTGGAATCGTCGTCGGGCGTAATCACGTCTATGCGGTCGATCTTGTAACCCAGTTCCTCGCCCATCACCTCGATGTAAAACGAGTCGCCAACCTGCAGTTCGTCCAGGCGCGTGAACAGGAGCGAGCCTGGCACGCCGCGGTGGCCGGTAAGCACGGCGTGCGTGCTCGCGCCGCCCACGGGCAGCGATGTTCCATATAGGTGGCCGGCGCCCGCAGCGAGCACCTCGGTAGAGGTGCCGTGGTACACGGGCAGGTTCACGTCGATCTTGGGAATGCGCACCGAGCACATAAGGCCCGATCCCGCGTTAAGAAGCCCCTGGTAGGTTGTATCTTGCGAGGCGATGGAATCCTCAGAGCCAGAGGCGGTGGAGGCGCCGGAGGTGCTACCGAACGGATCCACGACCTCGCCGATAACGTCCTGACCGCCGGCGGCCAACTGCTCGTTGTAGGCGCGCGCGGCCGCGAGGGCCTCCTCCGCCTTCGGATAGGGCCAGCCATCAACCGTGTTGGCGGCCGCGGTAACTGCGGCCGTCTGCTCGGCCTGGGACATGGCGCGCAGGGCGAGGGGCGTGGCCACGATAACAAAGCCGGCGACAAAGCACAGAAGGGAAAGCAGGCGCAGGGCGAGGGGCGGTTTACGTCGGCTGGGGGAAGCCGGGTTCGAACCGACGCTCGGCGTGCGCATCGTCGATACGGGCTTGATTGCCTTCATGTGGTTCACCTCCGGGGGTGTGGGTGCGAGGACACGGTTAATGCACCACACCCCGCCGCGGGTCCAAGCGCGACGGGGTGCGGCGAAAGGGAATGTGAGAACGCGGCGCACGGGCGCTGATAGGAGACGACGATCGCCCGCTCGCCGCGTCATCAAGCTAGGGAATTAAGAGCGCATACGTGCACTCAGGGCAAAGGCGGCGCCAGCAGCCATGAGCAGCACGCCCACGGTGATGAAAACCTTGATGCCCAGGTCACCGGTCAAGGGCAGCTCGGTGAGGTTCTTGGCGTTCCAAATCTTGATGGTCGAGTTCTCAACGGAGACGCGAGGATCGGTAGCGTCCTTGGCATAAGAGACAGCAGTGATGGTCTTCTGGCCCTCGGGATCGTTGGCATTCACCGTAGCGGATACCGTAAAGTTGAACTTCGGCAGGGAGACGGCGGTGTAATCATTGGGGGGAACGATCTCCTCAATCTCATACGTGCCAGCGTCGAGACCATCGAAGTTGATGACGCCCTCGGTATCGGTGGTGAACACGCCAGCTTCGGCACCACCCTGAGTATCCTTAGTCGGAGTCGTAGTCAGGATCTTCCATGCGCCGTTCTCGTAACCGAGATAGCTGTTTCCCGCCTTGATAGTGAACTTAGCACCCAAGAGCTTAGTGGTCATGTCCTTGGCGGTCTTCTCGATGTTGAACTTATAAGAGTAGACATTCACCTCGTTACCAGGAATGGTCTGCTCATCGGAGGTGTTGTTGGGGTTGTGCGACCAGGTGAGTGAGTCCTTGTTGGGGTTGCCCTTGATGTCGGTTGGGTCAGAGAGTTTGGCATCGACATCAAGAGTGGCACTCACCAGTACGGTCACCTTTGCGCCCTCGTTCAGCTTAGTAGCACCCTCACTCTGGTTCACGTATTTACCAAGGTCGATGACGGTATCTACACCATTGGTGTACTTTTCATCGGTATCAGTAGTGGGGGCATAGGAAACACTGTAGTCGGTACCCGCCTTAAGAGCGACGTCTCCAACCATGAGCCGTTCAACCTTTACGCCCGTGGCGGTGCCATCGACAACCGAAGAAATGGCAGAACTAGCAGTGTCTTTGATCTTGAACACACGATTGGTCGAATAGCCGGTGTAGTACGGAACGGTAGTCTCAAGCGTGTAGTACACGGTGTCGCCCACGGAGAAAGACGGCTCATTGTTGTAGATACCGTCAGCATTGGCGAGATGCTTGGAGATAGTCGGAATCACGTTCTTCACAGTAACGGTGCCATCGATATCGGTGTCCGCAATGCTCGTCGGCGTAACGATGGGCAGTGAGAAGGACTCCTTGTCAGCAGCGGGACTGGTAACGTCCTTCAGGAACCAGATACCCGGGACGCTAAAGGTTTTCACATTGGCGTTGTCGGCCGTAGACGTGGTGAACTCGGTTGCAGCAGAAGTGCCGGGGAAGGTCTTGTCCTCGAGGTTCTGGGCAAAAGTGCGCAGCGCGGCATCGTTGTTCCAAGACGGGAAGAGGTTAGGGGTTCCGCTATTGCTAAACACCCGCATGATCAAGAAGCCCATAGGATTATTCGACGTGTTACCCTCGGACACAAAATAGTTCTTGTCCTGCTTGTAGACAGTAAGCACGTTCTGGGCATTGCCCGTCTCATCAATGACAGCATTGAAGTCCATCGCGCTCTCGATGGTGCTCACGAGCGCATCGGTGGTATCAATCGTATAGGCAATCGACTTGTTGTTAACAACAACGTCCTTCAGCTCGGCAAGCTGCCAGCCGTTGAACTTGTGATCGGCAGCATCCGTCGACTGTTTCTTGATCGTAATGCTGTAGGTGGGATCCGCAGCCTTGGCCACGGGCGCGGCGCCCACCAGGCCGGTTACGGCGATCGCTACGGCAGCAGCGCCGGCGATCAGCTTTTGTACGAATCGGTTCATGATTCCCCTTTCAGAAATGAGCCCGACATTCATAAACATCTATCTACCAGCGCCATCGGACGGGTCGTCCTGGCGGCGCTTTGTAGCGAACCAATACGCTCCCGCGGCGATGCCGCCCAGAAGCATGAGACCGGCACCCACGAGAAACATGGAGTTCTCGGTCCAACCCGCGCCGGTGAGCGGGAGGTCCGTGAGGACTTTCACGTTGGTGAAGGTAGAGGCGGGTATGGCATTGGACGCGTCGGCGGTGCCGATGACGGTGTCCGGACTGAGCACGTTGCCCATGTCGTCCTTTACCTGCGTGACCGTAGTGGAAGTGGTGAGGCCGGAGTACTTGCCGGTCTTCTCGTCCAAGACGGCTTTCACGGTGACGGCCACTTGGTACTCGGCCTTGGAGTAGCGGAGCTTGTCGATGGCATCGGCGTCGGGCGCGACCTCCTTCACCGTGTAGGTGTAAGTCTTGGCGCCCGTCGGGTTCGAAGCGTCGTTCGTGGCGAGGTACTCTTTGGAGAACGAGATTTCGCCAAAAGATGCCTCGATGTCGTTGACCTTGGTGGAGTCTGCGGGAGCGACGGAAATAGTCTTCGAGTCAGGCATAGGAGCGCTATCCTTATTTGGCCCCGTAGCCTCGATGCTGAAGTCGAACGCAACGTATTTACCGCTGGAATCCTTCGGCCAGTCCGTATTACGGACGGATTTAATCACCGGGATTTTCACGGACGTAACGGAGCACGAGTCGGAGATGTACGTAATGCCATCAACGATGTTCGGCTGCTCGTTCTCGATCCACGTAATGGAGCCGCTTGTGCTGTCCACCGTGAACTTGTAGGTGTTCTTGTTCAGTTCGTAGCCAAACGGAGCCTGGGTCTCCGTGAGCGTGTACGTGCCCGGCAGCAAATCGGCCAATGTGAACTTGCCATCCTTGGCGTCGGTATCGGCCCAAGTGGTTTCGCTCGGAGTCGATTGGTCACTCACGGTCCAGGACTGCGCCTCAGTCAAGCCATCGGCATCCAGTTTCGCAAGCTTCCACTCGGAACCAGCCAAAGGAGTGTGTTCTGCATCGTCCTTCTCCACCTTGGCCCAAGACACCGTACCGGTGATCTTGGTGTTGGCGATGGCACCCGTGGTGTTAGAAGGTGTGAACGGAACCTCGTTCCCGTTCTCATCCACGTAGCCCTGGACATAGTTCACCGACTCACCAGCATTGTTCATGGTTGCGTAGTAGATCTTGTCCGAAACCTGGTAACCCTCCGGCGCCGTCTCCTCTTTGATGTAATAGGTGAATGCCGGATTAGAATCCGAGATCTCCTTACTCGGATCGGCCTTCTGGTTCAAATAGTTGAACTGAAGCTTGCCATCAGTAGAAGCGTAATCGTTGGCAGCGCCATCCGTTACCGTAACGATGGGACCCGTCCCGTTCTTGGCATCTTTGACAGTGCCGTATATCGTCCACGAGGAACCGGGAAGCAGCTTAGTACCATCCGCAGCGTCGACCTTGCTCCATGCAATGGAGGAACCGTCCGGTGTATACGAGCCAGACCACGGGAAGTTGTGACGCTCCTGGTCCATATCGATAACGGAAGCCGAGTTACCCTCACCAAATGCTGCGGCAACCTTCGGGCTGTTCATTGAGAAATCGGCGCCGGCGTACACACGACCATTGGTGGTCACATGGTCGTCGAAGCTTCCGTTGGGAACGAGAATCGATCCGATCATAGCCGCCGCAGGATCGTCGTCAGTCCACTTGGCACCGGTAGTTGCGCCATCGTATCCCCAGTCCGCGCGGTCCTCTCCCGCGATGCCGCCCCGAATGGTAAGGCTTTGCGTATCGACAAAGTTCCACATGATGGACTGGGAAGCCGTCGCGTATGCTTCACCCAGTGCCTTGCCGGAATATTGAGTTTCGTAACCACGCGAAATCTCGATGCCGTTCCACCAAAAGCGCCAGCCATTGTGGAACTCAATATTCGAAGATCCGGTAACGTTCACAACAACCGAGGCGCCCTCGGGAATGTCCTCGAATGCGAAATCAACGCCACGATAATACTCGTTGTTGTATGTATTGCTCAGCTGAGAAGCATCGATGGTGAACACCTGCTGCATAGAGGTGTTGTCGCCCTTAAACGTGATAAGACGCTCGCTATTCTTGAATTGCTTACCATTGAGCGACGTATCGGCGCAGTCCTCATTGATGGTCTTATACGACCCATCAAACACCAGGCCATAGCTACAATCCGTATTGTTGTACTTGTTGATGATGTAGCGGTTGTCCTTATCGCACGCCGGAGCAACGCCGTAGCTCACTTTGCCCGTCTTCGCAAACGAATTCAGCTGATTAGAAAGCGTGTTGAGATAGCCTGTCTCTCCGCTGTAATTCGAATAATCCTTGCCATTAATGTCCTTGAGGAAGTTAACTTGGTTGAACAGAGTACTGTCCTGAGCGTTCTCGCCCGCGTACCAATAACCCTGGGTTTTCACCACAGACTGGCGCCCGTTATTAGTATTCCAATAGGTAATGGGACCGGCGATCTTCGCGGTGTAGTCATAGCCAGCGGAGCCAGCCGTTCTCGCTTTGCCGACCCAAGCGCCTTTGTTCCAAGCGCCAACGGTAGTCTTCCCCGGCAAGTCGCCGCTGTAACCAACGCTCATGTTGGTGATCGCACTGTCGATTCCAGCCACCGCAAGCACGGTGCTGCCGTCGACAGGACGGAACTGGGAACCAAAACCAACGGTGCCAAAGCGGAAACCAGCGCCAATACCTTCATAGGGCCAGCTCTCTTTGAGCGGATTCATGGCAAGCTTGCCACGGACCACGGTAAGGCCCTCCGCCTCAGCGGCATATGAGCCGGCGGGGGCGTTGCTCGCATCAAGAGCTTTAGTGTTGCTCGGTTTACCACCGATGTACATGTCGCGGCCGACGTAGGTGGCCACGCCGGGATCGGGGGTAGAGACATCGATATTCGTACCGATGCCGATAGGCGTGGGCTTGTAGATGCCCTTGTTCACAGTGGTAGCCGCGCTCGCAGAGGTGGCCGCGCTGAACGGGGACAGCAGCGTGCTTGCAACGAGAACAGTTGCCATAAAGCTACATGCGGCGAACTTCTTCACTTTGAGCACCCCATTACAGTTTCCTCGGTAGAAACTGTCTGGGTGTCGCTGGCGATGGCCTGCGAGATCGGGGGCATAACGAGCGACAGTACCAGGCTCAAAACGGAAGCTCCGCACAAAAAACCTGCTAGCACACGATGTGCCGCTTTATTGTTCTGCTTAGATTTGTCTGAATTCGCTTTCATCGATGTCTCCTCCCCAAGAGACCGCGATCTTGCTCTTTCACAATCAAACGTATCTGCGCAACCTGTAATTGCGCACGTTTAGTAATCCATATTGTAACGATTGTTTGAACATCTGAGCAACAATACCGACATTTTTGTAGCGGATTCTCAATTCTCTTGACATTTGCTCAGATTTACCTTCGTTTATTCGCTATCTATTTTTTGTTTCTACTGGTAATTTAGTTGCACATCATTTTTTAATGGCATCAGAATTATTTGCACAAATTTTTGCTCAAGAGCAAACATCCCGCTCACGGTCGAAAATCGACCGTGAGCAGTAGGTCATTAACCGGAAGGAATATCCTACCAAACTGGTGAGAATATCTTAACTCATCGGCAGTTAGAAGCGTGATGTTCAGGCAACGTTATTTGCATTTTCACGCAGATTTTAGGTATCAATTCGCCCAAATCGCCTGAGCGTTTAATTGCAATCAAGCGGCCACCGCAAAGGAGCCTGTCCCCTTTGCGGTGGTTCTCCCCCGGCGCTATAGCAGATGTTCCTCGATAAAGATTGCGATGCCGTCTTCGTCGTTGCTCGCGGTTACAAAGTCGGCGGCGGCGCGGGTGGCATCGCTGCCATTTGCCATGGCCACACCCACGCCGGCATCGGTCACCATGCAGGTGTCGTTGTCCGCATCGCCAAACACACAGATGTTCTGGAGCTCCATGTCGTTGAGCTCCGCCACGCGCACAAGGCCGCGCGTCTTGGACACGCGCGGATCCATGAACTCGTAGAGTCGCTGCGTGGTCTGTAGAGCAGCCGCTTTAACGGTATCGTCGGCGAACGTCGACGCTCGCTCGATGACCTGCGGCATCACCTCGGGCGCCATGGTAAACATCACCTTGGTCTGCGACTCGCGCAAAAACTCGGCAAAGTCGACCACCTGGTAGGGCACGCCGTCGACACGCGACAGGTGCTCGACGCATGCATTGCTCTCGGGCACATAGAGCACGCCGTCCCGAGGGCAAACGGGCGTTGCCGGCAGGCCTGCCATGTGCTCGCAGATGTGCGCGATGGTCTCTCCCGGTAGCGGGTAGCTCAGCTCGTTGATGCCGTGCGCACGGTCGATGACTTCGGCGCCACCACAGCCCACCAGCACGTCTACCAGGCCGTCAATACCCCAGAGCCCAAACATGGCCTCGGTCGCCTGGGCGTCGCGCCCGGTGCACAGACCAAACAGCACGCCGCGCCCGCGCAGGGCACGGATCGCCGCCACAGTGCGCGGGGACACCGTGTGCTGGCTCGTGAGCAGTGTGCCGTCGATATCGCAGAACACGGCTTTGATGTGGCTGAAGGTGGTGTCCATGGGGGCCTTTCTGGGTAGCGCGTCGGTGTGGGGCGTATTCGTGAACGGCGTACATGGTATACCAAGGCGCAGGCGCGGCCTGTCAAAGCAAAAACCACCACAAAGGAGCCTGACCCCCTTTGTGGTGGCCGGACCCGAAGGGCGGCCTGCCCGGAGCGCAAACCATCACAACATTCGACGTTTTTCGGCAAAATCGCGATTTTCGCTGAATGTTGTGATGGTTTTTACCGCCTCGCGGCACGATCAAAATGCCGGCGGCCAAACAGCAGCAACGCCGCGGGAACCGCCGTCACGACCATGCCCGCCCCTATGAGCGTCTGCTGCACGCCAAACGTCACCGCCAGCCACGGGGCAATCGCCAACGGGGCCACGCCAGCGAACATATTGCCAAAGCCCATGACCGAGTTCACGCGACCGAGTTGCTCGAGCGGGGCCGTCGTTTGCACGATCGTGTTGTGGAGCGGGTTGACGACGCCCCAGGCCACGCCCAGGGCAATCTGGCCGACAAGGGCTACTCCCACGTACGGTGTCCCCACATAGAGCAAACTTCCCAGGCCCACGGACATAAGCGCCACGAGCAGCGTTTTAAGGTTGACCAGGTGCGGTGGCAAGCGGAGCGCGAGGACGGCGCCCAGCACCGCGCCTACACCGCTGGCCGACGAGAGCCAGCCCATCCACTCAACACCGACGCGCAGGACATCGCGGTAGAAGAACGACTCCAGCGGATCAAAGGCACCGTAGCCAAAGTTCGAGAGGAAGACGATGCAGAACAGCAAGGCGAGGATACTGTTGGTGAAGACTGTCTTGATGCTTGTCGCGAAGGTGACGCGGGCGAACGTGCTGGGGTTGGAGCTATGGCTGGCAGTGATTGCCGTTGTACTGCTGTCCGCGGGAGTACTTTCACGCGCGGCGACGCGAACTGCTTGCGGTCTAAAGCCCCAGCCGGCAATGAACGCCAGTACGGTAAAAATCATCATGAGCACGAACACCGCGCGTGACGATGTAGCCGCCGCGACAAAGCCGCCCATCATGGGGCCGACGATGATACTCACGTTAGAGAACATGGCGATGGCAGAGTTGATGTCTTTGAGCTCGACAGGATCGTCGGTGAGGTAGGCTGGATAGGATGTGGTGATGGGCTGGGCAAACCCCATCACAAAGCCCAGGAGCACCGCGCCGAGCAGGACGATGCCGGTCGCGCTGCCAAAGGCAATGGTCGCCGCGCCGGTTGCCAGCGTGCCCACGATGCTCAGCAAGAAATGACGGCGCGGGCCCCAGGCATCGAGCGCCGCACCGCCCGCAAAGGATCCCAAGATCACAAAGACGTTCATAAAGAGGACTGCCAGCGATGTCGCAACGACCGAAGCGTCGTCCGCATAGGTGAGCGTTCCGATGACGCCGATAAAGTAGCTGGTCTGAAAACCGGTGTAGATGAGAAAGCGCATCGCCACCAGGCGCTTGGCCTGCACGGACAGCGATGATTGAGGCTTTGAGAAAAGAGGGGCGAGCATGGAGACTCCTTGTTTCATACGAATGCGGACGGCGGGCATTCGCCACCGTCTGCCAAATCAATCTATCCGCATGAAACATTAAGGACGCATCAAGCCCCTTCTCTCCGTTTTTCGCCCGTCATGAACTACTTGGTAGATTGTAAGGCATGTCCCACACATCTAACAAAGCAAAAACCACCACAAAGGAACCTGGCCCCGTTGTGGTGGAAATGACGTTTGTCCCGATAAAACCTGCCGAAATTAACCTGTCCCTTTTTGGCATGTTATGGCAGCGCAGCGAGCCGGTTCCAAGTGCCCCAGGTCGCCCCGAAAGAGGAGCGACGCGTACTTTGGTACGCGAGCGACGGCTTGAGGGGCGAGATGGGGTGCTTGGGGCCGGCGCAGCGTCAAGCCTGAAGGTGATCTTGGATGAGGTCGCAGATGGCTCGAGCGTCGTTGATGTTGATGGCTCGGGTCGCAAAGCCGGCGTCGAAGGCCTGACGCGCCAGGGCTTCGTTGCAGGCAAGGGCCAGCGTGTGGCCATCGACCAGGTCGAGCGAGCTCTTGCCGCGCAGACGGTCGACACCGGAGCGCGCGACCACGATATTGTCGAAGCCCTCGGTCTTGTAGCCCTCGATGATCACCACGTCGACATCGTTGTAACGCGACAGCAGCTCGCGCGCGGGCATCTCGTCCTCCTCGCGCGTGTCGGCGTACTCCGCCCAGCGCGTGGCGCAGATGAGGCCCACGTGTTTGGATCCGGCCTGATGATGGCGCCACGTATCCTTAGCGGGCACATCGATATCAAAGCCGTGGTGCCCATGATGCTTGAGCGAGCCCACGCGCAGGCCGCGGCGGGTGAGCTCGGCGATAACCTTCTCGACAAGTGTGGTCTTGCCCGAGTTTTGGTAGCCGATAAACGCGATCGCGGGGACGGCCGGTGTCGGAGCTGCGGGCGCGACGGCGACGGATGCGTTCGCGGGTGCGTCACCCGCGGCTCCCACGGCCTCAACAGCAGCGGCCTGACGCTCTGCACGATCCCACACGCCCGAGCGGCCGCCCTCCTTGTGCAGCAGGCGCACGTCGACGATCTCCATGCCACGATCGACCGCCTTGCACATGTCATAGATGGTCAGGCACGCGGCGCTCGCGCCGGTCAACGCCTCCATCTCGATACCCGTCTTGCCCGTCACGCCGGCCGTAACCAGCACGTGAAAGCCAACCTGCCCGTCCGCGCGCGCCGGCGCCCAGCCCTCGGGCACGTCATCGACAGGCGTCCCCGCCGGAGCGATGGGCACAATGTCGCACTTACTCTTGGTAATGAGCAACGGATGGCACATGGGAATGATGTCGCTCGTGCGCTTGATGGCCATGATGCCCGCCACGCGTGCGCAGGCAAGCACGTCGCCCTTTTTGGCGCGGTCCTGCAGCACCATGGCTTGCGTCTCGGGGTGCATGAGGATGGTGCCCTCGGCGATGGCAATGCGATGAGTCTCGGCCTTGTCGGACACGTCGACCATGCGTACCTCGCCCTTGGCGTCCACGTGCGTCAGCTCGTCGCGACGGGCGTCACGGGCGGGCTCGGTGGCAGCACTGGCAGTCGGCTGCGCGCCTGCAACGGCATCGCTGGCCGCAGCCGTGACTTTGTGGGCAGACATCGCGGCCCTGCGAGCGGCCTTGGTGGCATCGGCGTACCTGCTCTTGGCCATATGATCATCCTCCGATTTGAGACATAAATCGTTGCGTGCCCTCAATTATCGCGTGTTCCTGCGGTTTGTGGGCCACGGCATCGCGCCAAATCGAAAGCACCTGCATATCATCACCACGGCGCAGCGCCTCACGCACCGAATACTCGGCATCGCTGAACAGGCACGGACGGACGTTGCCATCGGCCGTCAGGCGCAGACGGTTGCAGTTCGCGCAAAAATGATTGGACATGGCACTAATAAAGCCGACCGTTCCCGCCGCGCCCGGAAAGTGCCAATAGCGCGCAGGGCCCGCGCCGGCAGGAGCGTCGTTGATGTCGAGCGGCTCGAGCTCGCCCAGACCCGCCGCGGCGGCCCCGGCATTGATGCGCACCCGCAGCTCGTCACTCGGCACGGTGTCGCTCGCGTCCCACAACTCGGGATTGAGCGCGGGCGCATGCGGGTCCACAGCGCAATGCGAGCTCGTGCGCTCGTCGCCGATGGGCATGTATTCGATAAAGCGCAGATGAATGGGGCGGTCGACGGTCAGTCGCGCGAGGGCCGCCACATCTTGGTTGAGCCGGCGCACCACGACACAGTTGACCTTAACGGGCTCAAAGCCCCAAGCCAGCGCCGCGTCGATGCCAGACGTGGTCTGCTCGAGTCGACCCAAGCGCGTGATCTTTCCAAAGAGCGAGGGGTCGAGCGTATCGAGCGAGATGTTGACGCGGTTAAGCCCGGCATCTTTGAGCTGCGGCGCCATCTTGGGAAGCAGGGCACCATTGGTGGTGAGCGAGATGTCCTCGATCTGCGGAATCGCACGAATGTCGCGAATAAGCGGGATGATACGGCGGCTGACCAGCGGCTCGCCACCCGTCAGGCGCTGTCTCTTATACACATCTCCGAGCCCACGAGACTACGCTGCATCTCG
>ENA-OXEK01000462-OXEK01000462.1-human-gut-metagenome-genome-assembly--contig:-NODE-462-length-11635-cov-8.046718_pt1 | contig 11635 bp, 10 predicted proteins | sample MGYA00249825_ERZ652244 | MGnify/ENA primary metagenome ERZ652244 (study PRJEB26925, sample SAMN05826968) | human gut metagenome | biome: ENVO:2100002; feature: ENVO:00000062; material: ENVO:00002003...
CGTCGGCAGCGTCAGATGTGTATAAGAGACAGGGTTTCAAACGTGACATGCACCGCTTCACTGTTTTGCTTGGCGATGGCTTCCAACTCATCTTGGGAATGGCCGGACAGAGTTGTTTCCGGCAAGTCGTTTAAAGGCACAAACGGATGATCCTTGAGCTGGTGCCGCGGGCGGCCGGCTTTTTCGGCAATAGCATTTAAAAAGTCCTCGCGATTACTGTGATCAATCATGCTTTTGCGCCTCCAATGCTGCTTTGTGTTGTTTGAACCAATGGCGGAAGTTCTCGTTTTTCTTCGGTGGTCGCGGCAAGTCACGCACATCGGTCCAACCGCGGGCCAGCTTCGGCATCATGCCGGTTTGTTTGATTCGGCCACTATTGTATTCATTTTCAACGCTGCCTTGATCTTTGGTTGCCAAAACGCCCATCATTGCGTGGTCCATATCAAGCGCCATGTTGAACAAAACCGGCGCACTGGTGCCGACGCCGACCATTTTCATGATTTTATCGCTAAAACTGTGATCGGTTTTCAGCTGGTCCATCATTACTTCCCGGTGCTTGATTAACAGATGGTGCAGCGGGATGCGGACAGGGCAGGTTTCGGTGCAGGCCGCGCATAGACTGGAAGCAAATGGCAGATCGCCGAATTTCTCATAGCCATCCAGCACTGGTGACAGCACCGCACCAATCGGTCCCGGATAAATCGAACCATAGCCGTGACCGCCAATGTGCCGGTATACCGGGCAAACATTCAGGCAAGCCCCGCAACGAATACACTGCAAAACCGGCTCAAATGGCGTTCCTAAAGCATTGCTGCGGCCGTTGTCGACAATGACCACGTGGAAGTCTTCCGGGCCGTCTGCTTCACCGGCAACTTGCTTACCGGAGAAGGAACAGTAACTGGTCAGCTTCTGTCCCACCGCCGAGCGCGAAAGCATGTTGTCTAGCGTCTCGGCTTCCTTGAGACTCGGCACAATCCGTTCCATCCCCATCACAACTACCTGCGTCTTAGGAATGGCCATGGTCAGATCCGCATTACCTTCATTGGTGACCAAATTAATCAAGCCGGAATCGGCAATGGCAAAATTACACCCGGTGATCCCGAAATCTGCCTGTAAGAAATAGCGCCGCAAATATTCCCGCGCAAACCGCGCCAAATGTTCCGGATCGTTATCCCCTTTGTAGCCGAGCTTATCAAAAATCGTCTTAACTTGATCCCGATTCTTGGCCAACGCCGGGAACACAATATGCGTCGGTTCAGCCCAGTCGTCTTCTTGCAAAATAAATTCCGCCAAATCGGTTTCCATCAGCTGGGTGCCCGGAAGTTTCAGTAGCTCCTTGTCCAGGTTGATTTCTGTTGTCACCATGGATTTGGATTTAACGATTTTATGCGCCTGCTTTTGCTTGGCAAGGTTGGTAATGTAGGCTGCGGCTTCTTTGTCGGTCTTGGCAAAGTAAACATGACCGCCGCGTTTTTCGATATTATCGCTGAATTCTTCTAAATAATCCGGTAAGTATTTAATGACATGTTGACGAATCTGCTCGCCTAAGTCCCGCCATTGCGGCCAATTACCCAGCTCTTTACGCGAGGCCTCGCGCTTGTCCCACTGCGCATCCTGCGACTTGGCAACGCTGGCTTGCATGAACTTATCCTGTTCCGATTCTTTAACCCGCTCCAAGAACGGCTTGTCACTGGTTGAAATGCTCATGGGCGCACCTCCTGTTCAACCCCGAGCGGCTCATGAAACTTGATCCGCTCCGGATTCACATTGTGGTTCAATACTTCGGCAATGTGCATAATCTTAATCTTTTCGTTACGGCGGGAAAAACGGCCGGCGATGTTCATCAGGCACGCGGGATCGGCTGAAATCAGCACATGTGCGCCGGTACTGAGCACATCGTTGACTTTTTCATCAACCATTTGCTTGGAAATTTCCGGCTCTTTGGCAGAAAACATGCCGCCAAAACCGCAGCAATTTTCAATATGTGGTAAAGTTTCCATCTGTAAGTCCTTCACGTGATCCAGCAAGACAAACGGTGCCGTGCGTTCGCCTAGCAACCGGGTCATGTGGCAGGAGCGATGGTAAGTGGCTTTGGCATCTAATTCAGCCCCGGCGTCAATGACATTCAAGACGCGATACAGAAATTGGGAAAATTCATACGTCTTGTCTGCCAGTTCTTTAGCCTTTTGGGCGTATTCCGGATCGTCTTTCAATAGCACCCGATATTCGCGCAACATATTCACGCAAGAACCGGCTGGCCCGACAATATAATCGGCGTCAACCGAAAGCAGCGCGTCAATTTCGTTGCGAAACACCTTTTGACTTTCCTTCACATACCCGGAGTTATAAGTCGGTTGACCGCAACAAATCTGTTTGACCGGCATGAAGGTTTCACACCCAAACCGTTCCAACACCTCGACCATCGCCGCTCCGACATTGGGGAAGAAAAGATCCACGATGCAGGTGGAGAAAATAACTACTTTCATAATGCACCTCCCATATTACAATCATTCCAATTTAACTATACACCTGTGACAACGGATTAGACACCGAAAACGGTTTCAAAATGTTAAATGCTATTTTTATTGGCGCCTCCTTATCCATCATGCTAACCGTGCCATTTTCTTCGCGCTTTTGTTGGCAGACGTGTAAACCTGTTTTAGGCGCATAACCCGTCTGAATAGCTCCAATGTATACCACTTATAGAACCATAATCAATATCAATTTCTTTATATCGGCCACTACCCGAGACGCCGAGAGCTCGTTCTTTTCACCAGCGTAAAGCAGTGTCTTTTCATTGATATACCGCTGTTCCTCACGGTTTCACAACCTTGATTTTTTTCTTAAAAGGACTATCGTTGAAGGTGAGTTAGGGTTACCTAAATAACTCAAATCAAACAGGAGGCGGGTTTATGCGGAAGCAATATAGGGCAACATTGCGGGCACTTAACTCAGATTGCATTGGTCGGCAGGCACATGGCTTTGCAAATTTTGAAGTTACCGATGATGATGCTCTGCAGATTCGCATTGAAATGTTCAATACGCCGGCGGACATGAATCACATGGCAGTCTTGGAAAGCTCCGGTTCCGATGCGCCGGTCACGCCAGCTACAAGTGCTCAGGATCAGAATCATGATGGGGTCATCGATGAGGAAGAAGCCGAGCAAGTTTCCGGCAAAGTCTTTGTCCCTCTCAATAATGCACCCGATAAGTTGAAGTTGGTGGGTGGCAAATACCCTGAAGCCGATGACAACGGGTTCTATATTTACCAGCAGCGGGTGGTCGTATCCCAACTTCGCCAACAACTGGCGAAACATTATGGCCATGACGTGTTCAACCTGGACAATACCGTGGTTTACGTCAACGGGGTTCAAAGTGACGTCTTGTTACCAAAGACCGTGGCGAGTGATTTAGATGAAAAAAAGCCTTATCTCACTTTGCCAATTGCAGTGGGTAAGTTGTACAAAGTCATGGGCTGATAGTTGCGACACTGCTAATCTAATAAAAAGACTGGAACGAAGCATCTCATCTTTCCAGAGATGCTTCGTCCCAGCCTTTTGGTTATCTTCGCAATAACCGCGTGTTTTACATATAAAAGTCATTCATTGTGCAACTGGCTATCACGCAATGGCTTAAAGCGTTTCATTTGCAACGGTCGTATTTGCAGCCAAGCGTTGATAAATTGCGACCACTTCGCCAGCCAAGTCGCGAAAAGTAATGGCGTTCATCAGATGATCCTGGGCATGGACTAGTAGTAATGAAACATCTGCGTGCGCTCCGTTGGCTTCGGCAGTCAATAAATCGGTTTGGACATTGTGCGCCGTGATTAGGGCCTCATCCGCTGCTTTTAAATGGCTGGTTGCAGCATCAAAGTCACTGTTCTTGGCTGCTTGAATGGCTTCAAAGGCTTCACTTTTAGCGTTGCCCCCTGCCATAATCAAGCCCATAATCGTTTGTTCGTTGACGTTGCTCATGGGGTCACTCCTATCTGTCATTATTAGTGGGACACCTGTTTTAACATAAATGTTCGCCATGGCTTAAGCAGTGGCAACAAGGTCAGATCTTCATCTGTCAGGCGGCCGATTTTGTTGCGGCGGCCGTCATTAGGCAATTCCCGCAAGACAATTTGTAGTTCACCGGCGTACCGCGTATACGTTTCGTTCACGACGACTACATCCCCGCGCTGCAAGTGACCGCTCGCATCATGCACTGGCAAAGGCTGCCCGGCATAACGCACGCGTGGTTGGGTATCGCGAATCAGATAATCAGACGCATCACCGCGATAAAGATGGGCTTCGCTAAAGGCAATTTTGGCTTCTAACGCTGATGGTGCCTGGTCCGTGATCACCCGCAATGCCGGATACGGGCAAAAGAATGCCAAGGCCGCGGCTTTTAAATCTGCTTCGTTTGCGAGTGCATTGCCGATGAGAACATCATCAATCACCTCAGTTAGGCGCAAATGGTGAACCTGACTGGCAATGCTGCGATGGCGATCACTTTCCAAAGTCGGCAAACCTTCACTCACCGGCCACGGACCATGATCAGCACTTGGCGCCGTCACAAAAGCCGCCGTCCGGACGCCATGCCGCCGAAACTTTTGCGAATAGGCCAAAAAGCGGTCATCGCCTAAGCCGGTATATTGCTGCGGATAAAAATTATGGCAACCCAGCAAGTTATCCAGTCGCGGCCCAAACGCCATGATCGCATCAATAGCATTCGTACCGGCACTCATATTCAGCTCAATTTTCAAGCCATATTGATTATGGGTCATCAAGGCTTCCTCTTGACCGGTGAAGCCCTCATCAAGCCGCAACCCCCATACGCCTAATTCATGGAAGAAACTAAGGTCTTGATAATCAATGCCTAGTTCCTTGAACAGCGGCGGCGCAATGTCGACAATCGTTTGAAAGCCCAACTGATTCGCCTTGGCAACCACTGCCTTGAAAATAGCCAATTGATCGCGGCCTTGATGACCGGATAGTTGCAGTAATGAGGTAAAAAGGCGCCGATAACCAAACTGACGGGCCATGGTTAAATAATCAGTTGCCTGATCAACCGTTATTTGTTCGGGATAAAGACTGATTCCGATTTTTCCCATGTCGTTCTCCTATATTTTTTACTGATGGTGTGGCTGTGTCGCTCATGCCACGTTCATCCAAGCTGTTTTACAACCGGTTCTTTAAATCGCACACATTTGCCGCGCCATTTTCTTGAAGCGCCGTTTACGCAACCAACCTAGAAGAAATCCGCTAGTCCGGTTGTTTGCTGCACCACGAGCGGTACGGGCGACGAGTGCTTCTTCATAAACCAGTCGACTTTTTCCGGCAGACAACGGCGACAAGTGGTAGCGAACGGTGAAGTCATCACTCGGGGTCGCCAGTTCATATGCGTAGACTGAATTTGGTGCAAACTCGGTAATCGTCAGCCGCGCTTTTCGCCCATTCGGCCAATTTTTCTCGTAGCTAAAGCCCTGCAAACTCTTGGCTAGCGGCTCACGACCGGTGTGCTGGCGAATATCGGCCATGGCGGATTGTTGCAATTGGTTGAAGAAGACACTGGCTTCAACGGGTAGATTCATGACAATTTTCATATTGACCTCCTTTTGGATAAGCTGCGGACTGAACGCATAGTTGCAGCAACATGCTTCAGCAAACGTTGCGCTGCGATCTACTCTTCTCTAGCCAGACCGAGATACCAGCGTGTGCAAATGGCAGTTGCGATCACCCCGAATAGACAACTAATGATTCGCCAAGGTGCCGGTAAAATGGCACTGAAGACAATCACGGTCATGCTGAGGTTAAGCAAGATCAATGGTGTCGTGCTAGGCTTCAAATCGCATCACCTTCTAAATTGCGATCACCATTGCGATCATCGGCAACGGTTTTGGCTTTTTTCATTGGTGGTTCAGGGACAGTTAATTCAGGATCGAGTTTGTTGGCCGCTTTGACAAACGGTACGTAAATCAGGAAGCCAATGACCATGTTGACGGCTTGCAGAATCGGGGCGCGCCAATCCATGGTCGCAATGATCGAGTTCACAAACGGCGGCATGGACCAGACAATTTGGTTCTTAACCGGTGACACCCAGCCGAGCATGTGGGCGCCGTACGCGATGGATACCATGACAACCGGCGCGACAATAAATGGAATGAAGTAGATTGGGTCAAGGACAATCGGCAGTCCGAACATCACCGGCTCGTTCACGTTAAAACAGCCCGGTGCGATCGACAATTTGGCCACGGTGCGTTGATCGTCACGTTTGGAGAACATCAGAATCGCAATCAAAAGTAATAAGGTACTGCCGGCGCCACCGATCCACGCATACAAGTCAAAGGCGTTTCGGGTCCAGACAAATGGCAGTGCTTCACCTTTCATGAACGCATTCATATTGGCAATTTGGGCGGTGAGCCAGATGGAATCCAGAACCGGTCCCAAAACGTTGGTGCCATGAAGCCCGAAGAACCAGAAAATTTGTACCAGCAACGTCATGAGCAACACGGCCCAGAAACCTTGCGACATATTCAACAACGGTTCTTGCACGATGGTCGCGATGAATTCGATGACCGTGGTCTTGTTTAAGCTGAACAGATAATTCACAACGCCAGCCAGATATAAGGCGGCAGTTGCTGGAATGATACCGGTAAATGCTTTAGCAATCGCTGGTGGCACTGCTTCTGGCATCCGGATCGTCACGTTCTTTTTCATTAACCAGATGTAAAGCGTCATCGCCAAGGCGCCCATGATCATGACGGTGAAGAAGCCATAGGAACCGAAGAACTTACCAAAGTTGAAAAAGCCCCACATGCTCACGTTCTTGCCATCAACGACACCACCAGCATCGGTGATTAACTTGGCAGCACCTTTACTCAGCGTGCCTTTTAGCGGCAACATGAAGTTTTGCGGCAGGCTCATAATAAACGTGCCTAACACCACAATGCCCCCAGTCACCGGCTCAACTTGGTATTGAACTGCCAGCTGGTAACCAAACGTAAAGGCAAATAGCAGCCCTAAAATTGCCAGTGTGCCGGTCCAAACCATGGCGTTGATGCCGATCAGCCACTGCATGGAATCGACTATCCCCATCCACTTAAATTGGGTCGGAATATCGCGAATCAAAACGTTCAAGACGGTGGAAACCGCCCCGGCCATCATCGCCGGCATGATCGCAATAAACGCGTCACGCAACGCCACTAACCAACGAATGGAGCCTATCTTGGCTGCAACCGGCACAACATGTCGATTCAACCATCCTATAAATGCATTCATATCACTGTACTCCCTTCAGAATTTTAAATAATGTCGCATTAATACTTAACTACAATTAAAATTCTACGGGAGTGCTGATTGGCGGGTCAAAGATTATAGTAGTTATTATTTATAATTTTTATAAGCAAAAAGTTTGACTTTTTTGGCTTGGTTAAGCGCTTTCACAAAGGCGCGTATCGGTATCGTGTTTGAACGAATGCATCTTATACTTTGCCGAGTTTAAAGATTGCTTCTCTGCAGGGCGTTGATACTTACATAAATCTCGCTTACGAGCAAATATAACCTCTATTGCTTATAATGGATTAAAGTTGGATGTTTTTAGCGCAACCACACGCCATAACGCGCTCCCCAGCGCAGAAGCCGGCTCGCGCTCACAGGAGGATTACCATGGCAAACATAGAATACGACCCGCAAAAGCAGCTCTTTCACCTGCATAATGATACGTTTAGCTACATCATTCAGGTGATTCGCGGCTATTTGGTCAAGCGGTATTGCGGACCAGCGCTTGAACGTTTTTCCGGTACTGCCAAGCTGGAAGATTTCAGTCATGCGTTTAACATTCAAAATGATGCGGCGCCGTTTTCGCTCACGACCTTGCCGCTTGAATATAGTACGCTGATGGGCGGAGATTATCGAACGCCTGCGTATGCCGTTCGCAATGGGCATGGACAATTGATCGGGAATCTGAAGTTTCATGATTTTCAGATTCTGGCGGGAAATAAAAACTTCAATGGTACTTTGCCGACCGCGCGCACTCCGCATGGGCAGACACTGGTGATCACGATGCATGACGAAACCGATACGCTGGCGGTGAATCTCAAGTACACCATCGTTGGCGATCTGCCTGTCCTGCTTAAGCAAGTGGCTTACCATAATCTGAGTGACGACACCCTTACGATTACCCATGCAGCCAGCTTGCAACTGGACTTTGATGATCATGCCTACGATCTCATTACACTGACTGGCGCTCATCTCAGCGAAGCCAGCGTCACCCGGCAACCGCTCACACCGGGTAAAAAGTCCATCGCCAGCAATTATGGTGCCAGTGGTCCACAAGGGGTTCCGGCAACGATTCTGGCGGCACCGGCAACTGATGACTTTGCAGGCGAGGCGCTTGGTATGGCGCTGTTGTGGAGTGGTAATTTTAGCTACACCGCGCAAGTCGATCAGTTTGGCAACAGTCGGCTGGTGATGGGCCTGAATCCGGAGCTCTTTTCCTGGCAGCTGAAGCCTGGTGAACCGTTTGTGACCCCGGAAGCGGCGGTGGCGTACACGACCAATGGCTTGAATGATCTCAGTCATATTTTCCACCGCTTTTTTGCCGATCACGTCATGCCATTGCCGCGGAAAAATCTGATCGAATATAACACCTGGGAGTCCACGTACTTTGATGTCAGTGAAGCCAAGGTGCGCGCCGAAATTCCTAAGGCCGAGGCGCTCGGAGTCGAATTGATTGTGATTGATGATGGCTGGTTCAAAAATCGGCCGAATGATGCCGGTCAGCTCGGCGATTGGGTGCCTGATCCGGTCAAGTTTCCGCGCGGTTTGCGGCCCATTGCCGATGCCTTGCACGAGCGCGGACTAGCATTCGGTTTATGGGTCGAACCGGAAATGATCACTGAAAATAGTGAGTTATATGCCGAACATCCGGATTGGGCGATGCAATACGTTGGCCAAAAGCCGTTACGTTCGCGCAATCAGTTAATTCTGGATCTTAGCCAGCGAATTGTTCAGGATCATCTGATTAAGGTGCTAACTGATTTAGTCCGGACCAATCATATTGATTATTTAAAATGGGATTACAACCGCCATTTCAGCCAGCCCGGAAGTCCGGTACTGCCACCCGATCAGCAAGGCGAAGTCGGCTATCGTTACACTCGCGGTTTGTATCGCGTTTTGAAAACGTTGCGCGACACTTTTCCCGATCTGCTTATCGAAAATTGCTCGTCAGGCGGTGGCCGGTTAGATGGCGGGATGCTGGCGTATACGGATCAAACCTGGACCAGCGATTTCACCGATCCCGTTTACCGGATGAAAATTATGAACGGCTTCTCCTTATTCTTCCCGCTTAAAACCTTCGTCTCGCATTTCACGATGTCACCAAATTTGCAGGACTCGCGGGTCACGCCTTTGCAAACGCGGGCGCTGCTTAGTCTGGTGGGCGTTACCGGGATTGAGTGTCCGCCAAGCCAGTTGAGTGACGCTGAAGCCGCGGCGGTTAAAGCCAGCTTTGTCTTTTACAAAGCTAATCGCACAGAATTGCAAAATGGCAGTCTTTATCGGCTGCATCCCAGTCATCCGAATCAGGATCAGGTATGCTGGCTGATCACCAACGAAGCCAAAACCAAGGCGCTCGTCTTAACGTCAGCTGGCGTGGTTTCCCCGATTCCGCACTACCAACATGTGCTGTTGCATTATCTCAACCCGGAAGTATCCTACCAGATTAATGACAAGGCCACGGCCACCGGTGCTGAACTCAATTATGCCGGGATCACTTTACCGCTGGCGCATGGTGATTTTTCCGCTACCTTAATGACGTTGCGCGTGGTGAGTCACCTGCCACAAACCACGGCATTGCCTGGTGGCGACATCGGTGAGTTGCGATTTTAGCGAAGTCAGCAAAAGTTTCTTAAGTAGTTTATCTTATATAGAAAGTTTGGTTTCCACATGAAGTTTATCATCGCACCGGCTAAGAAAATGGTGGTCGCTCAGGACGATTTCCCCGTTCAAAGTCAGCCGCAGTTTCGTCATCAGGCGGCGTGGCTGTTGCGTCACATGCAGCAGCTCACCCGCGCAGAAGCCCAAACACTGTGGCATACCAGCGAAAAACTCACCGACGCGGCCTACGCACAGCTGCAAACCAGTGACGTGACGGCGCACCAATCCCCTGCGATTTTCAGCTATGTCGGGATTCAGTATCAGTACATGGCGCCTGATCTGTTGGATGACGCCGGCTTAGCCTATATTCAGCAACATTTACGGATTCTGTCAGGCTTATACGGTGTTTTGCGACCGTTTGACGGCATTGTCCCATATCGGTTAGAAATGCAAACCCATCTGGCTGCGGTGCCGAATCATAGCTTATATGATTTTTGGGGCGATCGGCTGTATCAGGCACTGGCGACCATCCCCGGCCCGATCATCAACCTCGCCTCTGATGAATATGCCAAAACTATCCGTCCTTACCTGCAGCCGGCTGATCAGTTTATTAACGTCCGCTTTGCCCATGACGTCGATGGCAAACTCAAAACCCGTGCGACTTATGCTAAAATGGCACGCGGAGAAATGGTGCGGTTTGCCGCCACGCATCGCATTACAACAGTGGAGGAACTGACGCACTTTGACTCGCCGACTTATCGGTTTGATGCGCCACTTTCGACCACGGATGAGCTTGTTTTTATTGCAAAATAGGACAAGTTGACTTCCGAGAATGGCCTACAACCAAGTCCAGCTTTACTTTTGGGCTTGGTTGTAGGTCACTTTTTTAGTTGTTAGGACTTTTTTAAGTGACAAAATGACTGTCTGCGAGTTAATATATAAACAATATAAAGAAAGGTTTGTTTATAAAATGACAAATAGCATTTCCGTTTATAAAATATCCGAATTGCAGCAGGGTTACTACCTAGAATCCGGCTACTTTCACTGCCACTATTGCGACACCAGTTTCGCCGAAGATGAAGTTTACCCACAAGACGGCCGTTACTTCACTGCTGAAGCGATGATCAAACGCCACATTCAACAGGTCCACAACGGTGCATTGGCCGCCTTACTGCAACAGCCAGCTAGTCAACTCGGTGTATCTGCCAGTCAGCAACAGGTTCTGCGCCTGTTTGCCCAAGGATTAAGCGACACGGTGATTGCCCAGCGCTTAAAAGTCTCGGCTTCCACCATTCGCAACTATCGCTTCAAGTTTCGGGAAAAACAGCAGCAGGCACAGCATTTTCTCGCCGCCATGGCCTTGCTCGCCTTGCCGGATGCCCTGATCATGCCGCATGATGGCGCCACCATGATTGATGACCGGTACGCGATTACCCCACAAGAACGGGAAAAGACCTTAAAAGCCTTCCTCACTCCTGATGGCCGGGTGACAAATTGGCCCGCCAAGGAAAAACGTAAACTGATCATTTTGTCCGAGATTTTCAAAGACTTCAACCCGCAGAAAAACTATTCCGAAACCGCGGTCAACGAAATTCTGCAGCGACACGTATCGGATTACGTCACCGTTCGCCGCAATCTGATCGAATACGGCTTCCTCGATCGCACCGCAGACGGCCGCACTTACTGGGTAAACGCTAACGGACTGGCACGTTAAGCACGTAGAAAGTTTTAACTGGCATTATCGGATGCAAAAAAGTCACGCCAACAATGAG
>ENA-OXEK01000488-OXEK01000488.1-human-gut-metagenome-genome-assembly--contig:-NODE-488-length-10977-cov-9.296832_pt1 | contig 10977 bp, 9 predicted proteins | sample MGYA00249825_ERZ652244 | MGnify/ENA primary metagenome ERZ652244 (study PRJEB26925, sample SAMN05826968) | human gut metagenome | biome: ENVO:2100002; feature: ENVO:00000062; material: ENVO:00002003...
TACACAAGGCTATTCGTCGGCAGCGTCAGATGTGTATAAGAGACAGGTATTTGCTCGCCTGCGAGCGCGCGGGCTTTACTCCCGAGGAATGTGCCGTGGTCGAGGATTCGCGCAACGGCTGCGTCTCGGGCATTACGGCTGGCTGCCACGTCTTTGCCGTTCCTGATATCGTGCCGCTGCCGCAGGACGTGGTGGATGGCTGCGAGGCCGTGCTCGATACGTTGTTCGACCTGGCGGCGGCGGTCAAGGCCGTGCGCTAGACAATTGCGGTGTTGAAACGAGCAATTGCCCACGTTTGCGCTCAAGCAAAAGGGGTCCGGCAATGGTCGGGCCCCTTTTGCTTGAGTGGTGACTTAGCATACTTGCGGGCGTGCTATAGATACGCACCGAGGTTGATGGCCGTGGCGTCGGTCTGGCTGCTTGCCTGGGTGCTGGCGCGTTCCAGCAGGAACGGCCGCACGAGTTCTTGGCGGTTGATGTCCTCGATGGCCGTGACTGCGGTGACGGTGCGCGCGGCAGAGCCGATGTGGACGTGCTTGGGCTTCGCCGGCGCCTTGTTCTCGATTTGCTCCATCAGCAATTGAACGCCCTTGCGGCCAATCTCGTAGCCCGGGGGCGCTACCGTAGTGAGCGGGACCGATCCGCTCCAAGCGAGTGGGTTGCCATCGCAACCTGCTACGCGTACTTGCCCGGGGACAGAGATGCCCTTGTCGACCAGCGCCGAGATAACGCCCGAGGCCAACACGTCGGTCAGGCCGACGACAAAATCGGGGCGTTCGTTCGCGGGGCGCTCGGCGATTTGGGCACCGATGCCGTAGCCGTCGGCAGCGGTATTCCATTCGCCGGCGTCGATGACTTCGATCTTGATATCGGGGTGCAGAGCGAGGGCCTTGTGAATGCCAAGCACACGTAGGGTGAGCTGCATAAATGCTGCTCGGCCGACGACGACAATATGGTGCGCGCCGCGGGCGATGGCGAGTTCGGCAATGATGCGACCCTGGGCCTCGTTGTCGGCGGCCACGTAGTAGCCGGGCTCGGAGCAATGGATGTCCAGGTGGACGATCGGCACGGGCATCTTGGCCATGGCGGGGTGCCAGTCGGGGGATGCCATGGGCTGAACCATGACGCCGGACATTTGGGTGCCCATAAAGTAGCGCAGGTAATGGTCCTCGAGAATATCGTCGTTATCGGCGTTGGCGATGAGCAGGTCGTAGCCGTGCTTGCGGGCCTCGTTGTGGGCGCCGCTGGCGATTTGGAGCGAAAAGCCGTGATCGAGACGGGGGAGCACCAGGCCAAAGGACTTGGTGGCGCCGCCCGCGAGCTGACGGGCGCTTTGGTTGGGCAGGTAGCCAAGGCGATTGATGGTCTCGTTAATGAGCTTGAGGGTCTCGGGGCGCAGCTTTTCGGGGTGGTTGAGCGCGTTGGAAACCGTGCCCAGCGAAACCCCGGCCTCGCGCGCGACGTCGCTGATTTTTACCTTTGCCATAGCGGCCCCTTTGATGCGTTTCAAGTACAAGCCAGATTGTAGCATCCCAAACCTACCAAAAAGGGACAGGTTTATTTTGGCAGGTTTTATCTGGGGAAACGCTGTTGCCAGCGCGACCACCACGAAGGTGCCTGTCCCCTTTGTGGTGGTTTGGACCGGCTGGACGTGTGTGCATCGGGTGGTATCTAAGTTGAGATACCACTTCTGGTATATCAGCTTGCGCTTGCGTGAGTACAATACTCGAACGTTATACGTCTCAGCGCCCCTTGTGCGTGGACGTCTTGCAGTCACGCGAACGAAGGGATTTATCTTATGTGCGGAATCGTCGGCTACACCGGCTCTGATATTGCAAAGAACATCCTGGTCACGGGCCTCAAGCGTATGGAGTATCGCGGCTATGACTCCTCGGGCGTCGCGCTCGAGGTGGGCGAGGGCGCCGCGGCGCACCTCGACGTCATCCGCCGCGTGGGCAAGGTCGCGGGCCTAGAGAGCGAGCTTTCCAACATCGACAGCGACGCTACCTGCGGTATCGGCCACACCCGTTGGGCCACCCACGGCAAGCCCTCCGTCGTTAACGCTCACCCCCACACCAGCTGCGACGGTCGTATCGCCATCGTCCACAACGGCATCATCGAGAACTTCGCCGAGCTGCGCGAAGAGCTGGAGGGCCGCGGCCATCACTTTAAGAGCGAGACCGATACCGAGGTCTTCGCGCATCTGATCGAAGAGGCTTATGTCGAGACGCACGACCTGATGGCCTCCGTGCGCGAGGCTTGCACCCACGTGGTCGGTGCCTATGGTCTGGCCGCCGTGTGCGCTGACGAGCCCGGCGTGATCGCCGTGGCCCGCAAGGATTCCCCGATCGTAGTCGGCGTGGGCGAAACCGGTTCCTATGTTGCTTCCGATGTCATCGCGCTCATCGACGCCACCCGCGATGTCGTGGTGCTCGAGGACGGTCAGTTTGCCAAGCTCACGCCCGCAGGCGTCGAGTACACCGACGAGGCTGGCAACGTTATCGAGCCCAAGGTCACCCACATCGACTGGGACCTGGACATGGCAGAAAAGGGCGGTTATCCCGACTTTATGCTCAAGGAAATCCACGAGCAGCCGCGCGTCGTGCGCGACACGCTGGTCGGTCGTATGACGCCGGCCGGCGAGCTTGACATCGACGAACTGGGCCTTTCGCTCGAGGAGCTCAACGATATCGATCGCGTCTACGTGATCGCCTGCGGCACCAGCTACCATGCTGGACTCATTGCTAAGAATCTCATTGAGGGCTGGGCTCGCATCCCCACCGAGGTTGAGGCGGCCAGCGAGTTCCGCTATCGCAATCCCATCATCACGCCGACGACGCTTGTCGTGGCCGTGTCCCAGTCGGGCGAGACGGCCGACACCCTTGCCGCCATTCGCGACGCGCGCATCAAGGGCGCCAAGGTCTTCGGCATCACCAACGTGGTGGGCAGCCCCGTGGCGCGCGAGAGCGACGGCGTCATCTACACCAAGGCCAACAAGGAGATCGCGGTCGCCTCGACCAAGAGCTTCATCGGCCAGGTCGTGAGCCTTACGCTGCTGGCTTTGCTGTTGGCGCAGGTTAAGTACCGTCTGACCACAAAGCAGGCGCGCATGCTGTTCCGCGAGCTTTCCGATACGGCCGAGCAGATCCAGTGGATTTTGGATACCCAGACCGAGGCCGTTCATGAGGCCGCCCTGCTGTGCAAGGACGCGCAGTCGGCGCTGTTCGTGGGCCGCGGCATGGGTGCCGCTATTTCCTACGAGGGCGCGCTCAAGCTCAAAGAGGTCAGCTACTTGCACGCCGAGGCCTACGCCGCCGGCGAGATGAAGCACGGCCCCATTGCCCTGATTGACCCGGGTTTCCCTGTCATCGCTGTGGCCACCAAGAGTGCCACCTACGACAAGACCGTGTCGAACCTTATGGAGTGCAAGGCGCGCGGCGCCAAGGTCATCGTCGTTGCCACCGAGGGCGACGAGGAGATCAACAAGATCGCCGACTGCATCATCCGCGTGCCGGCAGTCCGCGACGTGTTCAGCCCCATCACGGCGAGCGTCCCGCTGCAGCTGCTCGCCCGCGAGGTCGCCATCCTGCGCGGCTGCGACGTCGACCAGCCCCGTAACCTGGCCAAGAGCGTCACGGTAGAGTAGTTGGTTCCGCCGTTCTAGCGACTAAGGCCCGGCTCCGCATCAAGACGGAGCCGAGCCTTTTTTGCATTTGACCAGATAAAACCCGCCAAAATGAACCTGTCCCTTTTTGGCAGGTTAGCGGAGCTTGCTGGTCTCGAAGTACTCGGGGAACTGGTCCAGAACCTCGGTTTGGTTGCGGAACATCATGTGCAGGTGCTTGCTGACCAAAAAGCTCGCTTCGATGGGGTCGCGACCGGCGATAGCGCGGCGAATCTGCTTGTGCTCGTTCACGATGTCCTGATTGTCGAGAACTTGCGTGGCGGCGCGCAGCCAGCGGAAGCGCTCCAGGTCGGCATTGGTCTCTTCGAGCCACGACCACACGGTGCTGCGACATGCGATGCTAAAAATCATGTGATGCATGAGGTTGTCGCTCAAAAAGAAGCCGATGCGATCCTCTTCGGCCATGGCCTTTTCCTGCAGCACGATGGCGCGGTCGAGCTGCTCGATGCCGGCCGACGTGGCGCGCGCACAGCACTCCACAATCACCTGCTTTTCCAGATGCTCGCGGATGTAACAAGCACTCTCGGCAAGGGTGAGGTTGATGGGTGAGACGTAGGTGCCGCTCTGGGGCACGGTGCGCACCAGGCCTTCCTGCGCCAAGCGAACCAAAGCCTCGCGCACGGGCGTGCGCCCCATATCCAGGTCGTCGCAAAGTTGCTTGACGCCCAGCTTTTCGCCCGGCTTGTAGTCCAGGTAGACGATTTTGCGTCGAATGGTGTGGTAGGACTGGTCCTGTAGGCTCGTTTCCTGCTCGCCGACGTGCATCGATTCTTCCATAGCGCCTCGCAACTGTTCTATCAAACTCATATGTCAGTTGTTAATTATGCCGCGAATCAGCTCTCCGCGGTGGGTAATTCGGCTGTCGCCCGAGAACTATTGCGGCATCTTAGTCTGTGTTTGCGCAAGGCTGCGCTCAATGTTGCCGTATCATAAGCCGTCGCAAACGTGAAAGAGAAAGAAGGAATCCCATATGCAACTGGCAAATATCGTACGCGAGCGCTGGAAAGGCGTCTTGTTCTGCCTGATCATCGCCATTCCCGCGACGTTGCTCGGCAAACAGGTTGAGGTGGTCGGCGGTCCGGTATTTGCCATCCTCTTTGGCATGGTCCTGGCGCTCGTCTTTCCCAAGAATCGTCGCGAACAGCTCGCCGCCGGTGTCACCTATACGTCTAAAAAAGTCTTGCAGTACGCGGTAATCCTGCTTGGCTTTGGCATGAACCTCTCGCAGATTCTGTCCAAAGGCGCTCAGTCGCTGCCGATTATCGTGGCGACGATCTCGACCTCGCTTGTCATCGCCTTCGTGCTCTGCCGCGTAATGAACGTGCCGGGCAAGATCGCGACGCTTGTGGGTGTGGGTTCGTCGATTTGCGGCGGTTCTGCCATCGCCGCGACCGCGCCCGTCATCGATGCCGACGATCGCGAGATTGCCCAGGCTATTTCGGTCATCTTCCTGTTTAACGTTATCGCGGCGCTCGTGTTTCCGACGCTCGGCGGCATGCTCGGGCTGACCAACGAGGGCTTTGGCCTGTTTGCCGGCACCGCCATCAATGACACCTCGTCGGTAACGGCTGCGGCGAGTGCCTGGGACAGTATGCATCCCGGCGCCAATGTGCTCGAAAGCGCCACAGTGGTCAAGCTCACCAGGACGCTGGCCATTATTCCCATCACGTTGGCTCTCGCATGCTGGCAGATGCATCTGGCGCGCAAGGCCGGCGGCGACGCCAAAAGCACGTTCTCGCTTAAACGCGCGTTTCCCATGTTCGTGCTGTTCTTTGTGCTGGCGAGCGTAATCACCACGGTGCTTCAGCTTCCTGCATCCATTACGGCGCCTATCAAGGAGCTGTCGAAGTTCTTTATTGTGATGGCTATGGCGGCTATTGGCTTTAATACCGATATCGTCGAGCTGGTCAAAAAGGGCGGCAAGCCCATCGCATTGGGCTTTTGCTGCTGGATTGGTATTGCGTGCATGAGTTTGGGAATGCAGCACGTGCTGGGAATCTGGTAGAGAAGTAGCTTATTTGCGTGCTGGCGAGCGCATGCCTGCGGTGGAGCGATAGGAGCTCTTGCGGGTATGGCTTGTCCGCAGGTTGATAGGTCCCGAAGAGCTCTTATCGCCCCGCCAGGATGGCGATGCGGGGCAACTCATATACTCGCAGGACGGCGGCTTCTGCCCTATAGTGTTTGGTGAGTAATATCGTTCAATTTTGAAACACTCGCCCGTGCGCCCGTCAGTGGCGGCGTGGCGCCGAGGACGGGGGGCAATATGAACAGTGACGCCAAGCTGCAAATCTTGATCGAGGCCTTGGCCGCTGCCGGGGCCTCGGCGTTGGCGATCGATGGGCATGGACACGTGGCGATTTCGACCATGGATGATGTCGCGCTCGAGCAAGATGTCGCGGCATTTGTCGCCGAGCGCCTGGGGCGCGTGGGTAACGGCACGCGCCTGGTGATGGGGCATGCGGGAGGGCGCTTGAGCCTCACGGTGCGTCCGGTCGTCAAGGAAGACGGCGCGCTCTGGGTGGTCGTAGTCCGCGAGGTGCGCGGTGTGGCGTCACACGCGGGCATTGAGTGGCTTAACGCAGATGAGGTCGAGGCGCGCTACGAGGCAAGCGCGTACGGCATTGTCGAGGGTGCCGCTGCGGTCTCTGGCCCCGTCTGCGAAAGCTATGCCCGCGGCGTGCCCCTCATGTTGGAGGGCGAGCTGGGTGCTGGCCAGGCAGAGATTGCAAAACGCCTCTATCTGGATGGGCCTTATGCTGACGAACCCTTTGTGTCCGTGGCACTTGACGAGCTCACAGATCGCGGCTGGCGCCATCTGCTCAAAAGCTCGGAATCGCCGCTGTTCCAGGCAAGGCTGACCCTTTGTATTGGCGGCTGGCATGCACTTTCGCCGCAGCGTCTGCGCGAGCTTGTCTCTACGATGACCGACACGGCGCTGGCCGCGCGTTGCCATGTGGTTCTGACGGCAAACGATGTGCCGGGCGGCGGCGAAAGCGATCAGGCCGCTTTTGTAACCGAGCGCTTGGCGTGCGCAGTGAGTGTGGCGCCTGCGATTGCCGAGCAGGGTGGCGCATCGAAAAAGGTTGCGCAGTATTTGTCGTATCTGTCAGATGTCTTTGGAACTGCCGCTCCGAGTATGTCTGAGGAGGCTGCCTCGACGCTCAACGGCTATCGCTGGCCACGCAACTACCTGCAGCTTCGCGAGGTCTCGGAACGAATCTATATATTAGTAGGGTCGGGTGTGGCGGAGCGCGCGGTGGCGGAGGAGGTGCTCGCCCAGGAGGACGTCATCAAAACCGCAACCTTTGGCACTCCGACACTCGACAGCGACCTGTATATCCTGCGCCCACTGACCGATACCGAACGCGACATCGCGCGGCTGGTCGTAGGCTACCTTCAGGGCAACCGGACCCGCGCTGCCGAGGTGCTGGGAATAAGCCGCACGACCCTGTGGCGCTTGCTGAAGGACGACGACCGCTGAGCGAGGCGCTCGTGACCGCATGCAGCGCGTGTGATACAGTCCAAAGCAGTAATGTTTCGATTGCGTTACGGCGTGCGGGGGCGTATGGCGGAGACTTCAAAACCAAATCGGGCTCGAAAGCCCACGGCGCCGGTCAACCGTCGCACGACTTCGCGGACGTGGGGCAAAAGCGCCTCAGGCTTCGACGGCTCGTTCAAGCGCACTAGATATGGCTATCCCTCGGCAAGCGCTCGCTTGGCCATGCAGGCCGAATCGTCGCTGTGGGTCCGTAAGCGTGTGGTGGGGTCAAAGCTCAAGCACGATGGAACGCTCGGCTTCATTAGCCGTGGCGCTGCTCGCCGTAGCGGCCTCAATCCCGCAGGCTGGCATCGCTATGTTCCGATCGCGGTCGTTGCCGCGATAGTCGCCATCGCGCTCGCGGCGCTTGGTTACGCCGGCGGCGGGGCCGACCTGAGTGCAATGTTCGGGCCTGCTGAGCTCGCGCATGCCGGCACGGAGCTTGTCGAGGGCGCTCAGGCCCAGACGGGCGTCGCGCCCCAGCGCGGTATCGTCGCGGCGGCCTCCACCATCGCCGACGCGCAAAAGGACGAGGACGAACAGGGCGACAGCGCCGAAACGACCCACGCGAACGAAACGACGACAACTCCATCGGCAAGATAAGTTGCGAGTGGAGCAGCAAATTTGGAACGGGGCCTTTTAGCTGCCCAAGTGCCAGATGTCACCAGTGGCGCACCCGATGTCAGTCACCAACAGCGAGCGAGCCGCATTTGCGCCAAGGTGACGTGAAATGAGAGAGCGCTGACCTTTTGGTCGCGCCCTCGAAATTGAACGTCAGATTGGCGCAAATGCGGCCCGCGCAGCGTCAGCGGGGCCGCCGTTCGTTAGAACGGCGGAACTAATTACCTGACGTACACGACGTTGTCGCGGCGGGGTTTGGCCTGGGGAAGCACGTCTTCGGCATAGCCCAGAATGCAGTTGCCCACACCGCGCAGGCTTCCGTCGGCGGGCAGACCCCACTTGGCCAGCAGTTCCAATCCCTCGGGTGAGTCAAAGACCTCGTGTGCGCGGTGGATCCAACACGAATCGACGCCCAGCGCATAGGCAGCGTTGAGCAGGTTGCCCATGGCGAGCGAGCCGTCTTCCAGGTGCGTGGGCACGCTGCGGTCGACGAGCACCACCACAACGGTCTTGGCGCCGTAGAAGGGATCTCCCTCGCTACCCATAACCTGGGCGTTGAGCTGCGAGAGGCGCTCGACGGTTGCGGGGTCGGTGACGGCGACGAACGTGACCGGCTGGCGTCCCATGCCGCTCGGCGCATACTGGCCGGCTTCGAGAATGCGTGCGAGCTTCTCGGCCCCGACAGGGCAATCGCTGTATTTGCGGCAGCTGCGGCGGTGGATGAGTGCCTCGATGGTCTCCATGTGTCCTCCTGACGTTGGTTTCGATGCCTCGTTCTTACCCGCCGAACCAAACCCGTAATCGCGCCGTCGGCCCCAAACAATGCAAGCTGCCGAGTGGAAAGTTGGTTTGCATAAAACTTCAGCCGGAATGTGACAGACCGGTGGGATGATTAAACGTTTTATCCCGTCTACCCTGCGGTTTTTACCACTTGCCTAAATGATGTGCGCATAAGCTCTGATAAAGGTTTTACTAAAGGAGTGCCAACGTTTATCAACGCGCCATGGTGGCGCCGGGCCAGGAGGTAACATCATGTTCCAGGCTGGAGATGTCGTCGAGACCGACTTCGAAGGATTTCTGAAGCTGTTGCGTTCCAAGACGCGCGCTTTCGTGTCGATCAACGATCACGAGTACTACATCACGCACACCGATGGCTATTGGCGTGTTCAGGATTGCGAGGCCCTCAACGATAAGGGCCACTTTACTGACTGCTCCGAGCTGGTCAACACGGTCTGCGAGGTCGTCGAGCTGCCTTGGATCTGCGGCAAGAGCCTGCACGACAGCTTCTCGGGCGCCACGGTCTACGAGGCCGTCGCTGCTTAACAGGCAATAAAACCCGATTTTCACGTGACCGCTGGCGCCGCCCCCGCGCCGGCGGTCTTTTTCTGCCGATAGGCCATAAAAGTGCACGCATTTGCGGAGAGGCTGTTGACGATAGTCAAAACTCGGACTAATCTAGAGACACAAAATTGGTCAAAAATCGGACTATCGAATGGTGGGAGAGATGGATTGCGCGGTTACGTTGGTCGATTTTGACCGGATGCTCAACGGGCTTGACCGTATCTATTCGGAGTTCGCGCGTGCCTGCGGTCTTTCGGACTGCGCCTACTGGATGCTCGTCGACACGAGTGCAGCGGGCGGAAGCGTTGCCGTGAGTAGGCTGACGAGTGAATGGTTCTACAGCAAACAGACCATCAATTCGGCGATCAAGACGCTTAGGGCGCGAGGGCTTGCGACGTTGGAGTTTGCCGAGGGCAGTCGTAAGAACAAGGTTGTGCGACTGACCGAAGAAGGCATGCAGTTTGCCAAGCGCTACGCGTTGCCGGCGCAAAAAGCCGAGCAACAGGCATTCGAGGCGCTCGAGCCGTGGGAACAGAGCGAGATCATGCGCTTGGTCGGTAAGTTCTCCCATGTTCTTAACGAAGAGTGCGAGGCATTTAAACGGCAAGTGGCCGCCGAGAACGAGGCTGACGACAAGGGCGAAGGGGAGACATGCGACTCTTAATGAGGTTTATGAGGCCGTATCGCGGGCTGATTGCGGTGACGCTGTTTGTACTGCTGATAGATAACGTCGGCACGCTGCTGGTGCCTACAATGTTGGCGAATATGGTCAATACTGGTATCACGACGGGCGATATCGACTACATCTTGCGCAACGGTCTGTATATGCTCATCGCGACCGGCATGGCCAGTGGCGGCGCGGTGCTGGGCTGCTATCTTTCGGCCCGTCTGGCGGCCAATGTGGCCTGCGACATTCGCAACGCCGTCTACGATAAGTCGCTCGAGCTATCCGCCAGCGACTTTGAGCGCTTTGGTACGGGTTCGATGATCACGCGCTCGCTCAACGACATCAACGTGATCCAGCAAGCGATCCTGCAGACGATTCAGCTGGTGTTACCGGTACCGTTCTTGGCCGTGGCGGGCATCATCTTTGCCTGGTTCATCGATCCTGCCATGGGCACGCTGCTGGGCGTGGTCGTTGCGATCGTGCTGGTGGCGGCGGTCTTTACCGTTGCCAACGCCGCGCCGATCTTTATGCGCCTGCAGAGCTTTATCGACCGCATGAACGTGGTGCTGCGCGAGAACATCGTGGGCGTGCGCGTCATCCGCGCATTTAACAAGGAGCGCCACGAGGAGCAGCGCCTGGATGAGGTGTTTAGCGATTACGCAGCCAATGCCATCAAGGTCAACCATCTGTTTGTGGGTCTCGACAGCTCCAGCTTCTTTTTGATGAATATCGCCGAGGTTGCGGTGCTGTGGGTGGGCGGCAACCGCGTGGGCGTCCATGCCATGCAAATCGGCAGCATCTCGGCCGTGCTGGAGTACGCGATCCTGATCCTGTTCTTTGTGATGATGGCGCAGATGGTGGTGCTGACGCTTCCGCGCGCCGCGGCGTGCCTCAGCCGTGCACAGCAGGTGCTCGAAATCGAGCCGAGCATCGTGGACGGTAAGGCTACGCTGGGCGACGGGACACCTGAGTCCGCAGACGGAGCCGACACGGTGGCCGTGTTCGACCACATGTCGTTCCGTTTTGACGATGCTGACGAGGACACCCTGTGCGACCTGAGTTTTGCCTGCCGCCGCGGCGTGCCTCAGCCGTGCACAGCAGGTGCTCGAAATCGAGCCGAGCATC
>ENA-OXEK01000490-OXEK01000490.1-human-gut-metagenome-genome-assembly--contig:-NODE-490-length-10943-cov-8.888226_pt1 | contig 10943 bp, 10 predicted proteins | sample MGYA00249825_ERZ652244 | MGnify/ENA primary metagenome ERZ652244 (study PRJEB26925, sample SAMN05826968) | human gut metagenome | biome: ENVO:2100002; feature: ENVO:00000062; material: ENVO:00002003...
CAAGGCTATTCGTCGGCAGCGTCAGATGTGTATAAGAGACAGGGTTGCAAGTGTCAAGGTGGCAGCGACTGCCATTGCTAAAATGGTCGTCACGGTTCGCGCTTTTTGACCCAACAGCTGCTCTTTAGTCAAATGTCCCACGATCCCCATCATCTCACCGCCCCTCGCTCACGATCCCATCGTCAATTCGGACAATACGATCAGCTTGACTGGCAATGTCTGGATCATGGGTGATCACGACCAGTGTCTGCCCCTGCTTAATATTGGCTTGTCGTAGTAGCGCCATCACATCCTGTGAATTCCGGCGATCAAGATTGCCTGTAGGTTCATCGGCCAAAATAACTGCGGGATGATTGATTAACACCCGTCCAATTGCCACCCGTTGCTGCTGCCCGCCTGAAAGCTGATTAGGCAAAGCAGATGCCTTTTCGACAAGGCCCAAGGTTGCTAGCATCTCCGTCAAAACCGTCTTTTTAATTGACCGTCCATCCAAATCCGCTGGCAATGTGATATTCTCAGCCACCGTCAAGTTCGGAATCAAGTTGTAAAACTGATAAATCAAGCCGACTTGTCGACGTCGAAAAATCGCCAGTTGCGTTTGATTCAGCGCGTAGATATCCGTGTCATATAACCGGACCGCCCCACTGGTTGGCTGATCAATCCCGCCTAACAAATGAAGCAAGGTTGACTTTCCCGAACCACTTGGCCCCACTATGGCAACAAACTCGCCTTGTTCAATCGTCAAATTGGCATGATCCAGTGCCGGATGCACTTCACCAGCATATTGCTTGGTCAGTTGGCGTGCCGTTAAAATTGCCATCCCTAATCTCCTCCTTTACCCGACAACAGCCTATCCTGTTATCGGTTTCTTGTCGTCATTCTAGCAACGCCAAGTGACAGGTGAGTGACAGCCACCGTATCAGCGGAAAAATTCGAAAATCATTTGGACCCCATTGGCAGTATTAGCTGCAGTTAGCCGGCCATCATTGGCAGTAGTGATGCCAGCAGCAATTGCCAGTCCGATGCCCACATTGTTGGCAGTAGCATATTGACCACGGTAAAAGCGCTCGAACAAATGTGGCAGGTCCTGAGCGGCAATGGGTTGACCGGTATTCATAATCATAAGCCGCGTGCGCACCGGGTCACCGATTCCGCGCACACTAATTCGGCCGCCAACCGGGGTGTGCGCGACTGCATTTTTAAAAACATTGGCAAAGGCTTCTTTGACCAATACCGAATTATCGTTGATCGTCAGCGTTGGTGGCACTTGCCAATCAACGGTAATCTCTTTGTCGGCAATCTGGCGCAAGAATGGACTAAGAGCCGCTTTTCCAAGGTCACTCAACACAACGATTTCACGCCGCTGACTCAACGTATGCGTATCAACTTTTGCCAGTAAGATCAGCTGCTCGACTAATTGCGCTTGGTGCTGCTGTTGTGCCTGCAAAGCCAGCCGCGTCGTTTTCCAATTCGATTCAGCCATCATCTCAAGCAAGTTACTGTTGGCTGCAAGTGGCGTCCGTAACTGATGCGCAATATCCGTAATCGCCTCATTGAGATGATCACGATCACGCTTAATAGCCTCACGTTCGGCTTGCATTTGGCGCGCATAGTGATAGAGACGATTATTGAAGTCAGAAAATAAACCTTCATCATTGCGATCAATTAGGTAATTGTCCTCGGTTTCCTTCGTCATATCCAATTGCAAAAGCGCTTGATCAAAATGATAACTAAACTTTCGCGCCCAGCACCATGTTAACCAAACACTTATGCCAGTAGCCAAACCGCCCACCAGCACCAACCATATGCGCATATTCGGTACAGTGATACTGGTTAATAAGAGTACCGTCCAAAGAATCCCAATTAATATCGCTGTCAATTGAAACACTTGACGCGTCTCAGGCATCGTCCAATAAGCATGCTTAACCATCGATAAAATACCCCATTCCTCGTAAGGTTCTTATGAGTGTTGGCTTGGCGGGATCATCTTCCAATTTTTCGCGCAGCCGTTTAATCGTTACCGTCAACGTGTTATCAGCAACAAATTGTTCGCGCGTATCCCATAAAGCGGCCAGCAACTGTTCGCGGGTCAAAATTTGGTTGGGATTAACAAAGAAATAGGCCAGCAGTCGTTGTTCGGCACTTGTAAGCCTAACTGCTTTGCCGTTTTTAGTGACCTGACCTGTCCGCAGATTTAGCGCAACGGCCCCCAATTGCTGGGATTCTCCCGGTAATTGTTTGGCAATCCGGGCTTTAAGAACCTTAAGACTCACCGGCTTGACCACATAATCATCGGCAAGATCCAAGCCGGCAATCGTGGTTGACTCGTCATCATTTGCCGTCAAGACAATCACTTTAGCCGTCAAATAAGCCCGCCACCGTTTCAACCATGTCAAACCGTCCCCATCCGGCATGCCCAAGTCTAAAATGATCAACGTCGGCTGTTCTGTTTTCACAATGGTAGTGGCTTTTGCCAGTGTTGCCGCTAGCCAAACCTCTTCGTCACGACTGAAATAGGTCTGAAGCGTCTTCCCCAATGCCGGTTCGTCTTCAATGATTAAATACGTCACGCAATCGCCCCCCGCCTGTCAATTTGTCATAGTAACCAAAGTATACTAAAGAAAGCTGTGGCAGAAACAGAAAACGCTTACTTTACGTATACTTTTAGCTCCAACGCTAGATTTAGCGTCACGGTTGCATTAACGCAAAATCAAAAAATAGACCCCAAAGGCTGCCCTTTAGGATCTATCGGTTAAAATACACTTTTATCCGCGGTTATCACATTGCATTCACTAGCACGACTGCAACCGCTGACCACGTGAATCGTTCATCTAAGCTTCCTTACGAAAAGCGTCCAAAGCTTTCTCAAAGGCATCGAGCTTTTCTTGCGCCTTTGCATCCGTATCGGCTTTGGTGCCAACGTAGAACTTCACTTTCGGCTCTGTACCAGATGGCCGAATTGCAATCCAGGTACCGTCTGCCAAAATATACTTCAGCACATTGCTGGATGGCATCGTCAGCTTTTCAACTGTGCCATCTGCGGACTTAGCTTCTTGACTCAGGAAATCTTCAACTTTCGCGATCTTAACGCCAGCAAAATCATCTGGCTGCTCTTCACGGAATTTGGTCATCAGATTAGCCATCTGCTTAGGCCCGTCAACGCCTTCAAAATCAACGCCAACAGTCTTTTCAGCGTAGTAGCCATACTTCTTGTACAGTTCCTGAACGCCATCCCAAAGTGTCTTACCTTGTGATTGATAGTATGCGGCCACTTCAGCTAGCAAAACAGTTGACTGGATGGCATCCTTATCACGCACAAAAGGTTTGATTAGATAGCCATAGCTTTCCTCAAAGCCAAACAGGAATTCATGTTCGCCTGTTGCCTGGAAATGTTTGATCTGATCACCGATAAACTTGAAGCCGGTGAGCACATTGATCATGTCCACGCCATAATCTTTGGCAATAGCCGTTGCCAACTCAGTGGAAACAATCGACTTGACGACCGCACCGTTCTTTGGCAAAGTTCCGGCTTGTTTACGTGCTTCAAGAATATAATGCAATAGCACAGACGCAATTTGATTACCAGTCAACAACTGATAGTGATCGCCAACTTTAACCGCAGTTCCCAGCCGATCAGCATCGGGATCAGTGGCAATCAGGACATCGGCACCAATTTTCTTGCCGAGTTCAATTGGCAAATCAAAGACTTGGGCAAACTCAGGATTTGGAAATGGGGTTGTGGCAAATTCCGGATCAGCAACACTTTGTTTAGCAACCAATCGGAAGTTTTCGAATCCGGCATTGCGCAAAACCATTTGTGCCGGAATCCGACCGGTACCATGTAACGGGCTATAAACCAGCGACATGTTCTTGCCAACGGTTTTGATCAAATCATGATTAATCGTAACCGTTGCAACTTCAGCATAATACGCTTCATCGACATCTTCACCAATTGGCTGCATCAAATCCTTCGCCCGTAACTCGTGAACATTCAAGGCTTTGATGGCAAAAAGATCATCAGCTGACCGCGCATATTTGGTAATTTTGTCAGACTCTTCCGGTGGCATTTGACCGCCATCAGGGCCATAAATCTTATAGCCATTATATTGTTTCGGGTTATGGCTAGCCGTGATCATAATTCCGGCATATGTCTTCAGGTGACGGACGGCAAAACTCAGCTCCGGTGTTGGCCGCAGTTGATCAAAGACGTAACTCTTAATGCCATGAGCGCCGAGAACGCCTGCGCTTTGGTAGGCAAATTCCTGACTCATGTACCGAGAATCGTAACTAATAGCGACACCCCGAGCCTTAGTTTCGTCAGTCAAGGTATCCATGAACCGTGCCAAACCTTCAGTCGCCTGCCGGACGGTATAAATATTCATGCGGCCGATCCCGGCACCAAGCACACCGCGCATGCCAGCAGTCCCAAATGCCATTGGTTCCGCAAACGCTTCTTCTTTGGTTGTTTCATCGTCTGCCATTTTCTTCAGGTCAGCTTTTAGCTCTGGATCAAGCGTTGGTTCATCTACCCATTGTTGATACGTATCACGATAACTCACGTGATCAGCTCCTATCTGTCTATATTGATAATTTCGGGTACTACCCTTCCCTGTCCAATCATACTATAAGTGACCAACGCTGGGTTGAAAACGCGCTCAAATAAGAAAATTCTTTTACGATTTTTGCCATCATATTCGTAATAGCGTGGTATTCCAAAAAGCAAAAACGGTCCTAACAGATTTTCGTGTCTGCTAGAACCGTTCCTTGATCAAATTCAATTGGTGGATGATCTTAAAAGACTCGTCAAAACTTAGGCTTTTACTTCAACACTGGTGTCATTCAGACTTTGAATATAATTGAAGACGCCTTGGCCAGCGGTGCCGCCTTCTCCGACAGCAGTGGTAATCTGCCGCAAGTCTTTAGCGCGAACATCGCCGATCGCAAAGATGCCAGGCACCTTGGTTCGCATGTGTTCATCCGTTGGAATCCAGCCATGATCGTCCAGAATTCCCAGATCCTGGAATGGCTCGGTCATTGGCATGATGCCGACGTAAATGAAGACACCGGCGACTGGCAAAACATGTTCCTCACCGGTTTCTTTATCACGATATTTGACGCCGGTGACTTTCATATCGTCGCCTTGGATTTCCTGAACCTGGGCATTCCAGACAAAATGCATCTTGTCGTTTGCAAAGGCTCGCTTTTGAATGATTTGTTGTGCCCGTAATTGGTCACGACGATGAATGACGGTGACCTTTTTGGCCATCTGCGTCAAATAAAGTCCTTCTTCAATGGCCGAGTCGCCGCCGCCAATGACTGCAAGTTCACGATCCTTAAAGAACGCACCATCGCAGACCGCGCAGTACGATACCCCCCGGCCACTGAAGGCTTCTTCGCCGGGTACACCGAGTTTTTTGTGCTCAGCACCAGTCGCAATGACAATCGCTTTAGCTTCGAACTCGTCTTCATCGGTTTTAACCAACTTGGTGGCGCCGTGATTTTGGACACTGATCACGTTGCCGTACGCATATTCGGCACCAAATTGAGTTGCACCATCGTACATCTTCTGGCCAAGATCAGGCCCAAGGATAGACTTGTAACCCGGATAGTTTTCTACTTCGGCGGTATTGTTCATCTGACCGCCATAGACGCCGCGATCAAGCATTAACACTGATAAGTTGGCTCGGGAAGCATAAAGTGCTGCTGTCATGCCCCCTGGTCCGGCACCGATCACGATTACATCATATTTTTTTGCCATGGGCAGTCTCTCCTTTTGCCTTATTGCTTACAAATAGTAAGCTATATGTTCTAATATACAGGGTTTTATGGTTTTTGTAAACTGGCATTATCAAAATCAAATTCAGGTTTACCGGTTCGCTTCATGAGATCGGTAATCACCGTTCGAATCGGCGCGTCTTCATACAAAACCTGATAAATCGCATCGGTGATTGGCATATCGACACCCAACTCACTTGCCATGTGGTGGGCAACTTTGGTCGTTGAAACACCTTCAACCACCATGCCCATATTTTTCAACACATCGGGAAGTTTCTCGCCTTGGCCAAGGGCATTACCGGCACGCCAATTACGACTGTGAACCGACGTACAGGTGACGATCAAATCACCGACGCCGGATAAACCGATGAACGTCAACGGGTCTGCACCCAACTTGACCCCAACCCGACTGATCTCTGCCAGGCCGCGAGTCATCAAAGCAGCTTTCGTATTATCGCCGTATCCGAGACCATGCAACGCGCCAGCCCCGATTGCGATAACGTTTTTTAAAGCAGCTCCGATTTCAACTCCGATCACATCAGTATTGGTGTATAGCCGAAAATAGTCATTCATGAATAACCGCTGGACTTTTTTGGCCAGTGATAAGTCTGCCGATGCTGCTGTCAGCGTTGTGATATCATGAGTCGCTACATCTTCGGCATGGCTTGGACCCGAAATCACCACGATGCCTTGAATGAGTTCTTTAGGCAGGACATCAGCTAGGACTTGTGAAATTCGCAACTCACTGCCGCGTTCCAATCCCTTGGCTGCATGAACAATAATCGGCTGTTCACCACGACCACGATGAGCCTGCAGAATGGGTCTGATCTGCTCGGCAACACTGCGAATCGCATTGGTAGGCACAACGAAAAGAATCACATTGGCTTGATCTAATGCTTGGCCTAAATCAGCCGTGACATGCAGCGCATCTTGTAAGGTAAATTCTGCACCTAAATAATGTTCATTTTTGCGGGTTTCTTGCATGGTCGCAACCTGTTTAGGATTATGACTCCATAAATCGACTTCGTGGCCATTTTCCGTTAACAAATTGGCTAACACGGTTCCCCATGAACCCGCCCCTAAAACTGCTATTTTTGTCGGCACAAAATCACTCCTATTCAACCGCCTGCAGTGGATTACCGTCTAAGTACCACGCGACATCACCACGCCGCCGTCGATACCAGATGAGCCCGGCCGCTACCACGAATAAAACAATCGACAAAAGCTGGGAAACACGTAAGCCCGGTATGACATATAACGAATCCGTCCGCATGCCTTCAACAAAGAACCGTCCAAAACTATACCACATGACATAACTCAAGACGATTTCTCCTTGCTTAAACCAGTGTTGGTGATGGCGAACCGTCATAATTAAAGCAAAACCAACGAGATTCCACATGCTTTCGTATAAGAAGGTTGGCTGGCGATAAGCACCACCGATATTCATTTGTTGAATAATGAATTCTGGCAGATGCAAGCCACGCAAGTAAGCTAAGCTGGTGATGGCACCATGGGCTTCTTGGTTCATGAAATTACCCCATCGGCCAATTGCCTGGGCTAACATCACAGTTGGCGCCGCAATATCCAGCACCAGCCAAGCCGGCAGCCATTTGACACGACAATAAATCGCAAAAACAATCACACTGGCAATCAAAGCGCCGTAGATGGCAATCCCGCCATGCCAAATTGCGATGATTTCACTTGGATGAGCCGCGTAATAAGACCATTCAAAAGCAACGTAATAAAGGCGTGCACCGATTAACGCAAATGGCAACGCCCATAAAATCAGATTTAAAATATGATCTTCTTTAATACCGCGTTTTGGTGCTTCCTTCATTGCCAGATAAACCGCCAGTAAAACGGCACTGGCGATAATAATCCCGTACCAGTGAACTTCCAGCCCACCCAACTGAAAAGCAATTGGATTGAGTGTTAATAACAAGTTATTTTTCCTCCGAACTCTTCTGGTCGTTCGCTTCGTTATGTTCGATCAGATGATTTAAATTCTTTTCAAATGTTTTAGTGGCATCATAGCCCATCGATTTGGCGCGGAAATTCATCGCGGCCACTTCGATGATAATGGCTAAGTTACGACCAACCTTGACCGGAATCGTAATTTTGGGAACCGGCACGTCAAAGATCATTTGCGTCTGTTCGCCAGAGCCCAGGCGATCGAAGGTTTTGTCTGGTGTCCAATTCTCCAAGTGCACAATCAGCGAAATGGTGGTGTCTTCACGAACCGCCCCGGCACCAAAGAGATTCATGACATCAATGATACCCAATCCGCGAATCTCCAACAAGTGGGATAAAATCGGCGGTGCAGCTCCGACAACCGTTTGTTCATCTTGCTGATAAACATCCACCCGATCATCAGCAATGAGCCGATGACCACGCTGAACCAATTCCAAGGCAGTTTCGGATTTTCCAACCCCGGAATCGCCAGTAATGAGCACGCCCAGACCGTAAATATCAACCAAGACGCCATGCATGCTGCGACGTTCAGCTAGTTGGCTGTCTAAGTATTCGGTGATCAAACTTGACAGCCTGGTGGTCGGCAACCGTGATCCTAATACCGGAATATGTGCGGCAGTGGCTGCCGTGATCATTTCTGCCGGTGGCTGCAATCCTCGCGAAACCAGAAAAGCCGGTGTATCTTCTGTTGCCATCCGTTTCAGAATTAATAAACGCTCTTCTGAAGACATATTACGAGCAAATGAAATCTCCGTCCGCCCGAAAAGTTGAATCCGTTCATGTGGATAATAATTAAAGTAACCCGTTAACTCAAGGCCGGGACGCGAAATATCACTCAAAACGACTTGCCGGGCATCAAGATACTCCGAGCCGCTGTATACCTCAAGCTTTGTCGCTTTGACAAGTTGCCGTACTGTCACGCTGTCTGCCATGAAGTCCACCTTTCTTTCGCCGTATTTGCTTTATTTTACCATAACTCGCCGGCCCTCATAGCAGCTCGCTCCAAAACATTCGCCTAATTCTGAAACGATGGCGTTTAATATGTCAATGGTGAAAATGGGCATTTTCCACGCACTTATCCACTAACCAATCTCTTTAGACAAAATAAAATCGACCTTAAAGACAGGAAACATCTTTAAGACCGATTTATTTTTATATAACGCTAATCTCGTGACGTACTCTTTTATCGTTAAACTGACTTAATGCTTGCCGACAAAGATCATATTCAAAACGGATATGATGATGGCAAGTACCATCGTTGACCCGAAACTGCTGAAAACAATTCCGGGAACGAACCATGTCATCATACTTAGCATCAGCCCATTGAGCACAATCAGAAACAACCCTAGTGTCAGAATCGTAATCGGAATGGACAAAACGACCAGAATCGGCCGCAACAAGCCATTGAGAACCCCTAAAACGAGTGCCCCGACAACGGCAACACCAAAGCTCGCAACGAACAACTGACCAGGAAACACCTGCGCATAAATCAGGAAGACAGCTGTTGTGATAACTGCGCGTTTGATGAAGTTCATGATTAGAAATCGCTCCAATCATCATCACGTGATTCGGTCACATGCGTTGCGTTTTTTCGCGGACGAGACGTGCTCTGGTCACGGTAAGGGTGGCGCGGACCTCGCCGTTTCTCATGATCATGGCGTGAGAACAGCCAAACCGCTAACACCACTAACAGGGCGGGAACGATTAACAGTTTTAGCAAGAAAATACCGATTGCAAACACGGCCACCAGTACCAGACCAACGATGAAGAACATAATTGGAATTATTAGAAAAGGCATAAACGATCCCCTCAGTCATTTGAATCTTTTAATTGAATGTTGCCACTTGTTGTATTGAGTTTCAACTCGCTGTTGCCGGTTCCGGGCCGGTCTAACTCAAAACGCTTGAGTCCTTTGGCTGGCTCCGCAACGTTGCTAAGTCGGCTCTTAATGCTACCAAAATGGGTACGGGCTTCACCTTTCAGTGCAATAGAACCCGGAACCGCCACTTTCACATTGCCATTCATGGAAGTCCCTTCAATTTTGGTAAAGTCCGTGTGATAAGTGGCTCGAACCGTCCCATTGACCGTCTTTAGTGCTGCTGTTGCCGGATCGGCATCCACTGAAACATCACCATTAACAGTCGTCAACAATAAGTCATGGGTATGGCCGCCTTGGACCTTAATCGATCCATTGACGCCTTCACTTTCAATCATCACACCATCCACGTTGGTAAAATTCATTTGGCCATTGGTGCTCTTAACATAAAAGTCTTTACCATTCACACCGGTTAAATCCGCACTGCCATTCAGCAAACGAACTGACACGTGGTCGTAAGTGCGCTTTGGCAACGAAATGACCAGATCAGCCTGGACGCGCTTATTTGGCACCTGGAAGCTAAAATGATCGTCGGTAACATCAATGCGGCTACGATCTTTAAAAGCTTCAAACGGTGAATCGGCATCCATCTTTCCGTATAACTTAATCGCTGCTTCGACTTGAATTCCCGGCTGATCCCAAGTCTTAAACTTCACATCACCGTTGGCCACTTTGACATCCAGAATCGTCGCCTGACTGTCTGGAAACTTGAAAACATGTTCAAATTTTTCAGTCGCCAACCCGGGAACCGTTACAGTAACATTCTTCCAGTCAACGTTATCTAGGACATTGTTGACAGTGTCCTTAACGAAACCGCCTAGTTGTGACGTGGCATCCCCGATGTTCTTGCCAAACTCCGAGAAGACATCACGAGCATCTTTTTGCCAGTCATCGTTGAAAATTTTATCACTGATCTTTTGACGTTCAAGATCATGCTTTTGACGCCGCAACGTTGCCAGGTTGGCCTTCATGGTTTCAACCTGTCCTTTTAGCTCGGCTAACTGATCGTTAAGTTTCTGATTCTCTTGCTTCAATTCCCCGCGCTTTTGATATTTTTCCGGGGAAAGTGCTTCAAGATCTTCCATTGTGTCTAAAACAATAATTTGTTCGTTATTCGCTTCAATTTGCTTACCGATGCTTGTCACTTGTGCCGTCGCAGCATCCAAGGCACCAGCGGCTTCGGCAATTTCGGTGTTAAGCTCTGTCAATGCAGCATCCGTATCTTTATTAGTTTCTTGTTGTTCCTGCGTTGATTGATCATCTGTTTCGGACTGTTCCGAATGAGCTTCGGGAGCAGTATCATCGGCCGGGCTGCCGGCTT
>ENA-OXEK01000492-OXEK01000492.1-human-gut-metagenome-genome-assembly--contig:-NODE-492-length-10940-cov-8.986863_pt1 | contig 10940 bp, 8 predicted proteins | sample MGYA00249825_ERZ652244 | MGnify/ENA primary metagenome ERZ652244 (study PRJEB26925, sample SAMN05826968) | human gut metagenome | biome: ENVO:2100002; feature: ENVO:00000062; material: ENVO:00002003...
ATCTACACAAGGCTATTCGTCGGCAGCGTCAGATGTGTATAAGAGACAGATCGTACACTGTTTAACGTGAAGTTGGCCGAGGATTATAAGGCGCTTGAAGAGGTCGTTGTCGTTGGATATGGTACGATGTTGAAACGAAACTTGTCGACATCAGTGGGTTCCGTAGACTCGGAGAAGTTATTGGAGCGTCCGAATGCCACGAACGTATTCCAAGGATTGGCCGGAAAGGTGGCTGGTGTTAATATCGCCTTGAATTCTGGTGCACCGGGTGGTAGTCCTGCGATAAAAATCCGTGGTATCGGTTCTTTGAATTCTTCTAATACACCGCTATATGTGGTCGATGGTGTGGTTGGCGTGGATCCGGACCAGATTGATCCGAATATTGTCCAGTCTATCGATATCTTGAAAGACGCTACTTCCTCTTCTATTTATGGTGCGAGAGGTGCGAATGGCGTTGTGGTGATAACAACAAAGGAAGGTAAGAAAAATACGACGAATATCTCGTATAATACAGTTCTGTCAGCAGGAACGTTAGCTCGTAAAGTCGATGTCTTAAATGCGGAAGAGGCTTTGGATGTATTCAAGCGTGCTTATGAGGCTCAACCGGGACGTATCGCTCCCCATCTGGATCCGAGCAATATGTTTATGCATAAGAATGACCTGTTCAATCCGGACGGGACTCCGAAATATGATACGGATTGGCAGGATGCCGTGACTCGTACGGCTTTTTCTCATCAGCATTCACTTAGTTTCTCTGGAGGAAGCGATAAGCTGACCGCTGTGGCGAATGTAAGTTACAAAGATAATCAAGGTATAATGTTGGAGACCTATAAACGTCAGTTAAACGCATTTATCAATGTCGGATGGGATTTGAAAGAATGGTTCCATTTACAGGCCATGTTGAATGTTGGATCTAGTAATGCCCGAAACTCGGAGAATGCGATCTCTCGGTATACATTGGAAGCATTACCGTTCCTTCCGGTTCAATATGAGGATGGTACCTATTCCCGTAAAGGAGATTATCCAGGTGCGGAAGATACGGAGAATCCCGTGAGGATTTTAAAGGAACGTAAGAATATCGATAAGAATCAGTACACGTTGGCTAACGTGATTGGTACGTTTAAGATTACCTCTTGGTTAAAGTTAACGACTAGCTTCAGCCGCCAGGATGGTTCTTATATCAATTCATCTTATAACCCGAGTACCTTATTCGGCTATGGAGATACTCAAAAGGGTAAAGCGGAGAAAGCACATCGAAATACGATGTCGTGGACGAATGAGGACTACTTGACTTTTGATAAAAGCTGGAATAAGCATAACTTGAATGTCGTAGCGGGAGCCAGTTGGTATTACTCAAAAACAGAGAAAAGCGAGCTAGGGGCCGAGAATTTCTTCGATGATTATTTTGAGTACAATAATATGGGAGTCGGTACCGTACGTTCTAAGGTTGGCTCAGACTATACGGATAATAAGATGAATTCTTACTATGCCCGTATCAACTATAATTTTGACAATCGTTACTTATTGGGCGCTTCTTTCCGTGAGGATGGTTCTTCTCGTTTTGGCTTGAATAACCAATATGGTTTCTTTCCTTCATTCTCGGCCGCTTGGCGTGTATCCAATGAGAATTTCTTCGAGAACGCAAAAAAGGTGATTGATGATATGAAAGTCCGTTTGAGCTACGGTACGGTGGGTAACGCGGAAATCGGTGATTATGCGTCTATGGCACGTTATGAGAATAAACGCCTTCCTTTTGGCAAGGATATGACGACGATCGTTACGTTGAAAAGTATGGCAAATCCGGATTTACGCTGGGAGAAATCCAGACAACTTGACGCGGGTATCGATTTGAGTTTCTTTAATGGGCGTATCGAGTTTATGGCGGATTATTATCATAAGATTACGACTGATTTATTGTATGAGCTACAATTGCCTTCTAACTCGGGATATGAGAAAACTATGACAAATCTGGGTAAGATCCGTAATCAAGGTCTTGAGATGAGCTTGAATACACGCAATATCCAAAGCCGTGATTTCTTATGGACTACCTCTTGGAATTATACGATGAACCGATCGATGGTACTGGATATAAATGATAATATCATTGGTAAATGGGGAGGACGTATTGAAGAGGGACATCCTTTAAATGCCCTTTACGGCTATGTTCGCCTAGGTACATGGGGAACCGATGAGGCGGAAGAAGCCGCTAAGTATAATAAGAAACCCGGCGATATCAAGTATTGGGACAAGAATGGTAATGGAATGAAGGATGGCGAAGACCAAGACTATATCGGAAATGGCGCTCCTAAATTCGAGATGAATATGACAAATACATTCTCGTGGAAAGGCTTCACGTTTATGTTTGATTTGCAATGGGTATATGGTAATAAGTTGATTAACTTCACTCGCCAGTTGATGGGTAACCGTGTGACATTCTCCAATGCTTATGCGGACATTCCGGTGAACGCTTGGACGCCGGAAAACCAAAACACGATGGTGCCTAGCTTGCGCCTTCCGGGAGATGGATATGAGAATGACGTAGATTCTTGGAGTTGTGAGCCGGGTTCGTTCTTGCGTTTACGTAATATCGGCTTGAAATATGACTTTAGTTCCCGTATGCTTTCTGCCGCTCACATCAAGAGTTTATCCTTGGGATTCAATGTGGAGAATGCGTTCTTGATTACGAACTATTCTGGTAGTGATCCGGAGGTAACGAGTTATGATGCCGTATTTGAGCAGGGAGTGGATTTTTATACCTATCCCAAACCTCGTACGTACTCATTTACTTTAGGTGTTAATTTCTAATTATTTAATCTTTACTTCGTAAAAAACTAAGATATGAAAAATAAAGCGCATGTATGGATGTGTGGCTTGCTTTCCGCGACAATGGCTTTTACATCCTGTACGAATTTTTTAGAGGAAGACCCGAAAACCTTCTTGAGTCCTTCTGAATATTATACGACAGAGAACCAGATAAAGGCGGCTGTGGATGGCACTTATGACGGGCTTGATGATCTGTTGAGTTCCGACCTCGAGATTGCTACAGTTCATCTTTTTAACTTGGAATATCTTGTAGGTACTAGTTATCGTCCTCGTGCGGCCGGTAATGAGCAGAACCAGTTCTTATTGCTTTCCGGTTTGGAAGAGAGTAACGGCATTATTCGTAACTTCTGGAAGGCTACTTTCTTTCCTTTGGAAAACTGTAATAGCGTGATTCAAAATGTTTCCGCTACGGATATTATTAGCGAGAGCCAGAAAGCGAAGTATCTGGGGGAGGCTTATTTCTTGCGGGCATATTACTATTTCCAAGGGGTACAATTATTCGGGGATATCCCGTTGAAGACGGAACCTACGGTAGACTTGAATACGGTGAAGATCCCAAGGTCTCCTAAGGAGGATATTTATAACCAGATCGTGGAAGACTTGAAAAAGGCGGAGCAGTCCGGGCTGGATTGGAGTGATAAAACAGGCCATGTCTCTATGGGAGCAATCAAGACCCTTTTAGCTAAGGTTTATTTGACAATGGCAGGTTATCCGCTTCAAAAAGGAAATGAGTATTATCAATTGGCTTACGAGAAAGCCAAGGAGGTTATTGATAGTGGAGCCTTTAGCTTGTTCGCTGATTATAAGGATTTGCGTGCGTCAGAGAACGAAAATAGTGGTGAGCATATTTTTATGATCCAGCGTGAGGCGCAAGATGCCGGGGCTCCTTTCCATTTTGGCCTTTTGCCTTATCCGGAACAACCGATTTCCATTACTCCGGCTTATGGGGGTGGTTTGGCTCCTCGTAAAGAGTTTTATGAAAGTTATGATGACCAAGATATTCGTAAACGGAATGAGGAGTTTTTCTATACTTCTAAACCCAAATATGGTGATCCGGAGACAACGATTACTTTGGATGTTCCTTATTTATGCAAATATTGGGATGAGAATGCCGAATCTACAGGAAAGAGCGGGGCGAATATTCCGGTTTACCGTTATGCGGACGTTCTATTAATGTGTGCGGAGGCAAAAGCTACCTTGGATGGTGGATCTACTTCCGACGCTATAGCTGTGGATGCTTATTTCCAAGTTCGTCACCGTGCGTTGCCCAATGAGGCGAGACCGACTTCAATCACGGTTGATCAAGTATTGAAAGAGCGTGCGTGGGAACTCTGTTATGAGTTTACAGGATGGTATGATATGTTGCGTACTCACCGTGCGTTTGATCCGGTATCGAAGCAAATGGTTGATTTATTCGGCTATCAGGCGGTTAATCATACGTATCCGTTTAAAGAATCGGATTTGGTTTTCCCGGTACCTTTGCGTGAGAAAGAACTGAACCCTCTGCTCGGTGAGGATGTCGTTCGCTAAAAGTAAGCGGGCGATTCTCTAGACTAGAGGTGTGTGGGAGGATATTACTATCCGTAGTAATCCGGATTATTATCCATGATAAATACGATTACTATTGATAGTAATATTTTTTAACACGGTATATATTATTCATCACAGAAAATTAGAGAAGAGAGAAATAGAGATGAAAAGATATGTTTTGTTTGTCTGTTTGCTTTTATCAGGTCTTGCAGGAGTATATGCTCAGTCGATAGCTCCGTTTCAGAAAGGAGATCGGATCGCCTTCGTGGGAAACAGCATTACTTGCGGTGGTCATTATCATTCATATATCTGGCTATACTATATGACCCGTTTTCCGGATCAACGCATCGATATCTTTAACGAGGGAGTAGGTGGGGATGTAGCCGAGATGATTTACCAGCGGTTGGATAAGGTTTTCGAACATGAGCCTACGGTGGTGACGCTATCTTTTGGCATGAACGATGTCGGCTATATGGATTTTCGGAAGCCGGGGGCCGATACGATCGCCCGGAACCGGGTAGAGAAAGCTTGTCGGGATTATGCTCTTATCGAGGAGGTCTATAAGAAGTATCCGGAGGTGAGGAAAATCTTGATCGGAAGCTCTCCTTATGACGAGACTTCTCGTTTCAATAAGGTCGCTTTCCCGGGGAAGAATACGCCGATCTTGGAGATCGTGGATTTCCTGAATGCCCGTGCCCGGGAGAATCAATGGGGATTCGTGGATTTCAATAGTCCGATGGTAGCGATCAACCAATGGGAGCAAGCGGCGGATTCCATGTATACCTTATGCGGGAAGGATCGTATACATCCCTCTACGGACGGGCATCTGGTTATGGCTTATCTCTTCTTGAAGGCGCAAGGTCTGGCCGGTAAGCCGGTAGCCGATATCCGGATAGACGGAGCGGGGAAAAAGGTGACTCGCTCGGATAATTGCCGTGTCTCGGATTTGTCTGTTTCCTCGGATAACCTTACTTTTACGTACGAGGCGAAATCGCTTCCGTATCCTATCGATACCTCTTATTATGATAATGAGAAACATACGCAGGCAGATGCCTTGAGTGTTATCCCTTTTATGGATGAGATGAATTATGAGGGATTGTCCGTGAGCGGTTTGTTGGATGGATATTACGGGTTGACGATCGGTGGGGAGTTTATCGGTCGTTTTACGGCGAGGGAGTTGGAGCGAGGCATCAATATGGCTCTTCTTCAGAATACCCCGCAGTATAAACAGGCGATGAAGATCCGCCAGATGAACGAGGAACGCTGGTTGAAAGAGCGTAAGATGCGTGAATTTTATTGGGTGGAATATAACTTGATGCGGAAGACGGGCATGCTTTGGGCCTGCAACGAGGCTGCCGTGGACACCTTGCGCAAATACCGTCCCCACGACATCTTCTTGCAATGGAACGGCGCCCTTTGGCTACAATACATGCACAAGGGGATTCGTGAGGATTGCGTGAATGAGCAACAGGATCTGGTTAACCAGATCTATGAGCAAAATAAACCAATCCCCTTGCGAATAGAGATCAAGAAATTTACAGACTTGTAGAGACGGGGCGTGCCCCGTCTTCCACCGACTGGAAGTATTCTAAATGTGAATTAATAGTACATATTATATGAAAAAGAAACTAGCGATATTCGTATTAAGCCAATTCTTGTTGGCCGGTTGGGCGGATGCCCAACAAGCCTATTTCATCGATGGCTATCATGGCGGTATCTACGGGCATTACCCGGTGGGACAAACCGCCTTTATCGCCCAGAAATTAAGGCAGAATCCCAACTGGAATATCAATATCGAGATCGAGCCTGAATCATGGGAAGTCGTACGGCAACGAGACCCTGAAGGTTACGAGGCTTTCAAGCGCTTATTTAAGGATCAATCCGTGGAGAGTGGGCGGATCGAGTACGTAAACCCGACCTATGCCCAAAGTTATTTCTTCGGAACATCCGGCGAGAGCGCTATCCGCCAATTCGAATATGGAATGCGGCTAATCCGGAAACATTTCCCTGAGGCGGTATTCACCACCTATTCGGCGGAGGAGCCTTGCTTTACCAGTTGCCTGCCCTATATATTGAAGTCATTCGGCTTCTCGTATGCCTCTACTAAGAACCCGAATACGATGTGGGGTGGCTACGTAAGCGCCTACGGAGGTGAGTTGGTGAATTGGGTAGGGCCGGATGGTACGAGACTTACCACCGTCCCCCGTTACGCCTGCGAGGATTTACAACCCGGCTCTTGCTGGCAATCCATCTCGTGGTTCAATACGGAGGACTACATCCATAAATGCTTGGATGCCGGTATCCAGCACCCGGTCGGCATGTGTATCCAAGATGCCTCATGGAGCCATGGTTGGGATAAAGGCCCTTGGCTGGGACAGGATACGACGGGCTATTATACGCCGACCGCCTATAAGACTTGGCGGAATTACATCCAAGACTGTTCCGTCGGGACTACTCAGGATGATTGGCATTTCTCGCAAGAGGATGTCCTAGGTGGCTTGATGTGGGGAACGCAGGTCATGCAGCGTTTGGCCGGAGAGGTACGGGTAGCCGAGAACGCTATCGTGCGTGCGGAGAAAATGGCGGCTTACGCTCGCTTATACAAAGGCATGGAATGGCCGACTGAACGTATCGATGAGGGATGGCGCACGCTTCTATTGTCGCAGCATCATGATTGCTGGATCGTTCCTTACAATCAACTACAAGGGAAAAAGACATGGGCGGAGACGGTTACGGATTGGACTGGGGTGACCATTCAAAACAGCCGTCAGATAATTGATAACGCCTTGTCCTTATTGAAAGAAAAGGAAGGTGAATCCACGGTGTACGTATATAATACCTTGGCTACCGACCGGAATGAATTGGTGGCGGTGGAAGTTCCCGCCTCATGGAGAAACTCAGATTGGGTGGTTCTTGATAAGCGAGGGAAGAAACAGCCGGCTCAATGGCTGACGGAAGACGGCGTTTCAAAACTCTTGTTTCGTGCGCAAGTCCCCTCTGCCGGTTATGCCTCTTATGCGATCCGGAAGGCAGAGGATAAACAGTCCGGAACCTTGAAGGCTGAGAGACAGAAAGACGGTACGTTTCGCATGGAAAGTGATTTATACACCTTGGTGCTAAACCCCTCTAAAGGAGGTGTAATAGAAAGCTTGAAAGCGAAAGCCGTACGAGGCAAGGAATTCGTGGATAACCGGAATGAACGTGGGTTCAATGAGCTTCGGGGATATTTTATCGATGAGGGTGGTTTCCTTTCCAGTATGGATCAACCGGCTGAGGTGAGCGTGTTGGAGCAAGGGCCTTTATTCGTGAAGGTCGCTGTGAGAGGTAAGATCGGAAAGTTCCCGTTTACCCAAACGATCCGGTTAACGCAGGGAGAGCCTCGCATCGATATGAGTGTTAAGCTGGATTGGATAGGAAGCCCCCGTATTGGTGAGCCGGGTATCGAATTCCGTGCGGATAATCCCCGTAAGGCATTTTATGACGACCGTTACAAACTTCTGGTGTATCTGCCTACCCAGATCGCCAACCAACAGATTTATAAGGACGCTCCGTTCGATGTTTGCGAGAGCCGGTTGGAGAATACCTTTTTCAATCGTTGGGATAGCATCAAGCATAATATCATCTTGAATTGGGTGGATGTAGCGAGCAAGGATAACTCTTGCGGTCTGTCATTATTCACGGATCATACGACCAGCTATGCGCATGGTAAGGATTTCCCATTGGCCTTGAACGTACAATACGCTGGTAAAGGCTTGTGGGGCCGGGATTATATCATAGACCGTCCGACCGAGATCTCGTATGCCTTGATCCCTCATGCCGGAACTTGGGAGAAAAGCCGTATTTGGACACAAAGCGAACGACGCAATGAGCCTTTGGTCGCAACCTTGGACGGCGATGCTACCTTGACATCCGGTTCCCTTTTCCGGATAGAGAATAATGCCTACGAGTTGGTCTCCATGGTCTATAAAGGTAATGACCTTTACATCCGCCTATTCAATGCCCAAAGCGATGCCTCCCCTAAAACGATAACCTTCCAAGGACAAGACGTGAAAGCGAGCTTGGTGGAATTGGATAACCGTCTGGTTGAGGACTTAACCGTCACCGAGAAGAAAGGCGCCAGTTCAATGCGTCTCTCTATCCCTCGTTACGGGATAAGGACATTAAAAGTAAGCTGTAAGAATATCTAATGTAGAGACGGGGCATGCCCCGTCTCTCTTTATCCCTAATTAATCCCCGTTTCTCTTGCCTCTTTCGGTGGAAAGATGTTATTTTGCATCCCGAATTAAAAGAATAGGCGTTATGTTGAAATTCTTCAAGACATGGACACTCCCTATCTCCATGTTAGCGGGTGCGATAGGGTATTTTGTTTTCGCCAATGTTACTTTTCTGGAGCCTACAAAGCCGTTCATGTACACTTTAATAGCGTATCTGACGCCCTTTTTGATTTTTGCGCAGTTGCTCTTAACCTTCTGTAAGATCTCTGTCCGGGAATTGATGCCCAGCCCTTGGCATGGTTGGCTATTGCTTATCCAAGCGGTTTCCAGTTTGGTGCTTGCCGCCTTATTGCTCTGGCTGCCAATGAGAGAGGAATACCGGGATGTGTTCGAGGGAGCGATGGTCTGCCTGATTTGCCCAACCGCTACGGCGGCCGCCGTGATTACGGGTAAATTAGGGGGAAGCGCCTCTAGTCTGACTACTTATACCTTATTATCGAATCTATTGGCAGCGATTGTCGTGCCGCTGGTCTTCCCATTAGTGGAACCGCATGCCGAGATTACTTTCTTCGCCGCATTCTTGAAGATCTTGGGAAAAGTCTTTCCATTGCTGTTATTCCCGTTTTTCCTCGCTTTGTTCTTGCGTAGATTCATACCACCTATCCATCGCTTCCTTGCGGGGCTTCGAGACATGGCCTTTTACCTCTGGGCCGTCGCTCTAGCTATCGTGACCGGGCAGACCGTGAAATCCTTGGTCAATAGCGAGGCGGAGATTTATGTAGAAATCCTGATCGCTTTAGGCGGCTTGATAACCTGTATCGCGCAGTTTTATTTGGGAAAGCGCATCGGCAAGAAATACAATGACCGTATTAGCGCCGGACAAGCCTTGGGACAAAAAAATACCGTGTTAGCTATCTGGATGTCTTACACCTATTTGAACCCCTTGTCTTCTGTTGGCCCGGGAAGCTATGTACTGTGGCAAAATATTTTTAACAGTTATCAGCTGTGGAAAAAGAGAAATAAAGAATTGGAAAATTAAATATCGATAGCTGATATATAATAATTTGACCACAGAATATTTTCGTCTTCTTTTTTGCGTATTCACTATTTTTTCTATAAATTGCCACTGTTTATCAGTGAGGTTGGTTGAATATTGTTCCATAACTTAATGTTTTAGTAACCACTAGGTTTTAAATAATATATCGGTTAATTAACTGATATTCAATATGATATATAATTATATAGTAATTGTTTTAATTCATTTTTAAACAGTTTCTTAATGTCTGAAACGATTGTTGACTTGAATTTTCTTGAGGCTGGAGTTCAATGTTTCCCAATGTATCACTATGAGGAACGTAAAATTGAGAGTAAAACTTTGTTTGATGATGCCGAGGACACCATTCAGAATAATTATATTCGTCGTGATGCCATCTCCGATTTCATTTCAGAACGTTGTCGCAAAGCCTACGGTCCACATGTGAGTAAAGAAGATATTTTTTACTATGTTTACGGCATTCTGCACAGCACGGAATATCGCACCGCCTTTGCCGCCGACCTTAAAAAGATGTTGCCCCGTATTCCATTAGTGGATGAAGCCCTTGATTTTTGGAGTTTTAGCAAAGCAGGAAGAAACTTAGCGGAATTGCATTTGAACTATGAGAATCGTCCTTCGGCAACCGGAGTCATTGTGACCTATAATACCATTCCGCAGAGCGAAATAGAAAAAGTAATGCAATCAGGCGAGATGGAGACAATCAATTATCAAGTTGAAAAGATGCGCTTTCCCTCCAAAACGGATAAAAGCAAAATTATATACAACAGCCAGATAACGATTGAAAATATACCAGCCACAGCTTATGAATATATAGTAAATGGCAAAAGTGCTATCGAATGGATTATGGAGCGTTATGCCGTCATCACTCACAAAGATAGCGGCATCACTAATAATCCTAATGACTGGGCAACGGAACATGACAATCCCCGCTATATATTGGATTTGCTCCTCAGCGTTATTTTATTAAGTATAGAGATGATGGAGATAGTGAATGGATTACCGAAATTAACCTTTTAAATATGGCAAAAGAACGTTCAGCAATAGCAACAATCAAAGGATATTATTATCAATTTGACTATTTTATCCTTCAGTTACTAAAATGCAATAATGAAACTGATTCCATTTGTATTGAAGGCATCGAGGATGTTGATTTAAAAACAGTTGATGAAAGTACTGCTATTCAATGCAAATATTATGCAGGAACAGAATATAATCATTCTGTTATAGCTCAACCATTGCGATATATGTTAGATCATTATCTATCAAAAGCCTGTCTCTTATACACATCTGACGCTGCCGACGAATAGCCTTGTGTAGAT
>ENA-OXEK01000493-OXEK01000493.1-human-gut-metagenome-genome-assembly--contig:-NODE-493-length-10937-cov-6.678919_pt1 | contig 10937 bp, 12 predicted proteins | sample MGYA00249825_ERZ652244 | MGnify/ENA primary metagenome ERZ652244 (study PRJEB26925, sample SAMN05826968) | human gut metagenome | biome: ENVO:2100002; feature: ENVO:00000062; material: ENVO:00002003...
ATTCGTCGGCAGCGTCAGATGTGTATAAGAGACAGGTGCCTGTGAACCCGGTGTGCCAATACTGATGGCGACCTTGAGCCCAGCAGCGCCAGCCCAACGTCCGCCCACCAACACAGTAACGCTCAAGCAGTGAAAATGCCGCCGGAGGTAAAACCTTCTCACCATGCGACACTGGCAAACCAGCCAACAGCCGGGTGAAAGTCGTCAGATCGCCTAACGTTGAAAATAAACCCGCGTGACCGCTAACCCCGTCAAGCAGGAACGCTTTATGGTCGTGAACCGTCCCACGTAAAACCCCACCGCGTTCTGGCACGTTTTCAGTCGGCACAAAATCGCTTGGTGCCACTGCTTGCGGACAATAACCGGTTGCCTGCATCCCCAAAGGTTCAAAAACATGCTGATGCAAGCTGGCGGCAAGTGACCCATCCACTGCCGCAATTGCCCAGCCTAGTAATATAAAGTTCAAGTCAGAATACAGGGTGGTGGTGCCTGGCGGTGTAACTGCCGCCATCGTTTTAACGGCTTGAATCAATCCCGCTCGATCAAGTGCATGCACGTTAGGGACGTCAGCAGGCAACCCGCTGCGGTGCAACATGAGCTGTTCGATGGTGAGTTGTGGGTAGCGCAATCCGCTGACCAGTGATCCAATCGGCTGATCCAGCTGAATTTTTCCCGCCAGCAGCAATTGCAGTAAACGCGTTGTCGTGCCGACGACTTTGGTTAACGATGCCAGATCATACCGATTCTGGGGCATCAGCGGCAAGTGGTCGGCACCGGTTCCTTGAAAGCCTAAAAAATGCACGGCATTCTCGTCTGCCCCGACCACACTAAACGCCACGCCGAAAACTGCCTGCTGCTGAATTGCTGCGGTAATCGGTGCCAACAACGACTGCGGTTCAGACGCTTTTGCCATGCTCTGCCTCCCAAGCGGTCAAAACATCACTAATCACGCCATCATGAGCAGCCAGCACTTGGGTCGCCGCCGCAGCATCCAGACCGGTTTTGGCCATCACGATCGCAACCGGAACCTTGTGTGCAGCTGCCTCTAGCAAAGATGCCGCCTGAGTCGCGCTGACACCGGTTGTTTCGGCAATAATGCGTCGCGCGCGATCCACCAGTTTGGCATTGGTCGGCAACACATCAATCATTAAATTGCCAAAAACTTTGCCCGCCCGAATCATCACGCCGGTCGAAAGCATGTTCAGCACCATTTTCTGCGCGGTGCCGGCTTTCATGCGGGTTGACCCGGTAATGACTTCCGGACCGACCACGGGGGCAATGGCAATATCGGCATGGTTGGCAAGTAAGCTGGCGGCCACGCAGGTTACGGATATTGCTAACGCCTTGACTTGTTGCGCATACGTCAACGCCCCAATGGCATAAGGTGTCCGTCCAGAAGCCGCAATGCCAATGACCGTATCGTTGGCATTCAGGTTCAACTTCCTGAGATCATGTTCGGCAAGCTCAGCTGAATCCTCAGCGCCTTCAACTGACTTAAACATGGCTCCCATCCCGCCGGCAATCAAACCCACTGCTCGTTCTGGCGGAATTCCATAAGTGGGCACCAGTTCCGCAGCATCCAAAACTCCTAGCCGCCCGGATGTACCGGCACCGGCGTAAATCAGCCGCCCGCCGCGATTATAACGCTGGCTGGCTTCATCAATCGCCGCGGCAATCTGGGTTGTTTGCGTAGCGATGGCCGGGGCGATTTTGGCATCCTCATGGTTAATCAGCGCCACGATTTCCGGCGTCGTCATGGTGTCGATGTGCATGCTGGCGGGATTTCGTTGCTCGGTTGTTAAGTCTGCGATTGACATATTTATCCCCTCGAATCTTCAACTCTCCAGTTAATTGTGATGTCGCCCGATAATTCTGCTCGGTTTGCTTAATTTCACCATGAACCACGCCGAGAAAAAGAATATTGGCAACATAAGTCTCCGTAAACATTGACGTCACGGCCCCAATTCGTAACAACGGCTCGGTCGGCGGTAAGGCAATCACGCAACTGGCCGCATCGCGCAATGGACTTGGCTCAGCGCGCGTCACGGCAATCACCGGCGTCTGATTCCGCCGCGCTTGCTGGGCTGCCAACACCACTTCTTTCGTCAGCCCGCTATAGGAAAAGACCACCACCGCATCAGCCGCCGTTGTATAATACACGCGCTCTAATGCCGTGTGCGCATCGGCGTCAAAAATGGCCAGATACCCTGCCCGGATGAGTTTTAAATATAAATCCTGGGCGACTAACGCCGACGCACTCATGCCGACAAGATAAATATGCCGCGCATGACGTAATGTGGTAATCGCTTCTCGAACCGCCGTCTGATCCAGCTCGTCCGGTAAATCGCGAACCGCCGCAATCGCCGTCTGACTCAATTTTCGCATCATCGTTGGCAAATCATCATCATCCTGAACAAGCGGATCGAGTGGCGTCAGCGTAGGGGCTTGCGTATCCCGCACCAAGGCGAGTTTAAATGATTGCAAGTCCGGATAGTCAAACAACCGGACAAACCGAATCACCGATGCCGCCGATACGCCGCTAGCCCGGGCAATCTGCGCAGTTGTCTGAGCGATAAAGGCCTCGGCATCGGTTAACACATAGTCGGCCAAAGCGCGATTCACCGGACTTAATTGCGGCAATCGCGCTTGCACCTTCGCTAAAAGGGTCTTCATTCGACTTTATCAATAAAAGTAGCAATCGAGGTCTTACTTTCATTTGGCACCATCTGCGCAGTAATGGTAATCCCTTGTTTGAGTAAGCGTCGAATAATCGCAATATCATCAGCAGTCACCGCCACTGATGGCTTAATCTTCTTCGACCCCGGCTTTTCAGACAGATTGCCCACATTAAAAGACGTGATCGGTACACCACCGTCGATTAACTTCGCCATATCCGGAATATTGCGGGTAATGACGAAAACCTGATCAGCGGCAAACTTGCCATTTTGCAAATTTTCAATCGCCTTGGCAACCGAGCTAATCGCCAACTTTTTCCCTGCAGGTCGGGAGATCTTCAGTCCTTGAATCGCCATGTCATCACGAACCACCGCATCATTGACGACCATGAGCCGATTAGCGCCCACCGTATTGGTCCACACCATCGCCACCTGGCCGTGAATCATCCGTTCATCAACGCGTGCTGCCACAATTGTCATTCGAATCTTCCTTTCACCATAACGTTTGAACTCAGCATGTGTGCCGATCGCCGTTTCACGTTTGTACTCAACAAGCTGGCGGATCTTCTTTTGAAAAGCGTCCTCATGCTTAAACTATGCTGCCAACCCAGCCGAAAATCGCGCCTAAGTTGCCGAGAACCATGCCGATGAGGATTAAAACAAAAATCAGCCGGGTCGAGTTCATATGCTTGCGTCCCAAAATCCAATAAGAGAATAAGGCAATCGCCAGCGGTATCAAAGCAGGCATGATCTTATCCAGCATATCCTGCACATTCATCGTCACCTTGCCGACTTTATAGGTTAAATCCAGTTTATAGTTGATAACTGCAGGAATCATCGCACCGACAACGGTTAAACCAAGAATCGAGGCACCTTCCGTAAAAATCGCCATGCTATCGGCAAAAGTCGTCGCCAACCGTGTCCCTTGAGCCAGCCCGACATTAAATAACTTCCACCGCACCCATAAAATAACCAAACAGCCAATCACGGGAATCAACAGGCCAATCGGTTGATTCGACAAAGCTAAATAGGCCGTGATGGAATAAATAATCGCATTATAAATCGCAACAAAAATCGTATCGCCAACGCCGGCAAACGGACCCATCAACCCTGTTTTCAAACCGGTAATCGCTTTTTCATTTTCATCGTTCATGCCCAGTTGATCTTGCAAGGCCACATCCGCACCGACAATCAAGTGTGCCATTTGCGGGGTGGTATTGAAGAAGCCCATTTCCATATTGAGGGCCTGCTTCATTTTTGCCGGATCATCTTTGTATAAACGTTTCAGCGCTGGCATGACCGAATAGGCGTAACCTAGGCCTTGCATCTTTTCATAGTTCCAGCCTAGTTGTAGTCCTAAAACATTGTGAATGAAAATCTGCTTAAGATCTTTTTTGGTTAACTTACTTAATTTCAACTCAGACATCGATCTCGACCTCCTCATCGTCGCTATCGCCGCTGCCGCCATTATCAGGTTTACTTGGGCCATTGCCGCCGTTGCCATTGTGCTTGCGTTCGTTAGCATCTAAGACATGTAACGCCGCGAAGACGAAGCCAACCAGCGCCGTGCCCAGCAAGGAGAATGACTTCGCAAAGTAAGCCATTAACACAAAGCCGAGAATGAAGTATGGAAAATATCGTTTAATCGGCAGGTACCGCATCAGGATCGCAATCCCCATAGCCGGTAAAATAATCCCGGCCGTCTTCAAACCGGTCATCAACCACGTCGGAATCCAAGCGTTGATCGCCTTGACCACTGCAGAGCCAAAGAACAAGCCGACAAAAACCGGTAACATCCGCGAAACCGTCCACGGGATAATACCATAAAGATTGTTACGCTCGACGCCTTTATAATCACCTTTAGCCGCCAACCGATCCGCGTGATGCTGGAAAATCGTATTCGTCATTCGCGCTAAGATATCCATCTGGGTCAGCAGCAAGCCAATCGGAATCGCCAACCCGATCCCATACGCAGCCCCGCGTCCTGCCATAATCGCAAACGCACTGCCCATGATTGATCCGGAAAGAAAGTCTGGTATCGTCGCGCCGCCATAAGTAGCGACCCCCAACGTTGCCAACTGCAAAGTCGCACCGACAATCAAGCCGGTTTTCAAGTCACCCATGACTAGACCAGTTACCGCCCCACCAAACACCGGTGAAAATAATCCGATCTTCAATGAGAGTGCATCAAGCTGTGCCAAGCCAACATAGATGGTCAGAAAAATAAGTGCAAAAGCAGATATCGCCATGATGTTTCCCCTCCCTACAAAGATTTCATTGCTCAACCTGATTATGGCGCTAGATGAAACTAAATTTCAAGTATTTGAGTTAGATAAGTTTACAATGAAATTTTGTTTCTAGGAGAACACGGTAAATCGTGTGTACCAATTTCCAGCTGGGAAGCCCGTTGCATTGGTTAAACAGCCATAGAAAACTGTATGCGGTTAAGGTCTGCGCATTGCCAAAATATGGTAGCAAGAACAATTAATTGACGGTCAGAAATATATTTGCTATTTTCCATATGCGAGCGGTTACATTGTGCCTTATTTTTTAAGGGTAGGAGATATCCATGAAAAACGTTCTGTCGAAATCTTTTTCAGCATCCGTTAAATTTTCAGTGATCATCATCCCGTTAATATTCATTCGGATACTTTGGGACACCTCCACGAAAGAAAGTGCGTCGCTTCAAACCTATCTCTACCTTTTCCTCCGCACATTAACAGGGGCTTTTGTCTTCTTTTTGTTGTTATTTTTAATTGGAAATCTGGTCAGACATCATCAGTAATCCCACAGTCTCGTCTGTGGGCATGCAGTCTCCTGAAGCTGACATTAGCACCCACGCCTCTCAGATTGCTAATCCAGATAGAATTTTCGAAAAAAGAAAAATACGGATTATTTCCAGTTGACAGGAAGATAATCCGTACTTTGTTTGCACTTTTCTGTTGATCTGAGACTAAGCCTAAGCAGTCCCATATTTTGCTGAACACCATCCAGTACAAAAATGTCGCAATAGTCATTAGAGGCTGCCCATTTTCACTATTTTCAATGCTAAATCGCTAATGGCTATCCTTGGCTCGATTAACTCTGATGAGCACCCCACATACAGCAGCAATAGCCACTGGTATCAGTACAACCCACAAAAGCGTTTGACTCGATGAATTTCGATACAGCGTCAGGAAAAAGACGAGTATTAAGTAGAGCGCCCCGCTGCCATACAGCCAGAACCGATATCGTTTAAGTAATGGAGCGTTGGGTTTCCAGACCAAACGATTTAAAACCAGTCCCAGCATAACCACAATAAAAGTTAGCGCCATAGCATTCATTGTCACACCTTCTCGTAGCTTAATAACATACCTATAAGTAAACCTTGGTCTTTACGCTATTCGAATGGAATATGTATGTCAATGGCTTATTTTATTAATAACGTATTTATTTGATAAAAAGAATATAAAAGGGTGAGAATATAGGCTATTGACCCGTATGCATTTTTTACAAATCGTTGCTCAGAATTTACTGGAAAGAATTCCTCTAATTGCACTTGTGACTGAGCAGTATGCATACATAAATCTTTTGTGGAAAGTTCGTTGGAATGTCTGCACGGCAACTTGCTAACGAAACCAAACAGCCACTTGTTATTTAATTCGCATTGTTTTTTTCTTTTTCTTTACAATGCTCCACTGAATTTTTCGGTTCTATAACAACCCAAAAAGTCTTCACCTTTCACACTAGTTTTCTGATAAAACTAAATCCTTTACTTCAGCTGGAACTTCAACACCACCGGATTATGGTCAGAATACTGAAATCCGGTCGACACAACATGGACACTTTCCGCTTTGATATTTGGCGACAGAATATAGCCGTCAATCAAGGTCACAAAACTTTTCCCTGGCTTATACGGCTGGTCCAACGCGCGTACTGATGGTACCTTCGCCGCTGCCAGTCCCATTGTCGGGATATAAAAGCCGGCTGGTAACTTTGACTTAGGAAACAGATGCGTCCAGGTTTCGTCTAGGTCCTTGGTGTGGAAGATTTCGGCGGTGTTTTTCAAGAGCCGGTGGTTATAATCACCTGCCACCATGACGTAGTTGCCTTGCTGGTAGGCGTGATTGATATATTTAAACAACTTGGCAAACTGTGCCTGTTGGATTTTGACATTTGGTGTGAAGGCGGACATGTGGATGTTCACCATGATGAATTGCTTACCGTTTGCCACCGTGGTTTTTGTTGCTGTGAACGCGCGATCCAAGTCGATAATTTTATTGAAGTCAGTGTCCACCGGTAAACTGTAGCGGCGGGCGCTGGCGACTTTGGCCTTGCTCAAAGTCAGAATCCCGGACTTGGCCTTGCCGATCGGTTGATTAAACGGGTAAAACAGATACGCCGAATCGTAATTCTGGCCGTAAACGTTAGCGTAATGCCGTTGCGCATTCGTCACCATCTCGACTTCATTCACATGCCGCGAGCGATCGCCATCCGGATCAATTTCCTGATAAAAAGCGATGTCCGGCTGTTGCGCCTGCGTGGTTTTGATCACCCCATTGATGCTTTTCCGCACGGCTTGTTGGCTATAAGCACGCGAATACTTACCGCCGTCCATGAAAAAACTATAACTGGGCGGATAGGAGCCATAGCCGATGTTGTACGTCATCGCTGTGTAGGATTGTCCGGGCTTAAACTGCGCACTTTGCTGATTCTTAACCTTCAACGCTTGATCGTCTGGCAAACGATAATAAGTCGTAAAAAGATAAATCAAATAACCGCCTGCTGCCAGCACCACCACTCCGATAAGTGCCGCTACCCATTTCAATAGTCGTTTCAAGCTGCCGCCTCCAATAAGTTTGCTTGCATTTATTATAGCAGTTGTCTTTTTCCTTGAGACCGGTACGATTAAGGAAGTAAGTGTCAGGCAACGATTTTCGCCAACGGACTGTCACCGCAACATTTTTATCAAGGGAGCTTACTCAACATGTCAACCGAAATCAAACAGATCCTTGCTGCTTTTGAAAAATTCGATACCATTATCATTCATCGACACATCAACCCTGATCCTGATGCAATTGGCTCACAAACCGGGCTAGCCTTGCTACTGCGCGCGGCCTATCCGCAAAAAACCATCTACACCGCCGGACCAGCCGCACCGGATCTGGCGTGGATCGGTCCGCAGCAAGACGTCCCCGCCGCTGCGTATCAACATGCGCTAGTCGTCGTGATTGATACGTCCAATCGTGAACGCGTGGCAGGTTCGCTTTTTGAGCGCGGGGCCATGGTGATTAAAATTGACCACCATCTGGAAGAAGAACCGCTGGGCGCCATCAACTGGGTCGACACGAACGCTTCCAGTGCATCTGAAATGGTGTGGCTGCTGACCCAACACAGCCAGCACCTGACGCTCACGCAACCAGCCGCCGCTGCTCTGTATGCTGGTATTATTGGCGACACCGGCCGTTTCCTGTACGATCTGACCACCGCTCAAACCCATCGTGCCGCTGCTGACTTACTCGCCACCGGCATCGATGCTCCAGCAATCGGCCGCCAAGAAGATCAATTCCCGGAAAATGTCGGCCGCCTCATCGGTTGGGCACTTGAAAATGTCCACATCACTACAAATGGTGCCAGCTCGCTGATCATCACGCAAGCTGTCCTCCAGCAGTTTGGTTTGCAATATGGCGAAGAACAGCGAGCAGTTGGCAACATCCGCAAACTCGCCAGCATTGATCGCTGGGTCGTGTTCACCGAACGCCAAGATGGCAAATATCGCGTTGAATTACGCGGAAAAACGAAAGAGATTAATACGCTTGCAGTCCGGCACGGCGGCGGTGGTCATCCCTTAGCCAGTGGCGCTGTGGCTGATGATGAGGCCGAAGTTCAGGCAATTGAAAAGGAATTAGCTTCTGATTGAGGACAACTTGGATCGGGAACCAAACGACTCATTTAACTGTGGTTCAGGGCTTGAATAACGTATCCTCAATACAGCACATCTGAATGAATGAAGTTTGCACTTGGGTGACCAAAAGGAACTAACAATTCGGTTTAACTTTTTCCTTGCTTTGGAGTGCGCTCCAAGGTTTATAACAAGGGCAACAAATAAAAGAAAAGAGATTTTACAAATGCAGACTTTTACATTAAACAACGGTGTCGAGATTCCCGCACTGGGCTTTGGCGTGTTCCAAATTCCGCAAGATCAGACAAAACAGGCGGTGTTGGAAGCCTTGAATGTCGGCTATCGGCATATTGATACGGCACAGTCTTATATGAATGAAGCTGAGGTAGGAGAAGCCTTGGCCGCAACCAAGATCCCTCGTGATAAGATTTTCCTGACGACCAAGATCTGGTTAAGCAATTACGGTTACGAAGCGATTGCAAAATCCGTGGAGGCCTCACTGACAAAACTACAAACGGATTATTTGGATTTAGTACTGCTCCACCAACCCTATGGCGATGTTTTTGGCTCTTTCAAAGCTCTGGCCGATCTCCAAAAAGCGGGAAAGATTCGCGCGATTGGCGTATCAAACTTCAATAGCGAGCGTCTGGCCGATATTGTGGCTTTTCAAGATGCTCCAGTTCAAGTCAATCAAATCGAAATCAATCCCTTCTACCAACGTGAGCAAGACTTAATGAACGCCAAAGCACGCGGTCATGTTTTGCTCGAAGCATGGGCACCTTTTGCTGAAGGGAAAGACGGCATTTTCTCAAATAAAACTTTAACCACCATTGGAAAAAAATATGGCAAGTCTGCGGCACAAGTCATCTTACGCTGGAACTTTGAACGCGGCATCGTCAGTCTTGCAAAATCTGTCAAACCTGAGCGCATGACCCAAAATATTGACATTTTTGATTTTGCTTTGACCCATGAGGATAAAGCCCAGATTGCCACACTGGATACCAATACTAGTCAATTCTTTGATCACAACTCTCCTGACTCAGTAGATATGTTTGTGAAGTTTTTGCAAGAAAGAGACATCTAAGATTGATTGGCCAGTCTTCACAAATCGAAAAATAGTGAGTGATCAAAATTATGAATATCAAAAAAGCTGCTGACCTATTTGATTTATCACCAGATACGTTGCGTTATTATGAAAAAACAGGAATTGTGCCGCCTGTTCATCGCGCAGCATCGGGATTTCGTGATTATCAAACGCGCGATTTAAACTGGATCTATTTAGTGAGAAGTCTGCGCCGCGCAGGCATGGGCATTGATGCTCTCAGGCAATTCACGCAGCTTGCTAAAAAGCGCGAGTCAAACAACGGCTCATCACTCAAGCAAGTAGACGCTGCACAGAAGGCAATCTTACAAAATCAACTTATTGAGCTTGACGAGAAAATTGCCGAACTCCAACAAACACGAAAAATTTTGGCTTATAAGATTGCCACTTACGAAGATCACATCGGCAAATTCAAGAACGGTGAATGGAATGCAGAAAATCAGGAAAAGCTATGGGAACGCTAACTTTTTGGCTCTCACTGATATTCAGAGAATGCTAGCCAACTGGCCTCAATTTCTGTAGACTCGCTGTTAAACATTGACTAAGCAACCAGAGTATCTCCGTAGCCACTTTCGAATGCAGAAAGTTGGCTATTTTTTTCGCGCCAAAACAATAAACCGATCCTCAAACGTTGTGACGCTGCCGACACTGGCAATCATATCTTGGAGCTGATGCAGCTTTGGCATAGCCTGGTTAACGTCAAAGTTTGGAAACTCCCACGGGATAACCGTTGCGTAATAAACAATCGCGCCAACATCCGTGAAACGCATTTTGACAAACGCAGCGTCTGCCTTCAAGATTTCAAACCCGTGATCCTGCAATTGCGTCAATACTTGCGGAAGGTTATTGTCAGGAAAAGCGGGTACATACGCGGGATCTAGAAACCGTGACAACGAGTAATTGTTAGTTGCGCCCACCTGCTGCGAAACGAAAATCCCTTTTGAGCGAAGTACCCGAGCAATCGCCGGAATCGGCAAGCCGCCATGACTGTTGGTCACGATATCAAAATGCCGATCTGGCACCTGCGCCATCTGTCCATCCGGATCGGCATAAAGCGTCACTCCTTGTGGCACCAAGGTTCGCTTCAGCAAGTCAATGTTGGGTTGCCAACCTTCCGTGACCGAGGTCTTAGCAACAGGGTGTTTAAACGTCTGCATCAGCTCGCCACCCCCTGTGTCCATATCCAACCACTCATCACTAGACCGGAGATGCTGCTGTACCCACTCACTATCTGTCTCTTATACACATCTCCGAGCCCACGAGACTACGCTGCATCTCG
>ENA-OXEK01000498-OXEK01000498.1-human-gut-metagenome-genome-assembly--contig:-NODE-498-length-10913-cov-9.281728_pt1 | contig 10913 bp, 12 predicted proteins | sample MGYA00249825_ERZ652244 | MGnify/ENA primary metagenome ERZ652244 (study PRJEB26925, sample SAMN05826968) | human gut metagenome | biome: ENVO:2100002; feature: ENVO:00000062; material: ENVO:00002003...
CGAGATGCAGCGTAGTCTCGTGGGCTCGGAGATGTGTATAAGAGACAGGCTGATCTCTCTGCAAAAGCGTGCCGGCGACTCGGTTACTGGCAATGTCTATTTTGACTTTATTTTGAATTCCGACAGTTTGACGGATCTTGTCGGCCGGTCACTGACAGTTAGCAAGTTGAGTCAAGCCAGTGCCGAAGCTTTGCAAGCCGTTAAAGACTCCGAAGCCAAGGTTAAAAACCTGAAAGCCGCTCAGGAAGCTATCCAAAAGAATCTGGTTGCAACCAAGAGCCAGCTTGAAAGTGATAAAGCCAAGATTGATGGCTTAAAGGCGGATGCTGATAAGGCAGCTGCCGATGCTCAACAAACGATTGATGCTAACAAAGAGAAGCTGGCAGCCATGGCCGCTGATGAAGCTGCCAAAGCTGAGGCGGCTCAAAAAGCAGTTACAGCCGTTGCTAGTTCCACTGCTAGCGCATCCAACACTTCTGCTTCCTCTAGCACAACCGCTTCTTCAAATAGTCTCGGCTCTAGTAAAGCTGCATCTTCTCAGGCTCCCGCTTCAGCTGGAAGCAGCACAGTTTCCGTTTCCGGTGGCAGCATCGCCGGTAACGCCGCTAAATACCTCGGCGTACCGTATGTTTACGCCGGCACATCACCTGCTGGGTTTGACTGCTCAGGCTTAATCTATTACGCAGCTAAAGAAGCCGGAATTAGCCTGCCACGTACCTCTCAGGCGCAAAGCACACTTGGCTCATATGTTTCGGTTTCCGATCTCCAGGCTGGCGACTTGGTCTTCTGGGGTAGCGTTGGTAATGCTTATCACGTTGGCGTTTATATCGGTAACGGCCAGTACATCCACGCACCGGAGCCAGGACAAAACGTTACGGTTCAAAGTGTCGCTTACTTTGCACCAAGCTTCGGCCGTCGTCTCTAATTTATCGTTCACATCCTGCAAATAGTAACTAAAAGATCGGTCATGGTGACCGGTCTTTTTTAGTAAGCGCGAACAGGAGCGCTTAGCAATCGGAGTGTAAGTGGCCTCTAGCCTAAATGGCTGGTCTTTGGCCATTTAGGCTAGAGGTCCTTACACGCAGATTGTTGCGACTGTGAGCGCGTTACGATTACGCGAGCCTGAACATATCCATCGAGTATGAATGTATGCGACAATAGAGCTCATTAAAGCGTTCATCAACGTAGATGTCGGTGCACGTTCAGGAGGAGGTTTATTATGATTAAAATTGATCAGCGTCAGTTAAATCAGGCAGATGCGCTTGCCCTTTATCAAGCGGTCGGTTGGAACATGTACACGCGAGATCCGAAGAAACTTGAGCGGGCGATAGCGCAATCGTTAAGCGTGCTGGGGGCTTATGATGGCGATCGGTTAGTCGGTTTGATTCGGGCGGTTGGCGATGGCGAGACGATTTTATTTATTCAGGATTTACTCGTTTTGCCCAGTTATCAACGGCAGGGAATCGGGCGGCAATTGGTAAACGCGTTAGTCGATCAGTTTCCACAGGTTCGTCAGCGGGTCCTTTTAACCGATGATCAGCCCCAAACTCGCGCCTTTTACGAAAATATTGGCTTTGTGCAAAGTGGTAAAGTTGGTGTGATTGCTTATTATCAGGACTTGGCGTAAGTGAACCCGGTTAGTAAGTTTGGCACCATAGCGCAAGGATCATTGATTTTGAGCTGACGAATCGGCGTAGGTTTGGTACAATCGAGGCAATCATTTAAGGAGGCTGCTCATGAAGGCTGCGCATAAGTTGATTGTGATCACAGGGGCAACAGGGACTGGCAAAACAACGGTGAGCGCGTATCTGCGCGACAACTACCGAATTCATCGGGTGATGACTCACACAACGCGGCCACCGCGGACTGGAGAACAAAACGGGGTTGATTATTATTTTGAGACACCGGCAAGTTTTGCGACTAAGCATTTTATTGAAAAAGTCACTTATGCCGGCTATGAATATGGGTCATCACATGAGTCGCTGGAGAAGAACTGGGCTAAGCATCCCTTCCTAAGCATCGTTTTGGATACCAAAGGCGCGATTACGTATGTTCGTGAGCTGCCAAAAGAAGTCGTCGTTTTGTTTCTGACCATTGACGATCCCACGGTTTTGAAAGATCGCCTGCTTGGTCGAGGAGATGAGCCGAACATGGTGGCAGCCCGATTGAAAAGCCCTGAATACAAACGCGACTTAACCTTGCCTGATGAACTTAAACCGTTTGCGACAGTCATTAAAAATGATCGTTGGGATGAAGCGCGACAGCAGATTGACCGGTTCATGAAGGACTTGGCGCTTAAAAGTTGTGGCTTTTTGTCGGTCGACACCGAACAGAAGTGACATGGTGGCAAAAGGACCCTGGTCGAGAATTATCGCGACTCATTTTGTGAAATGTCTAGTAGACCGGTAATGTGTCGATAAAATGCTTGATGGTAGCACTAAAAGGCCTCTAATGACAAAAATCCTGTCGTTAGAGGCCTTTAACGTTTTTACTTTACAAATTTTCGACATGGCAGTGACAATAACGTGCCGTTCTGATTGTTATTTTGTCGTTTTCTTAACTGCCTTGATCACCCGTTTTGCTCGTGAACGGGTTTTGGGGTTTTTACTTTTGAGACGGCGTGCAGCAGATGCGTAATCGGTTTTTTCAGCCATGTTGCTTCCTCCTATCAGGCGTGATACACTGTAAGTTGCTAATCGTAACCAGTACGATTTGATAGAATACACGTCTAGAATTCAAGTGTCAAGCCAAAGGAGCCTCTTATGGATAACACAGCGATTGCTTTGAAGCAGTTAAAACAGCATGGCTACCGCGTCACCAAGCAGCGTGAATCGATGGTTGATTATTTAGGTAGAAATCAGCATCGGTACACGGCGGTGACGATTCTCGATCGGTATATGCGCACGCAATTTCCCGGGGTGTCGCATGATACAATATACCGCAATGTGAAGTCGTTCATTGAAATGGGCATCGTTGAAAGCCGTATGGAAGACGATCAAATTGTCGTTAAGCTTCAGTGCGACTTTCAACATCCGCACCACCATCATTTTATTTGTACCAACTGCGGCAAAGTGATCGAATTAAAAATGTGTCCCTTGAATTATTTTGAAGAACAGGTACCCGGTGCTAAGATTCAGAGCCATAATTTTGAACTCTACGGCTTGTGCGCAGCGTGTCAAGAACATGCTGATCGCTTGAAAAACGCTAATCGGTAGCTGAAGCGCTGTGAAAAAAATTTAACGGTACGACTAAATGAGGCGGCATCAGATCAATTATCTGATGTCGTTTCGTTTATTTACCAACTGCCTTTTCCGTGCAGACGATAGAATGTTGGTAAAGATAGTTCAAAGCAGCGGTTTCGCTACGCCGTTTTGGCTGTTGCTTAGAATGTCGTATAATTTTAGCGGTAACTTAAGATGCTTCGGGCTGTTTTTAGGGTAAAATGAATCGATGAATGAAAGGAGCTGGCTTCATGGCTTATCGAACACCGCCATTATTACCGCCGACTGCCATTGTTTCGCTCATTGTCCTGATTAGTGCCTATAATATTGTGAATACGATTAATCCGGTCAATCAACCAAAATCGGCAACCGAACAAAGTGAATTGGTTTCAAAAATAAAATCCGAATCGGCTTCACGGGCTGCACAATCAGCGTCTTCAAAAGCTGAGCCAAGTCAAACATCAACTTCACAGCCATCTGCAGCAAGTCAGTCGCAGGTACAGGCGAGTCATCCATCTGGTGAAAAAGAAACAACGAGTACCGAGGCTTCTACTTCAACACCGAGTTCTTCGACCGCTTCAACGGCATCCGCCTCAACGCCAAGCAGCACCACGACCAGTAACGACCAAGCATCCGAGCAAACGAGTACTGATAATGGTCAAGAGACTGATACCACCAGCAGTGGCGGTCAATAAGCCGCGGAAAGGATGAGATGATGTTAACTGTAATTGATATTATCAACCGCGTGCTTGGCTACTTTAATATTGCTGACAAGCCAAAAGGAAAAGCCTTCACGTGGATAGCGTTTGTCGCCAATTTTTACCTACTTTACATTGCCATTCAAAACTTACGGTATCCGGATTTTCGAATTCGTGGTGCATTGTTCATGCTGGCGTTTGTTGTCTTTTTGTATTTTATTGCCTTAAACTTCTTATACTATTTTACAAATAAGACAACCCGGTTTGATATTTCGCCGACAGTTGAGAAGTGGTTGGGCAGTAATTCGGCTAAGAAAACTGCTGCCGAAAACGAGTTGAAAACGCAACTGGGGGCAGCACCGGCCAGTGGCGTGTTTACCCAGGATCAATTGCTGACGGCGGATGTGACCATGACGGCTGAGGAGCAAGCCAATTTGGATGACTTAGTTGCCAGTCTGGTTAAACAAGGCGTCTTGAGTCTGAATTATCAAGGGCTTGATGACAAAGCGATTAGTCGCGTGGCTCAAGAAACCCAGCAGCCAGTTCTAGCTATTGGCGCGCCGTTTCCAATTCCGTTTTTCGATTTGCAGCACACGGATCACGAGCTAATCATCACTGGCGGCTTGAATGCGCTGATGGCTAAGCCGCTAGCAACCATTGAACGAGTTGGTTTGTTGCCGGCAGCAGAGGCGCAACGTGATTATCATCTAGTCGCCGTCAATGTCTTTTTAATTGGCGGAGAGCAAAAGTTACTCGGTCGCAGTGGTTTGCGCAAGGAGAAGCAGCCATACAGTTTAACGGTGCAGCTGGCTTATCAGGATAAGACGCCGGCTGCAAGCGAAGGTGAACAGCCGGCCGCTCCTGCAACTTTGCCAACACGAGAAGAGGTGCGGACTTCTGTGACAGAAAACAAAGCAACGTCTTCCGCGGAAGAACCGCCGTTGCCTACGCGTGAAAGTCGGCGTCATCAGCGGTAGGTAGTCGCTACTGTCGGATGGTTAAAAATAAAAATGCATATGAGTCGCGAGTTTTGAAAGTGCCATTAAAACTCGCGGCTCTTTTTTAATGCTGATAGTTGGCCGATATTAAAGTGCCGTATGGTGATCAGAGTTCACGTGTAAGTCACTATGAAAGTCGTGGATGGTGCGGAATCCCGAGTTTCGGGAGTTTTACGGATTCAGCGGTCATAAAACTTAACTTTTTGAAAAGAAATATTTGCGTATCATTAATTTTATCTGTAAAATCCATGATAAGAGCAAGCGAACCCAAGGAGGTCCTCGAACATGTCTATGATCGAATTTCACGATGTTAACAAGTATTTTGGCAAATTCCAAGCCTTAAAAAATATTAATCTAACCATCGATCGCGGTGAGGTGGTGACCATTATCGGGCCTTCAGGTTCTGGTAAAAGTACGGTTTTGCGGTGCATCAATGGTCTTGAACGAATTACTTCCGGACAATTGATTGTCAATGACTTTGACTTGGCAGACAAAAAAACCGATATGAACCGGATTCGTAAAAATGTCGGCATGGTCTTTCAGCATTTTAATTTGTATGCGAATAAGAATGTCTTGCAAAACATCACTTTAGGCCCTGAGTTAGTCTTGAAGCGAGACAAGGCGGAAGTTGAACAGGAAGCCCGCGATCTGCTTAAGATGGTTGGACTGGAGAGTAAGGCGGATAGTTTTCCGGGTGAATTATCCGGGGGCCAACAACAGCGCGTGGCCATTGCCCGCAGTCTGGCGATGAAGCCTAAAGCCATCTTGTTTGACGAGCCAACCAGTGCCTTGGATCCGGAAATGATCGGGGATGTGCTGGACGTCATGCAAAAGATCGCCGAACAAGGCATGACGATGGTGGTGGTAACCCACGAAATGGGGTTTGCCCGCCATGTTGGCAATCGGATTGTCTTTATGGACGATGGCAAGATTCTAGTCGATTCAACCGATGTCAACCAGTTCTTCGACGATCCGCAAGAACCTCGCGCCAAAGAGTTTATCAGTAAGATTATCAATCATTAGTGTGACAAGACCAGTTGAGGATTGATTCCAGTTATGAGGCGTTTGCTGGCGGGACATTTCCGCCGGGAGGACTCGCGCTACGATAACGCGTTGGCTCCCGACCAGAAACCTGTGTGTAAGAACCTTGGTCGCAATGACCACACAATCCGGCTTCTACCCACGCTGGCTGGCGCTCACGAGGAGGGACATTAAAATGGCAAAAATGTGGAAACGCATGCTCCTGCCACTGGTGTTGTTACTATTGATGATACCGTTAAGCAGCTGTGGCAAAAGTGTGGCGGATCGTGATATTTTAGCGAACGCCAAGGCAACCAATACGATTATTTGGGGCGTCAAGGCCGATACCCGTCTGTTTGGCTTGATGAACATTAAAACCGGTAAAATTGAAGGTTTTGATGTTGATATGGCCAAGGCGATTACCAAGCAGATTTTAGGCAAAAAAGGAAACGCCCAGCTGGTTCAGGTGACCAGTGATACCCGCGTGCCGATGATTAAAGGTGGGAACCTGGACGCGGTGATCGCTACCATGACGATTACCCCGGAGCGCCAAAAGATTCTGGACTTTTCCGATGTTTACTTTAATGCCGGGCAAAGTCTTTTAGTTAAAAAAGGCAGTCCGATTAAGTCAGTGAAGGATTTGAAGAAAGGCACCAAAGTTATCGGCGTGCAAGGGTCCAATTCAGTTGATAATGTTAAAAAAGCTGCTCCCGACACCACTGTCTTGCAGTTAGCCGATTATGCGCAGGCGTTTACCGCTTTGAAATCAGGCCAAGGTGATGCCTTGACCACTGATAATGGGATCTTATACGGGATGTCAGAACAGGACAAGAACTATATTGTCACCGGGGGCACCTTCACTAAAGAGCCATACGGGATTGCGATTAACAAAGGCCAGAAGCCGTTTGTCAACGCGGTTAATAAGGCGATCAAACAACTCAAACAAAACGGGACTTATGCAAAGCTAATCAAGAAGTGGTTCGGCGATGTACCAGGATTCAGTCTTAAGGAGGTGGAATAACATGTGGTCAATTCTTACCAATAATTGGAACACCTTTCTTTCCGGACTTGGTTTCACGTTAGCAGCGAGCATTTTAGCTTTGATTGGCAGTTTGATTGTCGGGACATTATTTGCACTCATGGAAATCTCGCCATTTAAACCGCTACGAGTCATCGGGCGAATTTATGTCGAAGTTGTGCGTAACATTCCGCTGTTAGTTATTACTTTGGCATTCTACGTGATTGTGCCCCAGTTTATTGTCAAAATCGATGGCTTTACCGCGGGCACCATTGGCCTGTTGATTTACACGAGTGCCTTCATCGCAGAAACCGTGCGCGCGGGTATTGAAGCAGTTCCCAGCGGCCAGATGGAAGGTGCGCGGAGTATCGGGATGACTTATACGCAGGCGATGACGCAGATTATTTTTCCTCAGGCATTTAAAATTGTCATTCCACCACTGGGTAATCAATTTATCAATTTGGTAAAAAATAGTTCCGTCTTGGCCTTCGTTGCGGGATTTGATCTGATGTATCAAGGTAAATTAATTGCGGCGACAACTTTTTCGACTTTTGATACGTACTTAATCGTCGGCATTTTCTATTTGATTTTGACGATGCCGTTGAGTTACCTGATGCGTTATCTTGAGAAAAAATGGGTGACCGCCTAGAAAGGAGCAGGTTTTATGCAAAATTTTGTTGATGCGTATTCGTGGATTAATTTACGGTACCTGCTCCAAGGCTTAGGGGTGACCTTGGAAGTCTCGATTGTCTCGATTTTCTTCAGCTTCGTCCTTGGAGTTATTTTGGGCTTGGCACGCTATGTCAAGATTAAATATTTTTCGGCGGCGGTTGGCTTTGTCATTGACGTCATTCGTAATTTGCCGCTACTGCTGATTCTATTCTTCACTTACTTCGCTTTGCCAGACATTGGCATCCGGCTTAACGTCATTGTTGCTGCCATTGTTGCGATGAGCATCTTTGAATCGGCAATGTTGGCAGAAATCGTTCGCTCAGGCATCAACGCCGTACCGCGCGGGCAGATGGAAGCGGCGCGCAGTAACGGTTTGACCTTCTATCAGGCGATGCGGTACATTATCATGCCCCAAGCATTGAAGAAAATGATCCCACCGATTGTCAGCCAGTTTATTTCGCTGGTCAAAGACACATCACTGGCGACGATCATTTTACTGCCAGAAGCGACGTATCACGCGCAAATCATTTATGGTCAAAATATTAACTACATGATTCCAATGTTTGTGGCATTGGCCGTGATGTATTTTGTGGTGAACTATGCGTTATCTTTGGCAAGTCGGTGGTTGGATCGGCGGTTGGTACAGTCGAATTGAATGATTCTCGATATCAGTGCTTTAATAGCCATTAAAATCGGTCCTCGGCAGACGAACTTTGTCTGGTCAGGACCGATTTGCTTTAGTTATTTTGCAAAATCATCTGGCAAAAGCGTACAGATGGTGACACGGTGTCACCTCAATTTTAAATATAGGCAACAATCGGTCCTTTTCGTAAGTGGGTACGTTGCCTCACCACACTTGGCAAAGTTTTGAACCGATTTGGGTTGCTGTTACTTTTTGACCACAAATTGCCTATGACGGCTGGTAAGTCCCCGTTCAAGCAAATGATCGGTCAGGCTGCTGCAAAGGGGTAACAGTTAAGGCGTTGACCGGTTCTTATCATTTTCCTAACATTTGCGATTAGCTGCGGTGGTCTGGTCGCTGCTGTGATACCATGAGAGAGAAATAAAACAAGCAAGACGGAGGAAATTATCTTGAGCAGCTACTTAGTGACCGGTGGCGCCGGGTTTATCGGTTCCAATTTGACGGAGCTTTTGTTGATGGATCCTGACAATACGATAACCATTGTCGATGATTTATCAATGGGCTTGCGATCCAATATTCCGGATTCTAGCCGGATTACCTTTTATGAACATAGCATCACGGATCATGCCTTCATGTCCCAGCTTTTGATGGAAGGCCGATTTGATTACATTGTCTTGTTGGCTGCCATTGCCAGTGTTGCTGATTCGGTTGAACGGCCGTACGCGACACATCAGGTTAATCAGGAAGCGAACCTGAACATCATTGAAACCTTGCGCACCCAGAAAATACCTTATAAAAAGTTATTCTTTGCAAGTTCCGCTGCAGTTTATGGTGATTCTCCTGAGCTACCTAAGAAAGAAGACATGGCCGTTAAACCGCTAACTCAATATGCAGTTGACAAATTTGCCACGGAACGCGCGGTTTTGAATTATGGCCGGCTTTATGACATGCCAATGGTTTGCACGCGCTTTTTCAACGTATACGGGCCGAAGCAAAACCCTAAGTCGCCTTATAGTGGGGTATTGTCGATCATGATGGCGGCGTTGCAAGAAGACAAACCATTCACCTTCTTTGGCGATGGCGAACAGACTCGCGATTTCATCTATGTTGGTGATGTCGTGCATGCGATTCGCGGCTTGTTAGAGACCCCAAGCGCTCGGGATGATGTTTTCAACGTTGCTAACGGCAAACAGACCACCTTAAATCAGGTTGCCAAAGAGCTTGAAAAACTCACTGGCAAAACGTTACATGCCACCCATGAAGCCCCGCGTCTTGGTGACATTCGCGATTCATATGCACAAACGGACAAGTTGGATCAGTTTGACTTCATGACCCACACGCCGCTTGCACAGGGACTTGCCAAGTATGTGGCGTCGGTTCAGTAAACAATGATCGGCCAGGCGGTGAGATACTGGCTGGTTATTTTTGTCGTGTTAGCGCAATCTATTTTTGTAGGAGAGAGATGCTTTGGGTAATACACCTGTTGTTTCCGTTGTCATGCCAGCTTATAATGCTGCGACGTACCTTCCTAATACCGTTCAGTCGGTATTGGAACAAAGCTTTAAGGATTTGGAACTTTTAATTGTAGATGATGCTTCGTCGGATCACACTTCTGAAGTGGTGGAAAAATTGTCCGCTACAGATAGCCGCATTACCTATATTAAACTAGACGAGAACCAAGGTGTGGCGAATGCACGCAATGTCGGGGTTCAGCATTCTAGAGGCGAGTATGTTGCCTTTTTAGATAGTGATGACATATGGCTACCAGATAAGTTGAAGATTCAATTAACGTTTATGCAGCAGCATCAGGTTGATTTTTCCTATTGTTCCTATGAAGTTGTGGACGATCATGGTACAAAAATTGGTGAGCGCAAAATCTCAGAAACAAAATTGGACTATCATGAAATGCTGAAGGGAAATCGAATTGGATTGTTGACGGTGATGCTATCACGCAAAATTGCTCAAAAGTATCCGTTTCCCGAGATTAATCATGAAGATTATGCTTGTTGGCTATCGATTGCGCGCAATGGCACGGTTGCTTATCTTGCATCCGAGCAAATTCTCGCTAAATATCGGAAGCATCAGACTTCATTGAGCGCAAATAAAATTCAGGCTGCCCAATGGACTTGGACAATCTATCGTCGCCACGAGCACTTGGGTTTATTTAAAAGCTTCTATTACTTTCTCCATTACTCGTTAATGGGCCTCACCGATAAACGATAACAATCAGAAAAGGAGAAGCGTTATGATTCCTAAAATTATCCATTATGCTTGGTTTGGAACGACGCCACCGCCATTTATTGAAGCGCGCGTTAACGAGTGGCGAACACAACTTCCTGATTGGGAGTTTAAGTTTTGGAACGATAAGAATTTTGACTTAAGCAAGTATGCATTTTCGGAAAAAATGTATCAGGCGGGCAAACTGGGTTATGCAGCCGATGAATTGCGGTACGCAGTTTTGTACCAATACGGCGGTTTTTATTTGGATACCGATATGATTGTCAAGAAGGACCTTGCGCCGTTTTTGAATCAAAAAATGGTATGGGGATTTCAGTATGATAATAGTATCCTAACGTCTTTTATAGGTGCTGAGCCTGTCTCTTATACACATCTCCGAGCCCACGAGACTACGCTGCATCTCGT
>ENA-OXEK01000500-OXEK01000500.1-human-gut-metagenome-genome-assembly--contig:-NODE-500-length-10899-cov-8.899207_pt1 | contig 10899 bp, 10 predicted proteins | sample MGYA00249825_ERZ652244 | MGnify/ENA primary metagenome ERZ652244 (study PRJEB26925, sample SAMN05826968) | human gut metagenome | biome: ENVO:2100002; feature: ENVO:00000062; material: ENVO:00002003...
AGACGGCGTAAACTCACTTCCGAAACTTAAGTTATCTTATTCAGCCTGTGTCTATTTTTTCTTATAAAAGCAAACAAAAAGAACAATTATCAACTTGAAAATAAAGAAATAAAGAATTTACCACCAAATTTAAAGAAGAACCGAAAAATAGACAATCAACACTTTTTCATCCCCGAAAGGTTCGACAGGTTCTTCCGGTTTTTCAACCGGAGATGTACTTGGCAAATCCGTTTAGGGTTCACCTGCGGAACAGCCCGTAACGGACAACACAAGCCATACAAAGAAAAATAAGAGTTTCGTTTTCATATCTGCTATTTTTAAGTTATTCCTTTGATACAAAGGTAAAAGCAAAGCCCCGCAACGTCTTTGCTGCGAGGCTCAATTTGTTTTGCCAGGAAGTTCACTACCTTTTTTCTTGATTATTCAGTACCGGACTGAATGTGACTTAATTCACTTATCTGTTTCTTCACTCCATTGTTTACCGAAACTCGTCTGTTCCGTTTCCACACACCCACGATGTCCGTGTACTTTACATTCATCCAACGCTGATTGTAGCTGCCGGAATTCATCATCGGAAAGCGTGACATTCCAAGCTCCCAGATTCTCCAGAATCCTTTCCTGATTCTTGGAACCGGGAATAGGTACGACATTGGGATATTTATGGAGCATCCACGCAAGCGATATCTGGGCGTTGGTAGCATGTTTCTCCACAGCGAACCGATGCAGCAAATCGAGTATGGGCTGGTTGGCCTCGATATTCTCTTTCGATAATTGGGGGACGAATTTCCGCACGTCATCGAAGCCGAACTGATCCTGTGGCGTTACCTTGCCCGAAAGGAATCCGCTTGCAATCGGCGAGAACGGTACGACTCCGATTCCTTTTTCAAGGCATACCGGAAAAATCTCCGTTTCGCAATCGCGTTCCACCATCGAATAGATGTTCTGGACGGCGGATAATGGAGTAATCTTATGTGCCGCCCGTATCTGGTCGGCCGATACTTGCGACAATCCCCAACCACGTATCAGTCCTTCCTTAACAAGCCGTCCCATGACGGTTGCCACATCCTCAAGCCGGACCGTCTCATTGATGCGATGCAGGTAATACAGGTCGATATAATCCGTACGAAGTCTGCTCATGGAATCTTCAAGATGCCGGCGCACCTCCCGGTAGAGACTCGTCTCATCCGGTTTCGAGAGTTCGCCAATATGAAATTTGGTGGCGAGTACCACCTCCTTACGGAACGGCTCAATCGCCTTACCCACCAACTCCTCGTTATGTCCGGCGTAGAATTGTTCTTTGCCATAGGCTTCCGCCGTATCGAAATGCGTGCAGCCGTAGTCGTATGCCCCGCGGATGGCTTCTATGGCATACGCTTCGGGTGGCACTTGCCCGTAACCGTGGCTGAATCCCATACATCCCATTCCTATCGGAGATACTTCCAGCTGTCCTAATTTCCTTTTATCCATACTATTATTTTTTTAGAGTGAGATTATTATTGAATTACTTTATTTCCTTATTTTTAACCACTTCCCATAAGTCAGCATCCGCCAGCCCCATTCCAGAGACCCAAAGCGGAAATAGGAGAGCCATAAGGCACTGAATGCCATCTGGACAAGAAAGACGTAGAAAGCTATGGATTCTGTTCCTGTCAATCCAATGCCGGCCCCCAGTCCGAAGCCGATACCGTAGAAGAGAACCATGCCCCATACCGACTGTCCCACGTAATTAGTCAGTGCCATTCTCCCCGGAGCGGCAAGACAGCGCCACAAGCGCCACTCTCTACCATGCAGGTAAAGGAGACAGATAGCGGAAACGTATGCAAAACCTAAAGGATAGACACTTGCCGTATAGATGGCGGTGTGTGCAGTCGTTCCGAAAGGATGCCCGTTTACCGCACTCCAGGCATAGAGAACGGATAGGGGAAGTCCCAGCAGAAAACCGTATGTCACCGTTTTTTTCAGTAGTACCCGATTGGCCTCAAGATCGGCGTATATTTGCTTTCGTCCGATGTAGAAGCCCAATAAGAACAATCCCAATACCTTAAAATAGCGATTGCCGTCGATAAATTCCTGCAAGCGCACCCATGCACCTTGTACCAGGAATTGAAAGACCCCTCCGTAGTTTTCCGCGTCGCGTAGCCAGATTCCGAAGTTATATTCCGTTATACCATATAAATTGCAATAGTGCTGTTGCATTCGCACTGCGGGAGACGACCGGGACACTCCGAATGTACCGGCCAACCAATCAATCAGAATAGGAAGTAGCAATAAGACAGCGGAAGTCCCCAGCAACACTCTGTCCGAAACATGCCGGAAAAGAGGGAGCAACATGCCCAATAAGGCATACAACAACAAGATGTCCCCACTCCAGATAAACATCAGATGCAGAAAACCAATGGCGGCCAGAACAATCATCCGCCGGTAAAAGATACGGAATCCGTCCGTTCCCTTTTTGGCCGCGTTGCTGATAATGATTGAAAATCCGATACCGAACAGCAGCGAGAATATGGTGTAGAACTTACCATCCACGAAAAGGTATTGAAGAAAGCGAATTACCTTATCTATTTCCGCCGTAGGCATAGCCTCCGTAATTTCCGGTTTTTGAAAAGTGTAAAGCGAGAATTCCGGAAAGTTGGCAAAGCAGATTCCCAGCAATGCAAATCCTCTTAGAGCATCGAGGATGACATGGCGTTCCGAGGCCTTCACGGGTGCCATGTCTTTTATGTCTATTTCCTTATTCATTGATTCTTTCTTTTACCGAATTCTCACAAGCATGAGTGGAGAAAATTCCTACCAATTTTTACTAAAAATTTAAAGCCTATTTCTCCTTTAAGGCATTCTTAAAGAAAGCATCTATCTTGTCGAACGGAATCACGTTGAGATTATCGTACAAATCGACATGGTTGGCTCCGGGTATAATCAACAGTTCCTTGTTACTACCCGTCAGCCGTTTGTAGGCATCCTCACTGAAATAGCGGGAATGAGCTTTTTCTCCATGAATCATCAACACGGCACTGCGGATTTCGCTGATATAGGTGAGCAGCGGCATATTGATGAATGCCAATACGCTTGTTTTCGTGATTCCCTCGTTGGAGTTCGGTGAACGGCGATGGTAGCCTCGTTCCGTCTTGTAGTAGTCGTGATACTCCTTGACGAATTGCGGAGTATCGTCCGTTACGGGGTCAAGTACGCCACCATCGCGTACATAGCTGTCATCACGATAATCCTCAGTACGCTGTGCGTTGAGTTGTTCGCGCAATTTGTAACGGTCATCGGAGCTCATGGCGTCGAAATACCCGTTGGCATTTACCCGGCTCATATCATACATAGTGGATGTTACCGTCGCTTTGATACGAGGGTCATTGGCCGCAGCATTAAGTGCAAACCCGCCCCAACCGCAGATGCCTAAGATTCCGATACGTTCCGGATCGACGTCCGCACGGGATGTCAGATAATCGACTGCCGCGCTGAAATCCTCCGTGCTGATTTCGGGTGACGTAAGATAGCGAGGTGTACCACCACTTTCGCCGTAATAGGAGGGATCGAAAGCAATGGTCAGAAAGCCTCGTTCGGCAAGTGTCTGGGCATAACGGCCTGACACTTGTTCTTTCACCGCACCGTAAGGGCCACTGACGGCAATGGCTGCCAGACGTCCTTGCGTATTTTTCGGCTTGTAAAGGTCTGCGGCAAGCGTGATGCCGTAACGGTTGTGAAACATGATTTTCGTATGTTCCACCTTATCGCTCTGCGGAAAGGTCTTATCCCATTCCTGCGTCAATTTCAATGCTTCCATATCGGTTGAATTTATATATTTTGTTGTTGTCGTTTCTTGTGCCATGACATTCGCAAAGGTCAGGAATGTCAGTATGGCGATTGCTTGTAACTTCATAGCCGTATTATTTTATTTTATAGCGGAGCCAGACAATATCTGTTTCCCATTGTTCCACACTCTCTAATTTCAGCTTGTACGGGTTACATTCCATACGGGAAATTCCATCGAAAACCGCCGTCTGTCCCTTGCGACCGTCGATACCCGGGGCTACCATAATACTCACTTCGTCAATCAGTCCGGCCTCCAGGAAACCGCCACAGATATGCCCTCCCCCGACAATCGCCAAGCGTTCGACACCGAAATGTTCGTGAAGCAACTCCATCGCTTCCGGCAAGTCAATGCGTTCCGCACCGGCGGCAATCCACGAAATACCCAATGTGCGCAGCGTTTCCAGATATTCCTCGGACACTTGTTCACTGACAATACAAAGTAGAGGATACCCGTCAGCTTCCCCCTCCTGCCAGCGCAGTTTCCCATAGGTATCGACAATGATTGTATATTCGTCCGATTTACTGGCGGCATATACGGATTTATGACCTATTGAGGTTCCCTCCATGGGGGTACTTTCCTCTTTGACGGCGGAACATTCGAATGCGGTAGTTATTCGTCCTGACAGTTTCGAGCAAGGCCCCAGTTTTTCCAAGGCTATGTAATATTCATCCGTACTCAGTTGCCCGACCATCGGGCAGTCGATGCGGCCATCGACCGAAGTCATCATGTGACTGATTATATATGGTCTCATATTTTTGGTTTTTATTTATAATGCAAAAGTAAGGCAGCTTCTCCACTCTGCCGGTAGACAAATTACGGATTATACTACCTTATTTACTGATTCTTTATCGGCCTACCTGCTTCTGCTGCTCGGCATTATAACGGTCTCCGACAACGGGAATAGCAGCCACGGCATCCTCCAGTTCTTTCCACTCCCCGGAGCTGATGTTGAAGTCGAGTGTGCGCAGGTTCTCTTCCAGATGCGACAGTTTTGTCGTTCCCGGAATCGGTACGATCCACGGTACTTTCTGAAGCAACCAGCCAAGAGCCACCTGTGCCGAGGTCATGCCCCGTGTGCGCCCGAAAGCTTGCAGCGCATTTACAATGCGGGTATTCGCACGCATCGCTTCCGGCTGGAAACGCGGCAGGGTCTGACGGTTGTCGTTGTTTATCGAAGACCGTATATTCGTTGATGCAGCCTCCCAGAAAACCCCGGTTGATCGGGCTGTACGGGACGAAGCCGATACCCGACTCCCGGCATACATCGAGAACGCCGTTCTCTTCCACCAGGCGGTGCATCAGATGGTACTCGCTTTGGATAGCCGTCAGCGGACAAATAGCGTGGGCTTTACGGATTGTTTCGGCACTGACCTCGCACATACCCCAGCGTTGCACTTTACCTTCCTTGATCAAGTCGGCAATGATAGCCGCCACCTCCTCGGCCGGAGTATTCGGGTCGGCACGGTGCTGGTAGAACATCGGCAGTGATTCGAGTCTCAATCGGCGAAGCGACTCCTCGCAATAGCGGCGGATGGTTGCCGGACGGCTGTCCTGACGACCGGTTCCTTTGCCGTCGATGACTTCATGCCCGAATTTAGTCGTTACGTTAATCCGTCCCTTGAATTCGGACAGCGCTTCTCCTGCCAGGTTCTCATTGGTCAATGGCCCATAGATAATAGCCGTATCGAAAAGCGTTACACCGCGATCCACCGCTTCATGCAACAATCGGATACACTCTTTCTTATCCGGGTGTTGGCTGCGGTTGTAAGTCATGCCCATCACGCCGAAGCCGAGTGCTGACACCTCGAAGGCAGCCTTACCCGTACCCAATACACGATGTCCCTTGATACGGGCTGCATCGGTATCCACATCGGATGTTTCCGTTTGTTTCGCTTCTGAAGCGAATACTTTGCCCAATCCCGAAGGCATGGCCATTGCAGCTCCTGCCAATGCAGCCGTCTTGAGAAATCCACGACGGCTGATATCCATTTTATTGTTTTCTTCCATGATTTTATGTTTTATGCATTATAACTTAATGGATGGAAAATGCCCCGTCCACTAAAAGGGCGTGCCCGTCTACGAAACTTGCCTGCGGTGAGCAAAGCCACAATACGGCATTGGCTATCTCTTCCGGCTTACCGAGACGTCCGGCAGGAATATCACGAACCAGTTCCTTTTCCAGATCAGGGTTACGCCGTATCAGTTCTTCCGCCATAGGTGTTCGGATCACACCCGGACAGACGGCATTGATACGGATTCCTTTTGCCGAGTAGTCGATGGCAGCCGTACGGGTCAGACCGATTACCGCATGCTTGCAGGCGATATAGGCCGCTTGTCCGGGGAATCCCGTAACGCCGCCTTGCGATGAGGTATTGACAATAGCACCACCGCCTTGTTGCAGCATCTGGATAATCTCGTAACGCATGCAGTTCCAGACACCTTTCAGATCGACAGCTACCGTACGGTCGAACTCCTCGTCGGTAATCTCGGCCATCGGTCGTTGCGGGGTCTGTATCCCGGCATTGTTCAATGCAGCGTCCAGTCTGCCGTAAGTCGCAACGGTCCAGTCGATCATCTCCTTTACAGCCCGCATGTCGGACACATCGCAGCGATATGCCACAGCTTTATACCCTTCTGAAACCAACTTCCCGGCTTGTTCTTTCGGTTCATTGATGTCCACCAATACTACGGTTGCACCTACTTTTGCAAATGCTTCTGCCGAGGCCAGCCCGATACCTGCCGCTGCACCCGTTACCATTGCTACCTTTTCATTCATTGTTTCCATGATTCTTTTGTTTTAATGTTCTGATGCAAAGTTACGAAGAGAGTCCCGCAACAATTTTGCTGCAAAGCTCATTCTGCTTTGTTATAAAGTTCAATTTGTTAAAATAATACCATTGGATATTTTACAATATAAATTTCCTTCCAGATCCATATATTATTCCCTCTGTTTGAATACGATTCTGTTTTTGCACCACAGTAGAAGTCTTTTGTATTCCCACGCAAACAATATGTTTAGAAATGTATACCCCAAAATAGATAGACAAGGGAAGTCTTGGTTTATTCCGAGCATACATGATCCGGTAACAGAAGCAGCCAAAGTTTGTCGGCATGCCTCTTCATAAACTCCCGAAATTTTAAGGAGACCTCTTTTTTCTCATATTTCATGACCAGACCCCATATCCACTTTGAAAAATGAATACCGGTACTCCATAATGCCCATAGTGGGAAATCAAATCCAGGAATAAACCGGAATCAAATTCAAGGAAACTATCTATAAGCTCCTTATTTCTTTCAGGATAATATACATGCTGATTTTCAAGTACGACATTTGAAAACCAGTGAATATAATTATGCAAAATAATAATCAATATGGATATACCTCTTAGCACGAGGGTATCATCCAAGGTCATTTGGTATTTTCTCATTAATCATAAATTCCCTTTTTTCATGTTTGAGATAAATAAGCATCACGCCACGTCAGGGCTGTAACATAATAATGGCAGTATTGTAACCAGGGATATACCGGATAGTAAAGAGTCGATGGCTGGTAAAAAGACCGCAATCGAAAATCTGACTTTCCGGTCATGACCACACGCTACAATCAGTGTAAAGAGATGAAATGGCAGCCAGGTCTTCCGTTTTCAGGTGAGATGAAAACACTGGAGTAAAAGTAAATTGCCTGAAACGGATAACGAGACTGCCATATAAATTCGGTGGCTACTATGGCTATTTAAACCTGGGAACGATATAAATTCGTCCGGTATAATCTCATCGATACTGCCGGTCAGAATAGCCCTCCTCACCGGAATTCTTGATACTCGCTATATGTCCAATTTAGACCTGCAAAATTGGAATATTCAAATGCAAGAACTGCATTTCCAATTGGAGGTTGCGAAATCCGGACCAACGGCTATTCTCCTCCATAGTCCGTGTTGCTGATTGTTCCCATATTTTTTGAATCCATAACGATTTGCTTTAATGTTCCGGTGCAAAATTACGAATTGAGCCCCGCAACAACTTAGCTGCGAGGCTCAACGTTCTTTGTCAGGAAGTTCATTTTGTTAAAAAAGGAACAGGATGTATTTTATGGACTATTTCAATAGGTTATGGGACTACCGATGATACCATGTATTACATGCAGGCTGCTGTCCTTTGTTGCTGCTTGTTCGATGCGGTGGATCGGTTCGTCCCATGCGTGACGGGACAGTGAAAATTTGCTGTTGTGCACCGGAAGGACTTTAGCCGCATCCAGTTCGTGAACCTCTACCGGAAGCTGTTCGGGCATCGTATGTATATACCGCCAGTCTTCGTTGTATTGCCCGTTTTCGAGGATGGCAAGGTCGATATGCGGAAACCGTTTGCCGATTTCCGAGAAATGAGCGCCGTAGCCGCTATCACCGCCAATATAGACCGTAGAGTGCCCTTCGAGCATGAATGAAGCCCACAACGAGGGATTCTGCCGAAGGAACCGGCCTGAAAAATGGCGGGCAGGCAAACACGTAATCCGAAAGCCGGGTTCGGAGGTATATACTTCATTCCAGTCCATTTCGACAATCTTCTCTGCAGAATATCCCCAGTATTCAAGATGTTCCCCCACACCGAGCGGACAGATGACTTTGTCCACTTTGTCGCGTATCGCTTTCACAGTCCCGTAATCGAGGTGGTCGTAATGGTCGTGCGTGATGATAAGGTAATCCACCTCCGGGATGTCTTCCGGCGAGTAAATGTCCGTCCCCTTGAAAGGCTTCATCATAAGAGAGGCCGGGAACCCCGTCGTCAGCACCGGATCGACCAATATTTTCTTACCGCCGTTAATCAGCAGGTAAGACGAGTGGCCGAACCATACGACGGCATCTTTCGACAGGTCCAATTGTTTCAGGTCGGTCTTGACCGCATGGATGCTTTCGGACGGAACAAGATTGTCCGGTTTCTTTTCCGTCAGGTTGTCCCACATGATCCGCCACCGGCTTTTATCGGTGGTCATAAACGGAGTCGGTTCCTGATTTACGAATTGCCCCTTTTTGTAGTTCGGAGAACGTTCGATCCGTACCAGTCGTTCTCCACGAGGAGTACGGCCGAAAGCCGGATGGTTCAAAACGATAATAACGGTAAGAACCAATACTATAAAAATGGATATACATATAATCATTTTCTGTTTCATCCAATCATGGTTTTATCTTACGAATAAATTTGGCGGGATTGCCCGCGACAAGGGTATTTGGCTCTACATCATGCATGACAACACTGCCGGCTCCGACCACAGCATTCTCACCGATGGTAATGCCTCCCGCCGATATCATCAGACAGCCCGGCATGACAATCACATTACGTCCGAACTTCACGTTAGCGGTACGGACACCCGAAAACGGTGTTTCGATACGGCAATTCTCTCCGAGATGCGGAAAAACCTTGTGCAATAATTCACGATATTCCTCCGTATCCGGCATCGTATGATTCAACCGGAAGATATTTTGCCGTAACTCTTTTGTTACTACCAGTTCTTCTTCCGTCTGGTACAGGCAGCCTATTCTGAATTCTTCCATATCATTTATAATAAATAATAAACAGACAGACTCCTTGTCCGAAAATCCGTCCGCGATTATATTCCTCGTATATTCTACAATGATGCTTCAAGTATTTCGTAAATGTCCTTTTCCGTAAGCGGAGCAAACCGTAAATATCCACACTGAACTTCACAAAACGTTCCAGCGTGTGGTCGTTGAGGATATGTCACATCCATCTCGGTGTGATGATGGCGAGCCCTTTCCCGAAAATCAAACGGGTCGGAGTATAATATGCGAAATTTTCCATATCTGTCGTTTTTAGAGTTTTTCAATAATCTGCTTCGACCATCCGGCGACGTTTGCCGTACCACTGTTGAACAGTCGGCCTTCTTCCCATTCGATTTTGGGATAGAGTTTCTTGAGTTGTTTCACGCTACCCGTGATTGAACTGCCACCCGAAGTGGCAAAAGGAATAACGGTTTTACCCGCGAAATCATATTTCTCAAGAAAGGTATTGACCGGACGCGGACACAAGTCCCACCATAGCGGATAACCGAGGAACACCACATCGTAATCTTTCAGATCAATCGTTTCTCCACCCAATGCAGGACGTGATTTTTCGTCTGTCATCTCCACCGAACTGCGGCTCGCTTTGTCGTTCCAGTCAAGATCCGACGAAGTGTAGGCCGTAGCCGGAGTAATCCGGTAAAGTTTACCGCCAGTCTCTTTTGCGATAGCGGTTGCCACTTTCTCTGTCGTCCCCGTGCAGGAGAAATAGGCTACAAGGATTTTCTTGTCGGACGGCCTGTCGGTATCCGCAGTCTGTTTTTGTGCTTTCGACGGGCAACTGAAAGTAAGCAGGCTCATAAATATCAATACTAACTGTTTCATGTCATTTTAATTTAGAATATTCTTCATCACCGACAGGTTCCAGCCATTCGGTACTGTTGTTCTCACCGGGCACTTCGATGGCTAAATGCGAAAACCAGCTGTCGGGAGCCGCCCCGTGCCAATGTTTCACGCCTGCCGGAATATTGATAGCATCCCCGGGACGCAGTTCCACCGGCTCTTTGCCCCATTCCTGATAGTAGCCGCGACCGCCCACGCATACGAATGTCTGACCGCCGCCTTTCGTTGCCTTGTGCACGTGCCAGTTGTTGCGGCAGCCCGGCTCGAAGGTCACATTTACCACGGGGACTCCGTCCGTTACCACGGGAGCCGTGTAACTTTGACCGATGAAATACTTGGCATAGGCATCGTTGGGTTTCCCCACGGGGAAAATGATGGTTTGCGCGTACGCTTCGAGTGAACCTGCCGCCACGCTGTCGGCATTACCGTCGGTCCAAACTTCTTTTGCCATACGGAAAGCCGCCCACGCTTTCGGCCAGCCCGCGTAGAATGCGGCATGGGTGAGTATTTCGGCTATCTCGGTTCGGGTCACTCCGTTCTTCTTCGCCGATTCGAGATGGTATTTGAACGAGGAATCGGTCAGTCCCTGCGACATCAGGGCCACTACGGTTACGATGGAACGATCGCTGTCTCTTATACACATCTGACGCTGCCGACGAA
>ENA-OXEK01000522-OXEK01000522.1-human-gut-metagenome-genome-assembly--contig:-NODE-522-length-10495-cov-8.264943_pt1 | contig 10495 bp, 9 predicted proteins | sample MGYA00249825_ERZ652244 | MGnify/ENA primary metagenome ERZ652244 (study PRJEB26925, sample SAMN05826968) | human gut metagenome | biome: ENVO:2100002; feature: ENVO:00000062; material: ENVO:00002003...
GTGATGGTGGAAGAGGTGGGAGCACGCCGCCCGGCCGAGACGCCGCTGCCGGAGCTGTCGGTGGGCGAGGTGGGCTACCTGGTCACCGGCCTGAAGGACGTGCGCCAGGTGAAGGTGGGCGATACCATCACCGCCGTGCGCGGCGGCGTGGATGAGCCGCTGCCGGGATACCGCGACGCCAAGCCCATGGTGTACACGGGCCTGTTCCCCCTCGACGGCGACCAGTACGAGCCTCTGAAGGAGGCGCTCGAGAAGCTGTCGCTCAACGACCCGGCGCTGGCTTGGGAGCCGGAGAAGTCGCACGCGCTGGGCTTCGGCTTCCGCGTGGGCTTTTTAGGCCTGCTGCACATGGAGGTCGTTAAGGAGCGCCTCGAGCGTGAGTTCAACTTGGACCTCATTGCCACGAGCCCTTCGGTCGATTATCACGTGTACAAGACCGATGGCGAAATGATCGATGTCCGCAGCCCGCAGGACCTTCCCGAGGCCACGCGCATCGAGCGTATCGAGGAACCCTACCTCAAGGCCAAGATTATCTGCCCGCCCGAGTATACGGGTGCCGTCATGCAGCTCGCCATCGAGCACCGCGGCATTACTACCGACATGATCCATCTCACGAGCAAGTCGGTTGAGATGCGCTTCGATATGCCGCTTGCCGAGCTCATCTTGGACTTCTTTGACCAGCTCAAGAGTCGCACCAAGGGGTATGCCTCGCTCGACTACGAGTTCAACGAGTATCGTCCCTCCGAGCTCGTTAAGCTCGATATCCTGCTTTCGGGCGACGAGGTGGACGCGCTGTCGTTTATCGTCCACAAGGACAAGGCCTACGGTCTTGCCCGCGGCCTATGCGACAAGCTCAAGGAGATTATTCCGCGTCAGCTGTTCGAGGTGCCCATCCAGGGTGCCATCGGCAACAAGATCATTGCCCGCTCCACCGTTAAGGCGCGCCGTAAGGACGTTTTGGCCAAGTGTTACGGCGGCGATATCTCGCGTAAGCGCAAGCTGCTCGAGAAGCAGAAAGAGGGCAAGAAGCGCATGAAGGCCATCGGCTCGGTCGAGGTCCCGCAGGAGGCCTTTATGGCGATCCTCAAGGTGGACGAGTAGGTCTATGGCGCTTTCCGAATACAGCAAGCGGCTGCTGGGCGCCTATGCCGAGCAGCCGTTCCTTATGGCTCCCATGGCGGGCGTGACCGACCCTGCCTACCGCATCATGTGCCGCCGCCGCGGTGCCAACCTTGCCTACAGCGAGATGGTGAGCGTGGCGGGCCTTGCCTATGCCAGCAACAAGACCTGGCGCCTGGTGCTACCGGCCGACGAGGAGCAGCAGATTTGCGTGCAGCTCTTTGGCTCCAAGCCCGATCAGTTTGCGAGCGCCGTCGCCGCCGTCGAGGAGCGTGTGGGCGATCGCCTGTCGCTCATCGATATCAACATGGCCTGTCCTGCCCGAAAGGTTGTCACCAAGGGCGAGGGCTCTGCCCTTATGCGCACGCCCGATTTGGCCGAGAAGATCGTCGAGGCGGCGGTGGGCGCGGCGCATGTGCCCGTGACCGTAAAGATCCGCAAGGGTTTTTATGCCGAGGACCGTAATGCCGCGACGTTTGCCCAGATGCTCGAAGGCGCCGGTGCCGCCGCGGTGGCGGTGCATGGCCGCTGCGCCACGCAGCTCTATACGGGCCAGGCCGATTGGTCGGTCGTCGATGAGGTTGCCGACGCCGTTGAGATTCCCGTGATCGGTTCGGGCGACGTGTTTACCGCCGAGGATGCCGCGGAGCATCTGCGCAACTCGGGCGCCAGCGCGGTGTTTATCGCGCGCGGTATCTACGGGAACCCGTGGGTGTTTGGCGATGCTCGCGCCCTTGCGCTCGATGGCATACCGGTGCCGGTTCGCAGCTCCGTCGAGCGCCTGGACGCCCTGCGTGAGCACCTAACGCTGACGCATGAGCTCCTGCCGCTCATGTCGCGTGCCCGCACGTACGCAAGCTGGTACTTAAAAGGCATGCCCCATGCTGCCGCTTGGCGTGCCCATGTGGTGCGCTGTTCCACATACGAGGAGTTTATGGCGCTGGTCGATGAGATCGAGCGCGATGTGGTGGCCTGCGAGGCTGCCCTTGCCGCCGGCGAATCGGTGCCACCTCATCCGCTGGAGGCTTAAGGGTGGCCGTTACCGCGCTGTATGCGCACGTGCCGTTCTGTGCCCAAAAGTGCCGCTACTGCGACTTTGATTCGCGCAGTTTTGCTCCGTGCGATCTGACCGCTGCGCTCGATTCCTATTTTGAGCAGTTGTACGCGCGCCTCGATGCTTTTGGTAAGGCTGGGGCCCTCGACCAGATCCGCACCGTCTATGTTGGCGGCGGTACGCCGTCGCTGGCGGGGGAGCGCCTGGTGGAGCTGGCGCGGCGTATTCGTGCGTGGTGCGCCCCCGTTGAGTTTACCTGCGAGGCCAATCCCGAGTCGCTGACCGCCGAGCTCGCTACTGCACTTGTCAAGGTTGGTGTCACACGCGTCTCTCTGGGCGTGCAAACGCTCGATAACACCGAACTTACTGCCATCGGCCGTATTCACGATGCCGATCGGGCGCTCGCCGCCATCGCGACGGTGAAGGACGCTGGCCTCGATGTGTCGTGCGACCTCATGTGCGGACTTCCCGTGCAGACCGCAGCGAGTTGGAAGCGCACGCTCGATGGCGTGCTGGCGGCGGCTCCGCATCATGTGTCGGTCTACCCGCTCACGCTCGAGGAGGGGACGCCCCTTTATCGCATGGCGTGCCGCGACGAGTCGCTCGAGCCTGATGAGGATTTTCAGGCCGCCTGCATGGACGTGGCACGCGAGCTCCTGGGTGCCGCCGGCTATCACCCGTATGAGGTGGCGAGCTACGCACTCGACGGCCATGAGTGCGCCCATAACATTGCCTACTGGACCGGACGGGGCTACCTGGGCCTGGGTCGTTCTGCCGCGGGCATGCTCGACGCCGAGGATTTCGACCGTCTTGCAGGTTTGTTCCCCGGCGCGTCTTCTCGAGGCGATGCGTACCGCGTGCGTCTGGTGCAACGTGACGACGACGCGACGACGTTCGAGGCCGAATATCTGTCGCAGCGCGAGGCTGCGGCCGAAGACCTGATGCTCGCTTGTCGCATGACGCGCGGTGTTGCGTCCGACCTGTTGGTTCGCGTGGCTCGTGTCATCCCGGCCGATGAGCTGACAGCTGCTTGCGATCGCGCGCTCGAATTGGGTCTTGCCACTTGGGTGCCCGAGACGCTCGGAGTCCATGAGGGACCCTTCACTTCGGCAGATGTCGTCGCGGGCCATGTTCGAGCTCGTCTGGCGCCGACACACCTGGGCTGGCTCGATGGAAATGTTCTGTTCGAGCTGTTTTGGGATCTAGCTTAGGCCGCTCGGGTAGAATTACCGGAATATATACGCTGCTGTGAGCAGGAGGTTGCCGCGCATGGCGACGATGAACGAAAAAGATTATTACGAGATTCTGGGTGTCTCCAAGGACGCTACCTCGCGTGATATACAGAAGGCCTTCCAGCAAAAGGCTCGCAAGCTCCATCCGGACGTCAACAAAGAGCCGGATGCCGAGGAAAAGTTCAAAGAGGTTTCCGAGGCCTACGCTGTGCTTTCGGACGAGCAGAAGCGCGCACGCTATGACGCCATGCGCTCGGGTAATCCCTTTGCCGGTGCACCTTCGGCCTCGCCCTACGGTGGCGGCTATGCCGGCGGCGCTGCCTATGGCAATCCCTTTGAGGGCGGTTTTCCCTTTGGCGGCGCTTGGGGCCAGCCGCGGCGCGGGCGGGCAGCCTACAATCCCGAAAGCGGTGCCAACGTGGTCGTTGACATCAAGCTCGATGCCAAGGAGGCCAAGGGCGGTGCCCGCAAAACCGTTCGCTACACGCGATTCGATACGTGCGGACATTGCGGCGGCTCGGGCTCTGTCTCCTCCGAGCATGCCCATACCTGCCCAAGCTGCGGCGGACGCGGCCATATCGATGTGGACCTGTCCTTTCTGTTTGGTGCCGGCACGTTTCAGTCAGTTTGTCCCGAGTGCGGCGGCTCGGGCAAGGTCGTAGCCGATCCGTGCCCCGATTGCGGCGGCAGCGGTCGTACCCGCGTGACCTCCGAGCAAACGATTGAGTTTCCTGCCGGCACGCACGACGGCGACGAGGTTCGCATTAGCGGCATGGGCCACGCCGGTACCAATGGAGCCACGGGTGGTGACCTGGTCGGTCGCGCCCATGTTGAGGCCGAGCGCCTGGAGGGTAAAGCCCGTACCGGCTTTTACCTGATGGGCATCGTGGCGCCGTTTTTGGTGCTGTCGGCCATCTCGGGCGTGTTCTCGGCCTTTGCCGTGATGTGTTTTGTCCCGTTTGCCATGGGTCTGCTCATGGTGCTCTCAGACGGGATTCTTCACCGTAGCCTACTGTGGTGGAAGCGTGGCGCGATGCAGTTTGCCAACGGTTTTGCCAACGGCTTCATGTTCGCGCTCGTGTCGGTGTGGTTTGCGAGCTGCTCGCAGCGCGCGATGCTTTCGCCCTACGGGATGCAATAACATCAAACCCTCTGTTTGCGGTCGGCCCTGCATGGGTATAGGACGCACTGTGACAATATTGAAAGTCGGAAGGATTCGGTCGTGTCGGAAAATAGGGATTACTACGAGGTACTTGGCGTCGACAAGGATGCCGACGCGCGGACCATTAAGCGCGCGTTTCTAAAGAAAGCCCGTACGGTACACCCGGATGTTTCGGACGACCCCGAGGCCGAGGCCAAGTTCAAAGAGCTTAACGAGGCCTATTCTGTCCTTTCCGATGAGCAGAAGCGTGCTAACTATGACCGTTACGGCACCGCCGACGGCCCTGGTGGTTCGGGCTACGTCGATATCAACGATATCTTTGGTGGCATGGGCATGGACGACTTGTTCTCGTCGTTCTTTGGCGGCGGTGCCGGCGGTGGCGCCCGCAGCCGTCGTGAGCGTCGTCGCGGACGTGACATGGCCATCTCGCTTTCGGTGACCCTTGAGGAGGCGGCGCTCGGCTGCAAAAAGACGATCAGCTATGACCGCCTTGCTCCTTGCGAGGACTGTAATGGCACCGGTAGGGCAGAGGGCGCACAGGAAAAGCAGTGCGGCCGCTGCCACGGTACGGGCTACGTCACGACGGTTCAGCGTTCGTTCCTGGGCCAGGTTCAGTCTTCCTCGCCTTGCCCCGACTGCCATGGCGAGGGCACGGTTATCGACCATCCCTGTGAGACCTGCGACGGTCAGGGCCGCACGCCTTCGCACGAAAAGATCGACATCGATATTCCCGCCGGCGTTTCGACCGGTCGCCAGCTGCGTGTGAGCGGCTTTGGCGAGGCCGGCCTTCGCGGCGAGCCCTCGGGCGACCTGATTGTCAACGTGCGTGTTGCCGACCATGAGCGCTTTAAGCGCAACGGTGACGACCTGTACCTGGTGAGCGATATCTCGATTGCGCAGGCTGCGCTCGGCTGCGAGATCGAGGTCGAGGGCATTATGCCCGACGAGGTCGTTAAGGTGACGGTTCCCGCCGGCGCCCAGTACGGCGACACCGTGAGCGTCAATAATTACGGCATGCCGCGCATTGGCGGTGGCGGTTCGCGTGGCCGCCTGATCGTGCAGCTGCGCGTGGTCGTTCCCACCAATCTTTCCAATAAGCAACGCGAGCTGCTCCGTGCTTTTGCCGATGAGATGGGCGATGACGTCACTTCCGGTAAGAAGTCGGTGACCGACCGTATCAAGAGTGCCCTCGACGATATCCTCGATTAAGGAGCCCGCGTGCTCGCACCCCATATTTCCGTCGTCAACCTCGGCTGCCGTGTCAACCGGGTTGAGTCTGACCGTATCACTGCCGATCTTATGCGCCTGGGCTTTGCTATTGTCGAGCCCCAGGATGCCGATCTGATTGTCATTAACACCTGTGCCGTTACGGGCGAGGCCGAGGCCAAGACCCGTAAGGCCGTCCGTCATGCGCTGGCCTATCCGGGCGAGCCTTACGTGGTCGTAACCGGCTGTGTCGTCAACCTGCATCCCGAGGAGTTGCTGGAGCTCTCCGATCGCGTGATCGCCGAGCCGTCCAAGATTGACGTCGCCGAGCGCGTCTGCGAGGTGCTGGGTGTCGAATCCGATAGCGTTCCCGCCTGCAGCGATGGCGAGGTGGTCGATGCGCTCGGTCGCTCTCGCCTGGGCGTGAAGATTCAGGACGGCTGCAACCATCGCTGCACCTATTGCATTGTGTGGAAGGCACGCGGCCCCGAGCGCTCCGTGCCCGTCGAGTCCGTGCTCGAGCAAGTTCGCGAGGCCCAGGAGGCCGGCGTGCCCGAGGTGGTGCTGACCGGTGTGAACCTGGGTGCCTACGATGGCAAGAGCGCGACCGACGAGCACGTCGAAATCGATGAGCTGCTCGAGGTCATCATGGAGCGCACGTCTATTCCGCATGTGCGCATTTCCTCGGTCGAGCCCATGGATATCTCTGAGCGCCTGCTTAAGGTTATGGCGCGCTACCCGCAGCGTATCGCCCCGTTTTTGCACCTGCCCGTGCAGTCCGGCTGCACGGCGACCCTGCATCGCATGGGCCGTCCCTATAGTGCGGAGGCCTTTGAGGACACGGTGCGTATGATTCGCGCCAACTTGCCCCAGGCGTCCCTTTCGTGCGATGTCATCGTCGGTTTTCCTGGTGAGACGGACGAGGAATTCGAGGAGTCGCTGGCGCTGTGCCGCCGTGTGGGTTTCTCGCGTATGCACGTGTTCCGTTACAGCAAGCGTCCCGGTACCCTTGCTGCCGACATGCCCGACCAGGTTCCGCCCGAGGTTATGGCCGAGCGCAGCCGCCGTATGCGGGCCGCTGCACAGGAGCTTGCTATTGCCGACGCTCGCCGTCGCGTGGGCACGGTCGAGCGTGCCGTGCTCGAGTATGGCGACAACCTGACGCTCGGCTCGTTCCATCATGCCCGTCTTGACGATACCTGTGGACTTACAGCCCCGTGCCTGCTCGATGTTGCTATCATCGGAGTCGATGATTCCGGCTTGGTCCATGCACGCAGGGAGGTTCATGGAAGCCTCGAAGATTAGACTTACCGTTCCCGAGGGGATTGATCCCTCGCGCGTTTTGGGCGCCGGCGACGGCGTCCTTCGTGCGCTCGAGAGCTTGGTTCGCGCTCATGTGGTCGCCCGTGGCGATAGCATCTCCGTGAGCGGCGACCCGGACGAGGTCGAACTCGTGGCGCGCTTTTTCGAGCACGCTTTTCGCGAGGCGGCCGCCGGGCGCACGCTGTCTGCCGACGATGTCTCGCGCTGTCTGGCCGTTCTGCGCGACGGTGAGCACGAGGCTACGTCGCTTCGCGATGACGTGCTGCTTTCGTATCGCGGCCGCGTCATTCGCCCCAAGACGCTCGGGCAAAAGCGCTATGTGGATGCCATCCGCTCGCATACCATCACGTTTGGCTTGGGTCCTGCCGGTACCGGTAAGACCTATCTGGCTATGGCGCTCGCCGTTGCCGCGCTCAAGCGTCACGAGGTGGGACGTCTGATCTTGACGCGTCCGGTTGTCGAGGCGGGGGAGAATCTGGGCTTTTTGCCCGGCACCCTCGAGGAAAAGATCGATCCCTACATGCGTCCGCTTTACGACGCCCTTTTTGACATGATGGATCGCGAGCGCACCGATGAGCTTATGGAGCGCGGCGTGATCGAGATTGCCCCGCTTGCCTACATGCGCGGCCGCACGTTGAGCGATGCCTTCGTGGTGCTCGACGAGGCGCAAAATACCACGCCCGAGCAGATGAAGATGTTCCTGACGCGCCTGGGCTTCAACTCCAAGTTCGTGATTACCGGCGACCTGAGCCAGCGTGACCTGGTGGGTCGTCGTGGTGGCTTGGCGGATGTCGAGAAGATTTTGGGCCGTGTCGATGATGTCGCATTTTCGCACCTCGAGCGTGCCGACGTGGTGCGCCATGCCTTGGTGGGACGTATCGTCGAGGCATACGATACTTATGATGATGTGCGCGAGAAGCGCGTACGTGACCGAAAGGAGTCCCGTTGAGTGTATTGATCAGCAACGATGCCGAGCTCGATACGCTGCTCGACGCGCAGGAGGTGGAGCACATCTGCGAGGTTGTGCTTGCCGCCGAGGGCGTTGAGCGTGAAGTCGAGATTTCCCTTTCGTATGTCGACGAGGACGAGATGCACGAGCTCAACCACGAGTGGCGCGGTATCGACCGCACCACCGATGTGCTCTCGTTTGAATGCGACTCGGCCTTTGACGAGGATATTCCCGCCGACGAGACGCTCGAGCTCGGCGATATCATCTTGGCCCCGCAGGTTATTGCCCGTCAGGCCCCCGGTTTTGGCAATAGCCCCGCTGACGAGTGTCGTCTGATGCTCGTACACGGCATGCTGCACCTGCTGGGCTATGACCACATCAAGGACGACGAGGCCGAGGTCATGGAGGCCCGCGAGGACGCCATCCTGCGCGATCTGGCGCTCGAGCGCGGCGAGGACCCCAAGCTAGTCCACGTCGGCCCCATCACCAACCACGCCCACGACTAGGAGCCGTCTATGATTCCCGGATCGAACAAGGACCATCCGTCCTTCTTAAAGTCGTTTTCCTACGCCATGGAGGGCTTCGTCACCGCCGTCAAGACCGAGCGCAACATTAAGGTCATGCTCGTGGCGGGCGTGTGCACCGTCATTGCCGGCTGTATCGTGGGCCTCGACATTGCCGAGTGGGCCACGATTATCATCTGTTGTGGCCTGGTGATTCACGGGGAGCTGTGCAACACCGCTATGGAGTCTATCGTCGACCTGGTGACCCAGGAGCTCCATCCGCTGGCCAAGCGTGCGAAGGACATCGCCGCCGCCTCTGTATACATTCTTTCCATCACCGCCGCGATTGTGGGCGTACTGGTATTTGCCCACGCGCTCGGCTTTATTTAGAAAGGGATTCCCATGTCCGATAATATGCAGCCTACCGATGAGATCCTGGACGACGAGACTTTGGACGCGGTGGATACCGAGGGGCTCGAGGATGTCGAGGAGTTCGACCCGTTTGAGGGCATGAGCGATGAGGAGCTCGACGCCCTGTGCGACGAGGACGACAACCTCGCGGGCTTTGGCGACGTTGAGCCTGGTTTTCGCAGCGGCTTCGTGGCCCTGGTCGGCCGCCCCAACGCCGGCAAGTCCACGCTACTCAACGCCTGCTATGGCAAAAAGGTCGCCATCACCTCGCCTGTGGCCCAGACGACCCGCCGCCGCATGCGCGCCGTCGTTAACCGTCCCGGCTACCAGCTGGTCTTTGTCGATACCCCGGGTATCCACAAGCCCAAGGACGGTCTGGGTTCCGAGCTCAACAAGAGTGCGTTGTTCGAGCTGAACGATGTTGACGTCGTCGCGTTTTTGATTGATGCCACCAAACCTATCGGCAGGGGAGACGCTTGGGTTGCCGAGCGCGTCAGATGCGCCCGTTCCAAGAAGGTTCTGGTGCTCACTAAGGCCGATGAGGCCGACCCCGCACAGGTCATGGAGCAGCTTAAGGCTGCCCACGAGCTCATGGAATATGACGATGAGATCGTGACGTCGTCGGTCAAGAACTTCAACGTCGATGCCTTTATCGAGACCGTTGCGCACTTTTTGCCCGAGGGTCCGCGTTGGTTCCCCGAGGACATGGGTACCGACGCTTCCGATGAGACGCTCGTTGCCGAGTTTGTGCGCGAGAAGGTCTTGCGCCGCACCCGTGATGAGATTCCGCACTCCGTTGGCGTGATCTGCGATGCGCTTGAGCAGACCAAGAAGGTGCTGCGCGTGCACGCCACCATTTACGTCGAGCGCGAGGGCCAAAAGGGCATCATCATCGGCAAGGGCGGCGAGATGATCAAGCATATCGGTATCGACGCCCGTCGCGATCTTGAGCGCATCTTTGGCACGCAGGTCTTTTTGGAGCTGGACGTGAAGGTCAAGGCCGGCTGGCGTGACGACGAGGCCCAGATTCGCCGCTTTGGCTATAACGCCGAGGACTAAGGACGCGCGGCGCGCATGGCAGGCTCCCGGACATATCGCACGAAAGTGGTCGTGCTCGATAAGACTAAGCTCAAAGAGACCGACCTGATCTTGACGATGCTTGACGAGCGGGGGCGGCAGGTTCGTGCCGTGGCAAAGGGCGCCCGCAAACCCGGCGGACGCCTGGCTGCGCGCTGCGAGCTGTTCTGTACGGTCGATATGCTGCTCGCACATGGACGGTCACTCGACGTGGTTTCCCAGGCCGAGCTTATGGAGGCGCCGCTCGGCGCTGCGCCCGATTACGAGACGACCTGCGCCGCAAGCGCGATCGCCGAGGTTGCGCGCGTGTGCTCGTTCGAGGACGCCGAGGACCCGTTTACCTTTGCCATCACGCAGCGAGCGCTTGCCCTGGTGGGCAGCGGGCTTGACACGGCGCATATGGACCTACTTCTGTCTCTTATACACATCTCCGAGCCCACGAGACTACGCTGCATCTCG
>ENA-OXEK01000524-OXEK01000524.1-human-gut-metagenome-genome-assembly--contig:-NODE-524-length-10455-cov-9.552596_pt1 | contig 10455 bp, 7 predicted proteins | sample MGYA00249825_ERZ652244 | MGnify/ENA primary metagenome ERZ652244 (study PRJEB26925, sample SAMN05826968) | human gut metagenome | biome: ENVO:2100002; feature: ENVO:00000062; material: ENVO:00002003...
GAGATGCAGCGTAGTCTCGTGGGCTCGGAGATGTGTATAAGAGACAGTCTTTGACGCCGCCATCGCCGACGGTTACAAGCGCCTCATGGCCCCCTCGCTGGAGCGCGAGGCCCGCGCCAAACTCACCGTTCGCGCCCAGACCGAGGCCATCAACGTCTTTGCCAAGAATCTCGAGGGCCTGCTCTCGGCGCGCCCCGTGCGCGGCGCCCGCGTGCTCGCGCTCGATCCAGGCTACCGCACCGGCTGCAAGGTCGCCGTCATGGACGAGACCGGCAAGCTGCTCGACCACGGCGTGGTCTATCCCACCAAGCCGCGCCACGACGTCGCCGGCACCAAGCGCGAGCTCGCCCGCCTCGTCAAAAAGGACGGCGTCAACACCATCGTCATTGGCAACGGCACCGCCAGCCGCGAGACCGAGGAAGTCGTCTCGGAGTTTATTGCCGAGCAGGCGCCCAGCCTTCGCTACACTATCGTTAACGAGGCCGGCGCGTCGGTGTACTCCGCCTCCGAGCTCGCGAGCCAGGAGTATCCCGATCTGGACGTCACCGTGCGTGGTGCCATGAGCCTGGGTCGCCGCCTGCAGGACCCGCTGGCAGAGCTCGTTAAGATTCCGCCCCAATCCATCGGTGTGGGCCAATACCAGCACGACCTTGACCAGTCCGAGCTTTCGCGCACCCTGGGCCACGTGGTGGAGGACGTCGTCAACCGCGTAGGCGTCAACGTAAACACCGCGAGCGCAAGTCTACTGGGATACGTATCGGGTATTACGCCGAGCGTGGCCAAAAACATCGTGGCCTACCGCGAGGAAAACGGCGCCTTTACCGATCGCCGCCAGCTTAAGAAGGTCCCCAAGCTGGGACCCAAGGCATACCTGAACGCCGCGGGTTTCCTGCGCATTAGCGGCGGCAAGAACCCGCTCGACGCGACAAGCGTCCACCCCGAGAGCTACGAAGTGGCCACATCCGTCTTGGAACGCGCCGGCGTTAAAGCCAGCGAGCTCAGCCGCGGCGGCGTACCCGACATCGAGCGCCGTCTGGGCAGTATCTCGACGCTGGCAAGCGACCTAGACTGCGGCACCCTCACGCTCATCGACATCGTCAACGAGCTCAAGAAGCCCGGTCGCGACCCGCGCGACGACGCACCCGAGGTGGTCTTTAGCCGCTCGGCGCTTTCCATCGACGACCTGGAGCCCGGCATGGAACTCAAGGGCACGGTGCGCAACGTTGTGGACTTTGGCGCCTTCGTCGACGTGGGAGTGCACCAGGACGGCCTCGTACATATCTCCAAGCTGGCCAACCGCTTTGTCAAGCACCCGAGCGACGTGGTGCGCGTCGGTGACACGGTCAAGGTGTGGGTCGAAAAGGTCGATCGCGACCGCAAAAAGATCTCGCTCACCATGGTGCAAGGCAAGTAAACCGCCAAAGCAAAGGTACCCCCTGTAGCGATGTGCAAAATCGCGAGTATTCTGCAAATTCCACCGTTCCGGATGCCCCTCAGAGACGAAAAAGCAAAAAACGGCCCCCGTTTTAGCGTCGTCAGAGCCAAAACGGGGGCCGTTCCATGCTTCGGTTAACTGATAAAGACCTTTACCTTGCTGAATACTCTCAATTTTGCACGACGCAGGCGGGGGTACCCTTGCTTACGGCAGGATATGGAAACCGAGCGCCAACTTGCTGGCAAGCTCGTACCGGCAGCCCCGGCCTTTCCTTTGCCTAGCGCGACCCTCGCGGAGCGCGTGAGCGATAGGGAAAGGAAAGGCCGGGGCGAACAGCCCACGGTACAGTCGGTGTTCGCGCTACGGCAGGATATGGAAACCGAGCGAGGCGATATCCTTGGCAAAACCGCGCACGGTATCGAGCGAGACCTCGTACGGGTCGCGACCAATGTTCTTGCGCTTGGCCAGGATGCTGTTGGGCACCGTGATGATCTGGCAACCGCAGGCCTCGGCCTGATAAATGTTGATGAGCTCGCGCGTGGACGCCCACAGGACCTCACAGTTGGGCTTGGCGGCGGCCTTCTTGACCGACTCCATCATAAACGGAATGGGATCGACGCCGGTATCGGCGATGCGGCCGGCAAAGAGCGAGATGATGGACGGCGTCTCGGCGTCAACGGCCTCGACCATCTCATCGACCTGCGTAGGCGTAAAGATGGTGGTGACGTTGACCTTGATGCCGTCGGCCGAAAGCTTGCGGACCAGCTCGGCGGTGGACTCGCCCTTGGTGGTCACGCACGGAATCTTGACGTAGACGTTCTCGGCCCAGGTAGCGATCTCGCGCGCCTCGACCTCCATGGTCTCGACGTCGTCGGCAAAGACCTCAAACGAGACGGACACATCGGTGATGTGGGTCAGGACCTCCTTGGCAAACGCGCGGTAATCCGTCACGCCGCCCTTTTTCATAAGGGACGGGTTGGTCGTGAAACCCTGAACGTTGCCGTTCTCGTACATGTCGAGCATGCCCTCGAGGTTTGCACCGTCAGCGAACACCTTGATTGCCATCTGCCTGATTCCTTTCGTTAGCATACGGCCGATAAACTGCTAAACACTTTACCTACGTTTATCAAGGCGTAAGCTGCGGTTTTTTATCTTCTCGGCGAACGGTATAAACACCTCAGTGTTTGGATTGATAAATCGATTGAGCATGCAAAAGCGAAGAGTCGCAGTTTGAGCAAACGTCAGAACGCGGGATTCATTAGATGAGGCCGAAATGCTGCATCGCTGTGACGGTACCGTCGTGTGCGACATCGTCGGTCACGTAGTCGGCGACTGCTTTGACCTCGGGCATGGCGTTACCCATGGCCACGGCTGTCTCAACGGCGGCGAGCATGCCCAGGTCGTTGCCCGAATCGCCAAAGCCAAAGGTGCGCGCATTTCCCTCGCGGCCCAGATACGCCAGCGCTCGCGCCACGCCCACGCCCTTGTCAATGCCCTTGGGGCTCAGCTCGCGATTCTGGCCACCGGTGTTGCACAGCTCAAACTCGCAATCGATAAAGCCGTCATCATTGGCTACGCGAGCCAAACTGGGCACATTGAGGCATACCTTGCCCACGCGCAGACTGCCGTCGACGCGCATCTCCTCGGCGCTGTGCACCACAGAAGTGCCGATCAGAGACGACTGCTCAACACCCGCGGGTTCCAGGGCAAAAGTAGCCACGTTGGTCTCGAAAAAGGCCTCAATCCCTGCCGCGGCCATACGGCGCGCGAGCTCCGCGATAACGTCCTCGTCAAAGCAGTCCTCATGCACCACGCGGCCCTCGACCTCGAGCGTCGCTCCCGCCATGGCAACGACACCCGCGGGGTCGAGCGCACGCAGGCTATCGGCAATGAGCCACAGGGGGCGACCTGTGCAGATAAACGCCTTGTGTCCCGCGTCGCGCAGACGATGAAACGCCTCAATCACCGCCTGCGAAGGGCGAACCGCAGAAAAGTCCTTATCGGTCATATCGTCGGGATCGAACGACGTCAGCGTGCCGTCCACGTCAAAAAAGAGCACAGCGGGTTCGGGGCACGCATCAATCATATGGGTTCCTTTCGAGGATAAGGGCAAACGAAGCATCCATCATATAATGGAGCGACGCAACCAGAGAGGTCACCCATGGAATTTTACGCAAGCTGCCCCGAGGGCTTTGAGTCCGCACTCGCCGATGAGCTTAAACGCCTCGGGCTTTCGCATGTTCGCCGGCTGAAGGGCCGCGCTACATTTGAGGGCGAGCTCGAGCAAGGCTACCGAGCATGCCTGTGGTCGCGCCTGGCGAGCCGCGTGTTCGTGGTGCTCGGGCGCTTTGAGGCGCAGGATGCCGATGAACTGTACGATAGCGTTTACGACATCGCCTGGGAGAGTATCGTCCGCCCCGGCGCCACCATTGCCATCACCGCCCGCGGCGTGACCGAGCAGCTGCGCAACACGCGTTTCTCGGCCCTGCGCGCCAAAGACGCGCTGTGCGACCGCCTGGCCGAGACCACGGGCCGTCGTGCCGATGTCGATGCCGCCGACCCCGACGTTCACCTGCTGCTTTCGCTGCGCCAGCGCCGTGCGAGCATCAGCCTGGACCTTTCGGGCGATCCGCTGTTCAAACGCCTGCCGCCCGCAGCGACCCGCGCCGGCGAGGGCTCACACGTGCTGCGCCCCGACTACGCCGCTCTGGTGCTGGCGCAGGTCGGCTGGACCGCGCTGTGCGAGCGCGAGCTGACGGCCGACGATTACGAGAACGAAGCCCTGCCCACGCTGATCGACGCCTCGTGCGCCGGCGGCGGTCTGCTGCTGGAGGCCGTGAATATCCTGACCGACCGCGCCCCGGGCGCCGCACGCGAGCGCTGGGGCTTTGAGGGCTGGCAGCTGCACGACGCCGCTCTGTGGGAGCAGTTGCTTGCTGAGGCACGCGAGCGCGAGGCGGCAGCACGCGAGCGCCAGGCACGCATCGTGGCCGTAGACATCGACCCCGCCGCCCGCAAGACCGCTGAGCGCATGGTCAAGTGCGCCGGTTACAAGCGCTTTGTCGATTTTTGCGCCGCCAAGTCCGCCACCGTACTGGACCACGGCGGCGCCGTCGCCGGTGCCGCCGTGGTCGCGGATACGACCGAGACACCGCTTTCGCTCATGCACGACGCCATGACGCTGGTCGGCGAGCTGCGCCGCGCGCCCGAGCTTGCCGCGGCGCCGGTCGCCGCGCTCACCCGCGACGGATTGCTGGCCCGCGTGCTCCACGCCGAGCCCGAGCGCTCAATCGCCGTCATGCCCAACAACGAGGAGGCGACCGTCGAAGTCTGGCCTTCGCTCGACCACGCTGCCGCAGCGTTTGAGGCTGCGACCAGCGCGGATGCCGAGGCCAAGGTTGCGGATGCCGACGACGTCAACGACAGAGCCGCCGCTTCCGCCATGCCCGAGCCTGCCGCCATGCTCGACCTGGGTGACGGCAAGCCGCTGCCCGTGCTCATCCCCGAGTCGGAGCAGTTCGCCAACCGCCTGCGTAAGAACGCCCGTCTGCGCCGCAAGTGGGCCAAGCGCGAGGGCGTGAGCTGCTACCGCGTCTACGATGCCGACCTGCCCGACTACTCCGCCGCCATCGACCTGTACGAGGGTTGCCCGCAGACGCCGGGCCGCTGGCTCGTCATCGCCGAATACGCCGCGCCCAAGACCATCGACCCCGCGCTAGCCCAGGCCCGCATGCTCGACATTTTGGCCATCGCGCCGCGCATCCTAGATGTTCCCGCCGAGCATGTACACGCCAAGGCCCGCATGCGTTCGCGCGGCGGCTCGCAGTACGGCAAGCAGGGCGCCGGCAAGGGCGGATCGGGCGAGCGCGCCAACATCGCGCGCCGTCGTCTGCCGCTCATCGAGGAGGGCGGACTCACCTTTGCCGTCAACTTTGACGACTATCTGGATGTGGGCATCTTCCTGGATCACCGCGTCACCCGCAACCTGGTGCGCGAGCACGCCAAGCAGGCACGCCGCTTCCTCAACCTGTTCGCCTACACCGGCACCGCCACCTGCTATGCAGCCGACGGCGGCGTCGAGGAGACCGTGACGGTCGACCTTTCCAACACCTACCTGGACTGGGCCGAGCGCAATATGCGCCAGAACGGCTTTGTTGGTCCGCAGCATCATTTTGTGCGCGACGACGTGCTTGCCTGGATTCGCGACCCGCGCCAGACGCGCAACCGCTGGGACCTGATCTTTGTCGACCCGCCCACGTTTTCGAACTCGTCCAAGATGGGCCGCCGCACCTGGGATGTCCAGCGCGACCATGTTGAGCTTTTGGCAGGCGTGTCACGCCTGCTCGCACAGGGCGGCCATGCCATCTTTAGCTGCAACCTGCGCGGCTTCCGCCCCGAGACGCGCAAGCTCGCACGAGCGGGCGTCGTGTTGGAAGACATTACGGCGCAGACCATCCCCGAGGACTTCGCACGCAACCAGAAGGTACACCACTGCTATATCGTGCGCCGCCTGCCCATCGAGGACGCCATGGCCGAGGTCGGCTTTAGCGCCGAGGAAATTGCCGAGCGCGTCGAGGAACTGCGCAACCCCGAGGCCCGCAAGCCCCGTGCGGCCGTACCCGCGCACGCGCAGGCCGGCAACCGAGGGCCGCGCGGCGACGGCAAACCCTCCCCCGCCGGCAAGCCCAAAAAGAAGAAGTTCTACGCCAGCAAGCCCAAGGGCAAATAACAAAGTTGCGGTGGAATAGTTCCTAAAAAGCCTGGTAAAGGCCCAAATAGGAACTATTTCACCGCAACTCATATTGGGATGGTGGTTGGCGATCTAGCCTTGGGTGACCAGTCGGTAACCGATGCCCACGTGCGTTTGGATATAGCGCGGATGCGCGGGGTCGGATTCAATCTTCTTGCGCAGCGTGCCCATAAAGACGCGCAGGCTCGCCAGGTCACTCTTGGTTGCCGTGCCCCAAATCTCGTGCAGGATAAACTGGTGCGTCAGCACCTTGTCGGCGTTATGCGCCAGCAGGCATAGCAGCTTGTACTCGATCGGCGTCAGATGCAGCTCCTCGCCATCCATCGTGGCGATGCCGGCATCAAAATCGATATGCAGCTCACCGGCATCGAACGAGCCCTCGGAGGAAACACCGCCCGTTTGCGCATACGAGAGACGCCTGAGCGTCGTGCGAATGCGCGCGAGCAACTCCTCGACCGAAAACGGCTTGGTCAGGTAGTCGTCGGCGCCGGCATCGAGTGCGCGGATCTTGTCCGCATCCTCGCTGCGCGCCGAGACCACAATGATCGGCATGCCCGACCATGCGCGCACCGACTCCACCACCTTGACGCCGTCCATATCGGGCAGACCCAGATCGAGCAGCACAATGCTCGGTGCCTGCGATGAGGCGGCGGCGATGGCGGCATGGGCGGTCTCCACGGCCATATGACGCAAGCCGTGCGCCTCGAGCGCGGCAACAATAAGATTGCGAACGGCGGGGTCGTCCTCAACGACCAAGATGAGCGGTTTTACGGCAGAGTTCGGCACAGCGCTACTCCTTATCAAACGAAACGTCGGCGACGGGAAGCTCAATCGTAAAGACCGAGCCGTGCGGGTCCGCCGCGGCAACCTCTATGCTACCGCCATGCGCCAGCGCAATGGAGCGGCAGAGCGAAAGTCCCAGGCCCACGCTGCGATGGCTGTCGGCAAGACCGTGGTTGGCGGTGTAGAACGACTCAAAGATTCGCTCGCGGTCCTCGGGCGCAATGCCCGGGCCGTCATCGGCCACCGAGCACGCCACGCGCCCATCGTCGACGCCAATCGAAATCACAATGTGCGAGCCTGCGGGCGTATACGTGATGGCGTTGTTCACCAGATTGACCACCAGCTGCACCATCAGACGCGCATCGACGTTGACGAGCGCCGGCTCGTCGCACGGCACCACCTTAAGATCGTGCTCACGCACGGCCGGACTTACGTGGCGCAGCGCCTCCTCGACGATATCGTCCATGAGCTCGAGCGTAGTCGACAGATGCATGCCGCCGCCCTCGAGCTTGGTGATGGCGAGCAGATTCTCGACGGTGGCGTTGAGCCACAGCGCATCCGAGCGAATGGATAGGAGCAGGCCGCGGCGCGTCTGGGCATCGAGCACGGCGGTGCCGGTCGAGCCTTGGTCGAGCAGCACGTCGGCATTACCCGAAATGCTGGTGAGCGGCGTGCGCAGATCGTGCGAGATGGAGCGCAGCAGGTTGGCGCGCAGCTGTTCGTTTTTGGCAAGTACCGCCGCCTCCTCGCGGGCCTCCATGGCGCGGGCGCGGTCGAGCGCCAGCTCGCCTTCGCTCACGATGGCATCGGCAAGCGTCCGTTCCTCGTGCGTCAGCACGTCAGGCTCGGCAACGATAGCCAGCACGCCCACCACCGAGGCGGGGTCGCCCGAGCGCACGAAGCCGTCGCCTGTGCGAACCGTCAAGTAGATGCCATAAAACGCCGAACCGCCAAACGTGGCGTCGAGCGGCGTTCCCACGTAGGCGGACGCCGAGAGCCTCGGCGGCATCTGCGGCGCCAGCTCGTGCACCGGCGCGGCATCACCCACGGCTGTGTACGTCGCACGCGGCAGCAGGTCATCGCCCTCGGCGTCGGCGCTGTACCACACGACCGGGCAGCCCGAAAGACGCGCCAGCTGCGTGGCCATGGCGTGAACGATCTGATGCTGATCGGCGCACCGCTGCAACATGCGATTGGTCTCGAGCACCATATGCGTGCGGCGGTCGCTGGCGGCAGCCTGTGCCAAGGCGCGGCGCAGGGCCAACGCAATCGAGCTCGACACAAGCGAAACCACGAACATGATGAAGAACATGCCGGGATAGCCGCGGTCGATAAGCGACAGCGAGTAGCGCGGGTCGACAAACAAAAAGTTGTAGAGCGCCACGGCGGCAGCCGAGCTCAGCAAGCAATACAGGCGACTCCAGGTAAAGAATGCGCACAGCTGAACGGCGAACACATAGACGATCATGATGCTCGGCGCGAGACCCGGATGGTCGAGCAGCGCGCCCACAATCGTCGCCGCGACCAGCAGCCCCACCGATACGCAGGCGTCATACAGAGGAGTGCGGCGCGTCAGCGTTGTGCGCCGCCACCAAAAGCTATCGGCAATATCGCCGTCCGTACGGACGTCCATCAGCGCCCCGCCCCTCTCTCAAAAACAAAAACCACCACAAAGGGGACAGGCACCTTTGTGGCGGTTTCCCCTTGTGGTGGTTCCAAGTGTATAGCCTTTGCAGCCTGCGGTCGTTAGACAAACAGCACGTGCGCGAGCAGCGCGCACACGCATGCCGCGGCAAACACCGTCACCACGACCGAAATCACACGGTCGGCCATGTCCATGTTGGCACGATTCGTAAAGAACCGATCTTCGGCGGCGTCGACGCGCGCCTCACGCACCAGCTCGGCAGCAAAATCGCAACCGTCAAGCACCTTTGCATCCATGGTTTCCTCCCAGGACTCAATCTCCGTCATTACAAGCCCGCCCGTTCGCAGACAAACCTCGAGCGTCGACTACGGCCGCTCGTTGGGAGCCAGGCGCTGCATCTTGTTCACGGCCTTGAACTTGGTGAACAGCGGCACGTACTCAAAGCTCACGTTGGAGTTCTCCAGGCCGTACCAACGCGCGGGCGTGCCGGCGGCGCGACGGATGATGTACTTGAGCGTGATGGCCGTGCGCTCGCTGGGCTCCACATCGCTTTCGGGCGCCAGAAGCTTACGGATCAGGACGAACTTGAACGTGCCGATGTTACCCGGATCCTTGTAGACCGAGTAGTCATGCGTCTGCGGCGGCAGCTCGCCGGTGGCAGCCAGGTCCTGAACAACCTGACGCAGGTAGGCATTGACGCGCTGGTTGATCTTGTAGCCCAGGTACAGATGCACGCGGAACACGTAGTCGGTGCCGAACGTCTCGACCGAATAGGCAAAGGTATGCGGCTCGTCCATGGTCTCGACATTCACGAACCACCAGGCGCGAGCGCGCTTGGGATGCTTGTCCAAGATCGAGTAGACGATATCGCGGTCGATATAGTCGGTATGGGTGTCCTTGGTCAGGTACACGATGTTGTCGCTCAGACGCTCGTAACGGTCGTCGTCGCGCAGGCGCTTGAGCTGCGGCAGGTAGCTGCGCAGCGGCAGCAGCGTAAACTGGCGCTGCTCAACAGCCGTGCCGTTGTACCAGCACACCATAATGCCCATGATGAGTGCAGCCATGAGGATGGTGAAATAGCCGCCGTGGAAGAACTTGGTGAGCGAGCTCACGAAGAAGAAGCCTTCGAGCAAAAGGAAGAAGGCCACGAAGATCCACGGAGCAACCTTGAGCTTGCGCTCTTCGTGCAGGTAGAAGAAGAGCAGCAGCGTGGTGCACATCATAGTCAGCGTAATGGCAAGGCCGTAGGCGGCTTCCATATGCGCCGAGTTCTGGAACAGCAGCACCACGATGACGCAGCCCACGAGCATGACGTTGTTGACCATGGGGATGTAGAGCTGGCCCTTGGTCTCGGCAGGGTAGAAGACCTGCATGTGCGGCATAAGGTCCAGGCGGCTGGCCTCGGACACCAGCGAGAATGCGCCGGTGATAAGCGCCTGCGAGGCGATGATGGCCGCGACAGTGGAAAGGCCGACGGCAAACGGGCGCAGGCCCGGGGCGAGCATCTGGTAGAACGGGTTGAGGTCGGCAATGCCCATGAGCTCGGGGTTGGCAGCGTTGTTCATAAGCCAAGCGCCCTGGCCCATATAGGAAAGCAGCAGGCAGCACTTAACGAACGGCCAGGTGGCGTAGATGTTGCCGCGGCCCACGTGGCCCATGTCGGAGTAGAGCGCCTCGGCACCGGTGGTGGCGAGGAAGCAGCTGCCCAGGATCATGATGCCCGCGTGGTTGTTGGGGCTCAGCAAAAAGACGATGCCGCGCACCGGGTTGAGGCACAGCAGCACGGCGGGATGCTGGAAGACAAAGAACAGACCCTGTCTCTTATACACATCTGACGCTGCC
>ENA-OXEK01000535-OXEK01000535.1-human-gut-metagenome-genome-assembly--contig:-NODE-535-length-10339-cov-8.528685_pt1 | contig 10339 bp, 9 predicted proteins | sample MGYA00249825_ERZ652244 | MGnify/ENA primary metagenome ERZ652244 (study PRJEB26925, sample SAMN05826968) | human gut metagenome | biome: ENVO:2100002; feature: ENVO:00000062; material: ENVO:00002003...
CGTCAGATGTGTATAAGAGACAGCTATAAAGTAGCTGTTCAGGCTGTCTTTCAGTTTATTGTCCGTCGACTTCACCGGATAGGCGAAATTGATGGTCAGATTACATGCCGGTTTTGCGGTATCTCCGAAGAGATGTGCTGTTTCGTTTACCTGTATACTGTCGAATTCCAGTGCACCGGTATTCTTGTTCATCTTGTCACCGCAAGAAAATAAAAAGCCACTTGTAGCAAGTATTATCGCAAGCAGGCTGACATATTGTTTTTTCATAAGGGGTTCTTCTTTAAATTCAACATTTATATAATCGTTCACTATCGACAAATATAGTTCATATTAGTGAATCGACAGCATAAAAAAAGAAAAAAGAATGTGGCAGGCTGGTTAAATCTGCTTATCTTTGCAACCGTTATGAAGAGATTCCGCTATATACTTGCCGTTATTCTTTCTCTCCTTATAGTATATGTAGGAGCGGGAGTCTCTGTTGCCCAATATTGTTGCAGTGGTTGTGAAACGGCCAATTGTTGCTGTGCCGACAAATGCGGCTTCTGTGGTAAGTTTGACTTTGAGTTCCATAAATCATGCCGGGGCGAGGGATGTACGGCGACCATCTATAAGCTTGATCTGGTAAAGCAGGCATTCGAATCCTCTGTTCCTGCTCCTGTCAGCTTGTTGCTTTGTGACCAGGTATCGGACTTGCTATGCGCTCTTTTCCGCGATGAGGTGTTGGATCCTCCTTATGTGATACCGCCACCCAAGACAAGTTCCCGGCATTATCTGGCTCTTTATTCTACTTTGCTTATTTAGTTTCTTCGATTTTTATTGTTTGGATTGCATCGCAGATTGCACTGGCTTTCACCGTTTAAGGATTGATTCCGTAGATTGTTGTAGCCGGGTAACTTGTGTCACCCTGTGCAGTCTGCGGTGAATCCTATCTGTTTCTTATTGAATATAAACCGAATAAAAAAGACAAACGAAGAAATTTAATGAAATACATGTTATTGACCGGACTGCTTCTCGGCAGTCTGACCGTACAGGCGCAAGTGAGCGGTACGGTGAAAGATCAGGCAGGCGAACCGATTATAGGCGCCAACGTTTTCTGGAAAAACATTCCCGGTGGGGTAGCCACTCGTGAGGACGGTACTTTTTCCATATCTAAACCCGACAAGTCCAATCATCTGATTGTAAGTTTTATAGGTTACGAAAACGACACCATACAAGTGAACGATAAGAAAGCCGTTCTGGACGTGGTGCTGCGCGAAGGAATGGAACTGAGTGAAGTGCAGATTGTCAGCCGTAAGTTGAGTACGCTGAAGTTGCGCAGCAGTGTGATGAACGAAGAGATCATTACCAGCGACGAGCTCTGTCGTGCGGCATGTTGCAATCTCGGTGAAAGTTTTGTTACCAATCCGTCGGTAGACGTCAGCTATTCGGATGCTGCAACGGGAGCGAAACAGATCAAGTTGCTCGGGCTTTCCGGAACCTATGTGCAGATGCTGACCGAGAATATCCCGAACTATCGTGGTGCTGCTTCTCCTTATGGGTTGGGTTATGTGCCCGGTCCCTGGATGCATAGCATACAGGTTTCAAAGGGAATCTCGTCAGTAAAAAACGGTTACGAGGCCCTTACGGGGCAGATCAATGTTGAGTTTAAGAAGCCACAGTTGCCTGAGGCCGATTGGGTTTCGGCCAACCTTTTTGCCAGTACTACCAATCGTTATGAAGCGAATGCAGACGCCACCGTGAAACTGTCCAAGCGGTGGAGTACTTCATTGCTGGCGCATTACGAGAATGAAACAAAGGCACACGACGGCAATGATGACGGCTTTGCCGATATTCCCCGGATAGAGCAGTATAACTTCTGGAATCGCTGGGCATATATGGGGGATCATTATGTGTTTCAGGCAGGCATCAAGGCATTGGACGAAAGCAGAAAAGGCGGTCAGGTGAGTCATAGCGGCGTGCCGGCAGCCGATCGGTATGAAATAGACATCGACACCCGGCGCTACGAGGCCTTTACCAAGAATGCCTATATATTTAATAAGGAGAAGAATACCAATCTTGCACTGATTCTGTCCGGTACGTTGCACAATCAAGATGCACTTTATGGACGGAAGATCTATAACGTCGACCAATCCAACGCCTATGCTTCACTTATGTTCGAAACCGAATTTACGAAAGAGCACAATCTATCTGCAGGCTTCAGCTATAATTATGACGGATACGACCAGCATTACCGACTGACCAATAACGCTGAAACACCGTTGACGAAAGCTTTTGCACGTGAATCGGTGGGCGGGGCCTACGCACAGTATACCTTCAACCTGGATAATAAGTTCGTGTTGATGGCCGGACTTCGTGGCGACCATAGCAGTGAGTACGGATTCTTTGTGACTCCGCGTGCGCACATTAAGTACAACCCCAATGACTTTGTTCATTTCCGTCTTTCCGCCGGAAAGGGATATCGCACCAACCATGTGCTTGCCGAGAATAATTATCTGATGGCAAGCAGCCGCAAGGTGAGCATCGCCGATCATCTCGATCAGGAAGAGGCTTGGAATTATGGAGCAAGCATATCGGGATATATCCCGCTTTTCGGGAAGACGCTGAACCTGAACCTGGAATACTATTACACCGACTTCCTGAAACAGGTCGTTGTCGATATGGATACGAATCCGCACGAGGTGGCCTTTTACAATCTCGACGGACGCTCGTACTCGCAGGTATTTCAGGTGGAGGCCACTTATCCCTTCTTTCAGGGATTCTCGCTGACTGCCGCATATCGCTGGACAGACGCCAAGACTACCTATAATCATCAATTGATGGAGAAGCCCCTGACGGGAAAATATAAAGGCCTCGTCACTGCCTCTTATCAGACTCCGCTGGGTTTGTGGCAGTTTGATGCCACATGGCAGATGAACGGGGGAGGACGTATGCCCAATCCGTACACACTTGCCGACGGAACCTCTTCGTGGGATGCACGCTACAAAGGCTTCAGCCAACTCAGCGCCCAAGTGACACGCTACTTCCGCCGCTGGTCGATATACATCGGGGGCGAAAACCTGACTAATTTTAAACAGAAGAATCCGATTATCGATGCTGCCGATCCTTGGGGCGACCGTTTTGACTCGACCATGATATGGGGGCCGGTTCATGGAGCGAAAGGATATATCGGAGTCAGGTTCAATCTGGCGAGAGATTAAGAATAAAAAGTGACAGATCACAGAATTTATCAATACTAATACTTACATTTATGAAGACTAAAAAAATGATTGCTACCCTGGTGGTGGCTTTGCTCTCGGTGACGGCCGTTATGGCAAAAGACTTCCGTACTGTCGTTTTCAAAGTGGCACAGATGGAATGTGCCAACTGCGAACGAAAGGTGAAGAACAATATCAAGTTCGAGAAAGGGCTTAAAAACTTTACAACCGATCTTAAGGAACGAACTGTTACCATTACCTATGATGCCGAGAAGACAAATGTTGAAAAGCTGAAAGAAGGCTTTCGGAAATTTAAATACGAAGCTGTAGTCATAAAGGAGGCAAAGGAAACGGACAAGAAGTGAACATTGTTCTTTACCTCATTGTTTATTAGATAGTATATATAATAATAGATTATGAGTAATATAACAAAGAAAGCGTTTCCTGTACTGAATATGCACTGTGCAGGGTGCGCTAATAATGTGGAAAAAACAGTGAAGAAACTGGCCGGTGTGGTAGACGCATCGGTCAACTTCGCCACAAACACACTGTCCGTTTCGTACGAGGCCGACAAGCTGACCCCCGGAGAGATCCGTGCGGCTGTACTTGCCGCAGGTTATGACCTGATAGTGGAAGAGGCCCTGAAAGAGGAACGTCAGGAGGAGGCACAGGAGAAACACTACCGGCTGCTGAAGCGGCAGGTTATCGGTGCATGGATCTTCGTTGTTCCCATGTTGCTGTTTTCTATGGTTCTGATGCATGTACCTTTCTCTAACGAGATCCAGTTGATACTGGCCCTCCCTGTAATGATCTTTTTTGGTGGATCTTTCTACGTCAACGCCTGGCGGCAGGCACGTCTGGGGAGGAGTAACATGGATACGCTGGTGGCACTGAGTACCTCCATCGCATTCCTGTTCAGTGTCTTCAATACATTTTTCCCTGAGTTCTGGTATAGCCGCGGACTTGAGCCGCACGTCTATTACGAAGCCGCAGTAGTCATCATTGCCTTTGTACTGACCGGAAAGTTAATGGAAGAGCGTGCTAAGGGAAACACCTCTACCGCCATTCGTAAATTGATGGGACTTCAGCCCCGTGTGGCCCGAGTGCTTCGCGAAGGGATCGAAGAAGACATCCTGATAGACCAGTTGCAAACCGGCGATCTGGTGGTCGTACGTCCGGGCGAACAGATTCCCGTGGACGGACGTCTGTCTGAAGGAGAGTCTTATGTAGACGAAAGCATGATTAGCGGAGAGCCTATTCCTGTAGAGAAGAAGGTCGGTGACCGGGTACTGGCGGGAACCATCAACCAGAAGGGAGCTTTTGTAATCAAGGCGTCCGGTGTGGGAAGTGAGACGGTGCTGGCGCGCATCATCCGCATGGTTCAGGAAGCGCAGGGAAGTAAAGCTCCCGTACAGCGTATCGTAGACCGGGTGACGGGTATCTTCGTTCCGGTGGTGCTGTGCATTGCCGTGCTGACATTTGTCATCTGGCTGTTGGTGGGAGGAACCGATTATTTCTCACATGCCTTGCTTTCGGCTGTATCCGTACTGGTCATTGCCTGTCCGTGTGCTTTGGGACTTGCTACTCCTACCGCTCTGATGGTGGGTATCGGCAAAGCAGCCAGCAACCATATTCTGATAAAGGATGCTGTTGCCCTCGAGCAGATGCGTAAAGTCGATGTAGTGGTGCTCGACAAAACCGGGACATTGACCGAGGGACATCCCACTGTCTCCGGATGGCTTTGGGCCCAAGTACAGGAAGAGCATTTCAAGAATGTTCTGCTGGCAGCCGAGCTTAAATCCGAACATCCGCTTGCTGGAGCCATTGTCTCTTCTCTGCAAGAGGTGGAGAAGATAGTTCCTGCCCAGTTGGAGAGTTTTGAGAGTATCACCGGAAAAGGTATCAAGGTGGTATATCAGGGTGACACTTATTGGGTGGGCAGCCACAAATTGCTGAAAGATTTCAGTGCTTCTCTTTCTGACGTACTTGCCGAGATGATGGTGCAATACGAATCGGACGGGAACAGTATCGTTTACTTTGGCCGTGGAACAGAGGTACTTGCCGTTGTCGCCATTGCCGACCAGATAAAGCCGACTTCTGCCGAGGCGGTGAAGGAACTGAAACGTCAGGGCATCGACATTTGCATGCTGACCGGTGACGGACAGCGGACGGCACTTGCCGTATCGGGCAAATTGGGCATCGACCGCTTTGTGGCAGATGCCTTGCCGGATGATAAAGAAGAGTTTGTGCGTGAGCTCCAGATGCAGGGCAAAACGGTTGCTATGGTGGGTGACGGAATCAATGACTCACAGGCGTTGGCTTTGGCTGATGTCAGCATAGCGATGGGGAAAGGCACCGATATAGCCATGGATGTGGCGATGGTTACGTTGATGACATCGGATCTGCTGTTGCTGCCCCGTGCATTCGAACTCTCCAAGCAAACAGTAAAACTGATTCACCAGAATCTGTTTTGGGCGTTTATCTATAATCTGATAGGCATTCCCATTGCAGCCGGAATCTTGTTCCCTGTCAACGGGTTGCTGCTCAATCCGATGCTTGCCAGTGCAGCGATGGCATTTTCAAGTGTAAGTGTCGTGCTGAATTCACTGAGTCTGGCCAGAAAATAACAATTCCTTTCAAAACGAACTCACCACAGAGGGCACAGAGTAACACAGAGGATACAGAGGGCAGAGAGTACACAGAGCGTTCATGTTGGTCATCCATAATTTGAAGTTTGCTCTGTGTTACTCTCTGCCCTCTGTGGTAAAAAAGGGTTTTGAATGTCTTTCCCGGAGAAAGTCGTCAGCTGTTTCTGAATTCCAGCGGACTCATGCCTACATATCTCCTGAAATATTTTCCAAAGAACGAAGCACTGGGGAAGTTCAGTGAATAAGCGATTTCCTGGATAGTCATGTTGCTCGATTTGAGTTTGGCTTTCGCGTCGATGATAACCACGTAGGCTATGACGTCCAGTACGTTACGTCCGGTCACCTGCTTGACCGTAGTACTGAGGTGTTGCAGCGATATTCCCAACTTGTCCGCATAGAACTGGGCACGACGCTCCTCGGTGTAATGTTCCGTGACCAGTCCTACCAGTTCGCGGCAGATTTCTTCCTTACGGTTCGTATTGTGGTTTTTCGAGGAATATCTCTGATAGATTAGTCCGACGGCAGTCAGGATCGATCTTAAAGACACCTCTGTCATTTCGGAGGGGAGAGATAATTTTTCGTCACACGTCACGCGTGCCAGCAAAGAAAAATAATCTATCAGATAGCTGGCTATATCCTCCTGCAACTCTACAATCGGACATTCGGTTATTTTGGAGAAGGAACTGACCATTGATTTTATCAGATTGATGCGTTCTACGCATTCCGATGAGAATCCCGCAAAGCATAAACGTACTTTTTCCGTGCGTTCGCGGAACTGGATAATGGTACCCGGTAACAGTGTGATCAAGTCGTTCGGTTTTATCTCGTAGTCAATCAGATTAATGGTTGCGGTCATCTTGCCTTCCGTACAAATAGCAAAGATGCCGGCTTTCAGCCTGCATGATTGTTTGTAGATATTTAATATATCTTCGGTTACATCATTCCATGCCAAAATCTCGCACGGAAGATCTACTTGTGGAAAGTCAAACTTCATATTACTTTCTTTTTTTGAATCACGCAAATATACACATTTTCTTTTATTTTTTTATCTTTGTCCTTATGAAAACAATTACAACCGATTGGGAACTTATTCCATATTCTGAGGCATGGAGCCGCCAGACGGAATGGTTCGATGCCCTTGTCCATGCGAAGCAGAACGGGGAGAGTTACGAGAACCGTATAATTTTTTGTGAACATCCGCACGTTTACACGCTGGGGCGTAGCGGGAAAGAAAATAATATGTTGCTGGGAGAGGAGCAACTGAAGGCTATCGGTGCCACTCTCTATCATATCGATCGTGGGGGAGACATCACTTATCACGGTCCCGGGCAGTTGGTGTGCTATCCGATTCTCAATCTTGAAGAGTTCGGATTGGGATTGAAGGAGTATGTGCATTTATTGGAAGAAGCCGTCATCCGTGTCTGTGCGTCTTACGGTGTTGTGGCGGGGCGGTTGGAGAAGGCGACCGGTGTCTGGCTGGAGGGAGATACGTCCCGTGCCCGCAAGATATGTGCGATAGGGGTCAGGAGCAGCCATTATGTGACAATGCACGGATTGGCATTGAATGTCAATACCGATTTACGTTATTTCAGCTACATCCATCCTTGTGGTTTCATTGATAAGGGTGTGACCTCGCTTCAGCAAGAACTTGGCCGTAGCATCGATATGGCGGAGGTGAAAGAACGGTTGGGCCGGGAGTTGCTTGCTGCCCTTTTGTCAAAATGATAATCAAACCTCTCTGGATTGCTCTATTTCCGTCCAATGATGCACTGAACGGATAAAATCGCCTTCCTTGCGGGTTGGCGATTTTGTTTTTGATATCAGATGTCTTTGCAGGCTGTCATAATGGCGATGTCGTGAAGCTATCGGAATGAAAAGGTGCGTAATAAGAGCATGTGGCTCTCTTTCTGTTAGTTCGGCCTTGTCTGCTTCGGGAGTACAACCAGAGAATAATCTTTCTCTTTTAACCTCCGAAACCCTAACAATAGATGTAAAGTAGGAAAACATATAGAGATAATTTGAAAAGACGTAAGCATATTCTGTAAATGCTTACGTCTTTCGGACCGAATGCTTACTTCTTTTTGCTGAAATCCGGTTACTTTTCGGGTCAGACCCCGGCTCTCCGGCTACAAAAGTCCGGTTTTCCGGGAAGAAAAGTCCCGCTTTCCGCCTTCCGCACTTCCGGTTGCTGTCTAAAAGCAGAAGGTGCTGTCATGAAATCCGCTAATTTCCTTTCATATTGACAAGAAAAAGAGAATATATCAAAACTCGTGTTCACCACAGGTAGGTTATGCAGATTATTTTTTCATTCTCAGCACTCTGATGCCGGTCAGTGATTTTCTGTCTTTCAACATTTGGCTCAGTGCGGTTTTGCCCACTACTACTTTACCCTCTTTGGATGAAGCATGCAGCAGGTGCAACTGCCCCTTGATGTAAATGGCAATGCCCATGTGGCTTACGTCCAGCCCCGGAGTATTGGTGGTCAGGGCGATGATGTCTCCGTTCTTGATCCAAGGCAGTCCGTCCGGTTCCAGTTTGTCTTTGGGCAGATAGTGTACCTCTTTGCCGCTCAAGGCTTTTTCATACTTTGCCATTTGGGCTACGTTCTCCGGAGAATTTTTCAACGATTTGTAGAGTTCCGGATGCGTACTCATGTACGAGAGCGACAGTTTTTGTTTGAAGGGGCTGTAGGCAGCCGTTACATCTTCGAGCAGGCCTTGGCGGACTGCATTGTTGATCCAGTCGGATATATAGTGCAGGCGGGAGGTGTATCCGTCTATTTTTCCGTCACGATAGCGGATGCGTTGCAAATTGCGGGCGAAATCGCCTTCCTGCATTTCGTCTCCTTGCTGCGGGCAGAGGGCCATTGCCAGTGCATATTCAACGAAAGTGGTACAATCCACTTCGTCACAATTGATAATAAGGTCTTCTGTGTCATCTACTTCCAGGGTGCCTGCCTTATAGGGGGTGTCGACAAACCCGAGTCCGTTACTCAGCACCAGGCTGCTCTCCTGTGCTGCAACTGTTCCGGCCAATAGGCTGGTACATAATAAAAGTGTGCGAATTGTTTTCATTTTTATAAAGATTGTTTTTGTAATACCTTCGTTGTATCTATTGGAACCTGACTCCGTCCCGCAACCATTTCTCTAATTCTTCCGTCCATTGGCGTTTATAGGTAAAACTGTCATAGAACCCCCATCCGTGTCCGCCCGTGGGATAAATGTGGAGGGTGGCAGGCACCTTATGCTTTTGCAACGCCAGATAGTAATTCACGCCATTGGCGGGAGGCACTCCTTCGTCGTCCGAAGAGAGGGTGATGAAAGCCTGCGGAGTGTGATCCGTCACTTGCTGTTCGTTGGAGAACTTTCTGGTTAATTCCGGCGTTGCGTCCGGCCCGAGCAGATTGTGGCGTGATCCTCCGTGGGTGTCGCCGGATTCCATCGTGATTACCGGATAGAGTAATATCTGAAAGTCGGGTCGTGTGTCCTCACTGCTGTAATGCGTGGCAAGGGTAGAGACGAGATGACCGCCGGCCGAAGCTCCCATAATGCCCACCCGGTCTGTACGAATATTCCAGTCTTTGGCATGTTTCCGCACTATTCGTATCGCTTGTTCAGCATCCGACAAAGGCACCTCGCAGTGTCCGTTAGGCATCCGGTATTTTAGTACCACATAGGTGATGCCCAATGAATTGAACCATGGTGCCATGTCGTGTCCTTCATGATCCATGGCCAAGAGAGCGTAAGCACCGCCGGGACACATGATGATGGTCATGCCGTTAGGTGTCGCCGGACGATAGACGGTGATGGTGGGCTGTGTGACGTTAGTGAGCCGGTATGGAGCCGACATCACTTCTTCGCCTTTCAGCCCGTTATCATTGGGAGCGCCGTTGGGCCATAAAGGCAGCTCAACGGGCTTTTGTGCTGACAAGCCGGTAGCCATGAACAGAAGAATGGATGTGATTAATGTTTTCATTTTACTTTCATGGATGCTTTGATGAAATAGAGAATCAACAGGGCATAAGCTATCAGGGCCGCAAGTTGAGACAGAGTGTTGTTCAGCCACGCGTCATTTACCAGATTGATGCCTCCGAAGCGCATTGCCGCACTGACTACACCCATCAGGGCACCTCCGGCGATGAATCCGGATGCCAGTAATGTACCTTTCTCTCCCCGTTCCGTGTTGAGTGAAGCGTCTTTACTGCGGGTAGTCACATACCAGTTGATCGCACCGCCCACCACCAGCGGTATATTCAGTTCGAGAGGAATAAACATACCGAGTGCAAATGCCAGTGCGGGAACTTTCAGGAGCGTCAATACGATGGCCAGTACGGCACCGATGCCATAGAGCATCCACGGAGCGCCCACACCACTCATTAACGGCTCGATGACGGCAGCCATTGCGTTAGCCTGCGGGGCAGCCAGCTGACCGCTTGTGAATCCGTAAGTTTTGTTCAGGATAATCATTACACCTGTCTCTTATACACATCTCCGAGCC